>Ga0306921_10003541_pt1 | contig 15839 bp, 19 predicted proteins | sample sta12Cox44000080_FD_203760 | JGI IMG/M metagenome (GOLD analysis project Ga0306921, IMG submission 203760) | Lab enrichment of tropical soil microbial communities from Luquillo Experimental Forest, Puerto Rico - statoxic.12C.oxic.44.000.080 (v2)... | ecosystem: Environmental > Terrestrial >...
ACAAGGCTGTCGTCTACGACCTGCTGTTCCGCACGGCGGCGGAAACGCTGCTCACCATCGCCCCCACGGGTCATGCCCGTGGGCTGAAGGCCCCCGATCCCAAGCACCTCGGCGCGCGTATCGGCGCCACCGCTGTGCTCCACAGCTGGGGCTCGACAATGACCCACCATCCGCACGTCCATATGATTGTGCCGGGTGGCGGGATATCGCTCGACGGGACGCGATGGGTGCGCTGCAAGCCCGGCTTTCTCCTGCCGGTGCAGGTGCTTTCTCGCCTGTTCCGGCGGCTGTTCCTGACGGCGCTCGCCGACGCCCATGCAGCAGGCCGGCTCGCGTTCTTTGGCGAGATCGACGGCCTGCGTTGCCGCGAGACCTTCGCCGCACGTCTCGCACCGCTCAAGCGGAAGAGATGGTTCGTCTACACCAGGCCGCCCTTCGCCGGGCCGGAGGCGGTGCTCGCCTATCTCGCCCGCTACACCCACCGTGTCGCCATCTCGAACACTCGCCTCATTGCTCTCGACGAACGCGGCGTGACCTTCCGCTACAAGGACTACCGCCGCGACGGGCAGGCGCGGTACGGCACGCTGACACTCCGCGCCGACGAGTTCATCAGACGCTTCCTGCTCCACGTTCTACCAAAGGGGTTTCATCGGATCCGCCACTACGGGCTGCTGGCCAGCGCCGCCTGCAAGACTAACATCGCGCGCGCCAGGCAGTTGATGGCCGCTCCAATGGCGCAGGTTGATCCGCCGGCAGTGCACGACACCGCCGATCCAAACGCCACGACCGATCATCGTCCGCCATGCCCTTGCTGCGGCGGACGCATGATCATTGTCGAGGTCTTTGCGCCCGGCAGCGCACCGCGCGGTCCCCCGTCCTCCAGCGCCGAGATCCAGACCTGATCCGATGACCTTCCTTCCCGTCCCCTGGCAGCATCCATTCGCCGGAACATCCCGTTCCCAGCGTCGAGTCCATTTCATCCCAGCGCCGTCAAACGTCGGCAGGACATCACCGACCAGTCGTCAATCCGGCCGTCGAGTACGGCAGCAGCGGTCAGTCCACCATCATCAGCGGCTTTCAGCCCTTAGCGATCCCGCGAAAACCATCCCCTGCCAAAGCTCCTGCCGCGCCAAATCCCCATAGACGGCCAAACGCTCATCGCTTTCCCGCGGGTTCCTTCTTCGGAGGCTTTCGGACGCCGGCTCTTTACCGGGTCGACCGCTCGCGACGCGCCGGCATCCGAAACCCTTCACGCGAGCCGCCCTCCGAACCGGGTACCAAGCGTATGATTTGTACCACTAGCGTTGCTCGAACAGGCAGGCGAGGCTGGTGGCGCCACGACATTGCGGGACTCCAGTGCGGTCGACCCATTCAGGGGTAATGCCGAGGTAATGTGTGATGGTCACCGGCGTCTCACCGGCGGGAGCGAACCCGTCGATGTTGGAGGGTTTGAAGCCCGCGCCGGACGGAAGAGGGGCAGGGTGATCTCATCGTCGAGCGATCCAAGTGCGGCCATCCAGGAATTGCGCGGCTGCACGATACCGGTCTGTTATCGTATCCTGACGGGCTTTGACTGAGCCGGCTGCTGATGCCTCATATGATCGGCTGCCCTCGTACTCTCGCAGCTGGGGGGATACCCCAAGAGCAACTGCGTCGCTTCGAGACCATCATCCGTGGCGACCCTGACTTGATGCGGCTACTCGCGAGCATTCGGGGCGTTCAGCTACCTCAATGGCGGCTTGTCGCGGGCTGTCTTTACCAGACGGTCTGGAATGTCCGCACCGGCCGCGATCGCGGAACGGGCATCAAGGACTATGATCTGATATATTTCGACGATAGCGACCTTAGCTGGGCAGCCGAGGACAGAGTCATCCGCGGCGTCGCCGCCGCGACGCGCGGTTGCGTTGGGCCGGTAGAAGTTCGCAACCAAGCTCGGGTGCATTTGTGGTTCGAGGCCCGGTTTGGCACAGCCTATCTCCGGCTGTATTCGGCCGATGAAGCGATTCGATCGTTCACGCCATCGGCGTTCGGCTAGAGTACGATGATCGGCTCGACGTGGTGGCGCCGCTTGGCCTCGATGATCTTTTTTCGATGGTGATTCGACCAAACTATGCGCTCGAAAATGCAGTCTCGCATACGCGCAAAGCGCGACGAGCGCAGGCAATCTGGCCTGAGGTGATCGTCGTACCCTGGGAAAAGAAGGCGCGCTACGCCTGATGTCCGAAGCTATGTCCCCTTGTCTAGTGATCAGCGAGGTTCAGCAAGCCATGTCTTTCTGCTCTCCACCCTAGATCGGGGGAAGTGGTGATCGAAAAACGGCAGGGCAGCGCATTTCACGATACCGATTTTCACGCAACCGCACCCTCGGTGACGGATTTGCCGAATTGCGTTCCGCAAGTGTGTGGATTTTTGAGGATGAGCCCGGTTAGCGGCCGAAGGTTTTGGGAATTGCGTATTCCCAACCTGGTCGCCAGTTGAAGGGCGCGTCGACGAGGTCTTCGAGGCGCTGGTGATTGATGAGGGCATCCAAAGCCCAGCGCGTTGCCGAATGACCGATCAGAAGTAAACGGCGGCCGTTCCAATCTCGGATCAGCTCGCGGAGGAAAGCCGCCATCGCTGCGAGGACATCTTCGTAACTCTGACCATTGGGGTACGGCGAACTGATAAATCCGCGACGCTTGCCGATTAGAGTGTCGACTGGAGCGCCGTTCCAATCGCCGTAATTGCATTCGCGTAGCCGCGAATCAAAATACACCGGAACCCGGACGTTGCTGAACGCAATCACTACCGTCTCCACGGCGCGCCCCAAATCAGACGAGAAGATAGCGTCCAGAGAATCATTGCGGCGACGGGCTCCAAGCTCTTTGGCCCGAGCCTTTCCGCGCTCCGACAACTGTCCATGCTTCCACCCGGTGGCGATACCGGCGTCATTGTCTGTCGACCACGAATGCGTTTCAAACACGATCTGGAGAAGCAAGAGATGCTTCCGCATAGAGATTAGCGGGCTTCACAACCGTTTATCTGTCCAAGTATGCCCGAATTTGATCGCGCTGTTCGCCTGCACTTGCGCCTTACGGCGGCTCGTTGAACATGATGATCGTGCCCGACGCGGCGAATATGCCGCCGACGCCGTGGCAGACGGAGATCTTGGCGCCGGGGATCTGGGCCGGGGCTGACCCGCGCATCTGGCGCACGCTCTCTTGCAATGCATGCATGCCGTACATCCCGGAATGGATGTAGGACAGGCCGCCCCCGTTGGTACTGAGCGGCAATTTGCCGTCGGGGGCAAGCCGAAAGTACCTTCCGCATGCCGGATTATGCCACCATCTGCAGCGAGACGCCGCCGGTTGCAAACTTCCCGTCCTTGCGTACCGAGACCCGCACGATGGTGCCGTCCGGCGTCGACTGAGGCGCCGCGAAGGCGAGGGTCAGCTTGCGCATTTCGCCCGCGGCCACGGTGAAGCTCACGGTCGAACGCGGCGCGGCGAGCTGCCAGACGGTCGGACCCTCGGCCTCCATCCCGGTCCCGCGCTTCGGCGTCGGCGTCGGCGCTGGCGCCGGTTTCGATGCCGGGCAGTAGGCGCGCCAGACGGTGCCCGGTGTGGTCAGGATCTCGCCGGCCTCGCATTTCCCGACCCGCACAATGACGCGGCAGTGACCGGTGAACACGATCTCGCCCGGTTCGCATGGGCAGGGCTCGGCCCCCCCCGCCGCCGCAACCCCCGGTGCCGGGGAGGCTCAATCCCTCCATGCGCAAGGTCATCGGCACCTCGGCCAGCGCCCTGCCCTTGTCGACCGTCACTTCGACCACCCTGGGCTTTGCATCCCAGACACTGCCCACCACGAACGGAAGCTGGACCCTGGTGGCGCCCCTCCTGTGTTTGGTGACATAGGTCAGGTTGCGCTGGCACACGTTGTTGTTGCCGTAGACGAAGGAGCCGTGCGGGCAGGTGTCCGCCGGATCTGCCGGGATGTCCGCTCCGTAGGTTCCGCCCGCCGAGTCGTCGTTGCCGCAGCGGACTTCGCCCAGCAGACAGGGATGCCAGGTCCCCTGCAGCGGAATCTGGCCGGCCGGCCACAACACGGGGCCCAGGATTACGGTCTGTCCGTTTGGCACGGCGAGCGGCGCGCTCTCGCCGAGGTAGAGGTGGTTCGCCGCCAGCGCCGGCGTGCTCCAGTCGTGGGGATACCAGTCCTGCGGATACCAGAACTCGCCCCCGGGCAGACCGAGCAGTGAGGGATAATTGCCGACCGTCACCGCGAGCGTCGCGGCCGCGGTGTCGTTCGGCCCGCGATTGGTGACGCGGCCGTAGCCGTAGTGGTTCGTCACCCCGTCCCGCAACAGGCCCTGGTCGACGAAATTGGTGTCGCCGTCCGGCTGGTGTCGGACCACGATGTCCGGCGATTCCCAGAACACCGGGTCCGGTTCGGGAACGTCGCCGACGTCGCTCAGGCCGTCGCGCAGATAGAGGTCGGCCGGATACACCGACACGCGTGCGATGAACATCTCTTGGATGCCGGTGCGCGTGTCGGTCCAGAATGGAAAGAAGCCGAGCGGGCTCGCCGCCAAGCCGAAATAGTCGCCGATGAAGGTGACGTTGGGATTGGCGTCGGCGTAAGGCGCGTCGAGGGCCGGGTTCCAGGCCTCGTCCGACACCGGCACGCGGGTGGTGAAGCTCGCGCCTCCGTCGGTGGACAGGGCGAGGTAGACGGTGATCAGGTGGCCGGGAATTCGCCCCCGCCCGTCGGGCCGTATTCGTAGAAGGTGCAGCCGATCTCGCCGATGGGCGTTGTCGCCACCTGTGGGTGAAAGTCCTGCATGTCGGCCGCCGAGGCCAGCGCACCGGTGAGCAGCGGCTGGCCCGAGGCGGGCCCGTCCCAGCTCGCGCCGAGATTCGGGGAATGCCGGTAGTAGATGCGCGAGACGCCCTCGCGCACATCGGCCCAGACGACGACGAGATGGCTACCGCTCGTCGTATCGGCGCCATAGGTGATGACGCGAAACGAGGCACCGGGGAAGACCGGCCACCCGTACGGCATCGGCAGCCCGCCATAGAGGTTGGTGATGCCGCTCGCCACCACGACCGGCGCCGAGAAGCTGGCACCGCCGTCGCTGGAGGTAACGAGCTGCACATTGTCTCCGCCCTCCGGCGCCCAGACGATGATCAGGGTGCCGTCGGCGGCGACCGTGATCTCAGGCGAGAAGGAATCGAAGATGCCCGGGATCGCGGTCCCCGCCGGCTGGTCGACCCCGCCTACGGTAATGCCCTTCCAGGTCGCGCCGTGGTCGGTCGTGCGCGCGAACAGCATGGCGCCCGAACCCGAGGTATCGTCCCACGCGGCGTAGACGTAGCCGTTGTGGGCCCACCGGTCGTATCCGACCACACCGCCTGCTTGTCATCCGTCGTGCTAGCGTGGATCAGCGTCGGCGCGCCCCAGCTGCGGCCGCCGTCGCTGGAGCGGTAGACGCTGATCCCGATCGTCTGCCCCGAATTCGGCCCGGTCTCGCCCTGCCAAGGCAGGGCGACGACGTAGACGTTGCCCTGATCGTCGAAGATGACGGCGGGGTCGGTGGTGCTCGGGTAGGTCCGCCCGTCGGTGTCGGTCAGCGGGAGGACCGTCTCGGTCCAGGTCTGACCCCCGTCGAAGGTCGCATATGCCGCCAGCGAGAAGGCGTAGCTGGCGAGGTCGGTGAACCGCTTCGACGCGCCGACCATGTTGTAGGGATCGCGCGGATTAACGGCGATGTCCGATTCGCTGCGGGCGTTCTCGGGATTGGTGTCGCAGGTGACGCGACGGTTGTACCGCGGGCCGTGAATGACGGTCGGCATGTCACTGCTCCCGGAAAGTCGAACTGCAATAGCGGGCTACGATCAGTCTCCCGAGCTGTTCTGCGGCCCTCCACCGACGCTGCGCAAACGAGGGGCGAGAAGGCGCGCGAGCGTCGCGCTCACCCAGGCAGCCAGCCCGACCTCTCCAATATCGACGAGAACAAAGCCCCAATTTTCGTGGTATTCGCCGCTGAGCACAGTGGCGGCCACGCCGACGAGTGCAATCATCGATACGCGCGCCCAAAGGCTTTGCAGTACGCGCACCTCGCGCGCGATCAACACGCCCAGAATGATACCTGCGACGATCGGAAAGATTTCGTCCATGGTCTGTGCCTTCTCTGGGCGGGGCATCTCGCCGACCGCAACAGGAGCCAAATCGGAGGCTGCCGCCAACCGAGCTAGCCGCACTTCATCGCTTTAATCTTAGGCGGACCCGCTGCGAACGCAAGGCGCAATCGGTGCGGGTTCGGAATTCCTCGAGAGTGTCGACGAACCGTCCCGGCCCGATTCCGGTGGGCCACGGACCGGCCTGGAAGAGGGGGCGCCAATTTCGCTGGTGATGATGGTAGCGGTGCCGACGTCCTCCAAGGACACGACCTGCGCGCAAGCGACCGCGGCTCCATAAGGGCTCTGGAAAGGGCCTTGCCGGCCGGCGGCTTAAGCTATGTGAGCGCGGCCAAGCGATCTGCTCTGTTCCTGCACTGCCGGCCGGGATTACCAACGGCATCGACGGCGCACCGAAAACGGCGCCAAAATTGGATCACAAACGTCTGATTGCGCCGAGATTTTCGATCGCAGCCAAGCATTTTCACCGCGAATTCCTTTTCTTGTCTTCTTATCTTCCCCTCCGCCAAGGAAAGGCCGGGGTTCCCCGGCCCCGCTCGCTTGCCCAAGGCTCATGGCTTCTCGTTCGACATGATGATGGTGCTGGACCCGGCGAACATGCCGCCCACACCATGACAGGCCGAGATCTTGGCGCCGGGATCTGGGTGGGGGCGATGCCGCGCATCTGGCGCACCCTCTCCTGTAGCGCGTACATGCCGTACATGCCGGAATGCATGTAGGAAAGCCCACTGCCATTGGTATTGAGCGGGATCCCCGGGCGGCCGGCCCTGCGGGCCGTCCCGGGGACGCCGGGGGCGGTGTTGTGCTCGGCAATGAATCGGCCGGCCTCGCCGTGCGGCACAAAATCGAGATCTTCGAGGCCACAGATAGGCAGATGCGCAAAGCTTGCCCCTGGCTGCGAACAGGGGCGTCATAGATCATCAGGTGATCGACGTCGTTGTGAGTGATGCCGGCCTCGGCAAAGGCCTTGGCGCCGGCGACGCGGAAGGCGCGCGAGGAGATAAAATCCTACATCTGGCTGACCATCGGCCTCTCGACGCTCTCGCCGGTGCCGAGCAGGTAGACGGGCTTTTGCGGGAAGTCGCGAGCGCGCTCGGCGGCAACCAGGATCAACGCGCCGCCGCCGTCGGTCACGAGGCAGCACTGCAATAAGCGGAACGGGTAGGCAATCATCCGCGAGTTTAAGTTAAGACGTCCTCGACGGTGATCGGCGTCTTGAAGGTGGCGCGCGGGTTCTTCGCCGCCCATTCGCCCTCCACGCCCACGAGGCCTACCTGCTGCTATGAGTGGCGGTCTTGTATGTGATCTTCCAGACCCCGTTGATCCTGTGCAGATTGTAGAAGTCGATAAACGAACTGGACTCGTCCGAAGCAACGTCCCAGCTGAGTTGGACCGCGGCAGCATATCCGACCTGGGTTACGGAGATAATTCGACCTACGACCCCCAAACTGCGGCGCTGCCCACCCCTCAAAAGCTCTCGAGATCAGGTGCTTGCGCAGCCCGCCGTCAGCATCGATGAAGAAAATCCAGGCGTCTTCGTCAAAACCTCCTTGAACTTGCTGATATCCTTGTCATTGAAGCCATCGATGTAGAGCTGCACAAATCGAACAATCTCGTCGTAGTCATCTGTTCTCGCGGTCATGGTAACCTCCTCTGCGGCTCGTTTGACATGATGATCGTGCCAGAGGCGGCGAACATGCCGCCGATACCGTGGCAGACCGAGATCTTGGCGCCGGACCTGGGCGGGGGTGGTGCCGCGCATCTGGCGCACGCTCTCCTGCAGCGCGTACATGCCGTACCTCCCGGAATGCATGTACGAAAGACCGCCGCCATTGGTGTTGAGCGGCAATTTGCCGCCGGGCGCGGTGTTGCGCTCGGCAATGAAGGCCCCAGCCTCGCCGCGCGGCACAAAGCCGGGGTCTTCGAGGCCGTAGACCGGCAGGTGCGCGAAGCTTGCCCCTGGCAGCGAACAGGGGGCGTCGTAGATCATCAAATGGTCGACGTCTTTGTGGGTGATGCCGGATTCGGCGAAGGCCTTGGCTCCGGCGTCGCGGAAGGCGCGCGAGGAGGTGAAATCCGCCATTTGGCTGACCATCGAGGTCTCGACACTCCCGCCGGTGCCGAGCAGGTAGACCGGCTTTTGCGGGAAGTCGCGGGCGCGATCGGCGGCAACTAGAATCAGCGCACCGCCGCCATCGGTCACCAGACAGCACTGCAATAGCCGGAACGGGTAGACGATCACCCGCGAGTTCAGCACATCCTCGACGGTGACCGGCGCCTCGCCCGCGGTCGCGACCCCGCGCACCGATCACCGATCACCGCGGTCAGGTGATCGTATCGTCGGGCCGGGGCGGCTCGCCGCCTTTGCGTCGCATGAGCCGCTCGAAGGCGTCAAAGTCCGCCCGCCCGCGACGCTCGGCAAAGAACTCGGCCGTATTCATGGCGGCCAGCTTCTCGCCGACAGCGGTCGCGACGAACTGATTGACGCTGATACCGTCTTGTTTCGCGCGCCGCTCTACTTCCGCTTTTACCGAGCGCGGCAGTCGGAGTGGATAGGTACTTTGATTTTTCATGTCCTGATTCTGCGTATCGCTTCAGCGGGTGTTAGCACATCGATGCCGAGCCGCGCTGGCACCGCGCCAAAATCCCGCCGGTTGAACGTTACAAGCGCTGCAGCCTGCCCATTGACCGCCGCTTCGAGCACAAATTCGTCGGCGGGATCGCGCAGCTGCGGCCGCCACATGAAATGCGTCTCGACCGGCTCGACCATCGCAAGTACGGCATCGATGAAGATGCCGACATCGTCGAGATCGAGGCCGGCGGCCAAGCGATGCTCGGCAAGTTGGCAGGTGGCCTCATATTCAAGAGCGAGCGCGACGTTGGCGAGCAACGTCACCTCCGACCGGCGGGCTGCCATCAGCAATCCAGCCGACGCACCGGTCGGACTACGCATGGCCGCAACGATGACATTGGTATCGAGCACGCACCGCATATGAGGTAATAAATGACATCGCCGATGATATTATGTATGGTGGCAATCTTTGGGAACCCACTTTCCTGATCGGTCCGGCTCTGAGGCGCATTCCCCGCCTAAGGCGACTCATTCGACATGATGATCGTGCCGGAGGCGGCGAACATGCCGCCGACGCCGTGGCAGACCGAGATCTTGGCGCCGGGGATCTGGCGGGGGCGGTGCCGCGCATCTGGCGCACGCTCTCCTGCAACGCATGCCGTACATGCCGGAATGCATGTATGAAAGACCGCTGCCACTGGTGTTGAGCGGGATCCCCGGGCAGCCGTGGGCCTGCGGGCCATCCCGGGGACCAGATCCTCGAGACCGTAGATCGGCAGATGCGCAAAGCTCGCCCCTGGCAGCGAACAGGGAGCGTCGTAGATCATCAGATGGTCGACGTCCTGTGCGTGATGCCGGCCTCCGCGAAGGCCTTGGCGCCGGCGACGCGGAAGGCGCGCGCGGGGGCGTCTTTTTCGTCGCCCCCGCGAAAACGGGGGTCCAGAGCCACCGTCGGAATCCTTCGGGCTCTAGATTCCTGCTTTCGCAGGAATGACGGGTGGGCTGACCATCGGCGTCTCGACACTCTCGCCAGTGCCGAGGAGGTAGACCGGTTTCTGCGGGAAAGCCCTCGCGCGCTCGGCCGCGACCAGGATCAACGCGCCGCCGCCGTCGGTCACCAAACAGCACTGCAACAGCCGGAACGGGTAGGCGATCATCCGCGAGTTCGGCACATCCTCGACGGTGATCGGCGTCTCGAAGGTGGCGCGCGGTTTCTTGGCCGCCCATTCGCCCTGCACGACCGAGACCATGGCCAGGGTTTCGTGCGTCCGGCCGTAGGTCTTCATGCAGCCAAGACCGGGATCGTGAACAAAGTCGGCGCCCCCGGGACGGCCCGCAGGGCCGGCCGCCCGGGGGCCATAGGGCTGCTCGAACTGCCCGGCGAGGCGCGGCAGCGCCACGACATTGCGGGTGCGCCCCACGCCGGAGCGGCCGCTCTCGCCATGCGTGATCAGCATGTCTCGCAGAGGCCCGAGGCGATCGCCGCGGCAGCTCATCAACTTATTCGCATCGAATCGGGGCGGTTGGGCGGACGCGAATAACGTTTCTACCCGACCCGTCGCAGGACACACACTCACTAGGCTAAATTTGCGACGCAGGATCTGCCGCCTGTCGCATTGCTTCAGACGGGTTATAGTTCTCGGTAACTACTTGCGGACAGCGTAGGCAGGCCGCTTTCCCTTCTTGTTGCCACCAGCGACACTTTGGTCGAATAGCGCATTTAGGCAATCGCTCCACAACAGCTGGAAGCAGCTTCACAACGCGTGTCGCCAGTCGGCACGACGAGTCCTCAAAATGCACGCAGCCTGCGCACATGCAGGGAGCTGCAAATCTGAATACCTCGGTTGGGGTTACTGGAGCCGATAACGCAACAATCTCGTCCGTCACTGGCAGCGGTTTACCTAAATATCCCATCAACGGTTCGTTAGCCGTCCCGCCGATAACGCCAATAGTCGAGGCGCCCTCCCAATCGGGTTGCGCGCTCGGGCAAAGCGGCTCAGCGTTGCTAAGAAGCTCGTCCTTCACTCTTAATTTCACTCACGGCGGTAACGGTTGCGGATTTAACCCCTGTCGAGAGAATGGGGTGAGCACCGGACCCTGAATGCCACCGCATCTAATCACAATATCTACAAAAAAACCAGAACCTACCAACTCAAGGGTGTTTCCAGCTGCAATTTCCCCCACTTTACGGGCATCGAGCGCCCTGAGAGCGCCGCGAGCCGCTGCTTCAACGATATCGTCAATCGCAATCTTTTCATCTGCCATAACCACCTCCTGCTTTGTCTACCAAGTCTGTCGGAGTCAGCGCCGCTCGATTGAGAGTAGCTGATCATCATAGTGCTCAGCTTGGGCCCGGCTTCAACCCGCGCTGCACCACCTGGCCTGCTACGTTGAGTAGGTAGGCTTGCATGCCCGCGGCCTCAGCAGTATTGGCTATTCTTTGGAGTTCTTCAGCCATGGCAAAAAGCCAGGGCGGCGGACTGGGCCACGGCCAATACATTCGACGGGGCGGGATCGGGGGGCCGGAATAGTTGCCGCAATAGTCATCGAGCACATCCTGAATGCTCTTAGTCGCACTCCCTAATAGCCGCTGTTTCAAATCCGACCCCAATTCTGGCGCCAATTCTGGCGCAGCCATTTGGAGCACGGCCGCCGCGGCGACGAGCGCGGGCATAGCCGTCATCCACGGATCGGGATGCGGTCCGAGCGGCTCCAGTAGTTCTGTGGGGACGGCTTCGGTGGTGTGCTTAACCCCCGCTCCGTGTTGGTGCGTGCGCAGCCACCACAGCACCTTCCAGACCAAATCGTCATACGCCGGCATGAGGTCCTCCTGTACAGGTCAAAGGGTAAGCCAATCGCACAGCCTTTTGCGCCCGCTCTCCTTAATCCTCTCGATTCGTGCTCAGCCTGAACCCCGCCCGAAGCTGCGCTCCAGCACTCGGCCTGCGACCTTGAGAAGGCCCTGTTGCATGCCCGCCGCCTCGGCAGTGTTGGCAATCCTGCTGAGCTCCGCCACGATGGAAAAGACCCATGGCGGCGGACCCGGCCAAGGCCAGGGGATTAAGCGCGGCGGGGTGCCACAGTAGTCTTCGAGCACCTGGTTAATGGTCGAATTCGCACTTCCGATGAGCTGGTCCCTCACGGAGGAGGCCGACAGCGGAGGGTTGTCAGCGAGCTGCAGCACGCCGACCGCAGCAGCCAGTCGCCCCACTATCATGGGCATGGGGTCGGACAAGGTATGACCGCGCATGGCGCTGGGGCCGTTGAAGGACATGAGTGGGCCGTCAGAGACGGAGTCCGGTGATCCTTGCGCGCCTGGCGCCCCGCTGACCGTGTTGGCGAATAGGCGATCCCATGCACCGGGATAGGTCGGGATCCAGGGATTCGACATGATCCTCTCCTGTTCGTGTCACACCTGTAGTGTTTATTTCGTAGCGCTCATGCCTCTCCGGCGCGACGATCGCCAACGAAATTAACGTTTAGGTTAACCTAAATTTGTACATTCCCGGTGTCAACCAAAATCGTGGCCGGTACCGGGGCAGGCCGCGGCACACCAAAGCAAGGAAACCCTTTGCTTATCGAGGTATCCGATTAGGCCTGCCCCGGCGAACGCACCGAACCAGAAGACGAGACCCTCTGGTCCGCGGCCCTCCGCAGTGTTGCACACACTGCCCAGTTATTACTCAGGTTCGCGATCGGCGTCGATCTGCTGGGAATTCCTTGGATCGGCGTTATCGCCACTCCCACTTAAGGCGGCTCGTTCGACATGATGATCGTAGCGGAGGCGGCGAACATGCCGCCGACGCCGTGGCAGACCGAGATCTTGGCGCCGGGGATCTGCGCAGGAGCGATGCCGCGCATCTGGCGCACGCTCTCCTGCAAGGTGCCGTACATGCTGGAATGCATGTAGGAGAGGCCGCCGCCATTGGTGTTGAGCGGGATCCCCGGGCGGCCGGCCTTGCGGGCCGTCCCGGGGACGCGGGCGCGTGTTGCGCTCGGCAATGAATCGGCCGGCCTCGCCGCGCGGCACAAAGCCCAGATCCTCGAAGCCGTAGATCGGCAGATGCGCAAAGCTTGCCCCTGGCAGCGAACAGGGGGCGTCGTAGATCATCAGATGGTCGACGTCGTTGTGAGTGATGCCGGCCTCGGCAAAGGCGGTGGGGCCGGCGACGCGAACGCGCGCGAGGAGGTGAAATCCTGACCATTGGTGTCTGGACGCTCTCACCGGTGCCGAGGAGGTAGACCGGCTTTTGCGGGAAGTCGCGGGCGCGCTCGGCGGCGATCAGGATCAAGGCACCGCCGCCATCGGTCACCAGGCAGCACTGTAATAAGCGGAACGGGTAGGCAATCATCCGCGAGTTCAGCACATCCTCGACGGCGATCGGCGTCTTGAAGGTGGCGCGCGGGTTCTTGGCCACCCATTCGCGCTGCACAACCGAGACCATTGCCAACTGCTCGTGCGTTAGGCCGTAAGTCTTCCCGTAACGCAGTACCGGGATCGTGAACAAAGTCGCCGGTCCCATTGGTCCATAGGGCTGCTCGAACTGACCGGCGAGGCTCGTGGGTGCTGTGACATTGCGGGGTGCGGCCGACGCCGGAGCGACCGCTCTTGCCATGCGTGATCAGCACCGTCTTGCACAGCCCCGAGGCGATCGCCGCGGTGGCGTGGCGGACATGGATCATGAGCGATCCCCGGGCGGCCGGCCCTAGCGGGCGGTCCCGGGGACCCCGACCGCGGTGCCGTCGACCCATTTTGGCGTCAGGCCGAGATAATGCGACCGTCACCGGGGTCTCGCCGGCGGTCGCGATGCCGTCCCGCTCGCCGGATCCGCCGCTGACACGTCCCCGCTATGAGGACTGAGGGCCCGACCAATCGAACGGGATGTGCTTGCTGGACTTGCCGTCCGCTTCCCATTTGAGTCCCAGCGCGTCTACTCGGTGTGTCGTGGCCCTGCCCCAGGTCGCGGTTTGTCCAGGGCCCACTTCGGAACCGGGTGCGTTCAGCAGCTGCACGCGCTGTCCCGGTGGCGTCATGGGTCCGGTCAACGCCTCGGCGCGCGCCGCTACCCTGCCCGGCACCTCCGCGCGCCAGAAGGCGAGGTCACTGGCGACCTCAAAATCTATCGGGGCTACCTCCATGCCGACCATCTCCAGCGGTCCCCAAATCGCCGACAGGCGCGCTGGGACGACTCCCGCTTGCCCACTGAAGATCATCTGAAGCCCTTCCTGTTGTTGCGGGCTGGCATCGCTGTCCACAAACAGGGCAGCTTTGAAGCCGGTGGCCTGACCGGCCCAGATGTTGCCCTGGAAGATGGCCGTCAATACGAGTTTTAAATTCGCAAGAGGCACATCGCCGTAGTGTCCCTCGCGGACGCGATACGCCAGCACCGCGCGGCATTGTTTGTCGGCGGCTGCCCGAATATGCACGGGCAGGCGATGTCGCAGCTGCAGACATCGAACCAGTCACCAGCTACGTGCCATTGCGGAATTTCTGCCATGTCAGCCTCCTAGATTTTATCAGCGCACCAGATATTCCCTGGTGTCTTTCATCGGCTTTCCCGAGATCGACGTTCATGAGCCGGAAGCGTTAATGTCTGCCGCCTGAACCCCAACGGCAAGAAGTTTCGAGCTCGCGTCTACAAGCCAGCCGGAGCCGAGATTTTGGCGGGCTTACCGTGCCTCGTTCGACATGATGATCGTGCCTGAGGCGGCGAACATGCCGCCGACGCCGTGGCAAACCGAGATCTTGGCGCCGGGGATTAAGGCGGGGGCGGTGCCGCGCATCTGGCGCACGCTCTCTTGCAAGGCGTACATGCCGTACATGCCTGAATGCATGTAGGAGAGGCCGCCGCCATTGGTGTTGAGCGGCAGTTTCAGGTTCGCGCCGGGGGCGGTGTTGCGCTCGGCGATGAAGGCGCCGGCCTCGCCGCGCCCAACAAAGCCGAGATCTTCGAGGCCGTAGATCGGCAGATGCGCAAAGGCGTCGTAGATCATCAGGTGGTGGACGTCACTGTGCGTGATGCCGGCCTCGGCAAAGGCCGTGGGTCCGGCAACGCGGAAGGCGCGCGAGGAGGTGAAATCTTCCATCTGGCTGACCATCGGCGTCTCGACACTCTCACCGGTGCCGAGCAGGTAAACGGGCTTTTGCGGGAAGTCCTTGGCGCGCTCGGCTGAAACCAAAATCAACGCGCCGCCGCCGTCGGTCACCAGGCAGCACTGCAGTAAACGGAACGGGTAGGCGATCATCCGCGAGTTCAGCACGTCCTCGACGGTGATCGGCGTTTTGAAGGTGGCGCGTGGGTTCTTGGCCGCCCATTCGCGCTGCACGACCGAGACCATCGCCAAGGTCTCGTGCGTCAGGCCATAGGTCTTCATGTAGCGCAATACCGGGATCGTGAACAAAGTCGGCGGCCCCATCGGCCCATAGGGCTGCTCGAACTGGCCGGCGAGGCTCGCTGGCGACACCACATTGCGGGTGCGCCCGACACCGGAGCGGCCGCTCTCGCCATGGGTGATCAGCACTGTCTTGCACAGACCCGATTCGATTGCTGCAGCGGCGTGGCGGACATGGATCATGAACGAGCAGCCGCCGACCGCGGTGCCGTCGACCCATTTCGGGGTCAGGCCGAGATAATGCGCCACCGTCACCGGCGTCTCGCCGGCGGTCGCGACCCCGTCGATGTCGGCGGGTTTGAGCCCGGCATCGGCCATTGCGTTGAGTGCGGCGTCGGCATGCAATTGGATTTGCGAGGTGTCGGGGATGACGCCGAGCCGGGTGCTCTCTGCGGCCCCGACAATGGCGATAGATTTCGGCTTCATCGCGCTCATCTCTGGGCCGGGCGGAAGAGCGAGGCGGCCGCCGCAGTCTCGCGGAGGATTTGTGCCAACGAACCAAGCTTCGGCAGCGCGCGGCACTGGTCGCTGCGGAGATTGTTACTATCGATACTTAACAACCAAACGATAGCGTCCACCGACACCCTATGTGGGAGCAATATAGAGATGACACCCCTCTGCAAAGTAGAGGTGACACTCGCCCGGGTTTTGGGGTCCGGGGAGGTGCACCGTGGTGGCGGTGTTGTCGATGAGCAAGC
>Ga0306921_10003542_pt1 | contig 15838 bp, 8 predicted proteins | sample sta12Cox44000080_FD_203760 | JGI IMG/M metagenome (GOLD analysis project Ga0306921, IMG submission 203760) | Lab enrichment of tropical soil microbial communities from Luquillo Experimental Forest, Puerto Rico - statoxic.12C.oxic.44.000.080 (v2)... | ecosystem: Environmental > Terrestrial > Soil...
CGGTTTCATGTATACATCCGACGGCTGGGGCACGATTTATAAGATCGACGCGCGTGATCCGAACCGAGGTCAGTTCGTCTGGGTTACCGACCCGGGCGTAAAGCACCAGGGCAACGAGCCGCGGACGCGGGGCGTTGCTTTGTGGGAAGACCTGGTGATCGCCAACCTTCCCGATGGCCGCGTGATCGGGCTCAAGCGCGACACCGGCGAGATCCTGTGGGACAAGATGATGGCTGCCACCAACGAGTTCGGCAATCGGGAGAAATTCGTCACCGCGCCGATCACGGCCGAGGACAAGGTCCTCATTGCCAATGGGGCTGGGGACGCTGGAACGCGGGGCTGGGTCGCCGCCCTGGAGGCGAGGACCGGTAAGGAGCTCTGGCGGTGGTATGTGATCCCCAAGCCGGGCGATCCGGGGAGCGAAACGTGGAAGGATAAGAATAACTCCTGGAAAACCGGCGGCGGCGGCATCTGGCAGACCGGCTCCTACGATCCTGCCACCAAGCTCTCCATTTGGGGCACGGGGAACCCGGTTCCCCAATACGATCCTCAGTCGCGTCCGGGCGATAACCTCTACACCGATTCAGCCATTGCCCTCAATATCGACACCGGCAAGCTGGCCTGGTATTTCCAATACACGCCCAACGATTCGTGGGACTACGACGAAATCGGCGTCCATATGCTTTACGATACAGTGATCAACGGCCAGCCGCGCAAGGTCGTCAGCCATTTCGGCCGCAACGGTTTCTTCTACTCCCTGGACCGCACGAATGGTAGGTTCCTCAAGGGTGCTCAGTATGTCAACGACCTGAATTGGACCAAGGGCCTCGATCCGGAAACCGGCAAGCCCGTCGAATACAATCCGAAAGTAGACGTGCAAGCGTACAATCCGGCGGCGCGGGCGTTGCGCGGCGATGGAACGAAACGGACCTGTCCCACCTGGCACGGCGGCGTTGCCCATCAGCCCACGGCCTATAACCCCGTCAAGCATATCGCCTACGGCGTGGGCATCGAAGGCTGCTTCTCCCAAAACGGCGCGGAGGTGAAGTTCCTCTCGCCCAATGGTGGGATCGACCGGAAGAACAGTGAGAAACGCACGTACAACAGCGATCTCTATTACGGCTCGGTGACCGCTTTCGACACCATCAACCATAAGGTCCTTGCCAAGGCCGTGACCGATATCGAAATTCGCTCGGGCATCACTGCGACTGCCGGGGGCCTGGTGTTCACGGCGCTGCAGGATGGTTGGGTGGTCGCCTATAACGACGAGACGCTCGAAGAGTTGTGGCGATTTAACGTGGGCACTGCGCTTAAGGGCGCGCCGGTGACGTATGCGATCGGAACCAAGCAGTACGTTGCGGTTCAGGCCAGCGGCCGCCACCTGCATCCCATCAAATACGACAACTTCCAGGACTCCAGCTACCTGTTCGTCTTCGCGCTGAATTGATTTTCGGCTGAGCCTTATTTCGGGAACTCTTTGCAGGCGTCGGTTTCCGAGCCCCAGAACTCGACGCACTTGGCATGGTCCATCGGGCCTTTTCCGACGACCTTCGCCATGAGGAAGTCGGCAATCAGCTCGATCTCGCGCTGCTGCAGTGTTGCCGGGGGATCGGGCATGCGGGTCGGGTAAGCCTTCAGGTCGGACTGCTTCTTGCCGTAGCATCGCCCGTCGCTGTAAGCAAACTTGTCGAAGGCCGGCATTTGGGAGTTGAGCCGCCCGCACTTGATGAGTAGGACTAGACCGGCGCGGTTCAGCTTGGTCTCCCGCAGGTTGGCGCCGTCGGGCATCTGGCTGTCGGCCTTGTGGCCATCACCGGCCCAGCCATGACACGCCTGGCAGTTGCCTTTTTGCTGGTAAAGTCTCATGCCCTCGGCTATGTCGGAGGCGTTCGGCGGTTGTTGCTCCTGTCCGTGCGCTCCTGAGGCAACGAATGCCGCGGCCATAATCACCACCGCAAGCGGAGCCGCGGAAAACTGTTTGGTCATCAACGCCAGTATAATGCTTTCGAGGGAGTTAGCGATGTTGAAGTGGCTCGTTCGTTTATGGCGGAAGATCGATAACCGGCTGCGCCGGCGGCCGGCCGTCCCGAACACGTACCGTCCTTCGAATCTTCACGGCCGGGTTCGCTAAAACCATGGCATGAGGTTCGGCCTTGTGTCCCCCGCGAAGCGTGGGTCACCGGGACTTGCTTGTCGCTAGCGGCCGCTGGAGAGTTTGCGATAGTACTCGGCGACTGAGTCCTGATAGCCGGCCGGGACTCTGATCGGGTCGGCGTTACGGATCGTACCGCCCTGGTTTTTGTCGAGTTGGTGGCGCAGTTGCAGTTCGAGCGCGTCCACGGCGCTGATCAGTTGTTGGCGCATCTGCTCAACCAGGGCGGGGTTACCCGGGAAGCGGCGCGGGTCCAGATTGCGCATCTCTTCGATCAGGGCCTGCAGCTGTTGCTTCGCCTCGGGACTATCCTGCACTGCGGGGCGAACCTGGTTGAGAAGGTTCAACCCCTGGTCAATCTGGCGCTGCGTGTCGGCCGGGTTGGGACCTTGATACGGCGCCACGGCCCGACCGGTGATGCGCGTATTGCCGGTGTCAAGATCGCCATAGAGCGGGCCGTTGCGATACCCAGCACCCCCGGCCGGACCCCCGATGCGGTCGCCGATCGGGCCGGCTTGGCGTGCGCCGGCTTGACCCGCCTGTGGCGGTCCGCCGGATTGGCCCGGTTGCCCGTTGCGGCTGAGTTGGCCGGTTTGGGGCTGGCCACCAGACTGACCCTGTCCCGCCGGGGAGTTGGAGCGGCCGCCAATGCCAGCCAGTTCGTCACGCAGGCGGGCTAGGTCGTCCATGGCGCGATTGAGCGCGGCGTCGGCGGAGGTGTGCTGAGCGCTGCCCAGTGCGCGGGCCGCATCGCTGACCTGTTGCCCCAGCTTTTCGAGGTCACTGGTGAGACCAGTCTCGAGCGGATCGGAGAAGTTTCCTGTGCGCAGCCAATCTGAGCTGCGTTGCATGCGGGTGTTGAGATCACTTTCGTCCACGCCCTCGAGCGCGCTCCGTAATTTGCCGGAAGCGGCCGGCTGCGTGGGTGCGAGCTCGCGCGCCGCAGTGCGCATCTGCTGGGTGAGGTGCGCGAGGTCATCGCTCACTCGTTGCCGGTCATTCACCATTTTGTCGATTTCCGCGGTGGACGGGTATTTCGGTGGTTTGCCCGAAGCGCGAGCGGCATTGAGCTGTGCCATCAAGTCACGCACATGATCCGCCTGCTGCTTTTGCCTCACCGCCAATTGCCCGGCGGTCTGGGCCATTGAGGTGAGGCGGCCGGCGGCGTCCTGCTGCTCGATCCGTCCCAGCAGGTCGGTAGCTTCGCGCAGGCGGTCGGCCGCACGCCGGGAATCCGCTGCGCTGGCATTCTGCGAGAGGGCGCGCCGCATGTCTTCGTTAGCCTGGCGCAAGCGGTCGAGCGCCTGTTGGGCCGCTTGTTGGCGGCTTTCGGCGGTTTCGTTCGCCGACTGAGAGGCATGGTCCTCGCCGGTAGATTGGCTGCCTGCGCCGCGGCCGGCTTGTCCGCTGGATTCGCCGGAAGCGCCCTGATTGCCAGATCGGCCCTGGCGCCCTTGCTGGCCATTTCGAGCCAGCTGTTGCTCCAATTGCCTCTGAAGCTGCTCCGCTTCACGTTGCAACATTTCCTGCTGCCATTTGTCCTCGGCTGTCTTCGCTTGATTGGCGCGTTGCTGCTGGGCCAGATCCTCCTCGCGCCGGGCAAGCTCATCGAGTTTTTTTAGCGCATCGGCGATTTCCTGGTCCCTTTGCTCGGCCGTGGTGGTCGCCGATTTCTGGGTCTCGTACTGATTTTTCTCGGTGTCGAGCTCGAGATCGAACAACGCCGCCAAATCGCGCGCCGCACCTCCGCCTCCACCTCCGCCGCCGCCCGCCGCAAAGGCAACTTGGATCTGGCGGAAAGTGGCTTCGGCGCGCAGCAGGAATTGCAGGGCCTTTTGCTCGTTGGGAATGGCGTCCTTCCACTTCTGCTGCTGTAATTGTTGGGCGGCTGGTGTCATGGCATTGGACGCCGCCAGCATATCCTTCTGGAAATCACTGATGGCCTGCACTTGATCCGTCAACTCACGTGCCTCCAGGCGGCCGGACAGGGTGACGGCCTGATCGCGCAGGGTGGCTTGGGATTGGGACAGCAGTTTCGCAATGTCGGCAGCCTGCTGCTGGGTCGAGTTCTTGTCTGCCTGTTGCTTGAAAGTGGCCGAGATGATCTCTTTCTCCCGCTGCGAGATCTGCGGGGCTTGATCGCCTCCGCCACCCCCGCCCCCACCGCCACCCGACGCCTGCGACTGCGAAAATTCGCGCTCGAAGGGATCGGCCTGGATGAAGATCATGTCCGTATGAGAGTCGGCATTAGCGTCCTTTGCCGTGGCATAGACGCTGATCAGATCGCCCGGAACCAGCTGAAAGGTCTCCAGCGAGATGGTGGTCGAGCCGTCGGCCTGTTTTCCGCCTTTTTGCCGCAGCAGATCCACCGTCGTTTCGGGGCCACCGTTGACCGAGTAATGCAGCGCCACCTCTTTCAGGCCGTACTCGTCGCTGGCCTTGGCAGCCACGGTGACCTCCTCAATGGGGTTGGCGTGGTAGTCCCGGGGCGGCCGCACCAACGAAATCTGGGGCGGGTTGGCCTTACGGGCCTCGATGAAGAAGTCCTCGCTGACGCGAACTGTCTGGCCCTCCTCAATGCCGGCGACGTGGTAAACGCCGTCCCGATCCATCTTGACTGTGCCGCGATAGAGGTTATTCGCGCCGCCCAAGAGCTGGATCTTCTGCCCACTGTCGAGCTGGATTTGGCCGCCCTCGAGGGGGCGGTCGGTCGAGACTTCGAGCTCGGCCTCGGTACCGATGACTGCGCGCAGATCGCCTCCGCGCTCCTCGACCTCGGCCGGCAGGCCGGTCCACGCGGGGTAATGGTACGTGACGCGAATCTGCTTCACCGCGGGCAAATCGGTGACGCGAATCTTGAAATGCTTCGAGCTCATGGCGCCGGCCGTCACATAGTACTCGACGTTCTCGGCCAACCCGCCGAACAGAAATTCGTAGCCGCCGGCGAAACTGCCGGCAGCCTTCGGCTGCATCGCAATCGCATCCCACCGGGAGGAACTCTGAAAGCGGGCATGCAACTGGACCCTGGGAGACACGAGGCCGATGGGGAGCGCCGAGACCAGCTGGTCGGCGTGGCGGCGCACGACGGCGTCGCCCGGAGTCACGCGCAGCTCGTAGAGCGGGGGCTTGTCGCGATGCGGACCGGTCCAGAGTAGCGAAGCACCATAGCCAAGAAAACCAGGTCCCGCCGCGATCATCCAGATCAATCCGGCGAGGGCGCCGACGCTCGTGCCGAGTGAGATCCATAGGCGGCGGTCGGTGATCACTTCCTGAGGCTCGGCGAATCGGGCGATCTCGAGAGTATCGCCAGCCAGAAGTTCAATGAACGGGTCGTGCCCGTCGCGCTCGGCGAACGTGGTGAGGCGCTGCTCGAACTGCGGGAAGACGGTTTCGGCGGTTGCCGCCGCGCGGCGGCGGTTCAAGCGGCGCAAGGGCGAGGCCAAGCCCCCGGCAGCGCCAATCGCCAGCACCAGAATCAGTGTGAAGCGGGCCGCCGTGACGCTTCCCTGCGAGAAGGCGAGCGTATTGGCGATCGCCACCAGCACCAAGGTCGCCACCAAAGCGCCGCCGGTGAGAAGTGCTAGGCCGCGCAGCCAGGTACTCCAGCGCAGACGCTGTTCGAGTTGCGCAATGTAAGCGCGAAGTTGTTCGCGAAAGCTCATGGCCCCTCCAGCGGCGTGGCCAAGCTGATGTTTCAAGGATATCGCACCGGCGGTGACGGTGGGCTGATGAGCGCTTAACCGTTCCAGGCGTCTTTGGTCCGCGCCCGAAGCCGACGTGGGCATCCTGAGATCGAGGGCGCTTGCAAGTCTGTCTGCTCTAACCTGGACGAGGGAGCCCCGATCGGCCACATCTACAGCCGCGCCGATCGTCGTTACCCGCCTCTGGCGCCCAATCGACTCCGGTGGCGCTCCTACTACCGCGCACTCACCGATTGACGGCGCCTTCGCCCGCGAGGCGACTCAGGAGAACACCCCGCCGGCTAGCCCGCGCCGGCACCCCGGACTTTTGACCTGCCGCCATCCCTTCCGGATGGCGGGCCTCGATCGGGCCCGCCGAGGCCCGACGCTCGGCATCCGCAGAATTCCCTTCGTTCGCTCAGCCGGCAGGGCCCGCCCCTCCGGCTACCCCCTACGATTCCTCCCGCTGGGTGCCGAGATACCGGCTGGCCAAGGCCGATTCTCCGAGGGCAAATGCAAGCCCGAGCAGCACCAGGTACCACCAGAGGGTTTGCGGCGTCCGGTTGGTTGTTGCTCGGCCGGGCGCCGACGCTTCTTGCGAAGAGGTGCCGCCCTTGCCCTGCCACAAGGCCAGCACATCGGCGGGGATCACGTCGAGGTTCGATTCCCTGGGATCGGGGTTGACCCCAACCTCGTTCTGGCGGCCATTGGCGAGGCGGAGTTGGTAATATCCGGCTTCGGTCAGCTGGAAGGACTGAGCGGAAGCGGCTTCGCTCAAGGTAAGCGGGTGTTTTCCTTCAGGATCGGTGACTTCGACTCCCTGGGCCTGTTCCCTGGCATTGCGGAGCTCAAGGTAGGCGTCCACCGGGCGAGCGCCTCCCTGCCGTTCGCTACCTGCCAGATAGCGCGCGGTCTGCTCGATGAAGGGGACAAATGCCGGATGCAAGGGAAAGTCGTTGGTCCGATTGTCGAGCCCGGATGTGAGCAGCACCGCCCGGCCCTCGCCGATGCGTTTCTCGAGCAACAGCGGCGTCTGGTCGCCCAGGCGAGCGATCACGCGGGCATCGCCGGGATCGACTTCGAGAGCGTAGAAAAACTTCACTCCGGCCCAGCCGTCAGCCTTGGCCACCGAGGGATAGGACGAGTCGCTCGAGCCGACGGCCATGTACCGATCCGGAGCGCGGAGGTAGTCGCGGGTCTCGACGATGTGCGCGTCGAAAATAGGAATTCGCGTACGGCTGCCGGCGGAGGTGCCGGCAGTGACGAGGAGGCTGCCGCCGGAGCGCACGTACCCGGTGAGCGAGTTTTCTAGCAGCGGGGGCAGCGAATTGAGATCGGACAGAACGATGAAAGCGTAATTGGACGGCTGGCGGTCGGCGGCCTCATTGACGTTGATCGACTCGAGGAGGAACGCCGACTGCGCGGCCGCTGAGAGCGCCGCGCCGATATAGAGCGGCGAGCGTGTATCGGCGTAGCTATGGATCAGCAAGGCCTTTTGGGGGTCGGAACGCTCGACGGCAAATCGCCGGAGATCGTCGGCAGCGAGGGCGTCGGCGGCGTCGATTTTTACCTCGCAGCGGCTGAAGCCGTAGGGCACTTCGAGCGCGGGGAACTCTACGGCGGCCCGTCCATTGGCGGGGACTTCCACGGCCTTGGTGGCGGTGGTCTTGCCGTTCACCACGAGCGACACGGTGCGTCGGGCGGCGGGCGTGCCATCGCCCGCAATCACAGCCTTGACCCGAACCGGCTTGGCTTCCCTTCCCCAAACTTGTCCCGGGGCATCCACCGATTCCACCGTCCAGTTGGGTTGAGCCTTGGTGACTACGGCATGGGGCACCAGGTTGACGTTCGAGGGCAGGGCCAGGTCGGAGAAAGTGGCCGCCAGGTCGCCGCGTTGCATGTCGCTGAACAGATGAAGCTCGATGGGAGTATGAACCGACTCGGCCAGAGCACGCACGGCCCGCGCCAGCTCGCCGAAATTCCCGTGGCCATCGCCGGGCTGAATGGCCTGGACCGCGGCGCGCAACGCCGATTGGTCCTCGATGGGTTGGGTCATCAAACGCAGTTGCGAGCCAAATGCCGCCACTTGGGCGCGTGCGGCGCCCTTCGCTGCCAGCACGCGCATGGCCGCGTCCTTGGCATCGCCGAGGCGGGTTCCGGCGCGCATGCTGAAGGAGTTGTCGACCACCAGCAGCACCAGCCGGTTGCTGGCAACTGTGGCCGCATCGCGGTTGATGAAGGGATTGGCGAAGGCGAAGGCCAGCAGCAGCAGCACCGCCAGCCGCAGCGACAACAGCAGGAGATAGCGGAGCCGGCGATGACGAGTCGAGCTCTTCGTCCGCGACTCGAAGAACATCAACGAGCTCCATGGCTTAGGCGTGGTCGAGAGCCGCTTCAACAAATGCAGGTAGAGCGGAAGCGCGAGCCCGGCCAGAGCGGCGAGAAACCAAGGTGCGACGAGTCCCATTTAATCGCGACCTCTCAAACGATCCCCCACTTTCGCCGCAGCCACCACTCGGAAAACCGCAGGAGCAGCAACACCAGCAACACCAGCGGCAAATCCCAGAGGTCCTTGGTCTCACGCATGGTTACCCCCGCCTCCGAAAATGGAATGCGGTTAGCGAGTCTGCCGAGGTCGCTCGGCTTCCAATATTGTCCGCCGGTTTGGGTGGCGAGGCGTTCGAGCAAGTCACGGTTCTGTTCGGTGTGAAAACTTTCGGCGACGCCGTCCATGCGCTGGAAGCTTAGAACGTCGCGACCCAATTCTTGACCAGCGCGCTCGGCGGTAACTTCGGTCAGGTAGGCGCCGGCCCTGGGAGCCGACCACGTTCCCTCGAAGCGGCCCGGATTATCGGGCACCGGCGTCATCTCAACCAGGGCGCTGACGCCGCTCGGCCCGAGGATGTGAGCTTCGACGCGGGCATCCGGAGCGGGATTGTACTGTGGATCGCGAACCTCGGCGCTGAGCATCACGGTGCCGTTGTCGAGCAGCATCTGAGCGGGGACGGAGGCGGCAACATGGCCTGGCGTATCCGAAACCAGCCATCGGAGTAGCTGCTGCCAGAACAAATCGTGAGCCGTGTCCCCGAGGGGCGAACTCATCTGCCAACGCCAACTGCCCCCCGTGGCCATAATCGCGGTGCGGCCGCGACCGAAGCTCTCCGTTGTCAGCAAGGGCAAATTTCGGCCCTCGGGCGTGATCATATTGGCGAGAACGGCAGCTCCCGGCTTGGGAGTGCCCGGGTCTTGGTAATCCATCAGGTAGGGCAGCGTCTTCCATCGAGCGGCGTTCGCGGCGGGATCGTCCACCAGGCGGGTAATGATGCTATCCACGCCCGCGGCTGCCAGCTCGGCCGTTGTATGAGCGATGCCGTTCTTCGGATCGGCTTCGCGATGAAAGGTGCCCGCCTCGGTGGGCAGCGTCGTCGGCAGCAGATCGGTGAGGCTCGAGGCCTTCCAGCCGCCATCCGCCAGCGCAAACTGACCGCCGAGCAGCAGTAGGCCGCCGCCGCGTCGGTCCACGAACTCGCGGATGAGTTCCTGCTGGCCGGGCGTGAAATAGCCGGCTTCCACAGACCCGATGATCAATCCCTGATAGACGAAAAGCTCCTCGGGGCGAGACGGAAAGCCGTCGGCCAACTCTTTGGGATCGGCAATTCCCTGGCGATAGATCTTGTTTTGGCTGGTGCGGTCCATGGAGACGATCTGTACCATGCGGTCGTCCTCTTCCGCCTGGCGAATGAACTTGTACTCCCAACGCGGCTCACCCTCGACATAGAGGATGCGGCGCGGCGAGGAGCCCACATTGACCACACGGGTCAAGATATTGTTCGCAAGGTTCTGCTCGCCGGGTAGTGGAGCCGCTGCGATCTGGAGCGTTCGGGCGCCGGCGCTGCCGATATTAAACAGTAGGGTCTCGGTCTGGAGGTTACCGTCCGACCCCAGCCGGATGGTGCGAGACGCAAGCACCTTCGCTTGGTTGGTGCTGACGTCGCGCACCGTGAGGCTGACTCCGGCGCCGGCGTAGCCGCGTTGATGCAGAGTAATCCGGGCGGCGAGGCGGGAGTCGGCTAGTGCGCGGGGAGCCACTACGGCATCGTCCAACTCCACATCATGTTCGGCGCGCTCAAGCCCGAAGCCCACGGTGTGAACGGGAATGTGGCGCGCGCGCAGGGCGCTGATGGCCTCCGGGTCAATGCCCCCGGCGTTGTCGGCGCCGTCGCTGAGCAGCACGATGGCGCCGATGGGCAGATCCGAAGTCTCTTCGCTCAACTGCCTGAGGCTGTCTCCGATGCGGGTCGAGGGCGCGCGTGGCTCGAGGTCCGTGAGGCGGTCGATACGGGCGGCGACGGCGTCGACGCGGTAAAGACGCGTTTGAAAGGAGCGATTGAGGCTGGCGAGGACGCCGTTCTCAAGAGCTTTGACCGCTTGGGCCTGTCGCGTGACACCACCCTCGGATATCGCCATGCTGCGGGAGTCGTCCACTAGCACGGCGATGATGTTTTGTTGCGGCTTCAATTCAGCGACGGTGATCGCCGGCTGCCACAGCAGCACCAGCAGGACCGCGACCAGCATCACTTGCAAGACCCAGATGACCCAGGCTCGCCAACCGCGGATGAGCGGCACCGCCTGCGCCATTCGGGAGCGGATCAGCCAGGCCAGACCGGTGGCAGCAGCCAGGATCAGCACTACGAGCATCCACTTCGGCCACGCCCCCAACAAGGCAAACTGGCCGCGCGCATAAACCGAACGCGGGTACTTAAGAAAGAACTCGAACATGGGGGCGTGGGCCGCTCGGGGCCTAATGAGTCATGGCATAGGTGATGTAATTGAGGACGATGCGAAACGCAAGTCCGGAAAACTTCTCGGGATATTCCGGACTATCCGCCCATTCCCAGGCGTCACCGAGATGCATGTTCGCGCAAATCGCCACCATGATGCGTCCGTGGTCGTTGCGGATGGCGCGCCACTTGGGCACGTAGCCGTCCTTCTCGTAGGTTCGCCCGGTGTTGACATAGACCTCGCTGGGGATCTGAAATTTTTCGTTGATGTCGTACAAGACGTGATAGATTTCGTCGGCATCCTGGAGATCCTCCACCGGCGGGTCGGGCAAGACCATGCGCATCCCGGCCATGAAATGCTGCCAGTCGTCGGTGCCGTGGAAGTCGTCCACCATCAGGAAACCGCCCTTCAATAAATAATCGTGCAGGCGTTTCGCCTCCTCGCTGGTGAAGGTCCAGGTGTTCACATCCACGGCGTAGATCCAGGGATAGTCGAAGATATGGTCGCTATCGAGATCGACCACGTTCAGCGGCGAAGGAGAGTGGATGCGGGTCAACCGGCGCAGGGCGATCAGGCAATCGTTATCGGCCTTGGGAAAATCCCGGGACCAACTCCCGCCATAGGCGCGAAACCCGAAAATATTGCTGTTGGCGTAGCCGGAAGTGTATTGGAGCCGGCTCCAATAAAACTCCGAGGGCACGCTCGGTCCCATCGAGTAGGAGTAGCGGCGGTACCCGCCAAATTGCAGCGCATAGAGCCCCACAGTGAACCAGAGGAGGAGGGGAAGGGCGGTGATGCGCGGGGCCAACTTCATACGATAATGACCTCAAGTGCCTCTTGAAAGCGTACCAGAAGCGCGGCAGCAGCGGGGGCGGGGCTTAATCAACCGGTTGGCCTGAGGCGCGGGAGAAGGGTACGATGGTCGAGACTGTGTCATGCAAAGACGCGACTTTCTCAAGATTGCCGCAGTAGCAAGCGCAGGTAGCCGGCTGGTGGGTCAACAGCCGCAATCCTTTCTTGCGCCTGCCAGCACTCCCGATATAGCGAAGACCGATTTCACGCTCGACATCGCGCCTGTCACGGTCGAGTTGGCTCCCAATCGCATCGTCAGCACGATCGGATACAACGGCGCCTCGCCAGGACCGCTGCTGCGGATGAGGGAGGGCGTGCCGGTCACGGTGAACGTAGTCAACAACACCGACGTGCCGGAGTTTGTGCATTTTCACGGTTTGCTCATTCCCGCCGAGGTAGACGGATCGGAGGAAGAAGGCACCCCGGTAGTGCCTCCCCACGGAAGCCGTCGCTATCAGTTCACGCCGACACCGGCCGGGACCCGTTGGTACCACACTCACACCATGTCGATGGATGATTTGCATCGCGGCAGCTATACCGGAATGTTCGGCTTTCTGATTGTCGAGGGAGCGACCAATCTCGGGCGTTTCGACCAAGAGCACTACCTGGCCTTGCGCGATTGGGAGCCTTATTTCACCAATCAATTGATGGATAACGACGATCTGGATCCGGCGGGCGCACAGCCGGAAAAGCCGGCGGTGTTGGATACGCGACCGGTGGGGATGGAGGTCGCGGCGGACATTTTTTCGATCAACGATAAGGCTCTCGGCGCAGGTGAGCCGATCCGAGTGAAGACCGGCGAACGCGTGCTGTTTCATTTTTTGAACGCCAGCGCAATCGAGAACCGCCACCTGGCGCTGCCCGGCCACAAATTCAACGTCATCGCCCTGGACGGAAATCCCGCGCCCACGCCGGCAGCCATTGACGTGCTGATGCTAGGGCCGGGCGAACGCATCGATGCCTGGGTGGAGATGAACCAGCCCGGGGTGTGGATTCTTGGCGCGCCCGAAGACCCTGTACGCGAAGGGGGCCTCGGCATTGTCATTGAATACGCCAATCAGCGCCGCACACCCCAGTGGACGCCGCCGCCCAAATCCGTTTGGGATTATACGCTCTTCGGCAAGCCGCCGTCCGAACGGCCGCCCGCCGAAAGGTTGGACATGGTGTTTGAAAAGGTGCCGCGCGGCGCCGGCAAATTCAACAGCTTCACGGTGAACGGCAAAGCCTATCCTCACGACCAGGAATTTCTGCTCAGGCAAGGCACGCGCTACCGGCTGACGTTTCACAACCGCACCGACGATGCGCATCCGCTGCACCTGCATCGCCACCAGTTTGAGATCGCCGAGATTTACGGCAAAGCCACCTCGGGTGTCGTCAAAGACACAGTCGTCGTACCTACCTATGGGCGCGCGAGCGTCGACTTCACCGCCGACCAGCCAGGACCGGCGTTGTTTCACTGCCACATCCAACAACACATGGATTTCGGCTTTAAGGCATTGCTACGCTACACGTAAGGGAACAGGCCCTGACTAACCCTGGCGAGCGGGTGGTTGCGGGCTAAAGTCACGGCGAAATTTCCTCCAGGACGCGCTCGCGCGTTTCGAATGCGAACCGGAGCGCCACCATCCCTCCGACGATTGAAACCAGCGCAAACATCAGGAACACTGCCCGTAATGGATAGCGAGTCAGCATGAAACCCACGATCACGGGTCCGACCGCGGAGCCCGCGCGCAGCCAAGCCGTGGCGATCGCCGTCCCGAGTGCACGCAACCGGGTCGGGTAAATCTCTGGCGTGTAGAGATAACAGACCAGCGAATTCGATCCAACGAACAAATAACTGAGCGAGGCACACAGCACAACCAGATGTAGATCGGTCGCCCCCAGCATCCAAAGCGCTGCCAGGGGGACGGCGCCGGCCCCGGAAGCCAGTCCCAGCCACGCTCGCCGGCCGGTGCGGTCAATCGACAAGGCTGCGACGAGATCGCCGGCCAAGCCCGCCGCGTTGGTCGCCAAACCGAACCGCAGCGCGGTCGCGACATCCACGCGGAACACCGTGCGATAGATCGTGGGCAGCCAGGTGATCAGGCCGTAGGTAACGAAGTAGCAACAGAACCAGATCGTCCACACCGTGAGGGTACGGCGCCGATACCGACCGTTGAAAAGCTCCATCCAGCGGGTGGCAGGTTCCTCCCCGGTGGGAGGAATCGCCGCCGTACCGAGCGGGGTGGTGTGCGGAACGTGCGCTTCCATTTTTCGAATGATCCGATCGGCTTCTTCCAACCTTCCGTGGCTTGCCAACCAGCGCGGAGACTCCGGCAAGAGCCAGCGCAGCGCTAGCGCAAGCCATGCCGGGACCGCGCCCAACAGGAACATCGATTGCCATCCGATGCGCGGTACCGCCCAGTATCCCACTAGCCCAGCCGAGGTTAAGCCCAGGCCGAAAACGATCTCGTACAGCAAGAAAAATCGTCCGCGGCGGTGTGCCTTCGATAGTTCGTTGATGTAAGCGGCAGCCACGGGCACTTCCCCGCCAATCCCAACGCCCTGAATGGCACGAAACATGATCAGCGAGGAGTAGTTCCAGGCAGCTGCGCAAGCCAGGCTCATCAACGCCAGCAAAGCGACGCTCGCCATCAGGGCGCGCAGGCGTCCGAATCGCTCCGCGATCCAGCCGAACAATAGAGCGCCGGCAAGCTGGCCGGCAAATCCCGTCGAGATCAGCAAACCCGTATTTTGAGCCGAGAGGTGCCACCGCCCTACCAGTACCGGCAGAACGACGGCGAGCGCCAGAACGTCAAATGCGTCGAAGAAGGTGGCTGTCCCCACGATGATTCTGGCGCGAACATGCCAGGATGTGACTGGTAGACGCTCGAGCCGCGCAATCAGCGTCTGTGCCGAGAGGGCGGTATCGGATTTTGTGGGGCTGGCCACGTTGAGATCATATACTGAGGCGTGAGGAGGATGAGGATGGCCGATCTGGCGCATCGCTATTACGCCGCTTTAGTGTTGCCGTTCGATACCAACGGCAAGGTGGATGAAGCGGCATACCGCGAAATGATCCAGTACTTTCTCCAGGAGCGGTTTCGTCGAGTGGGCGGCATCATCGCGAATCCGGAAGCCGGGGAGGTTTATTATTTGACGGCCGAGGAAAAGCGCCGTGTCGTCGAAATCGCCGTGCGCGAGGCTGGCGGCAAGATGCCGGTGTTCGCAGGCGTCTTCGATCTCACCACCGACGGCTCAGTCGGGTGCGCGCTGGACGCCAAGCGGGCCGGCGCCGATGGACTCTTTCTTCTTCCACCGGCAGGCTCTATCGACTTGGTCACCATGTGGAATGCGGAAAAATACCCGGAGTACTGGCTGGACCAGATCCTTGCGATTGACCGCGCCGCGGACCTCCCCATCATCACGCACCCGGTTGCATCGCCCACGCCGCAGTGGGGATTGGGTGTTCCGGGTGAAGCGGCCCGCCTGATCTGCCAGCGGGTTCGGAACGTCATCGGCTGGAAGATGATTTACAATTACGACGGCCAGCGCAAGATGTGGAAGGTCTTGCGGTCGTTGGACCGCCATGTATCGATCCTGGCTGCCGGCGGCGGCCTATTTCACGAGTTTCTGGCACACGATGTTCTGGACGGCACCGCCTCCGGATCGTGGAACTACGGACTGGAGCCGATGCTCGATCACATTGACGCATGGCGTGCGAACGATATCGTTAAGGCTCGGCGGACCTGGGTTGAAGGCGGGTTGCGCGATCTGCACGAGTACATTTATTCGGATTATTCGCGCCTGCACCTTCGGTACAAGATCGCGGCATGGCTGCGAGGGCTAATCCCGAGTTACCGCACACGCCCACCGATGCCTGCACCCAAGCCCGAGGAGATCTCGACCCTGACTCGCCTGTTGGAAGCCGCGAACGTCCGGGTTGTTGCGCGGGTGGGCGCGTAGGGGCCCCCGGAGCGAAAGAGGGTACTTGTCGATTCTCATGACCCCCCTCATGCCCCCCCTATCGCTCGGCGCAGTGTAGGAATATACTGTTGCCATTTGAGTAGCGAGGAGGATCGGATGTTCGAGAGATTGTGTGGCCTCGTGGCCGCCTTCGTCCTGTTCGGAACCATTGGAGCGGTAGAGGCGCAGACGAACTCGGTTCCCGCCCAACCCACGTTCGCCAAGGACGTGGCTCCTATCCTGCAAAAGTCGTGTCAGAACTGCCATCGGCCGGGCAACATCGCGCCGATGTCGCTGCTGACGTATCAGGATGTCCGGCCGTGGGCTCGCGCCATCAAACAGCAGACCACGCTGCGCAATATGCCACCGTGGTATATCTCGCGCACCGTCGGAATTCAGAGGTTCAAGAACGACCCGTCCCTCAGCG
>Ga0306921_10003545_pt1 | contig 15834 bp, 10 predicted proteins | sample sta12Cox44000080_FD_203760 | JGI IMG/M metagenome (GOLD analysis project Ga0306921, IMG submission 203760) | Lab enrichment of tropical soil microbial communities from Luquillo Experimental Forest, Puerto Rico - statoxic.12C.oxic.44.000.080 (v2)... | ecosystem: Environmental > Terrestrial >...
TCCAGCGTGACGGCTACCAGCGCCAGATCACGAACCTGCCGACGACCGACGAGGGGATCCTCCAGCACGAGCGCTCGATGAAGGAGCGCTTCGCCGAGATCGACAGCCAGGCCTCGGAGCTGAACGTCGAGATCCAGGCCCTGGACGCCCAGTTGGTGGCCATCGAGAACTACTACCGCACCTCGCAGCCCGAGCAGAAGATCCGCCCCGAAGACATCAAGGGGCCCGTGCGCGACATGCGCGTCGTGATCGAGGATCTCCGCGCCTCGCACGACAAGCTGCGCGAGGCGATCGCCGACGCGCGCCGCGACGCCACCGCCGCCGGCGGGATCGGCGAGTCCGAGCGCGAAACGGCGAAGAAGCTCACCGACCTCCTCAAGCAGGAGATGGAGATCCAGAAGCAGGCCAGCCAGCGCCTGAGCGGCAACGATCGGACCCAGGTCGACCGCATGAACGGCGTGCTCTCGCGTTGCGACGCCATCGAGAGCCAGCTCGGCTCCTTCGACACACGCGTCGACGCGCAGGTCACCGCGCGTCTCGAGACCGTCAACCGCTACCTGACAGCAGAAAAGGAAGAGCTGGCGAAGGCCGGTGACAAGCTCGGTTCGGTCATGGAGCAGTCGAAGACGCTCGGGGGCGGGCTCGCCCAGGCGATGTTCACCAAGGTCGCGGACAAGTTCTACGACCTGGTCGTTCGATCCGACGTCGGCCTCATCGACGTCTCCTGGGGGCTCAAGGACCAGAAGACGCAGGCCGTGAACAAGCTGACCAACCTCAAGAACCTCGAGCTCAAGGCCATCGACGAGGACTACCGGAAGGTGCTGGAGGAGGACAAGTGAGCGCGCGCTCCGCCCTTCTCATCGCGCTTTTCGCCGCCGTCGGCCTCGACGCCGGGCCTGGTCGCGCGGCAGGACCCGCGCCGGCGCCCAGCGGGCGTCCTGCGGGACCGGCCGCCGTCGGCGCGCCCGATCCGCGCCTGCTCGACGATCTGGCCAAGGACGTCCAGCACTTCTCGGAGATGGTCACCGAGTACCGCGGGACCGCCCGGCAGATCCTGAAGCGGAGCTATCAGGACAGGGTCAAGGCGATCAACGCCAAGTACGATCCGCAGATCGATCTCAACGATCGCGAGGCGCGCGACCGCCGCCGCGACGCCATCTCGATGTTCGAGTCCTTTCTCCTCAGGTACCCGAACGACAAGCGCTGGACGCCGGACGCGATGTTCCGGCTCGCCGAGCTCTACTACGAGAAGTCGGCCGAGGAGTACCTCGACGCGGACGAGGCCTACAAGAAAGCCCTCGACGGGCCGAACCCGCCGACCACCCCGCCGCCGCGCGTCGACTACACGCCGACCATCAACCTCTACCGGCGGCTGCTGACGGAGTTCCCGAGCTACCGGTTCCTGGACGCGACCTACTACCTCCTCGGCTTCTGCCTCGGCGAGATGGGTGAGGATCAGCAAGCCAAGCAGGCGCTGCTCGCGCTCGTCTGCGCGAACAAGTACAAGCCCCTCGACCCGCCCGTCCAGGAGCCGCGCCCGACCGGCAAGCCGACGCCAGGAAGTGATGACGAGGTCTACAAGGGCTGCGTCGCCGTCCGCAAGGACTCGAAGTTCATCCCCGAGGCCTGGACCCGCATCGGCGAGTTCCACTTCGACAACCCGAACGAGCTCCGGCTGGCGATCGCCGCCTTTCACAAGGTGCTCGCGTTCAAGGACTCGCCCTACTACGACCGCGCGCTCTACAAGCTCGCCTGGGCGTACTACCGCGACAACCGCTTCCCGGAGGCGGTGCGCGAGTTCGACAACCTGGTCAAGTACGCCGACGCACGCACCGAGGCGGGTCAGAAGGTCGGGTCCGATCTGCGGCCCGAGGCCATCCAGTACCTCGGCGTGAGCTTCGCCGAGCCGGACTGGGACGGCGACAACGTCCCGGACCCGATAAACGGCCTGCAGCGGGCGATCGAGTTCTACAAGGGGCGTGAGAAGGAGAAGCACGTCCGCGAGGTGTTCCAGCGCCTCGGCGACATCTACTTCGACCAGACGAAGTACGCCGACGCGATCGCGGTGTACAAGTCGCTGCTGTCGAAGTGGCCGTACTACTCGGACGCGCCGCGCGTGCAGGACCGCATCGTCCACGCCTACGAGAAGGACCGCAATCTGGTGGCCTCCGCCAAAGAGCGCGAGCAACTCGGGCGTCTCTACGCCAAGGGCGGCGACTGGTACATGCACAACCGCGACAACCCCGACGCGCTGGCGGTCGCGCAGCAGCTCGCCGAGGACGCGCTGCTCACCGCGGCGACCAACGTCCACGCCGCGGCGCAGGCCTGCAAGACCAAGTGGCAGGAGAACACCAAGGACACGAAGAAGCTCGAGGAGTGCAAGAAGGAGTACGCGACGGCGGCCGAGCTCTACGAGAAGTACCTGAACGCCTATCCGAACTCGAAGCGCTTCTACGAGTTCTCGGCCTTCTACGCCGACGCCCTCTACTACTCCGGGCAGCTCAAGCAGGCGATCAACGCCTACAAGAACGTCCGCGACTCGGTGTTGGACAACAAGTACCAGGAGGACGCGGCGTTCCGGATGATCAAGGCCTACGAAGAGATCATCGACGACATGAAGCGGTCCAAGCAGATCGAGGACCCGCCCATCCCCGACGAGAAGAACACCAAGCCGCCGATCGTCGCGGTGCCGATGCCCGAGGTCTACAAGACGTACGTGGACGCCATCGACTGGTACGTCGAGCACATCAAGAACGATCGCGCGCCCGACCTCAAGTACGCCGCGGCGGTCATCACCCTGCGCTACCGGCTCTGGGACGAGGCGCGCGGCCGCCTCGGCAAGATCACCGAGCAGTACTGCGGCACGAAGTCCGACGTCGGCTTCAAGGCCTACGACGCCATCCTGCAGACCTACTTCATCGACTACAACGTCCCCGACGAGGAGCAGAAGGACTGCGCCCTCGGCAAGCTCCTCAACGTCGCCGAGCAGTTCGGAGAGTCACCGTGCGGCAAGTCGCCGGCCGCGAAGCCGTACCTCGACCGCATCAGCCAGATCAAGTCGTCGGTGAAGACCACCATCATCACCAAGCGACTGCAGCTGTCGATGGAGAACGAGGAGAAGGGGACGCACAAGGAGCTGGTGATGTGCACGTCCGGGCCGGGCGGCATCGCGCTCGTCACCGGCGTGGCCGGCCCCGCGCCCAAGCCGGGTGAGAAGCCCGGCGAGAAGCCCGCGGCGCCCGCCGGCAAGCTGTCGACGGAGCTCGACGTCGGCCTGGCGCTCGACCTCATCGACGTCGTCAACGCGAACCCCAAGGATCCGGGCGCCCCCACTGCGCTCAACAACGCCTGCGTCATCTACGAGAAGCTGTTCCAGTTCGGCGAGGCGACGAAGTGCTACGAGCGCCTCTACGCCAACTACCCCGACTCCGAGTGGGGGAAGGAGGCGCTCTGGAACGCCTCGCGCAACCACTACCGCTTCTTCGAGTTCGATCAGGCGGTCAAGGGCTACCTCAACTTCGCGCAGGACCCGAAGTTCGCGCAGTCGGAGCACCGCAAGGAGGCGCTCGGCCTCGCGGCGTCGCTGCTCGACAACGACCAGCAGTACGCGCGCGCCGCCGACCTCTACAAGAAGTACTCCGACGCCATCGCCGACAAGCCCCAGGACAGCGCCCAGGCCTACTTCTTCGCCTGCAACGCCTACGAGAAGGCGACCAACGTCTCGGCGCAGTCGGCCTGCCTGAGGGATTTCATCAAGAAGTACGACAAGCAGCAGGCGGCCGGCGAGTTCGTGGTGCAGGCGTTCATGAAGCAGGCGGTCATCACCGAGCGGACCAGCCACAACAAGACCGACGTGCTCAACTCCTACAAGCGCGTCCGCGACGAGTTCATCGCCCGCAAGCTCCCGGCGGCGACGCCGGCCGCCGGCTTCGCGGCCAAGGCCGACTTCCTCATCATGGAAGAGAAGTTCAAGGCCTTCCAGAAGAAGGAGCTCAAGTTCGGCAGCAAGCCTGACCAGATCAAGAAGGTCTTCGACGGCTTCACCGCCGAGGCCAAGCAGCTCAACGAGGACTACCAGAAGATCTGGAACTACAAGGACGCCACCTGGACGCTGGCCTCGTTCCTCCGCTCGGGCGACGTCTACTACGAGTTCGCGCAGAAGCTGATCAAGGCCGCCGACAACCCGCCCGACGACCTCAAGAGCCTGGCGAAGAAGGCGTGCCGCGCCAACCCCGACGACTGCGGTCTCGTCGAGGGGCAGTACAAGGACGCCATCTACCAGTTCGTGACCCCCATCGAGGAAGAGGCGAAGAAGCGCTGGAAAGACACGCTCGCCCGCGCCTCGCAGATGGGCGTCACCAACGACTACGTGAAGAAGGCGCGCGAGAACCTGTCGAAGTACCTCCCCGACGAGTTCCCGTTCATCAAGGACGAGCGCATCGGTCTGGAGTACCCGTGACGAAGCGTCCTCTCCTCGCCGCCGTGCTGCTCATCGGCCTCTTCGCGGCCCGCGCCGCGGAGGCACGCCGCGAGCCGCCGCCGGCGGTGATCCCGACCGCCGAGACCAAGCAGGCCCAGGACCTCTATCGCGCCGGCCGCTACACCGACGCGGTCGTCGCCTCCAAGGCGGCGCTCAATAAGAACGAGCGCTACACGCCGGCCATGCTGGTGATGGCCAAGTCCTACTACAAGCTCCACAAGTACGAGTGGATGAAGAAGCTCTGGGAGATGATGCAGGCCAACGGGGCGTCCGACGCCGAGAAGGCCGAGATCTACCAGCTGCTCGCCTTCCTCGAGGTGGACGCCAAGAACGTCCCGGGCGCCATCCAGCTCTTCAAGCAGGCGACCACCGCCAAGCCGGACGACGCGACCCTCTGGAATAACCTCGGCGCCGAGTACCTCCAGGCCAAGAACTACAATGAGGCCACGCCGGTTCTCGAGAAGGCCGTCCAGCTCCAGCCGGGCTTCGCCAAGGCCCACCTCAACCTCGGGGATGCGTACCGGGGGGACAAGCAGTACGAACGGGCGCAGGCCGAGTACCAGCAAGCCCTACAGCTCTTCCCCAATTATGCCGACGCGGTGTTCAACCTCGGCATCCTCTACCTCGACGCCGACAAGATGCCCAACATGGACATGTTCGCCAAGGAAAACACGGCGATACAGTACTTCTCGAAGTACAAGCAGATGATGGGGGGCACGCTCGCCGCGTCAGACCCGGCGGAGGGCTACATCCTCGAGGCCCAGGACAAGATCAAGAAGGAAGAGAAACGCCTGGATCGCTTGAAGAAACAGCAGGAGCGCGACGCCGCGCGCGCCGCCAAGAAGGCGGCCGACGACGCCAAGAAGGCCGGCGCCGCCGCCGGCCAGCCGGCGCCCGGCGCGCCCCCCGGGGCGGCGCCAGCTCCGGGCGCGCCCCCCGCTCAGGCCGCACCGGCCCCCGTGCCGGCCGCGCCGCCCGCCAACTAGGAGGCAGGGAACCCATGACCACGTCAGGCCACACCAAGCTGATCTTCGGACTCGGGCTGTCGCTGGGTCTGGCCTCGACGAACGCCTGGGCCCAGGGGACGGCCGTCCCGCCGTCGCCGCGCACCCCGCCGGCCCCGCCCGCGGCCGCGGCGCCGCCGCCGGCCGCCGCGCCGGCCAGCGATCAGACCAAGGTGAAGGTCGAGAAGGGGGCCGGGGGCAAGAAAGTCTACCGAATCACCGAAGAGATCAGGATCGAGGGCAAGATCCAGAAACCCGAGGCTTTTTTCTTCTACCAGAAGTCGACCATCAACTACGACTGGCAGGAGCTGAAGCAGGACTTCATCCCGAAGATCATCGACAGCGTCTCGCGCTCACCCTTCTAGATCTTTTCCCCAGGACCTCCGTCTAACTCCCCAACCACAAGGATCCCGAGAATGGCGACCCAGGCAGCAGCGGCCGCGAGGCCCCAGGTCGGTTCGGCCGGCAAACCGAAGATCCTGCGCATCGGAATCATCCAGGGCGGGCGGATCGTCGAGGAGCGTCTGGTCCGCAAGCGCGAGAACATCACTGTCGGCCAGTCGGCGAAGAACATGTTCGTGGTGCTGTCCGACGCGCTGCCCCGCAACTGGCTGCTGTTCGAGGTCTCGGGGAACCAGTACGTCGCGCACTTCTCGGACGGGATGGACGCGCGCATCGCCGTCGGCAACGAGATCATCTCGCTCGCGCAGCTCAAGCAGACCGGCAAGATCCAGAAGCGCGGCGCCTCCTGGGTGCTGCCGCTCGACGAGCGCTCCCGCGGGAAGATCACGCTCGCGGACATGACGATCCTGTTCCAGTTCGTCACGCCGCCGCCTCCGCAGCCGCGCCCGCAGCTCCCGGCGTCGGTCCGGGGCTCGGCGCTCTCCGACGTCGACTGGTTCTTCACCACCATCGCCGCGGTGTCTTTTCTCTTCCACCTCATCTTCGTCATCTACCTCCGCAACGTCGATTGGCCGCGCAAGCCGGACATCGAGGCGGTGCCCGATCGCTTCGTGCAGATGGTGGTGAAGAAGGAAGAGAAGAAGCCCGAGGAGAAGAAGGTCGCCGAGAAGAAGCCGGAGGACGAGAAGAAGCCCGAGAAGGCCGAAAAGAAGGAGAAGAAGCCGGACGCGCCCAAGCATGAGCTCACCGAGGCCGAGAAGGCCAAGCTCGCCGAGGAGAAGGCCAAGGCCGACGCCGAGCGGCGCGCGCGCCTGGCCGAGCAGGTGAAGTCGACCGGCCTCCTCAAGCTGCTCGGCGCCAAGGCCGACGGCGAGGGCTCGATCGCCGACGTGCTCGGCAAGGGCGACGTCGACCGCGACCAGGAGTCGGCGTTCAAGGGCGTCGGCGGCGTCGGCGTCGCGAGCGGCAACGACCAGCTGCGCGGCATCAAGTCGGGCGGCTCGGGCTCCGGGCGCGTGGCCGACGTGGGCGGCCTGCGCGGCGGCGCCGGCATCGTCGGCGGCGGCACCGGCAACGCGGCGGCCGAGAAGAAAGTCTCCGGCGTGGTCAAGAGCGAGGCGCCCGCCGTCGACGGCGAGCTCGATCCCAACATGGTCGCCAAGGAGGTGAAGTCGCGCCTCGGCGCCATCAAGGCCTGCTACGAGCGCGCCCTCAAGCGCAACCCGAACCTGTCAGGTAAGGTCGTCATCCACTGGACCATCACCCAGGCCGGGACCGTCTCCGGCGTGGACGTCGAGACCGACACGCTCGGCGACGCCGAGGTCGCGAGCTGCATCAAGTCGCTGGTCGCGCGGTGGCGCTTCCCGGCGCCCGCGGGCGGCTCGGTCGAGGTCTCGTTCCCGTTCGTGTTCCAGTCCAGCCAATAGGCGCGTAGGGGGGACTTCGTCCCCCCTACGGGACCCCCCTCGACGAGAGCCGGGGCCGGATCTTCTCCGCGGGCCTGGTCTCCGGGCGGCGGAGCCGCCCTCCGATCCTCTTGGGGCCGGATTCTTGCGGGACTGTGGGGAGTGGAGTCTGGGTTGTAGAAGCGGCTTCCGCTTCTCGGCCTCTTGTGGGGCGTCGGATCGATGAGGATCCTTGAAGGGGTGCTCAAACGGGGTGCGAAGTGCGAATTCTCCGACCGCATTCTCGACTGACGTCTCGACGGAGAGGGGCCGGACCTGGCGCTTCTCCTTGGTTGACAGGCTGGTAGCCCATGCATATAATTCCTGCCGAGTTTGTAAATAGCTGATTTCCTTAAGGTTCTCTCGTAAGACTAGCTGCAGTTCTGCTAGGGGATTTGGGACAAGGGTGAGAGAAAGGACTGGGCCCGTGGTGAAAGCAAAGCTGTTCCTCGCGACTATGTTTCTCGGGAGCACGGTGTTCGCGCAGGGTTCCGCCCCTACCCCCGCGCCGATCGCCCCGCCCTCCGCCGGCAACACCGGCGCGGGTGCCCCGGGAGGTCCGGTGGACATCTCCGTCAAGCAGCGTCCCACGCTGACGCCCGACGAGATGGTCAACCAGTCGAAGGACTACTTCAAGAGCATGGGAGAGGTCTTGAAGCGCGTGCAGACGCTGCAGGACCAGTCCAAGCGCGACAAGGACATCATCCGGCTCAACTGCGTGACCGACAAGTTGGTTCAGGTCCGGGTCAACATGAACATCGCCGAGCAGTCGATGGCGGCGCTTCAGGAAGCGATGACGCGTGCCGATGAAGGGCAGCGCACGCATGAGTTCACGCGCCTCACGATCGTCAACCAGAAGGTCCTCGTGCTCGGTGCCGAGGCCGAGAATTGCATAGGCGAGGATCTCTCCTTCGTGGGCGCCACGCGGGTCGACGTCGAGATCGATCCGAACATCCCCACGTACGACCCCACGCAGCCGCCGGCTCCGGGCATCGACATCGAGCGACCCGGCGAGGCGAGCCCGATGACGGGCCTCACTTAACCGGCGCGCCCTCCACGTTCACGAGCGGCCGCCTACCTCTCTGCCCATTGAGATCGCCTACATGAACCGACGCCTCGCACTCGGGACCGGACTGACAGCCATGCTGGTCGCCTCGGTCGCGGGGGCGCAAGAAGTGACGATCGGGTACCAGGGCCTGCCCTACAAGGCCAGCGGCGAGAGCAACACCGGCATTCAGGTCAGCGAAGGGGCGCTGCTCCACGTGGGCATCGGCGCCGAGGCGGGTTACGACACGAACGTCTTCTACGACAACACAGACCCCAAGGCGTCGGGGATCATTCGCGTGCTTCCATACGCGGAGCTCTCCAACGCCACCCGCACGGGCGCCGTGTCCCGCCAGCTGCTCTTCGACCTGCGCGCGGGCCTCACGTACCGGCGCTACACGTCGAGCGACCAGGCGGTCCAGAACTACAGCAACGCCTGGATGCCCAACGCGGGCCTGTCGTTGTCGGCGGGGAGCGGGCAGGTCGGTTTCGGCATCGCGGACACCTTCGCCCGGCTGGAGGATCCGCCTTACGGTCCGCAGGCGCCAGGCTTCGCCATCCTCCGCTACAACAACCAGGCCTCGGTCGAGGGCCGATGGTCTCCGGGCGGTGGTCGTCTCACGACCATGCTTCGCTACACGAACATGGTCGATATCTTCCAGAATACCTACGAGTACGCGAGCAGCGACACGAACCTCATCATGCTGGACGTGGCCTGGAAGTGGTTGCCCAAGACCGCCGTCTTCTTCAACGCCCAGCAAGGGTACATCTTCTACCTCAACAGCGCGCTCGCCGAGGCCAACAACAAGGTCTCGTCCTACCCGCTGTACCTCACCGCCGGTCTCCGCGGGCTCCTGACAGAGAAGACGGCCGCGGTGCTCTCGCTCGGCTACGTCAACGGCTTCTACGGCGGATCCGGCGGCTCGACCAGCGGCTTCTTGGGGAGCACCTACGCTGAGCTTGCCTTCACCGTTCGGCCGACGCTCCTCTCGCGGGTCGTGCTCGGATACCGGCACGACTTCGAGAACGCCGTGATCTCGTCCTTCTATTACAACGAGACCGTCTACGCCTCGTACATGCAGCAGGTTGCTGGACGCCTGTCGCTGGACCTCTCCGGCCGCTACTCCCACCGCGACTACGGGGGCTCGTTCGTCGACATGACGCAGATGGGTCGGGTGGACAACTTCTTCCTGGCAGGGGCGTCGCTCGACTACTTCATGCGCAACTGGACCTACCTCGGCGTCGCCTACGCGCTGATCGCCGACCAGAGCAATATCTCGACGCTGAGCTACGTCAAGCAGCAGATGTTTGTCCGTCTCGGCATCACGTACTAAAGTCGCAGGTTCTTCGATGTACCTCCGTACGGCACGGCTTGCGGTCGTTGGTCTATTGTTGGGGCTGCCGCTATCGTGGGTGCCGGCCTGCAGCCAGCCGCAGCGCCACGTCACGAGCGTGGGGGAGGCGGCCTCTCCCGAGGATCGTGTGGGCATCGACGACACCTTCGACGTACGTGTCTACGGAGAGTCGGACCTGACCGGCACCTTCCGCGTGGCGACGGACGGCACCATCGACTACCCGCTGGCCGGCCGCGTGATGGTGGCCGGCCTGCGCACCGGCGAGATCCAACAGCTCCTCGTGAGCAGGCTCAAGGACCGCTACCTCAAGGATCCGCAGGTCGTCGTCACCATCAAGGACCGGAACAGCCAGAAGATCTCGGTGCTCGGGCAGGTGGCCCGGCCGGGGCAGGTCGCGTACTACCCGAACATGACGATCGTCGACGCCATCGCGAGCGCCGGCGGGTTCACGGGCATCGCCGCGAAGAACTCGGTCAACTTGCGGCGCGAGGTGGCGGGCAAGATTGAGACGCACATTTTCCCGGTGGCGGATATCAGCGAGGGACGCTCTCAAAACGTAATGGTCTTGCCGGGTGACGTCCTCGTCGTCGACGAACGGATCTTCTGACGCCCCCGTCGCTCCGCGCTCGCTAACGGGACGGCAGCGCGGCGTCCGACGCTCGCGCCGGCGTCCGGGCGCACGGCTCGGCCTCGGGGTCGGCTTGGGGCTCTGCATGGCCGTGATGGGGGTCGCTCCCCTCGCCGCCGGCGGCGTCCATCGCGTTCCGATGCTCGTTCTGATGGCCGGTGCCGCCGTCGGCATCGGGCTCGTGACCCTGGCCCTCACCCTTCAGGGTCGGGTCCTCCGCGTGGGGATCGGAGCTCTGCTCCCTCTCACCTTGGTCGTCCTGCCGCTCGTCCAGTCGGTCCCGCTCCCGTCGGGCGTGCGCCGCCATCTGGACCCGAACGGGTCCGTCCTCCTGGAAGACAACGACATCGCTCTGCCGAGCCTCTGGCCCATGAGCCTCGATCCCCCGAGCACGCGGGTCCACGTCGGTCGCGCCGCGGTTGCCCTGGCCATCTTCATCGTCGCCTACCACCTGGCCTCGGGGCATCGACAGCGTCACCTCGTCGTCAAGGTGATCGGCGCCGCGGGGATCGTGGCGTTCACGATCGCGCTTGGTCACCGGGTGCTCGGTTTCGGCAAGCTGTACGGGGTCTTCAACTCGACCTGGCGGTCGCCGCTGATAGGTCCGTTCGTCAACAGCAATCACACCGCCGAGTTTCTGGAGCTGTGCGCGTTCGTCTGCCTCGCCTGCGCCTTCCTGCGCCCGACCAAGCTCAACCGGGCCGGTTGGCTGACGGGGACTCTGCTCTGCGCCGGCGGCGCCATTGCCACCCTGTCGCGCGGCTCCGTCATCGCCTTCGCCCTGGGGATCGTCACGTTCGTCGCGCTGCGCGCCCGGCGAGGCCGCTCTCCGACTGCGACCGGGGCCCTCGATCGGCGGATGAAGCTCCCGCTCGTCTGGGGCTCGGCGCTGCTGGGTCTCGTCGTCCTCGGCGGCGCCCTGGTCGGTGGCGCTCAGCTGGTCGATCGATTCAGAAGCGTCTCCGCGGGGACGGACGTCCGGTTTCAGCTCTGGCGCGACGGGCTTCGCGTTCTGGCCGCGCACCCCCTGGGGATCGGACGGGGGGCGTTCGATCGCGTGTTCCCGGTCTATCGAACCCTCGTGACGCCGTCTCCGATTCGCTTCGCGTTCCTCGAGAACGAGCCGCTCCAGCTCCTCGTCGACCTCGGGTGGGCGGCGTTTGGTCTCCTGTTGGCCGCCGTGGCTGTCGTCGTGACGGTGGTGGTCAAGAGAGGTCGACGCGATCCGATCGAAGCCGCGCTGGCGGCGGGACTGATCGCGGTCGTCGGCCACAACACCGTCGATTTTGGTCTCGAGACGCTCGGTGTCCTCGTTCCGTTCATGGCGGTTCTCGCGACGCTGCTGGGTCGGATGCACGCGGAGCCCGAGGACGGTGCGAAGACGCGAGCACGCGGTTGGAGCTGGGGCCTCGGCGCCTTTGCCGGCGCGGCCCTTGTCATGGGGATCGCCTCTCTCGCGCACGCCAGCTCGGACGACTTCGACACCCTGCTCAAGAACAGGTCTCCCGCCGATGATCGCCGCGCGCTGCTCGTCCGGGCGCAGCAGACTCACCCGATCGATTACTTCTACCCGCTCGCCTACGCGCGGGTCGTGCCGCTGAGGGGCGCCTCGGGAGCGCCCTCGCCCCGCCTCCACGCGCTCAATCGGGCCCTTCGACTCTGCCCCGGCTGCGAGACTGTGCACGTCGAGATCGGGCGAACCCTCTGGGGGATGGGGCAGCGGCGCCAGGCGCTGCTCGAGTGGCGCACGGCGATCGCGCTCAACCCGATCGTGCTGAGGACGGCGATGGGGGAGCTGCTCTCGGCTGGCGCAACCGCGGTCGAGCTCGCCTCAGTCGCCTCCCCGAGCTCGGCACGGATGGTCGACGTGGCGTCGTTCCTGAGCGATCACGGCCAGGTCGATGACGCGTTCGCGGTCCTCGAGCAGGCGGAAGCCCTCGGCGGCGCGGAGTCAGCTTGCCTCCTGCTCCGGGCGGCCCTGCAGTTGCGGGCCGGCCGGATAGATGCCGCCACCGCTACGATCGCGGCGGCGCACCGCGCGGGGATCGCCGACGCGCGCCTCGCGCTGCTCGAGTCTCGGCTCGTGCTCGCGAAGTCCGATGCCGCCGGCGCCGACAGCGCGCTCGCCCTCCTCGACACCGCAGCCGCCCGCGAACCGAACAACCTGGAGGTCCAGCGCGCCCGGATCGAGCTCGTGACGCAGTATCAGAAGTGGACCGCCCTGTCCCGTTCGATCGAAGGGTTCAAACAGGCCTTGTACCAGGCGCACGGATCCGCGACCGAGGCGCACGTCGTGAACGCCCGCATCGAGGCGCGACTCGGTCGCTGGCAGTCGGCCCTCGGCGAGTACCGGATCGCCCTCGCGGACAGCCCGTCCGATGTGACGCTGTGGATCGAGTTCGGCCGACAAGCCGCGTCGATCGGCCGTACGGGCACGGCGCGAGAAGCCTACGGAGAGGCCGCGCGCCTGAGCCCGAACAACAGCGAGATCACCACCGCGCTCCGGCAGCTCGACGACGAGCAGCATCGCCTCAGGGCGATCGAGGAGCGGGGCGGATCTCTGCTAGAGTCGGGCGGCGCGGGGAACTGAACGTGGCCATTTTCTGGTTTATCGCGCTGTTCTCGTCGATCTGTCTGGAGGGGCTAGGTCGTAAGTACATTCCACAGGTCCCCTCGGCGGCCTTCTACTTCTTGAAGGACCTCGTGCTCCTCTACGGTTTGTTGCGCTATCGGCCCAGCCCGACCGTCGTGCGCTCGGTAAGCTACCTGTACCGCGGCTTCGGCGTGGCGTTCATCGCGGGGATGGTTTGGACGCTCATCGAGCTCCTCAACCCCGAGCAGGAGTCGCTCGTCCTCGGGCTGATCGGCATACGGGCCTATTGGCTCTGGTGGATCGCCCCCGCGGTGATTGCCAGCGTTCTCCAGGACCCGAAGGTCAAACGCCGCGCCATCTACGTCATCGGCTGCATCACGCTCGCGATCTCACTGCTGGCCGCCTTTCAGTTCGCGGCGCCCGCCGACTCGAGCCTGAACCTGTACGCCGTGCAGGACGGTGGTGAGGAGCTCTATGCGTCTGCCGTGGGCACGGTTGCCGCTACCGGCCGCGCGCGAGTGTCCGGCAGCTTCACCTTCCTGAGCGGATTCGTTGCCTTCACGTTGACGACCCCGGCGCTGCTGTTGTCGCTGGGCCTGCAAGCTAGTAGCCGCCGCGTCCGGTGGGTCGCGCTCGTCGCGGCGATCGCCGCTGCGGCTACGTTGCCGATGTCGGGATCCCGGGCGGCGGTCATCGTCGGAGCCGTGGTCCTGCTGATCACGATGTGGACCGCCGGGCTGTTCTTCACAACCTTGGGTCGCCGCGTCCTCATCGGCGGGGTGCTCGCGGTCGTCGTGGCCGGCTTCGCCTTTCCGGACGCGTTCCTCGGCGTCCAGAGTCGGTTCGAAAACACGGAGGAGACGGCTTCCCGGCTCAAGACCGTCGGCACCTTCATCCCTCCGATCGCCCTCGCGGTGGTCGACTATCCGATGCTGGGGATCGGCACCGGGATGCAACAGAACGCGCGTTACTCCCTCCTGGACCCGAACTGGACGGCAGAGGAAGGGGAGATGGAAAAGTACCTGAGCGAGCTCGGTCCCGTCGGCTTCTTGCTGATCTGGACCGCCAAATTGGGGCTGATGGTCGCCCTTCTGCGCGCGTACGCGCTGTTGAAGCGTGCCGGGAAGCGGGGATCGGCCGGTGCCGCCCTCTCCTACGCGGCGCTGACGATGATCGGCGACCTCGCCTTCGATCACAATTGGCAGGCGCTCTACTTCACCGGGTGTGGCTTCATCCTGGCCGAGGTGCTCGAGGCGCGGCGGGCAGCAGCCACGCAGCCGGCGACTCCAGAGGTCCAGGCCGAACCGCTCGCGCTCAGCGCCTGACGAGCGGGCCGCGCAGCCTCACGAGATCGCGCGGGCTTCGAACGACCTGTCGGGTTGGGGTTGATCCCGATCGATGGCTTCGAGCAGCATCGTCGCCGTGCGCTCCCACGACAGGGCCTCACGGTAGAGCGCCCGGCCCCCTTCGCTGAGGCGCCCGGCGAGCGTCCGATCGCCGAAGAGCTCGAGCGCAGCCCGGGCGAACGCCGGCCCTGTGAAGGCGTCCGCGAAGAGGATGTTTCGTCGGTGCTCGAACAGGGGGTCGGTCTCGGCTCCCCGCACGGCGATGACCGGCACCCCCGAGCCAAGGGCCACCGGCAAGGTACCGCTGCGGGTGTTGGCGCCGGTGTTCATCGGGAAGAGGTAGGCGTCGAGGGAGCCGACGGCGGCTGCTACGTCCCCGAGCGCGAGCTTCCCGGTCACCTGAATGCGGGACCCGACCGGACTGCGGGCCATCCGCGACTGCAGCGCCGTCAGGCGCGGGTTCCCTGGACTCCCGAGGTCGCCGATCAGGACCAGCTCCGCGTCCGGATAGCGCGTCGCGATCTCTTCGAAGGCGGCGATCACGAGGTCGAAGGACTTGCCGACGGCGAGGGTCGAGAACAGCCCCAGGCGGTGCCGCCCCGGGACGGGGGCAGCCGGCGTCGGGAGCGCGTTTGGGGCGATCGGCATCACGCGGGGAGGGTGGGCAAGGAAGCGGGCCGCGGGCGAGCGCAGGATCACCTCCCGTGCCGACTCGGTCGTGACGAACAGCAGGTGGCTGAGCGGCAAGAGCGCGTGAAATTGAGCGCGCATCATGGCGGCGCCGACCGCCAGATCCGGTCGCACGCACCAGGGCGTCGCGAGCTCGTGCATGATCACGACCACGCGAAGGCCGCGCCTGCGGAGCAGGGCCGCCAGGAGCGGCAGGGCGGGAGAGCCGAAGCGTCGCGCCCCCCACATCTGCGGCGTGTACTCCAGGATGGCGTGCGAGAACGATCGCCCGTCGATCTCCCGGGCGGCCCGGAGCGCGATCGAGAGTGGCGTGCGCCCCGGGACGCCGCGCACGCGCACGTTGCTGGCCTCCGGATTGGTGGTCGCGGGCTCTCGCGAGAAGACCATCGCCTCGTGCCCGCGGCGCGCAAGCTCGGCGGCCAAGCGCATCGAATGATCTCCCACGCCGCAGGTGACCGGATAGTAGTTGGGGGCAACGAGAGCGAACCTGTGAGCCTTGTCAGCCACGCGATTACCCCGGCCGAAGCGCATCGAGGTAGCGAAGCAACGTCGCCGCGCCGGCGTCGGTGCCGAAGTCGTTGCGAACCCTCAGGGCGGCCGCGGCGCCGATCCGCGATCGCAGTCCGGGATCGTCGGCGAGCCTCACCATCTCCCGGGCCAGCGCGCCCGTGTCGTCAGGCGGGACCAGGATCCCGTTCTCGTCGGAGGTGATCACCTCGCTCGGCCCTCCGCCCGCCGTGGCGATGACCGGGCGGCCGAGGTCCATGGCCTCGATGACCACCATCCCGAACGGCTCGGCGACGCGTGTCGTGTGACAGACCACGTCGCAGGCGGCCATCAGGCGGGG
>Ga0306921_10003546_pt1 | contig 15832 bp, 18 predicted proteins | sample sta12Cox44000080_FD_203760 | JGI IMG/M metagenome (GOLD analysis project Ga0306921, IMG submission 203760) | Lab enrichment of tropical soil microbial communities from Luquillo Experimental Forest, Puerto Rico - statoxic.12C.oxic.44.000.080 (v2)... | ecosystem: Environmental > Terrestrial >...
ACTGGCACGCGCCGACGGCCGAGCACGTCGCCGCCGCGTAACCTATTCCACCACTGTTATTGCAGACTGCTGGCGCTCTTGCAGATTATGAGCCGGCGGTCCGCGGCCTCGGCCGGATGCTTACGCCGCTGGCGACCACACCCTGTTGATGGTCTAGCCCATTAACCCGAATCCGATGCGACAAACTCGCGCATGCAGTATAGTAGGGGGCGGCGATACGACCGTTTTTGGCATCACTAATCAGAGAAAAATAAGCGAAATGGAATATCCGTTAGGCTATTTCCCGAGCTTATTCTCAATAGCATAGGGAGTTCCCTATCTACCGACTCCCATCCAAAAGCAATTCGACGGAATTCCCATCCTTGTGGCAGAGAACGCAGAAAATAAAATGTTTGTAACAGCCACGTTCCGTCTGGTAGTAAGGTGGGGTGAGGATCATCTAAGGCTTTGTGTAACTTATAGTTTTTCTCTGGTACCATGAAAGAATAGTGAATATTTTGTGTATCCATAAATTCAAACGCTGTATTGTGAACAGCAAACTCTAATGGAACGTTATACAAAATTGTGCTGGGGTCTTGCTTCCTATTAATTTGAAATGTTCCCTCAACTATAATCCTTTTGCCTTCTTCAATAATTTGTTTGTTAATGTAATATTTCAACAACGAGGTTCGGTCGCGTGTACCCTGATCTGGTTGATCTAAATACCATTGGACACGGCGTTGGAGCTCTTCTTTCAAGAAGGCGATTCTGCCAGAGTAGATTCAGCCGTGTTGGTGGCGGCCTGATCCCCGCCTCCATCGGGCCGATGGGTTGCCGAGAGATCGCCTGCTGACGCACCGCGTCGACATCGTTGCTGCCAAGATTGCGCGCCCGGCTGATAAAGGTCTGCTCGCCCATGTCGGTCTGGATCAGACCCAAGTGGCTCGGGTTGACCAATGTCAAGTCGATTACACCCCCGTGGGGCGATGAAGATGATCAGGCGATCCGTCTAGCGGGCCTACCCGTTGTCGGGTCGCTTGCTTGGTCGGCGGGAAACACCGATCCGAACGGACCGGGTTGAAAATCGTTGCTACGATTTTCCGAACGATTGATATTCGACCGAGGAGAGTGTGCGATTTTGGGAGCGGGGAATGTCGACAGCTCAGAAAGCAGCAGTCGGATTGTACGGCAGCTTAATTGTCCTATGCGTCGGCCTCCTCTTGATCTCTAACTCACTGAGCCCAACGGTGCGAGAAACCATTCTTCCCGTCGCTGGCGAGGGCCTAAAAACTCTAATCGCAGCCCTAATTGGCTTTGCCTCAGCACTCGCAGGGGGGCACACCAAATGAAGCGGCTTTCTATCAACTCTTTGCGCTTTATCACTATGCTTGTTGCCTTGATTGCTCCTACAGCAACCATGGCAATCCCGCCAACGACGGATTTCATGAATACATTAACTGTTTGCGCTACTAATTTTAACTGTTTGCGCTACTAATTTTGATGTCCATCTCGATGCCGATGTTTTGGGCTCGATCCGAACCGTGTATGAAGGGGACCGGACTCAAGGTAAGGTCGCATTCAAGACTGCGACTGAGTTTTTAACGCTATTTCCCGAGTCTCAACGCGCTGACATTTATAAGGTCTATGTAAATTGTGTTCTTAAGATTCTTGCGCCAAGTTAAGGCCCAGAAATTGACACACCTTCGCTCACTCCACTGCAAGGTGATGTGGACCCTAGTCTTGTTACTAGTCGGTGGATCTCAAACTGCTGCGCAAGAGAGTTACCCCAATACGACGACATTTATGAATGCGCTTACGGTATGCGCTCTTAACCTGCGTATCGAAATTTCGGGGAATCTACAGGGCTCTATCACAAATCTATATGAGGGTATTAAAACCAATGGCGATCTAAATGCTCGATTTCAGTCAGATTTCGTAAGTTTATTTCCCGGAGCGGACCGGGCGAACGCTTATCAAATATACACCCAGTGTGTTACCTCGCTTCTTTCTGCGAAGAGCAAAACTATAGAGCCCGAATATATTCCCAAAATTACGGCACAGTTGGTTCCATCAGTGGGGCCAGCCGTAGTGAGATTTTATTTTTCCAATGCGACCCCCACCAATGTTGGTTATTCCCAACATCTCTTTTTTGCAACGCTTGATAGCTGTCAAGGCAATATCGACATAAAAAAGTTTCGAACCCGCCTGTCCGGCCCAGGTCGCCCATACGATCCTGAAAGGGGCTGGATGGAGATAAATGAAAGTGATATAGTCATGCGATGGTTTCATCTAATAGAAGCAATACGAGTTAGAAGAATTATTCCATGTATAGCAACAGCTGCGGTAAAAATCTTATATAGAATAGACTTTGACAACGAAGAAGGAGATCACTTTACTAGATACTTTTTAGGAGACTTTACTTCGAATAGCCAAGTCCCCGGCCAAACCCCGCAAACGTATGTCAATCAGGCGTCTTATAGAGATTTGAAGATGATGACTGATACAATAGATTCTCTCCATAATGAATCTATTAACCTCATGAATTTGGAGCAGGATATTGCTCAGGATATTGCTATAGTGCGGCAGGCATTTCGGTAATTCAACGCAGCTACCATTCAAACGTGTGATCTCACTCGATATTTGCAGTTGAGGAGGTTCTCGCGCGGTCTGAGCGTTTCCCTCGGTAGGATGTTCCCGATTTACCGGCAGAGCTTTGCCCATCGTCATCATCCGTCATCGTAACCCGTCCTCAACCATCATCTGGCATCACATCGCTTGACCGCGAAGCGGTCAGTCTGTTCCTTCGGAACAAGGCATGCTTCGCGGCCAAGCAGCATCGCTCCGCGAAGCTGAAGCTTCGCAGCCGCGAGACTGTCGGGGACCGACATGCCAGACGATCACCACCCGCTCATGCCGCGACGTAACCCTGAGGACATCGATCTCGCTGCGATCAAGGCCGACCTTGAGTTCTTGATCGAGCGGGGCGAGCGGTTCCGCAGGGAGCAAGCCCTAAAACCCGTCTACACGATGATCGGGAGTGCCGCGATCGTCATCGCCTGGATCGAGCTATTCTGGCGGCATTGCCTGTGAGTTAGCTTGGCGAGGATCAGCTTCACCGCGCAGAGGGGGTCGCACGAAGCTCCAAAACTTTGGCCTCCGAGGGCTCGATTACTCGATCACTGAGTTCACTGAGCAGTTGCGCTGGCGTGTCGTAGGGGTGGACCGGCAGGAACCAGGGGAAGCGTCGATAGAAGTCGAACATCCCCGGCTCCTCCTGCGATGCGATGATGACAGGCTGTACCGGCACACTCGGCAAGTCCGGGACGATTGCCTGTAGTTCTTGCAAGACACTCTTGGCGTCGGAAATATCGGCAATCACGAACCGTGCCATGCGCGCGAGCAGCGTGATTGTCTCAACCGTGGTTAGGCTGGCTGACTTCTCGAAGTCGAATAGGATCGGCAGGTAGTTACGCTTGCGTAGTTCATCCCGTAAAGCGTCAAGAACCGCCTTACGCTCATCTGTGAAACGACCGAGAATTAACACTGCCTTGGAGGTTATAGTATCGATAACCTCGCGGATTTTCTGGTTGTTCAGCATCAGATAGATAAATTGTGCGACCTCGATATTGTCGACCGTGATCTGCCATTCCTCTGTTATATCTGGACGGATAATCAGATTTCGTTGTCTGGTTTCATCACTTAACTTTAGCCCCCATGCGGATACGCCGTAGATGCGGCAACCGCTGAGGTCGGCATTCGTTATGTCCGTATCGACCAAACTGGCAGCGGTGAGGTTCGCCCCGCTGAGGTCTGCCCCACTCAGGTTCGCGTAGACTAGGCTGGCCCCGCTGAGCTCCGCCGCGCTGAGCCTTGCCGCGCTGAGGCTCGCCCCGCTGAGGTCCGCCCCGCTGAGGTTTGCCCCGCTGAGGTTCGACCCGCTAAGGTTCGCTCCGAAGAGGTGCGCCCGGTCGAGCGATGCCCTGCTGAGGTCCACCCCGCGGAGGTCCGCCGTGATGAGGTTCGCGTAGAGGAGGCTCGCCCCGCTGAGGTCCGCCCCGCTGAGGTCCGCCCCGCTGAGGTCCACCCCGCTGAGGTTTGCCCCGCTGAGGTTCGCCGCGCTGAGGTCCGCCCTGAAGAAGAGGTCCGGTCCAACTGCGTGCCGCTTCTTCCAAGCGTTCCAGGCATCGACACCTTGCCGGAGCATGTTCAGGTGGTCTGGATTGGCCATCGCGGCTTCCTTAACGGTTCGCCAGAGGCATAACTGAGCTTATAAAATTGAGCACGGCAGAACAAGATGGGCAGCCATCCTCATTAACAAATATTTATTTGATTGTCAGCGATATATATTAGGAGAAATAACAGAGGTACGTAACAATATGTCCGACCAAGTTGTACAGGATTTTGCAAGGATCGTAGACGCCTTCAAGGAAATGCGAGACGCAATGTATAAAGACGAGCAATATGCTGGAAAGCGTAAGGCGGCTGATGTGCTATACGAGGCGATTAGGCAGTTCGCCCCGATGATAGGGTGTGTTCCCCCTTACCTCCCCATTGATGACGGTCGGTAAGCTTTACGAAAACTTTTTGCGTGCGTTTGCTACATAATTCCGGACTTTCGGCCACGTCGACCCAAGCAAATCCCGAGGACATCGATCTCGCCGCGATCGAGACCGACCTGGAGTTCCTGATCGAGCGGGTCGAGCCGCTCCGCAGGGAGCAAGCTGTCAAACCGCTCTGCACGATGATCGGCAGTGCCGCGATCGTCGTCGCCTGGATCGAGCTTTTCTGGCGGCGCTGTCCCTGAGCTATGCAGGTTTCTTGGAGCCTCACGGCAATCGCCTCGCTATTCGCCATCGTTTTCATCGCCACGCGGTGACCGGAGGTTAGCTCGCAAGTCAGTTAAGCCCGCTGTAGTGCGGCCACGACAACAGGAGTCCCGCTCACCGTTCCAAGATTTGACGAGTTTTAAAGCTAAAGTGTAAGATTTCCCTGCCTATCGTCGCTTAATGCACGATCTTTGCGTGAAGAGGCGGATCGTGCTGGGGCAGCTGCGGGCGTACCGAAAATTGACGCGAGTGTCGGATGAAAAACGATGGCTTCGGCTTCATCGTCGCCCATCAGAGCGCGGATGTAGGGGCGTTTGAAACCGCAATCGGATATGTACCGGATACCCGAGGCGGTTAAGACCCCGATACAGCCCGCCCAGATCAAGATGTCGATGACAGGTTCGACAAGGGTTTCTTTTCCGACTTTGTCCTCGATCATGTGACGTAGTTTCGACAGCGAGGTCCGCTTGCCCAAGCGGGATATTTCCCACAGTAAGTGCTTTGCATCCGGGAGGATATCGGTGAGTTCGCGGTCAAAATCTTCGAGAACCTGGAAAGCGAGCTCTTCCACGCCGTTGTTGTAATCGGACTCCTCGATTTTCTCGCGCCCGAGTGTGACGGCTCGACGACGCGCTGTCTCAAAGAGTCGTATGAGATAACGAGGTCTCATGAGACAGGCGTCGAGCAGGAATTCGAGCGTGGGCTTGCCATCGACCGTTGGGACGGAGACTTCCTCCCAGACGGTCTTGAAGTTAGTCTGTTTCCCACGAAACCCGTGCAGAAGCCGCCGTTCGAATAATTGCAACAGCTTTTCGCGGTCGGTCCACTCGATAGTGTCAGCCGCGAGTTTTCCGTAATCTGCCATCCCGTGGTAGACGAATTCGAAAACATCACTTCTAAGAAAAATTGCCCACTGAAAATCGATGTTGGAACGAGCAAACCTCCTGCTGATGTCCTGCAAGCTTTCGACCAAACCGATGATGATAAGAGTATCAATGTCAACAAATCCTGTCGGTGTCCAGAAGCGATCAAGATTATCAAAGAGCAGGCAAACGATACCCTTGAGCTTTAGGTAACGGAGGACTTCGTTACGTACTGTGGTTATTTCAGAGCCATATATTGTTTGGAGCGTCCGAGACGAAATGGCCTCTATTGGCTGATCCCGGTGAACCGCCGTCAAGTACCTATCGACAATGCGCGAGGTGAGGTCTGAAAGCCGGAGGGCGAAGTCGCCTGAACTATCAACTCGATCATCATAAATGGCTTTTAGGCGATCATAGGCTTCAAGAATCCGGGAGTCGTTGAGAACTCGTCGCGCGTCCTTTTCCAGAAGCTTATAGGCAATTTCAAGCCAGATGATGTATTCCCAATAGGCTGCGATGAACTCTTTTCGAGTGCCTCGTGATAACTGGTCAAAGATGAGTTCTCTTAATTTTATAAGTTGAAAGCCTTCGGGCGCGAGGTCGACGACGATGTTGTTCTTGTCGGCGCGGATTTTGTTGCGAGCTTGGAGAAATATCGCCGTTTTTCCACTGCCCTTTCGGCCAAGAATGATATTCAAGTCCCCAGTGAACGTCAGCCGGAATTGCTCGGTTTCGAGGAAGTAGGTATCGAGCTGGGTGGCCTCGTTTTCAGCAGCCGGGTCGCCGCAGTAAACGGCATCGAGGTATCGACCGGCTATGGGGCGTACTTCGACGTGCGAGCTCTGCGCTTCCGCTACCGCGTCCCGGAAATCGCGCATTTTCGCGTCGACGTCGGCGACGGTATCCCAACGCGTAGCAAGCTCGTCGAGATCGAGAGGCAGACGCGCTCTGTTGTGGGCGAGCAAGAGGAAGGGGATGTCGAGACCCCGCGCAATGCCAATGGCGAACGCCGCTCGTTGGTTCTGGCGGAATGCTTCAGGCGCGGATGTCTCGTGCCAGATGGCAACGACACCGAATGATTGAGCGACCTGTTCGAAAGCCTCGGTCGCGGTCAGACGGTCTATTTCCTGCGGATTGAAATTGCGAAAGCGCATCCGCAAGATTTTTTTGACGCCGCTGAGGGTGCGCCGGAGGAGATCATCGGTTCGAGAGGAGTGGAGGACGTAAACCGGTGTTTCGGTACTTCGCTTTGGGCGCGGCCATGGTGGATTCGTGTACGGCCTGCGCAATATGTCCACGAGCTGCTGTTGCTCGCTAAAGTCGTCGTGTCCGATGTTGTGCAGAAGCCCGATTTCTTCGAGTAGTTTGCGATCTTTGTTGGCGGCCCTGATGAGGCGCAGGGATTTCTGAGTTCCCAGGGCAAGGCCGACCTCGTAGGTGACGTTGTGGTTCGGCTCGGAGATGTCAGCGACGAGAGCGTCGGAGTTGTCGACCCAACCGTAGACAGATCGGTCGATAGGCTGACCGGATACGTCGTTGCGGTTCCATGGGACGAAATCGGCTTCCGGCGAGGAAGCTGCCTTGCACGCCTCACTGATAACTTTTGAGACGAACTGGTCGGCTGATGCGAAGGCGACGAAGGTGGTATGGGTCATCCCGAACGCTCCGGCGGTAAATTGGAGCGAGCGATGTCAAGATTCAATAAAAGGTGCTCCAGATGGGTCGGCATCGGCTCGTCCCGCCTCGCCGATACCAAGGGGTATCAAGCCGCTGAGTTCGCCCATTTGATCGACACGACCGCCAGCATGTTCGGACGCCGGTCGTCAACCGGGTAATCGGCCCTCACGAGAGTCCAGCCGGACGGGGGGCCTCCGCCGAGTGTGTACCGCCGGACCTTACGGCGCGATTGTCGTGCCGCCGTCGACGACGATCGTCTGGCCGGTGATGTAGGCGCCGGCGCGCGAGGCGAGCATCAACGCGACCCCGGCAATATCCTCCGGCTCGCCGAGGCGCTTAAGCAGAGTGCCGGCTTCGCGCGCCGCGCGCCGCGCCGGGTCCTCGTACAGCACGCGGGCAAACTGGGTCGTCACGACACTCGGCGCGATGCAATTGACGCGTACATTGTCGGGGCCCCATTCGGCGGCGAGGTTACGGCACAAGGCATAATCGGCGGCCTTGGTCACACCGTACATGCCGAGCATCGTGCTGGCGCGCAATGCCGCGGTCGAGATGATGTAAATGATCGCGCCGTCACGCCGCTCGCGCATCTCCGGCCCGACCATTCGCGACAGCCAGAGATTGCTCAAGACGTTGTTGACCATCATGCGCTCGAACACCTCGTCGGTCAGCTGTTCGAGCGAGCCGTAATGCGGGTTTACCGCGGCGTTGCAGACCAGGATATCGATCCGACCCCACGCTTCGCGCGTCTTGGCGACGAGATTTTCGAGCTGCGCCTTATCCGAAATTCGCGCAGTGACGGCAATCGCCTCGCCGCCCGTGGTACGGATCGCCGCGGCCACCTCCTCGCAGGGTCCCGCATTGCGGGCCGAGATCACGACCCGCCCGCCCGCCTCGGCAAACGCCTCGGCGATGGCTCGGCCGATGCCGCGGCTCGAACCCGTGATGATCGCGACTTTTCCGGACAGATCGAACAGCTTCATGACGCTTCTCCAGCATTGGATCGTCATAACCGATCATGCGGGATCGTTCGGCTTTTCGAAAGACGCTCGGGCCGTTGCGGGGAAACGACCGTCCATGACGAAGGTCGAGAACGTCAAAAAGTTGTCCATTTAATACAAAAGTTAGTTTTAGTTGAGATCCTCCACACAGTCGGATATATGCCGATTGGTTAATCCGAGATGCGGAGGATTGCTTCGGCCGTCCGGCCCGGCTGTAGCGAGGCATGATCATGTCCATCATTTCGCGGTCTTATTTTTGGGACGAGCAGGCGGCGCACGCCAAGCTCGAAGAAATCGTCTGGCCAAATGGACCGGTATGCACACGCTGCGGTGCAACCGATCGGATCGGTGCGGTTACCGGAAAGGGCGCGCGGGCCGGGCTAAAATTCTGTTGCCGCTGCCGCAAACAGTTTCGCGCCACGGTCGGTACGATGTTCGAGGGCAGCCACATTCCGCTCCACAAATGGTTCCAGGCCTGCTTCCTGCTAAGTGTTGCAGGAGAAGTCATGAGCCCATACCAGCTGCATCTGCGGCTCGAGGTAACCAACAAGACCGCGTCAGGCATTGTTCACAGTCTCGCCTGGATCATCGGCAGCGCCGACTGCACCGCACTCGGCGGTGGCCAAGGTTTGGCATCTCGGGGTCAAGCGGTCGACCGCTCACAGCGCCCGTTACGCCGACGCCCTAGCCGAGCGCCAAATACGATCGGCTGGGACGAGCTGCCATGGATGCAATTTCCGATACAACCCAGGAGGCAGTTCCTCCGCTTTGTCGAAACTGTGCGAGAGTTCGGCTGTGTCGAGGACGAGGGCAGATTCGAGCAGATGCTAACGATGATCGGCACTAACCTGGTAAATCGTCGCCGAATGATACTTGAGGCTTCTTCCGACGCGCCGATGGCGCGCGGCTTCACCGGGCCGGCGGGGAGCAATCTCGAACGCGTGACAGCCTAGCCGTGCAGCTGTCGGGGAGTGCCGCCTTTACCATCACGACGGCGTCAGCCATGTTGTCCGAAAAATAGGCTTAGAGTTGCTCCGACGAACCGGCGTCCGTCAATGCTCAATAAAGAGTGTTTCTCTTGGTTCCGTTTTGCCTTATGTAAAGAAGGCAAAATGAATCCGCGGGGAGAAAAGTATCATGGATAGCGACAGCACACCGCGAAGCGTTGACCTGCGCCCGGTAACAAAAATCATCGCGAGTTATGTCGGCAATCATACCCTCGCACCGGAGCAGCTATCATCGCTGATTATCTCGGTGCAACAAGCGATCAGCCAGCTTGGGAAGCCGATCCAGCCGGAACCGGCTCGGACGCCGGCCGTGCCGGTTAGGCGATCGGTACAGCGCGACCAAGTGGTTTGCCTCGAGTGTGGGTTCAGAGGTAAGACCTTGCGACGGCACCTCACTATGCGGCATGGACTGCAGGTTAGCGAATATCTGCGGCGCTGGGACCTGTCGGGTGACCATCCTCTCACCGCCCCAGCCTACTCCGAACAGCGTTCGGCGATGGCCAAACAGCTCGGGCTCGGCCGCAAGCGCAGCCGGGCGCGCACGAGAACGCGCCGGGCGAAGACTTGATCACGCATCGCCGCTTCTTCAATTAACCAGCGGCAGGCTGAGAGGAACAATTTCTTCGTCGTTGCGGCCGCGGTAATCGCGCCGCGGAGCCGCTTCGAGCATACGTTGTTGCGCGCGGCAGAGGCGATGAGCCGCATCCGATTGGTCGAGCGTGAGTACCTTGCCTTCGGCCACGACTTGCCGTCCGTCGACAAACACATCGCGCACCGCCCGGTCGGCGGCATGATAGACAAACGAACGCAGCGGATCGCGCGCCGGGGTCATCTGCGGCAGCGCGAGATCGACGAGGACGAGGTCGGCCTTCTTGTCTTTGGCAATCCGGCCGAGATCGTCTCGCATCAGGGCCTTGGCGCCGCCCGCCGTCGCCGCATAGAGCAGATCCGACGTGGTCACGGTCGCGATATCGCGCGCCGCAATGCGAGCGAGGACCGCCGCCTTGCGCATCTCCTCGACGAGATTATGCGGCGTCGTGTCGGTGCCGAGCCCCATGTTGACACCGGCGCGCAGGTAATCGCCGAAATTTTCCATTATCTGGCCATAGCGAGCAAACGGCGTCGGGCAATGGGCGACCGAACAACCGGTATCAGCGATCAGTGCAAGATCGGAATTCGTCCACCAGCGGATCCACGAATGGGTATCGAGGAAAAGCGCGTGGCCGAGAATCGTGTCGGGGCCGAGGATGCCGATGTCATATGCCCACTGGATTGGCGTCTTGCCGTGGCGGCGGATCATTTCCCGCACCTCGCTGACACTCTGTGCGATATGCACTGTAAAGGGCAGCCCGCGCTCGCGCGCCGCATCGCGGCTGTCGCGCAGCAAATCGGCGGTGCAGGTGTCGATCTGCATCGGCGAGACGACGCCGGAGAGCCGCCCGCTCTGGTGCTGGGCGGCACCGTCGATCAGCGCCAGCGCCGTCGTAAGGCCCTCGCGCCCGCGCGCTTCGTCCCAGGCGTACTGCAGATCGAAATCATTGGCGAGCCGCCAGCGCGCCGAGGCACAGCCCGGGGCGAGGAAGCCCCGCATCCCGCTCTTGGCACACAGCTCGATCCAGCCGTCCCAGGGGGTTGAGATGTCAACCAGCGAGGTGACGCCGCTCAACAGCAATTCGCAATAGGCAAACTCGGCACTGGCCGCTCGGGCCTCGTCATCGGGTGCGGAGAACGCCTGCGAGCGTTCGTAGAGCCCGGTCATGTGCATGTTGCGCAAGCCATGCTCCTCACGCACTCCGCGATAGAGCGGCTCGTGCTCGGGATGCGAGTGGATGTCGATCAGCCCGGGCAAAATGAGGCGATCTGAACCGTCGATGACCCGTTCCGCCACCCCGGGATAATTAGCTCCGACAAAGACGATCGTACCGTCGCTAAAGGCGATGTCGATATTGCGGCGATAGACATGGCGCCTGGCAACCTCGTCCCAGGCAATCACCCAATCGGCATTGCGGATGACAGTCGTGGTCACAGCGGTATCCTTTATCGATTACCGGGTCTCAAATTGGGTGAAGTAGACATGGGTCTACCGGCTCGCAGATGGGCTACGAAACTCAGGCGCGACGTGGCGCATGAACAGCGTGAGGCTAGCGGCCGCTGCCTCGTGCGGCAACGGGCCCAAGCGGAACGTCGCTATCACGCCGCCGATGCCAAGTGCCGCGATTTCGGCAATCGCCTCGGCCACCCGCTCCGGTGACCCATGGATGAAGCCGTCCTCGACACTGGCGCGGGCCGACGGCAGATCACTCTGGGGTACCTCGATCCGCATGCCGGTCTCGCGATAGATGCGGCCGCGCAATGCCGCCCGCGACTCGACCATCGCCTGGAAAGCCGGAACCCCAACACTCTCGGCTTCGGCGTCGGTGTTGCCGACGAAGACATTGCGCCAGACCCAGCACTGTTCGAGATTGCGGGCGATGCTTTCGTCGTCGAAGCCGGCTTCGCGCATCGTTTTCCGGTAGTGCGAGACGCGGGCGCGCGTCACCGCCATCGACTGCACATTCATCAAAAATGGACGGCCCTGGCGCGCCAATTCGAGCAGCGAGGCCTCGCCCGAGGCGGCGCGGATCAGGATCGGGTGTGGCTTCGTATAGGGTCGCGGCCGAAGCATCGGCACCTTCAGGTGCCAGTACCTTCCTCTGTGCTCGAAGTCCTCCCGGGTCCAGGCCTTGACAAGGATCCCCTCGGCTTCCTCCAGACGCGCCTGGGCTTCGTGATGGTCGATGCCGAAGCCCTGGTAATCGTAAATGTTATAGGACGAGCCGCGGCCGAGCCCGACAATGAGGCGCCCCTTGGTGATGTTGTCGAGGATTGCCAGCTGCTCGGCAAGGCGGATCGGGTGATGCAGCGCCGTTTGCACGACGGCAAAGCCGATCTTGCTGTGCCGGGTCGAGGTGGCCAACGCGCCGGCAAAGCTGATCGGGTCGACGTAGGCGCAGATCCCGTCGAAATGATGCTCGGCGAGCCAGATCACATCGACCCCGAGTTCGTCGGAGAGCCACGCCTCGCGCAAGGTTTCGTCGATCACGACGCCGTCCTGCCCGGGGTCCCGACAGTCTGGAAACAGAAAGTTGCTGAACTTCATAGTGGGTTTCCTTCTACCCTCCGAGGCCTCGAACGCTTTCGCCCAAGCGGTATCAAGTTGCGCTGCCGAATGTTAGTATGTAAGGAGGGCTCGTTGATGACCATGGCAACAAAGAAACTCGACCTTGTCCGGTTCGCTTGAGCGCCGCGGGGCGGACCGGATTGGCCTGCTACGCCCCGCGGTGACGCCAAAACCGAAGGAGTCCGATACAAAAAAGCCCGGGTGCACCGGGCTAAGTCGTGCGCCCGATTGCCGGCCGGCATGGCCGGCGCTAAAAGGGAAAGCACGCGACGATGGGACACCCTGATGAAGCGACGCACCTTTCTCAAATCCGCCCTCGCCGGCGCGACGGCGCTGGCCGCCCCGCGCATCGTTGGCGCCGAAGCGGCGAACACGATCACCTTCGTCCCTCACGCCGACCTCGCCTCGCTCGACCCTGTGTGGACGACCGCCGACATCACCCGCAATTACGCGCTGGCGGTGTTGGATACGCTTTATGGCTACGATGCTGCGTTCAAAGCTCAGCCACAGATGGTCGAACGCCATGGCGTCGACGACGACGGTAAACAGTGGGACCTCACCCTGCGCGACGGGCTCAAATTTCACGACGGCGCCCCGGTCTTGGCGCGCGACTGCGTCGCGACAATCAAGCGCTGGGCCAAGCGCTACCCGATGGGCGGGGCGCTGATGGCCCGCACCGACGAGCTTTCGGCGGTCTCGGACAAGGTGATCCGCTTTCGCCTGAAAAAGCCGTTTCCGCTACTTCCGGATGCATTAGCCGAACCCTATTGCTCGATCATGCCCGAACGGCTCGCTGAAACCACAGCCTTCGAGCAGGTCAAGGAAGCGGTGGGTTCCGGGCCGTTCAAGTTCGTCGCCGCGGAGCGGGTTCCAGGCCAGCGAGTCGTCTTCGAGAAGAACTCGGACTACGCGCCCCGCGCGAGCGGCGAGCCGAGCTTCACCGCCGGTCCGAAAATCGTCCATGTCGACCGCGTGGTGTGGAATTTCGTTCCCGACCCGGGCACCGCCTCGGTGGCGCTCGACCAGGGCGAGGTCGACTGGTGGGAGAACCCGACGATCGACCTGGTCCCGCAATTGAAGCGCAACAACAACCTGGTCATCACCGTCAAGGATCGGACCGGCGAGATCGGCTGCCTGCGGTTCAACCAATTGTTCCCACCGTTCGACAATGCCGCAATCCGCCGCGTCGTGCTCTCGGCATTCGACCAGAAGGAGGTTATGACCGCGGTCGCCGGCGCCGACCCGAGTTTGATCAAGACCGCTGTCGGCCTGTTCGTCCCGGGCACACCGATGGCGAGCGATGTCGGCGTCGAAATCACCCGCGGGCCTAAGGACCTCGACAAGCTGAAGCGGGACCTGGCCGCCGCAGGCTACAAAGGCGAACGGGTCGTCGTACTGGCCGCCTCGACCATTCCGACGATCTATGCCGAAGCGCAGGTTGCCACCGATGTGCTGCAGCGTATTGGTATGAACATCGATTTGCAGACGATGGAATGGGGCAGCGTCGTCGCCCGCCGCGCCAGTCGCGAGCCCGTCGACAAAGGCGGCTGGAACATCTTTTATACCTACCTCGGCGGTATGGGGAACATCTCACCCGGCCCCGACATCGCGATCCGCGCCAGCGGTGCCGATTCGTGGTTCGGTTGGCCCACCGATCCGAAAATGGAAGCGCTGCGCGACGCGTGGTTCGACGCGCCGGACATAGCAATGCAACAGAAGATCTGCCGTGAGATGCAGCAGCAATTCTGGGAGAATCCGTCCTATGTGCCGCTCGGCATGTACGAACAGCCGGCCGCGTTTCACGCGTACTTGCAGGATGTGCGCGACGGCTGGCCGCAGTTCTACGGTGTGCGGCGCGTCTAACGCATTCAGCGAGGTGTGCGATGCCCTCCGAAGCCCAGACCTTTCGACCCTTCCCGCACGACTGGCAGTCGGCCGACTATGTCGCAGGATGGATCGACCACGACGTTGCCCGCGATCCCGAACGGCGCCCGCTGCTCCGGCAAATGTTGTCGTCGGCGCCGTTCGCGCCCCATGCTGAGATCGAGGTATTGGACGTCGGCGCCGGCTACGGCGTCGTCACCGAGGAGGTCTTGAAGGCGCTCCCCGCAGCACACATTACTTTGCAGGATTATTCCCGGGCGATGCTCGATCAGGCGCGCCGACGTCTTGCCGGCCACGCCGATCGGCTTTCGTATGTCCTTGCGGATCTGATGGATCCGGCGTGGCCGCAGCATGTCGGAGGACCGTTCGATCTGGCGGTCTCGGCGATCGTCCTCCACAATCTCGGAAGCCGCGAAAAGATCTTCTCATGCTATCCCGTGATCCACTCTGTTCTCAAACCCGGCGGCTATTTCTTGAACTGCGACCGGTTTGTCGACGGCGTGGACGGGCATCTGACCGCGCTGCGTGCCGCCGGGTTTGGCCGCGTCGAGTGCATCTGGCAAGACCCGCCGCGCGCCATTGTCGTCGCCACTCGAACCGATCGCTGAACCGCCGCGAGAAGGCTCAACCCGGCGCATGATCGGGCAGATCGTACCCTTCGGCCAACCAGCGATACGTCGACAGCGCCTCTTTGCTTGTCTTGTAGCCTTCCCAGCGACCATTATATCTCATGTTAACGATTTGCCCTGGAGCAGCTCTTGCTGACCGAATGGCCGTTAGACGATCATACTGATCGCGAAAAGCTCGACAGAGCGCGCCGAAACGCCGAAGACCTGTTTAAGCCGCGACCGCAATCCGCACCTGCCGACGCGACAGCGGCCGCAGAGAACTCAATCCCGTCGTCAGCCGAACACCCACCGCGGCGCCAGCCGCGCATCTTCAGAATCCCGCCGGTGGTGCCAATGAGCGCGGCGAAGGGCGAAGCGCCGGCTGAGCCGAGGTCGACACGACGGCAGCGGACGGTCAGGCGCACCACCGGTGCGATACCTGCCTCGCAATTCGGGCGCGTCCGCGCTTTAGCGAGCTACGGGATGACGCAGGCGCAAGTCGCCGAGCTATACGGGGTCGAGGTCGACGAGATAGAGCGGATCATCAGACAGTCCAACTCTACTCGCATCGCCTGAAATAAGAGCGGCGTCAGGCTAGGGCTTGTCGTCAATTATTTGGGTTATGCAAGTAATGCGAGTCGTAAGGTTGGAATGCCATCGTAAAAAGAGTCTACCTCCGCGGCAATTAATGTGATTCATGGAGAGTCGGCTTAGAACAGGCTGACCTCATGACCCGATATGGACTGCGCGACGATCAGTGGGAGAGAATAAAGCACCTGCTGCCCGGCAAAATCGGCGATGTCGGTGTAACCGCTCGCGACAATCGC
>Ga0306921_10003548_pt1 | contig 15829 bp, 18 predicted proteins | sample sta12Cox44000080_FD_203760 | JGI IMG/M metagenome (GOLD analysis project Ga0306921, IMG submission 203760) | Lab enrichment of tropical soil microbial communities from Luquillo Experimental Forest, Puerto Rico - statoxic.12C.oxic.44.000.080 (v2)... | ecosystem: Environmental > Terrestrial >...
AATTCGTTCAACTCTTTTGGAATGAATGGCGGGGACGACGAGACTCGAACTCGCGACCTCTGCCGTGACAGAATTCATTCGCTGGACTCAGCGGAATCAGTCGGATACGTCGGCAATAGTCGGCAACCGTCGGGCTTATTGGGCATGGTCGGAAGGATTTTGTGCAACGGTTTGTGCAACACAAGTTCTCTCACATCTTTACCCAATTCACTGCTAGCGAACCCGCTGAATCACCAGCGGGAATGCTCAATTGGCAAGTGAACGGTAATTGGTTCGTTCCAACTGCAAGAACAACCGAGTTGGTGCCGATGACAAAGTACGGCTGTACAGGGTCCAAGTCGTGGACAGGCGCTGTTGTTTTTGTATCGCTGCACCGAATCTGCTGTCCTGCCTTGCTTAGGCCGGTAACGATCAACGTCGAAAGCGTGCCGTTCCGGGATTCGTGAGTGTTCCCGGTTTGGTCGGAGGTGGCGCAGGGGGGAGAGGAATCGAGATGTCGGTACCGCCGCCCACTTGTGCGAACACACCACCGCAAGCCATTCTTTCAGCCGAAGATGGGTCGCCCGGTTCACGATGACCGAAGGCTTAGATTTTGTCGCAATGTAGCGGTGATAATGCAACGTAGAATCTCGCTGAATTTTTGGGCAGTTCCAGTACTGCTCCTTAAGACAGTTGTGTCAACCCTATATATATCTGACGATGTTAGAAACCTGACCACTCACAGGCGTGCACTGTCGCGCAGCCTTGCGCAGGATTGAATTGACAGAAATTCTTGGGCGGAGAATTTCTGACCTGCGCAGTGCCGCCCGGCAGTGCCGCCTCCCTCCCAAGAATGCGGACAGGCTTGGAATACATAGACAGGAAGTAGTTGCTAAGAGCAATTGCACCGGCCAGGAATGCAAAATTGCTGTGTTTCGTCTACCAGAACAACCAATGCTGGATTATCAGCGTCGGCGGGTTGAAAATGCACACGGTGAATTGGCTGAACGTCGCAGCATTTACCTACATAAATCTCGACATCGGCGTCCGCCGGGAACGTCTGCAGGGCTACGACCAACTCGTTGACTTTCAATGGTCCCCCTATGGGGGCGGGAAAGCGAGGAATGTACTCCGGACGCAAGTCTAGTGAAACTAGTAGCTCTGACAGGGCTGGCACGCGAGGAATCTACCATGGCTGGCGTCCCATTTTTGCGTCCCACTGTCCCACTAGTTGCGGCATCGGGGCCGGCAGCCGCGGACAGGCACTTGCTACTCCACGTAACTGCTACTCACTTCATTACTTACGAAGAAGTGTCCCATTTTGATCAGTCGGCTTCTCCATCGGAGAAACCCCCGATTTGGGCTGTGGGGGGTTGTTGGCTGATAGGCGTAACCTGATGATAGCGACCGTCCACGCTCAATCCGAAGCTCAGGACAGTTCGCTCCCCTGTTTGCCGGTTTACGATAACGTAGTCGCCCGGCGCTCTTGCGGCGCTCAGCTGGATTCCAAATGTAGCGCCGGTGTAAGAATGGACACTGCCCAGCCACATAGCCTGACCACGAAAGTCAACCTTGTACATGTCGAAGAGTGCGCACCATTGAACCCTCTCCAGAGGGCTTCGCGTTACAGTTCAGCAGTGCGGACCTCCATGTCAATGCAAGGAATGCCGTAGAGACGAATGCAAGAAACCGTATGCAGTTTCTACCCTAATCACTTCTTGGCCTTCGGAGCGGGGTGCCAGACTTTCTGGAGTTCGCCGGGATTGAGATGCGGCGGTCCGCTCCCGTGGCTCTTGTCGTAAGTGTCTTTCCGCGGGACCTGCGCGAGAATTTCTTGTGCTGTCGGTTTCTTCGGCTTTGATTTTTCGTCGTACATCGCATTCTCCCATCGTCGGAACCGCCGCGCGCTCGCTCAGCCATCTGCGGTTGCCCAGAAACAACTGTATGTGGGCAGTGGGATAGTAAAATTTCGACCTCGTGGAATCACGGACTTGCATGCCGCGAGAAAACAAGGTTTTTGGGCAATAGGCAGCCTGCGATCTCAGGCGCGACAGCTGGCTGGATCGTTGTATCAAAGGGCTGGATTGCAGTCGCCCACAAGCGCTTGATTCAAGGGTCTGGTTCTGATCCCCTGCGTCCGTCCCAAAAGGTGTGGTTTGGTACGGGTCATCATCACACAAGTAAAGCTTTATAGAACCTGCCTTCACCAGGCCCGCTAAGGTCACGTCCCTAACGGCGCGACTGTTTTGTAGCCGAATCGAAAAACTTGGTAAATTCTTCTCATTCGGCGCTTCTTGGATAGCCGGACACTCTTAATTTCGCGGCGCCCGATCATGCCTTCGGTTGGCTTAGCTTAATGAGCCACCAGATTTTTCGGCGTGCTTTCCGCCACAACTCATCGTCCCAATCAGCCTTCTGAAGCTCTCTAAGGTACACGTGGAAAGCCTTCTCGAGACGCCTTGCAAACAGATTCCTGTTTATCACGTGCGCCTTGGGAGCGCACAGCCTTTTTCGGTCAATTCTTAGTGTCCAACCATTTTTCGTTTGGGCTTGATGAAGAAGGCCGTTCCTAATGCCCTCACAGAATTTCGCGCCGTCGATGCCGGGAAATAGCCATTTCTGTTTTGGTTCCTTGAAGAACTCCTCGAAAACCTGGTGTCCAGTCCGCCACTCAGTCTGCGGAACTTCGCACTCTCGAGGAGGGCTGTAAGTGTGAAGATTCCGCATGTCGGGACGATAGGTGCTGGGCAGGCCAAGCCGGAAAGACTCAATGCTTTCTACTAGCAGCGAACACAGCGACATCATCGCGAATCCGTAGCCTTGACTGTTATCTGCTGCACGTCTCAAGACTCTAATCGGCCCAAAGAAACGTTCTTCAAATCTCTTTCTCACGAAGGACACGAGCATGTTTTTTTGGCTCCGATCAGCCAAACATAGTTGGACCTTGCTCATCGGCCAGCCTTCGGCAAGCAAGGGATCAAATTTCTTTTTTCTCATGACGAGTCCTGTTTCAAGTCACCGGCCAGACGTCCTATAGTTCTGCCCGAAACGCCTTGTCGAGAATCGATGGCATAAGAGCATCAAGTTCTGCAGCAGTTTCTTCCTGCAGAGCCCTCACCATGGCTGTTTTTCTTTATCATGATTTTCGTGGAATCAGCGCATTCAAAGCCGGGATAGAGAACGATACCGTCACGGTGCGTTCCGGGGGCCGTGTCCCCTCCCGCATGGCTTTCGCAAGAATTTCGATCGCCGTTCCCGCAAGTGGCGGCAAATAAATCGTCGCGGCCAGCGATCCCTGGCGCACCCAGGTTTGGCCTGTCTTTAGCTGACCATCGCAACCCGTGAAGGGCAGGCTGAGCCATCGGGTGCGCTCCGCCTCGCTGGTAACCTTCTCAAAAGCCTTGCGAGCACCCATGGCCATAGCGTCATCTTGTGCGCCAACAAGGTCGATTTCTGTGTTTTGTGAAGTGGCGAGCTTCAACCAGGAAATTACGGCTTGTTCCGCACTTTCTTCCGTCCATCGTCCTTTTAGGGTAGCAACCTTAATGTTAGAAGGTTTCGTCTCCAACATCCCGGCTGTACGTTTCTGCGCCGAAGAACTTTGTGACGGTCCCTCAAGGTACAGGATCGAACCACCTCGCGGAAGCAGGGCGGCAAACTGTTTTCCCTGGATGCGCCCGATCTCGGCATGATCAGAGCTAACTGCGAAGGTAGGCGCGGTAGCCGCCCTGTGTAACTCCGGCATGTAGTCTGGCTCTCGATTCAATACCACCCAGCCGATCCCGGCTGAGCTGGCAGCCCGGGCCACCTGAGGGAGTGCGGTGCCGCTGACTGGTTCCATCACAATTGCGTCCGGCCTGTGTTCGGGACGGTTCTGGATCGCCTTCAGAAGCCGTGTACTCTGATCCACGGCGTTGTTGTCGGCGAAGGTGATTTCAGCATCGACGCCAAGTTTGTGCGCGGCCTCTTCTGCGGCCGAAGCCTGTGCTATTTGAAAGTCGTTGTCCATCGTATGGAGGGAAACCAGGAATTTGAGTTTTTTCATGGCGTCGACTTTAACTCTGGTTGACTCAACGCTTCGAGCTACTCCTCGCATCCGCCTATTCAGCGGACTATATTCGCTTCTGAAATTAAGCCAAGAGTCTCAAGGCTGCACAGGTAGGACACTTGGACGTGCCCAACTATTAAACTGGAAAACCCGGGCACTTCGAAGAGCAGCTGGGTCAACAGGCGGGTGAGGCGGTGGGGTTCCCCGCCCGAGCTCTCGCCTAAATCTGGCGGCTTCAACTCTTAAGAGCTGCCTTTTGCCGGACATACACGGCGTTCCAGACTAAAGTGATAAACCGCCGTTGTGCTACCGCGAAAGGTGGAGGCAGAACGCTCTTGGAGGGATGGGCGGAGTTGCGATCAGGGTTTCAGGTGCGTTGCAACTGACCCCTCCGTGTGGTGGTTGCCGAAATCATACCTTGCTGGGGACGCATGGCCTTCACGGATGAAACCACCTCACAGCACTCTCCAGAGGCACACCAGCAAGTCGATGGTGCCGAGGAGTGAGAGTACTCTGTAACAAGGGGAAGAAGCGATGCAAGACAAGCAGGTCGGGCCGAACCCCTCGGGCCTGCGCATGTGCGGGTGCGGGCGAAAGACGAAGATTGCGACAAAAAGCGATCGGCGACACGGTCATGTAATGGGTCAGCCCTTTCGATACATTCATGGGCACGTGCGTAGCCCCTTGAAGGGTCCAAACAGATTCAAACTTCGCCGTAGTACAGCCGTTATCTTCCTGGAGCGTCAAAACGGGACGGTTCTCAAATGCCTGGTATCCCGAAACGATTTTGACAAAGTAAGGAGAAATCACTGGTACGCAAATAGGAATGGAAAGCGGACGTTCTACGCGGCTGCATGGATTGATAGTGCGCAAGTTCACATGCACAAATACCTCTGTCCTGGTTGGGCGCAGGTTAACCACGAGAACGGCAACGGCTTGGACAATAGGCGCGAGAATCTTCGTGGAGTTGGAAGACCGAACTGAGTAGGTATCAGCTTTACAAAACTTAACTTGACCTATAATTGCCTCGGGAGTATCCGTGGCCCAGGCCAAAACGCTGATAATCTCGGGCTTCGATCCTATTCCACAACAGGAGGGCACAAATGAACGGAAACGTCTTTGTGTTCCGACCTGGGGCACCTCTCCCCCTGGCACCAAACGTCTTCAGCGATTGGCACTTGCTCATGAGCGCCATGTCCGGCGTGGAGGGGCGCAAGATACTCGAGTTTGACGACTCGCTCGTCGGGCCCGCGCCCACAAGAAAGACCTGCGAGATCCCGGCAGGAAATTGGCCCATGAAGGACGTAATGTGGGCGGGATTTGGGCCGCGGCAGGGGTGGCCGCGCACGATCGTCACGATCCTAAGTGGCGCCGTGTTTACGGACCTCCGCATGATCGGCGGCCAGATCACGATCGTGAACCAAGGGGATGCTGCACCTTCCCCGGTGTCCGACTTCGGCCCCGGCCCCAACGACGTACCCGGCCCCAACCACGTGCAAATCGGTCTTCGAGACGATAGCGGGAACACTCAGTTGGTGAACCGAGGCGACGTGCCGATGTTCGATCTAAAAGACGAGTCGGCTTTGTTCTTTCTGCAGAACTGTCTTTTCGGGATGCCGATTGCGCATGCTACGTTTCCGAGCGTTCCGGAAGGCATTCCAAACCCTAAACCGCTGATCCGGCATAGGGGTCCGAGCAGTCTGACACTAAACCTGTTGGGTCAGAACCAGACGGGCCCGAACGTGGTGTTGAGCGAGGCAGGGGCCTCGGTCACTTTTGCTGCCCTCAGTAGCGCGGCTCAAGTCTCAGTAGACCAGACGACGATTACGGCGGACGGGACCCTTCGTTTTGGGCCGCTGGGCCGGACTCAACGCTTCCTGGTCCCTCCTCTGTCGCAACCGCCCGCAACCACGAGCCAAGCGTTGAGCAAGCCGAACGTCCTGGTTCGATGCAACGGCACTTCCGCCTTCACGCAGGACCTTCCAAAGATCGTCCCTACCCCTGATAGCACTGGCACTGGATTCGTCATTGGGGCCACCCGGGTAGACCTGTATACCGGTGGTCAGGAAGTGGTTGTTGCGGAGGTGGCTGGTGGATCAGGACTGAAGGTTGGGCCGGCTCCGGGCGACACGATCGATGGAGGGGGTCCGGTCCAGATACACAAGCACGGGTCGAGGACGTTTGTGAGCGACGGTGTCTCAAATTGGATCACGATCTCTGAAGTGAAATAGATGCCGACGGCCTTCCGTGAGCACCCGTGTTTTGGAGTCCTCGCCGGTCCTAGATAACTGGCTTCACGCTAAAATTACTTGAGGGATGGCGACACAATTGAACAGATCTTGCTCCCTCGCAGTCTCCAACTCTTGATTAACAGCCTTCGCGGTTAACTTGCCTCCACAATTGCCAAGCGCGTTCCGTCTCGAAGACTGCTGAACCTTCTAGAAGCTCTGCCATAAGGTACAATCAGGTTCCCACCTCTGCCCGCAACCTATCTGCGGGAGACTCCCATGACGAAGAACGGAAGTACGCAATCCTGTTTGCTGCCACATTGCTATGTGCCCGAAAGCTGATGGAACTGGACTCGGACAGGCCGAGCTAGGCGAAAGTGGCTGCGGTTGAGAATGCAATCAGTCCGGCGGCGTTCATCCTGGATCAGTCGACAGGAAGTGGCCGGAGAAATGAGTTACTGCTGCAGTACGTGGGGAAACAAGTTGCCCCAAGGGGTTCGAGCCTTGGGGCTTGATCGGACGGGGTGCCTGTTCGAGTTGCCTTATTAACCTGTATTCTAATTTTCTCAAGGCGGACTGTCTTTGCGCCGAGACAGTTTGTGAGTCGCTTTGAAGCAGGTTCACTCGACAACCTGCCGCGTATCGATCAACGCCGTGAGGTCGAGGCCGACAACATCCACCTGTAGTTTGATTCCATCGTCGTCCTGAATCACAGCGCGAACGACAGCATCCTCGATTTTGCCGTGGTGCAGGTTGACACGGATTTTGTCGCCTACCTTGAATTGTCGATCGTCTGGCTTCTTTGCGGCTGGCACGCGAGGAATGTACGCCGGAGGAGAACACTTTTTCAAGCTTGGGCTTCATCTGCTAGAGGTGGAAGCGAGAGCAGCCGTTTCCGGGGAAGTGCCCGAAGTGCTCGACACAAAATAAAGCAAGCTAGAATATACGTATGGAGCAGCAACAACGCAATGTGCAGCAGCATTTTGTCACTGCCGCCTACCTCGTAGGATTCACGCCAGAAGACAGCCGTGATTCGCAACTATGGGTGTACGAACGCGACAGCGACAAGGTGTTTCGCCTAATTCCTGACGAAGCGGCAAAGCGCCGCAACTATTACAGCATCCCGGCGAAGGACGGCAGCTTTAACGACATCGTGGACACGATGCTCACCGCGCTTGAGGGTCAAGCCATGCCAGTCTTGCAAAAGCTTCTGGTTGGCGACTACAGACTGTCAACAATCGAGCGTGCTCTCCTCGGACATTTGATTGCGTTTCAAGAGTTCCGCACGCCCTGGGCACGTGCGTCTTTTCAGAAGATGGAAGTACACCTTGCGCAGAGCATGATGCGGATGGCGGCGCAAGCACCGGGATATTTGGAGCGCACGCTAGACGAATTGAAGGCCAAGGGCGAAGTAGGCGCCTCGGCAAGCGCAGCGGAAGTGCGAGATTACTTTCGGAACAGTAAACTCGTTGCGAAACCGCACGCCGGCCTTGACACGATGGTTACGATGTCCCAAACCGCTGGTCAAGCCTACACACAAATGCATTGGACGGTCTTTCGTGCCACAGAGAAAGAATTTCTTACGTCCGATGCTCCGGTCGTGAGACGCGACCCGGGGTTCACGGGAGGTCTCTACGGCGGCGGGATAATGAGTTCGACAGCGCAGGTGTGGTTTCCCCTATCCAAAAAGGCGTGCCTGCTGATCACCCATGACGAAGAACGCGAGCGTAAATTCTTTGAACTACTTGAGAGCGGCAAGGTCCAGGAAGCGGAGGCGATCAGGGCCGAATTGCCCGAAATTGCGGAACGCGATATAGACGCCCAATATGTTCAAGCTGTAAACGAGCAAACGATCCGCAATGCCGATAGGTTTGTCTTTTCGCCCTCCCAATCCGACGATATTTGTTGCTTGTTCAAGGGTGAGTGCCAAAACTAAAAGGAATTGCTGACCCTGCGCGGCCACTCGGGTTCTGTTTTCGATGTGGCCTTCAGCCCCGATGGCGAGCGCCTCGCCACCGCGAGCCATGACAAGACGGCGAAGGTGTGGGACGCGGAGAGCGGCAAGGTATTGCTGACCCTGCGCGGCCACTCGGACACTGTCAACGATGTGGCCTTCAGTCCCGATGGCAAGCGCCTCGCCACCGCCGGTGATGACGACAAGGCAAAGGTGTGGGACGCGGAGAGCGGCAAGGTAATGCTGACCCTGCGCGGCCACTCGAATGCTGTTCGCAGTGTGGCCTATAGCCCCGATGGCAAGCGCCTCGCCACCGCCGGTGATGACGACAAGGCAAAGGTGTGGGCCGCAGAGAGCGGCAAGGTATTGCTGACCCTGCGCGGCCACGACGACATTCTTCTCGGTGGGGCTTTCAGCCCCGATGGCAAGCGCCTCGCCACCGCCAGTTCTGACCAGACGGCGAAGGTGTGGGACGCGGAGAGCGGCAAGGAATTGCTGACCCTGCTCGGCCACTCGGGTCCTGTTTTCGGTGTGTCCTTCAGCCCCGATGGCGAGCGCCTCGCCACCGCGAGCCATGACAAGACGGCGAAGGTGTGGGACGCGGAGAGCGGCAAGGTATTGCTGACCCTGCGCGGCTACTCGGACACTGTCAACGATGTGGCCTTCAGCCCCGATGGCAAGCGCCTCGCCACCGCCAGTGGGGACAAGACTGTTCAAATATACGCACTTGGCCTCCGAACTGGTTAAATTCGGAAAGACCGTTCGCGCTCTGATTGCGCCGAGGTCGGAGCCTCACCGGACCCGCGGAAGGCACAACTAGAAGAGGCGCGTGCCGAGTGGAGGCGAAGGCACCCGCCCAGTCCACGACAGACGTAAGCCGGGGCTTCTGCTTTCTAGGCCTTTCTAGGCTGATTTTCTGCTACTGAAAACTGCTAATCTGCTAATGTGAGAGGTCGATTTGGGTTCTCGAAATCGCCGTTTTGAAATTGGGTGTTTTTGCAAATCGTGGAAACCCGCATAAACACAGGGGTTTTCAAGAGCCGACAACACCCGGCAACAGCTAACTTCGACAATTCGAATCACGGACTCCCAATCGATGAAATTACGTTGGCGCACGTCGAAATGAACTTCTTCTAGTTCGCTCTTGTCGCACATCCAGATTACGTTTCGGCCAAGGCCAGCCATCATGCCGGCCTCGAAGTAGACTCCAGCTCGCTGCCCAGTAAAATCTGCGACCATGAATCGAGACTTGCGGATGTTTCCAACAATTTCATCATCAATGGAGTTCGTGTGCTCCTTGCGGTCGACGCGAATTGGCTCATACCCCGCCTCCCGAATTGCCAGTGCTATGGCTCCGTCGTAGAGATTGCTCAAGGTAGAGCCGAAGGACATCGCCACAAAGACGAATGCAGAATTGGGACCGGCTCGACGGAGTTCGGCAACGCGCTCCCAGCCGGCCATTGACAGCGTCCCTGTGATCATGCCTGCACTAACTATGGTGCCTCCGAGCAAACCCCTTGTCGCCAAGGCGTCCATAATCCATCCGACTTCCTGAGCGTCTCGCGCAGCCACGAGCGGGTAATCCCTGGAACCGTCGAATTTGCTACTGTCTCCCGCTCGCTCGGTCATGCGGGCGATCAGTTCAAGGACCAGATCGCATTTCTCGGGAATGGTTGGCCGAGGCGCGTGGGCTATGAGCACCTCCATGTTGGTAGTGAGGGTGCGAGGCAAGCTCTCGCCCTCCCATGTTCGACAAGCCGATGAGAGTAAATACTTCTTTTCAGGCGTCAGGGCGTCTAGGGCATCGGTCGAGATTGTGAACCTCCCACAACGGTCGCACTCGATCTGCAACGCTCTACCGTAATCAATCGAATGCCCGTGATACTTGGCAGGCTGTTCGCAAAGCGGACAATTTTCGCTTGTGTCAGGCTGGCTGAATCCCTGCATTGGGGCCGTTATCTCCCTCGGCAAAACATTCTAACCCGCAATTATTGACAATCACCGCAGTCCGCTCCGGGCTGAGGATTGCTCGCGCCGAAGGGAGGCGCCTGGTCGTCCTCGTGTGGTCGTGGAACACCGCCAAGGTTGCTCGGCTGCAGGCACAGGGAGCTCCTGGCCGCCGATAGCAGAGGTGCTAGGGTGTCGCGCAATTTGGGCAAAAGATTCTGGGGCCGCGGTGAACGTGCTCAGCCAGTAGGTGGGTCGACGGGGCAGTTAGCTGGATCAAAACTAGCCGAAGGCGCATCACCGCCAGATTTTTCCAGCTCAAACTCGCCAATCTGAGGGAAGGGCCAGGTGACTTTATATGTGCCATTTATCTTTTCACCCTTTCTGACACCTCGAAAAGTGATCTGAAAGGCTGGCGAAATTGTTGTGAACGTAATGACATTGCTTTCAACCGATCCTTTTAAGGAACCGCTCCCGTACAGAGGTCGCTGCACGTCCATGCACCCTCGAATCGTTCCATTTTCCTGCCTTATGAAAATGCCAAATGTTGCCTCGATTCGCGCAGTAGAATTGTGTACCTTGCCGCGATACGTACCGCTCATGTCTTTGCTGAGTGGCGCATTGATTTGATTAAGGGCGCCCTCTTCGACCTTTACGCTGCCCGCGTAAGGAATATAGCCGCCAAGGCGTAGTACAAGGTTGTACTGGCCGGGAGACACTGACAGCGTCAACGGTGTCTGACCGGATTGCTTAATTCCATTGATGAAGACCGTTGCTCCCGCAGGCTCGCTGTTCACAAAGAGTGAAGCGTCACGCGACTTGCTCTTTTCAACCGAGGGTGGGGGCGCGGAGGCAGATGTCGCGCTTTCGTTCTTCTCGACAGGGTTTAGTAACGGGGCTATGACGATATTGGGAGTTCGGAGGAGTCTACGGACATCTCCAGCACCTATCGAAAAGTAGATGCCTGGCGAATCGCTAAGTAGTGACGTTGTCACGCCAATTACGCGTCCGTCGCTGTTAAAGAGTGGGCCGCCGCTCGACCCCGGTGCGATGGGTGCCGTATTCTGAATCATAAATTCTTCTTCGATATGGCGGAACCCGCTGACGATCCCATTTGTAATGCTCAACTCCAAACCTCGCGGAGCACCGATGGCATAGACCGGGTCACCTTGCCGAACATTTAACTCATCACCGAACTTTAGTGCCGGACGCGTCCCTGTATCTGCCGAGAGAATCGTCAAATCTCTAGCAGTGCTATCTGCAACAATTCCTTCGACCTCTGACGTGCCACCGTCTGCGAAAACTATAACGACCGCCCCCGCCCCTTCGATGACGTGATGGTTCGTGACCACACGGTTCTTGGCAACAATAAAACCCGAGCCTTGACCGGTCGGCTTCGCTTCTCTGTCTGCGGAAACAATGACAACCACTGATAGGTGCGTTTGGTCATAAATATTGCTGGGTGTCTTTAGGGGCTTCGTTTGGGCGAAGCAAAGAGCAGGAGCCAGCGTCAAAAGAGCCAGACGAACAAGCTGGCTGTTTCGGAAGGATTGCACCCGTGAATCCTACACCCACGGCGTGGGCTAAAGAGCCATTATTGTTTAAGTTCTGCCCAAAGGTTAAACCGCGACCGGTGGGACAGGAAAAATGATCGCCTCTATTCGCGACAAGGCCGGGTATCGGATACGCTGAAATGGGAAAGTGATTTTGCATTGCGTCTATTCAGGTACCTCCCCTCATGACGGTGATGGACAAAGCTTTCTGCTTTTGAGTAGAGTCGCGTTTAGCGCGTACTGCTTTCAGCCTCACCGGGAGGGCTCGGCGTGGCACTGACAATTGGAATCCGTGCCTTGAGTGGCGTTTCAGTGTTGGAACTCAGTGGACGTCTTGTGCTGGGTGAGGAGGCCCGTTCGTTTCGTACAACAGTAGACGAGCTTCTGTCCCAAGGCAAGACTTTGCTCGTCGTAGACCTAGAGAACCTGACATACATCGACAGCTCAGGGGTCGGTGCAATTGTTGAGGCATTCCTGTCTGTCAGACGTCAAGGTGGTTCGGTAAAATTCTCTGCTCCACGACCGTTCTTGCGAGAGATTCTTGAGTTCACGAGGCTTTACCCGACCGCCGAGATTTTCCCTACAACTGGCGCGGCTGTTCAAAGCTTTGCTTGGTACAACTGTGAGCGGCATGGCGCATACGTTGGGCCGCCACCCTGTCCGAAGTGTAGTCCGAAGTAAGACTAGGTTAAATTGCTGCGGGCAAATTTCAACCAGTACCGGAAATGAAGCACCAGATACCCCGCATACACCAAGATAAAAAACGTAAAAACAATTAACAAGCCGCTCAACGCTGTGATTTGGCGAGAAAACGCCCAGAATCCCACTAAGACACACCACAATCCGTTGTCCAAAAATGCCTGATTCAGAATAAGGCTGAGATTTTTGGTTCTGAATCGGAGGACCATGTACGCGACGATGAAACAGCCGAGTGCTGAAGCGAAGAAGAACAAAATCCTCTCAGGCGTAGTGTCGCCTTTTTTGAGCTCATCTTTGAAAAAACCCAGCAGAAAGCTCAACGAGGTGAAGCAAAACCCGGCGAGTGTCAAACTAGACGCCTCCGGCCTGTCCAATGCAAGGGCAGTTGCATCCCGTGGGGATTTCCAAAGGTAGGTCCTGATAGCTGTCCCCAAGACGGCATAAAGAACGAGAGGGACAAACGGCAAAACGGGACTGCACTTCGCGAGGCCGGAATCTGCTATCAAAAGGGCCTTAATGAACAGCTCTGGAAAAAGGAGAGACAGTGCCAACAAGTTGAGTGCAGCTACGAACAGTAGTAATTTCACGAAGGGCTTGCTTGGCATGGTTGTCGATTGTACCAGTCAATTTTGCAAAACCACGTACCGCATAACAGTCGACAGTCTCGAAGTCGCCCAATTCATTTACATACTCGCCTAAAGCTGCTCATCGACTTCAAAGCAGTCTCCGCATCGGTTCGATGCGGAACGGGATTCTGTGGCTGTTACATGCGATCCGCGCCCGGAATCGAACTGGCTGGAACAATTCGCTCAGCGAGCGCGTATCAAAGGAACTCCTTTGATACACAACGAGCCCGCGTTTGCCGCGCACTGATGGTCTTCAACTTAGACCGCGGACGAACTTTTTGATACATTGCCAGCACGGCTACAAAATCGCTCCGGTACCAGGGGTCGCCGTGGCTGCCCACAAACCCCAGACAGGCGTGGATCGTAAATGTTTGATAATTCGGAGTGGAAACATGAGTCGTGGAGGCGCCCAAAAACGGATGTTTTTGATGCGGCCCTTGGCGAACGCAACCCTCTGCTCGTTCGTTGAATTGCGAGACGATCTCCGCCGTTGCAAGTCTTGTTGTTTCAGCCAGCCCATTTGAGGAAATGCAACAAAACGAGCGGTGGAATTCGTCTGGGCGAAAATGCAACATTACGACCACCTGGTCCGAGCCGAGGACAGTTATAATTCGCGCAAGTTCTTTACGACGAGGTTGGCATGGCGAACAAGGCGCATCTCACACTTCTGAAGAAGGGCGTGAAAGTGTGGAATGAGTGGAGGGCCCACAATCCGGACCTTCGGGCGGACCTCCACAGCGCAGATCTCAGGAGGGCAAACCTCAAGCAAGCGGACCTCAGTCTAGTGGACCTCAGTGAGGCGAACCTCTGGGGGGCGAACCTCCATGGCGCGTACCTCAGCAGGACAGAACTCAGCCAGGTGAACCTCAGCGAGGCAAGGCTCAATGAAGCGGATCTCAGCAGGACGGATCTGAGCAGGGCGAATCTCGGCCGGGCAAAGCTGAGAATGGCGAATCTCTACGCAGCGAAACTTGCCGGCGCGGACCTCAGCGGAGCTGACCTACACTGGGCAGACCTTAGCGGTGCGAACCTCGGAGCGACGATCTTAAGCGAGGCGGACTTGACCGGCGCGGATCTCACCGGCGCAGACCTGAGCGGGGCGAACCTGGGTCAAACGCGCCTCGGCAACTCAACAATGTGGGCCACCAAGGTTGTCGACGTCGACCTCAGCCGGGTGAAAGGGCTCGAAAGTGTGCAGCATAGAGGGCCGTCCACTATTGGTATTGACACAATCTATCTCTCGAAAGGAAAGATTCCCGAAGTATTTCTGCATCAGGCGGGAGTGCCGGAGCCGTTCATCGTTCAGATGAAGGCGCTCGTAGGAGCAATGGAACCCCTTCAGTTCTATTCGTGCTTTATCAGCTACTCGAGCAAAGACCACGAATTCGCGGAGCGGCTGTACGCGGATTTGCAGCAGAAGAATGTGCGGTGCTGGTTTGCGCCAGAAGATGTGAAGATTGGAGACAAATTCCGCCAGAGGATTGATGAGGCGATTCGTGTGTACGACAAGCTGCTGCTTGTGTTGACCAAGAGTTCCGTGAAGAGTACGTGGGTCGAAAAGGAAGTGGAGAGTGCCTTCGAGAAGGAGCGGAAGCAGAAGCGTGCGGTGCTGTTTCCCATTCGGCTGGACGATGCGGTGATGGATACGAAAGAAGCGTGGGCGGCGGATATTCGGCGCGTGCGGCATATGGGGGATTTCAGGGGATGGAAAGTGCACGACACCTATAGGCAGGCGTTTGAACGGCTGATGCGAGATTTGAAGGCAGGTACCGAAGTAAGAGACAAGGGTAAAGCCTGACTCGCAGTGGCTGTGAATTACTCGGCAAGCTTCTCCAGTACTCGGGTCAGCTTCCTCTCCCACGAAAACTCAAGGTCGGTTATGGCTCTGCCTTGTGCGACCTCTGGCCGATTATTCAATCTAGTTGTCAGCCAGTTCCTGCCGCAAATAACGCCGTGCGTCAGGTTGCGGAAGCTTGATTTCGTCAAGCTAGAGCAAAAGGTAATAAGTTCGTTGTTGAAGACACTTCTGACGAGAGGCTTACGGTTGAACTGGATGTCGATTTCGATCGCCGCCCAGCAGTCAACCACTTCCGTACCAACTGACGGCCATTACACATCCGATCACGAATACCGAATTGACGGAACCAGCGTGTTCTGTCGTCTCATCGAGGATCGGCACTCGGGTCCGGGTGTTCCGGAGTACCAGGATATGCGTGACGGAGTGGTGCTGGAATCCAAGGAACAGGGCAACCCCGCGGGACTATTTTCAAGGGTTTAATATAAGCATCGGAATCGGAACTGTTTCTCCGCTCCGTTTTTAGCAGTTTCCGAATTCCCGACAATCCACCCGGAACCGTGTAGGGAGCTTACAAGAGGCCTGGAAGGTTTCGCACTCAGCTCGCGAGAGACAATACCTGCGACTAATGCGGCGAGAAGGCCTGTCTTCCCGCGATCGCCCGTCCCACAATAAGCGATTGGATCGTATCGGTACCCTCGTACGTAAAAACGCCCTCGATGTCGGCGTAGTGGCGAGCGATGTGATATTCGAGCAGAATTCCATTGCCACCCAGCATCTCGCGCGCATCGGCAACAACCTCGCGAGCCAGGCGCGTGTTGTTCATTTTGGCTAGCGAAGCTCTAGCGTCGGTCAACTTGCCCCCGGCTTGAAGTTGGGCAAGGCGCATGCAGAGGAGTTGCATGCTCGTGAGTTTCGCGAGCATTCCGGCAAGCTTGTTCTGAATGATCTGAAAGCCGGCGAGAGGATGGCCAAACTGAACACGCTCTTTGGCATAAGA
>Ga0306921_10003549_pt1 | contig 15824 bp, 16 predicted proteins | sample sta12Cox44000080_FD_203760 | JGI IMG/M metagenome (GOLD analysis project Ga0306921, IMG submission 203760) | Lab enrichment of tropical soil microbial communities from Luquillo Experimental Forest, Puerto Rico - statoxic.12C.oxic.44.000.080 (v2)... | ecosystem: Environmental > Terrestrial >...
CTAGCAAGTGCCCGAAGAGCGTGCCACCTGGTCTTCGGGACCGTGTGACGTCAAGCTGCTTGTATAAATAGTTCTAGGGTGCGGGTTTTCCAGTCTTCGTTACAGGGACCAAAAATCCTATAGATGATCCGATCCACGCTTTCCACGTTGGTGAACACGACCATGGGTGGCCGCGTTCGTCGGCGTATTTCGACGAAGCAGTGCCGAGCACATTCGTGGTGCGCAGGTTCTGCCACAAACGCGTCGGAAGCAAAAGAAGGGCCAAGCTCCGGGACATCCCGCTCCCGTTGGCGCACCATCGCTGGAGACCGAGACTGCGTTCCGCTCAGAATTCGTCGGACTCTTGGGTAAAGGTAAAGCCGGGCAGGATGACTGTGGCGCCCGATTTGGCGACTTTGATTCGGATGGGGGGCTGATCCTCCGAGCCGGTCTTGCGCAGCACAGCGAACGTGGTGAGCGCTTCGCTATAGATCTTCGTGATCAGAAACGTATCGCCGCTATCGTCCTTCTTCCACACCTGACCGACTTGGATCTTCTTTACAGGCACGATATGACTCTAGACAGATTCAGAAAGTGCGTCAATAAGTGTCGCCTCGCTTGATTCTCAGGAAAAACTTTCACCAGGGGTCACCCCGCCACTCGTATCCTGTCGCAGTTCGCTCAATCTTCCAGAGTTGAGGCTGAAGCAGGCTACGGGCACGTCCATTCTCTCGCTGGGGCGGGCAAGACACGGCGGAGCTGCGCTAGGTTATCGCCGGATTAATCTCGAAGTCCATGTCAACGAGGCTGCCCAATTCGGGCACCGGCCTGTCATCAGCTCCCAGCCCGTCTCTTCACGACGCACAAAGTGCTCCGTCTGCCGCACACCAATTGTCCCGCAAGATGTCCTGCCAAAGTCTCTCAGCGGCGGTTGGCCTTAATGGGATGGGCGACGCTCGCCGGCCAGACTCGTGACGGAACAGCGCAGTGCCGGGCCGGCGGCATCCCGTTTCATTCTGGACCAAGCGGCAGGCATCATGACTGGTCGTGTGAAGCCGTCGGCAGAGGACCGCCGCCAGTTTTTTCCTGGCACGAATAGGCCGCTGGCCTCGCAAGGTGATTTGCCCACTGCGAACTCTTTTTGCACGCTTTCAACTCTTGTGGCATCTTAATATCCGGCGGGTGCACCCGATGTCCGACGATAAGAAGAAAATCGCCGTGGTCCTCTTCCAATTGGGTGGCCCGGACAACCTCGCTGCCGTCGAACCATTTCTCTACAATCTTTTCTGCGATCCGGACATTATCAATTTCCCTGGTTCGTTTCTCGCCCGGAAGCCGTTAGCGAAGCTCATTGCTCTGTCGCGTTCCAAGCGCAAACGCCAAGACTACGCGGCGATTGGCGGCGGTTCGCCGATCCGCCGGCTTACCGAGCAGCAGGCGAGATCGCTCGAGCTGGCATCTTCCGGCGCGGGCGATCGTAGCGATGCGTTATTGGCACCCCGATACCCAGGCAGCAATCGCCGCACTAGAGGGCGAACCGTATGACGAGCTGGTTCTTCTGCCGCTCTATCCGCATTACTCTTTTGCGACTACGGGCAGCAGCCTAAAGGAATGGAATCGTCATCATAAGCCGAAAGGTCCAGTGCATCTCATCGATCATTTCTTCGATCATCCGGACTACATCTCGGGAATCGTGGAACGCATCGAGGGAGTTCTGCGCCAGCTCCCCAAGCCCGAGCAAGTCCACCTCGTGTTCAGCGCACACGGGCTGCCGATGACGCTGGTCGAAAAGGGGGATCCCTATCCACAGCACATTGAAGCGACGGTGCGGCTAATCTGCGAAATGGGAGCTTGGCTGAATCCGCACACGCTATGCTTTCAGAGCAAAGTTGGGCCGCAGAAATGGCTGCAGCCGTCGCTCATCGCGACACTCGAAAATCTCGCGCGAAACGGCGTGAAGCGAATTCTCGTCGTTCCCATTTCATTTCTTACCGAGCACATCGAGACCCTCCACGAGATCAATATCGAAGCGCGCGAACATGCAGGATCGCTGGGCATCCACGACTTCTACATGATGCCCGCGCTCAATGATTCACCGCTGCTCATCCGCGCCCTGGCGGACCTTGTACTGCGCGCTGTCGGCCGCCGCGCCGGTGTCGCGTCTCTCACGACGTAGAGGTCGGCCGGTATGTTGCTAGGAGCGCCGAGAGCGTGACTTGCTTCACTCCTTCTTTAGGCGGTTCAACAAAGAGCGGATTGCTCCGCCTAGACGCGCCACCACTTTGGCTGGGCTCTGTCGCGCTGGTGGACAGGGCCCTCGATCCCCGCTGAATTTGCGTCCATCTGACGGACTTGTCGCAAACGGGGATCTGTTTGCGCCCTGGTTCTCAACCGTATTCTCGCGTTGCTCTTTCGCGTCGCTTCCCTCAGGATCGGGGCACCCGTGGTATAAACAGTGCATGGAGTTTTCCCTCTCCGACGAACAGCAGCAGCTGCGCCGCACAGTCCGCGAATTCGCCGAGCGCGAAATCGCGCCGCATGTCATGGAGTGGGACGAAGCCTCGCAGTTTCCCTCGGAGATCATTCCCAAGCTTGCCGAAATGGGCTTTCTCGGCGTTATTTTTCCGGAGAAGTACGGCGGTGCGGGAATGGGCTATCTTGAATACGCGATCATTATCGAAGAGCTTTCGCGGGTGGACGGGTCGGTAGGGATCGTTGTCGCCGCCCACAATTCTCTCTGCACGAATCACATCTACAAATTTGGAACGGAAGCGCAGAGGCAAAAATATGTCGTTCCACTCGCTCAAGGGGTAAAACTCGGCTGCTGGTCGCTAACCGAGCCGGAGGCCGGATCCGATGCGGGAGGCACGCGCACCGAGGCCGCATGCCAAGGCGGGTGCTGGCTTCTCAATGGGGCGAAAACGTTCACCACTAACGGTCATCACGCCGATATTTGCGTGGCCATGGCCGTGACTGATGCGTCCCAAAAACACCACGGCATCTCCGCGTTCATCATCGAGCAGGGAACTCCTGGTTTTCGTCCCGGCAAGAAGGAGAACAAGCTGGGCCTGCGGGCCAGCGACACGAGCGAGGTTGTTTTCACCGATTGCCGTGTGCCGGCGGAAAATCTCCTGGGTCAAGAAGGCGAAGGGTTCGTCAACAGCTTACAAGTACTCGACGGCGGCCGCATCTCGATCGCCGCGCTCGGTGTCGGCATGGCGCAGGGCGCTTACGAATGCGCCCTTCGTTACGCGAAGGAGCGAAAACAATTTGGTAAGGCCATCTCACAATTTCAGGCCATTCAGTTCAAGCTGGCCGACATGACCATGCAGGTGGACGCCGCTCGCTTGTTGACGTATCGCGCTGCATGGCTCGCCGATCGCGCGATCGCGTCGGGTGATTCCGAGGCGCGCTTCACGCGCGAATCCAGCATGGCCAAACTGTATGCGGGAGAAGCGGCCGTGCAGGTGGCTAACGAAGCCGTGCAGATTCTCGGAGGTTACGGATTCATCAAGGATTATCCAGCGGAGAAGTTTTACCGCGACGTTAAGCTGTGCACCATCGGCGAAGGCACCAGCGAAATTCAGCGCCTCGTCATCGCCCGCCAAATCCTCGGCAAATAGTGCCGCGCACTGTAACAACGCAGCTTTTTCGCAACTCGACACGTACTCAGTACACTGAACTGAATCCCAAGGATTGGTCCTAACCTTTGGATGCCTATTTGACCGGGTGAATTTTCGGCCACCGCTCTGTGCCATCGAGTTTACGAATGCGCACGTCAGCGAGCCAGCCTCGGTGTGTCGGCCTCAAAACGTACGGTCTGTCTCGAAGTCAAACTTCGAGGTTGCAACCTCCGTGAGAGAGAAAAGCCAGGGTCCGAGTCACCGGAGTTTCCTTTGCAGTTTCAGCTCTTAACTGTTAGTTTTTCGGACTTGCCTTGCAGAATCACCGGGAGATCAACATGAAATTAACGGAGCTTGCGCAGAAGCTCGGTTGTACCATCGAAGGCGACGCGAACCTCGAGATTAGCGGAGTGGCCGGCATCGAACAGGCGCAGCCGGGCGAACTGACGTTTCTCGCCAATCGCAAATACGTTCGCGCGCTCGAGACAACCCGCGCCTCGGCGGTCCTGCTCGCCCCCCATGATCCCCGCCCCGGCACGCAGGCCCCTCGCATCACCGCGCTCGTTTCTGCCAATCCCTACTTCGACTTCGCACGCGCTGTCGAACTCTTCCATCCCCCGCCCCGCTACGCTCCAAGCGTCCATCCCACGGCAGTCATTGCCGCCTCCGCTCAAATCGGTGTCGGAGCGCACATCGGGCCGTACTGCTACATCGCCGATGACGTCAAGATGGGCGATCACGCCGTGCTGCACAGCTTTGTTTCGATCTATCGCGGCGCGCACATCGGAGACCATTTCTTCGCGCATTCGCACGCCTGCGTCCGCGAGCACTGTCACATCGGCAACCGCGTGCTGTTGCAGAACGGAGTCGTGGTTGGCAGCGACGGTTTCGGCTTCGCGCGCGAGTCAAAGGGTCACTGGTACAAGATTCGCCAAGCCGGAATCGCGGTGGTTGGGGATGACGTCGAAATTCAAGCGCACAGCGCGATCGATCGCGCCACCATCGGTGAGACCTCCATCGGCCGCGGCACCAAGGTTGACAATCTCGTGCAGGTCGGCCACGCGTGCAAAATAGGCGAGGACACGCTGCTCTGCGGGCAGGTTGGCCTCGCCGGCTCGACGACAATCGGCAGCCGCTGCATTCTCGCAGGGCAGGTTGGCGCCGCGGGTCATCTCACGATTGGCGACGGCGCGACGATTTCGTCACAGAGCGGCGTTCCGTCCGATGTGCCCGCGGGCGCAATTTACTCCGGCTATCCTGCCATGGACAATCGCGACTGGCGCAAATCAGTTGCCATCTTCCATCACTTGCCCGAGCTGCAGAAAGAAGTCCGCGAGTTGCGCGCCGAGCTTGCCCGCCTCCGCGGTTCCTGACCTCGACTGCTTGCTTTGAGTCGGTAGCGTTTCGTGCCAGCCGGGCGGGTGATAAGTCTTCTGTGTAGACATGGCGCACATTGTTTCGCTGAGTGAGAATGACTAGCTGAAGATTCCCGACCAGATATGTCAGTGACTTAAGTGTGTTCTTGGCGGCCTCGTCAGACTGATCGCGCCGCCGACGCTGCGCCAGAGGCAACACTGCGCGCTCGTACCCGCAGAACCTTGCGTTGGTTCGCTTCGAGTACCTCGAATCGCAGCCCGTCAAATTCGATGACTTCTCCTGTCCGCGGAACGTGGCCGACCACACCATTGAGCAGCCCGGCAACGGTACTCGCCTCGGCGTGCTCCTCGGCCGTTTGAAACTGCACCCCAAAAAGTTCCCTCACTTTGTCAACGGGAACGCTGCCGCGCATGATCATAGCTCCGCTGGCTTCGCGCACAACGTCGGGTGCCGGGCGTCGGTCCTCCTCGCCGATTTCTCCGACAATCTCCTCGACAAGGTCCTCGACCGTGACCAGCCCAGCCACCAGGCCGTATTCGTCGATGACGATAGCCATCTGCTGGTTCTTCTGCTGCATTTCCTTGAGCAGTTCGGAGCCAAACTTCGTCTCAGGAACAAACAGGGCTGGCCGCACCAGTTCGCGTGCAGTGCGTCGCGCCGCCTCGCGATCGGATATTTCCAGCATGTCGCGCGCGACAACGATGCCGACGATGTCGTCAAGAGATTTATCATAAACAGGCAGGCGCGAGAATCGTGTCTCTACCATCCGTTTGCGCAAATCTTCGAGCGCGGCCTTAGCCGGAATGGCCACGATGTCTGGACGAGGCGTCATCACGTCACGAACACGCTTATCGCCAAATTCAACGACTTGCTCGATCAGCCGGGCATCCTCCTGCTCGATGATGCCTTCCTCGGCAGCTTGATCTACGAAGGCTTCAATCGCTTGTTGTTCCGTCTCCGGTGCGCTCCCCTCCTCTTCTGAAAGCCGCAGGAGGGAAACGATCAACTCAGTGAGTGCGCGAAAGGGCCACAGAACCCAGAGCAGCAGACGGATCAAAGGCACCAGCGGCGCGATCCACCCCCCCTCCGTTCCGGAAATCAAGAGAACGGGCAAGATTTGCATCGCGATCACCACTTGTGCGCCTAGTAAGAGGACAATCTCCAACGCCGCCTGCCAACGGCTGGGGACAAAGTACAGGACGCCGAGAGCGGTCAGCGTCGCGACGAATACAAGCCAGAGCCGTACGAGCAGGCTAAAGGCCAACGCCGCCCGGGTGCGTTCGAGTTTAAACAGTGGCTCGATCTGAGATTCAAACGCTTCCAGATGATCATGCGTACGACCCGTGGAGACGCGGCCCAACTCGCGGTAGACGCGATCAAGGTAGGAAGCGACGACAAGTCCCGCGGTCAGCAGGAGCACCCCCAATGTGTAGAGCAGAATTGTCATGACTCAAGCGAGTCCGAGCTTTCGGCGCAGGCTCCGCTCGCGCCGGTCCATTTGCCCGCTATCGGTTTCGTGGTCGTAGCCCATCAGGTGCAACATGCCATGGAGAATCAGGATGCGAAGTTCGTCCTCGAATTTGCGGCCAAAGCGGCGCGCGTTACGTCGCGCGACGGCTGGCGCGATCGCGATGTCTCCGAGGTAGGTTGCATCGGCCGCGGCTCCCGCTGGGTCGCCTGTCCCTGTTTTGCCCCGTGCTCTGTCGGTCCTTGATCCTCGTCTTTTGCTCCTCAGCCGGGCAGGGAACGAGAGCACATCGGTAGGCCCGTGCTTGTTTCGATATCCGCTGTTCCAGCGGGCGATTTCGGCATCGCTCACCAAACACACGGTCAGCGACTGAGCGGACAACTGTAGCTGCTCTTGGGCGCGGGCCAGGAATTCGCGAAGCCGTGCCATTGGAATTCGAGTCCGGCACTGGCGATTCAAAATCATCACTGCAATGCGAGGATTGCTCCTCAGACGGCTTCCCATGTTACTGCGGCGTCATCTTCCGCAAATTCCCCGCTCTTGGTGCGCTCGGCCACGCAATCGAAGTCTGCCCGCCCGACGCAGGCGAGCATTCTTCCAGCCCTACGCTAGGCGGACGTTCAATCTGCTATCGCCCCCGGGCCTTCTTTGCTGGGCGCCCCTTCGGCCTCGATGGTGCGGTGTGTTTTCGCGGGCCCGCGTGTGACGCAGCGGCTTTCGAGTTCTTCTCGCCTTGTTTGGCTCCAGCCAGTTCTGCCGCAGGGGGTGCGCTCGTTGGTGTGGCACCCGCTATCGGCCTCGCTTCCGCCGTTTTCGAGCCTGCGGTGCCCCTTCCTTTGCGCTTCTCTTTCTTCTTTTCCTCTTTTCTTTTCGGTTCTTCCTTGATTCCCGCAAGTGAGCGAAGTGCTTTGGTGCGGTCCTCGGGCGTACGCGCTTTTCCGCGAAGCTGCATTTCGAAGAGCTGCTCGAGAATATTGTCAAACTTCGGGCCGCGCGGTACCCCCAACGCATCGAGCTCCGCGACCGGAAGCGCTAGGCGCAAGGGCCGCCACTTCTGGATGTAACTGCGAATCTTCGACAGCGCCCGCGGATTCGGTGTCTCCACCTCCAAGAACACGAGAATCTCGGGCGACACCGAGGCCAGGTAGAAGTATGCTTCCCGCGGGGAATTCGTTTTTCGACCCTTGAGCATCTTGATGACATTCTGCGCTTCAGAATCTAATTTGGAAATCGCCTCGATTTCTGCTGCGCGAAATTCCATATGCCGCAGAGCGGCAGAAGCTTCTCGGGATTTGAGCCGCGCCAGTATGTAGTAAGTCGTGGCGGCGGGCAGACGCGGCCGGATAGCGGCCGCCAGATAGTTCTGGCGGATGCGCGCAAGTTTGTTCAGCGATTCATAATCGGGCTTGCGGCGCGGCAGCTGGGGGTGAATCGCCGCCAGCAAGCCGCGCGATTCCCATTGCTTGAGGATTGCGGTCGGTTGCTCTTCGCGTGCTAGCGCCCGCACCTCGTCTCCCGCATCGGCGCCCTCGATTTTCTCGTGGAGACCACGCTCCATCGCCAATTCGAACCACTCCTGCGTTCGCGACTCCATCTTCAATCCCATCCGCGCGCAATAACGCAGCACGCGCATCAACCGCGCGGGCTGATTGGTGAACGCGTGAATCGACAGGGCCCGGACTTCCTGCCTTTCTAGGTCCGCCAGGCCGTTGGTGGGATCGAGCAGCAACCCCCGCGAATTCGGGTTGAGCGAAATGGCGATCGCGTTCATGGAGACGTCGCGCCGCCGCAGGTCTTCGATAATGGTCGCGAACCGCAGATCCGGTTTCGCACCTGGCCGCTCATAGACTTCATCGCGTGCCGCCGAGATCGAACCGTCCGCGTCGCCCGCAAAAACGATTTCGTAGGAACGCAGCCGCTCGTCCTCCCTTAAGACACGCGCGCCGCCCTTCTCGAGTTCCCTCACCATGCGGACGGGATTGCCTTCGACTGTAAAATCGAGCTCGCGGATCGGCTGGCCCGAAATCAGATCGCGAATCGCGCCGCCGGTGAGATACACGTTCATGTCCTGCATGCGAGCCAGTTCCTGGACGCGCTCAAGCGCGGCGCGCTGCTCAGGCGAGAGCCTACTCTCGAGTAAGTACATGTAATCCGGCATGAAGTCGTGCTCCTCCCTGGGCTGGTTCCGGTTCTCCTAGGCGCGCGGGTGATGCGCCTTGTAGACCTGTTTCAACCGCTCCTCGACTACGTGCGTATAAATTTGTGTCGTCGAAATGTCCGAATGACCCAGCATGATCTGCACTGAACGAAGATCTGCGCCCCGATCGAGAAGGTGGGTCGCAAAACTGTGCCGCAACATATGCGGTTTGAGGGTCTTGCGCAGGCCGGCTTGGCGTCCGTAATTCCTGAGTTTCTGCCAGTACGCAATGCGGTCGATCGGGGCTCCCGTTTGCCCAACGAACAGATACGGACACGTGCGCTCGCCCAGCAGCTTTGGCCGGGAGGATTGCAAATATCTTTGCACAGCCTCTAGGGCCTGCCGTCCCAGGGGCACGAGCCGCTCCTTGTTGCCTTTGCCGACGCAGCTAAGGCAGCCTTCCTCCTGGCGGATATCTGAGACCCGCAGTCCGCATAGCTCTGAGACACGAAGGCCACACGAGTACATCAGTTCGATCATCGCCCGGTCACGAATACCAGTGATGGTGGTTGTATCGGGCTGTTGCAGAAGACGATCCACCTCTTCCAGACTCAAAAAATTCGGCAGCGCCCGGCGGAATTTCGGCGATTCAATTGTCGCCGATGGATCTTCGCCGACGTATCCCTCAATTAATGCAAATCGAAAGAAATTGCGAAGCGTGGTCAGATGCCGTGCAACGGAACGGCTGTCGAGCCCTTGGCGATAGAGCGTCGCCAGAAAATCGATAACGTCGCGGCGCTGCACGCGCTTTGTCGAAAGCTGGCGTTGTTGGGCGAAAGCGGCAAATTTTCCCAGGTCCCGCCGATAGGCCCGAATCGTATTTTCGGCCAGGCCCTTTTCGACGCGCACGGAATTCAAATATGTCCGAATGTGCCCTTGCAAAGCTTCCCCCAGCATTCGGCGCCCCCACCGATCAGTGCACTCTCTGCTCAATGCGGGGCTCCGCCGTCGGCCCTTTCCGCCGCAACCGGGCTTGACCCCCGAAGGCCGCGTAGTTCCAGCGAGCTCAGCATGATCGACTACTGCGCCGCTGCTTGCGCTACTGCTTCCTGCGGAGCCCCCGGTCGGCGCAGCAATAGGAACAGCTCAGACAGCTCCTCACATCTCAGCAATCGCGCCAGCCCAAAATAGGCTGCAACCGACGCGAGTATGACCGAGGTAAGTCTTCCTGCTTGCGCAATCAAATGTTGCTGAGCCGCAACCGGTAGAACTTGCCTCCCTCCATAGGCCACGCACGTCATCAAACCAGCGCAGACCGCGATTTTTGCGAGCGATGCGAGCAGGCCGCGCGCCCCCAGCCGGCCGTAGCGGTTGCGAAAGAACACGAACAGAGCCCCAAAATTGAAATAGGCCGCCAGCGAGCTCGCGAGCGCCGGGCTGCCATTCGATAAGAAGCGAAGAAAGAAAAACAGGAAAATGGTATTCAGCGCGATATTCAAACCCAAAACGTAGAGCCCGATGCGGGCAGGGGTCAGCGTATCCTGCGTCGAGTAATACATTGGCGTGATGAGCTTGATCGCCGCAAAAGCGGGCAGGCCGAGAGAATAGAAAAACAGTGCGTGCGCCGTCAGCGTGGTGGATTCGCTGCTGAACTCCCCATGCTGAAACAAGACTCGAATGATGGGCTCGCGCAGCAAAATCAATCCTGCCGCGGCGGGAATAGTGAGGAAAGAAACAATGCGCAAGCCGAACCCGAACGTGCGCTTCATTTGTTCCCTTTGGCCAGCGGCGATCTGTTCCGACATAGTCGGAAAAATCGCTGTGGAGATTGCGATGGCATAGCTGCCAAGCACCAGCTGCATCACGCGATCGGCCAGGTAGAGGGATGTTACGCTGCCAGAGGGCATCTTGCGCGAAAACGCGAACACCGTATCGACGAAGAGGTTGATCTGATATACGCCCATGCCAAAGAACGCCGGCCCCATCAGGCGCGCCGCCTTTTGCACGCCCGGATCGGAGACCGAGACTTCCGGGGCGAGACTCATCCCGCGGCGCACCAGTGCGGGAAGCTGCATGCCCAGCTGGATTGCCCCGCCAATCAAAATTCCGATCGCCAGTGCTACAGCTGGCGTACGGTACTCCGCAGGAGCCCAGCGCATGATCGGTCGGTAGACAACCTCGAACGAGCAAGCGATCATGGCCAGATTGAAAAACACGGGGGTCGCGGCCGGCAAGGCGAATACCCGAAACGTGTGCAGCAAGGCTGCCGCCACTCCTGCCAGACCGATGAAGAAGATGGACGGGAAGATAAGGCGGTTGAGATAAACCGCCAAATCCCACGTGGCGCGATGGGCCCCAAAGATCGTGTAGATACTGACCACCTGCCGTGAGAAAATTGCGCCGAGTCCGGCGATCACGGCGAGCACCGTGGCCATGTCCCAAAACACTTTCTGCGCAAAGGCCCACGCACGCTGGCCAGGGCTGCGGTGCAGATATTCGGTGAACACGGGAATCAGCGAGGCGCCAAGCGAGCCTTCGGCGGTCATGCGTCGTATCAGGCTGGGAATTCGGAAAGCGAGGACGAAGGAGTCGGCGGCGGGCGATGTCCCGAGGAGGAGAGCCACCCGTTGATCGCGTAGGTATCCGCAAATCCGGCTAACGACGGTGATCAGGGCTACGACAGAGGCCGATCTAAGAATCTGTCCTTTGCTGTCGATCGTTGGCGCTCCGCTGCTAACCCTTTAAGCACCAATAACTTGAAAAAGCACTCCTCGCCCAAGATAACATAGTATGTAAGGGCATAGCAATACTCGCCAGCAAAGGCGTCCAGTGTCCGTGAAAACTCATACCGCGGTCTCGACCCTCAAGAAAGTCGTCGTTTTGCTCCTGGATCGAAAATCTAGCAAAGGCTACGTGAACCCGACCACCCTCGGTCGCTCGGAATCGATTGATTTACTTACACTTGAAGGAGAGCACGAGTCGATCTCGCTAAAGGACGTAAAGTCGGTTTACTTTGTGCGTGAGTTTAGGGAGCCGTTTGAGCCGGAGAAGAAGACCTTTCTAAGCCGACCGAAGCTCGATGGTCTATGGGTCCGTCTGCGCTTTCGCGACGAGGACACCATGGAAGGCATTGTCGCCAACAATCTATTGGACTTACTGGACGCCGGAGTTCAACTTATGCCGCCCGATCTGCACGCCAATGTACTGCACATGTTTGTTCCCCGCTCGGCTCTCTCGGAGTTGAAAGTGCTCGGCGTAGTGGGAGTCGCCAGGCGTTCACCGCGTTCGGGGCGCCAAGTCGGGGCAGCTCTGGGCACGCAGTCGAAACTGTTCAGCGAGTGAAGCCCTACGCCATCTAAGCCCGGCCAAGGCGTCTGCTTCGAAATGGGTTGTTTCAAGTTAAGGCCAAATTGGCCCTTTACCAAGTCCAAAATTCAACTATATTGGCCTAGAGCACAAGGCCAATGTTGCCGCTTCTTCTTCAGTCGGAAAGTCACATTCCGCTCTACGTGCAACTGCGCGATCAGCTTCGAGCGCTCGTGCATTCAGGCGAACTGCGCAACGGAGACCGCATCCCCGCCAGCAGAGAACTGGCCAGTCAACTCGGTGTTCATCGCACGACCGTTGCGAATGCATACGCGGAACTGGAGGCCGAAGGGCTGATCGAAGGCCACGTGGGGCGAGGTACGTTCATTTGTGCCGCCGCAGTTAAACAATTCTCTCCGCCGCCGCGCAGCAACGGAAACGGCCCAGGCGCCCGCTGGGAATCACTCTTCGCGGACGAGCGCGGCGACGAAAGCTTAAGCCGGTTGATGCCGGATGTCCCCGCGGGAGCGCTCGCGTTTACCTGTGCGCGACCGTCGGAAGAGTTTTTCCCGATCGAGGAGTTTCGGCGTTGCGCCAGCGCGGTCTTGCGCAGGGAAGGCCGCCGCGTTTTGCAGCTCGGCCCAAGCGACGGATACGACACACTGCGCCGGGGGCTCATCGACTGGTTCCGCGAGGAAGGGCAGAGTGTGCGGCCCGAACAATTACTGATCACCGACGGCGGCCAGCAGGCAATTGACCTCATTTGCAAGGCGTTCCTGCGCGCGGGCGATGCCGTGGCGATCGAAAATCCTGCGTATCCCGGCGCGATTTCGATCTTCGCCGGCGCACGCGTACGCACGCTCGCTGTTCCCGTGGAGGCGGAGGCGACTCGCACGGGTCACCTGGGACTCGATCTGGACGCACTTGAAAATGTCCTGCTCCAGAATCGCGTGAAGTTTATTTTCGTCACGCCGGATTTCCATAACCCGACCGGGACAGCGATGCCCTTGTCGCAGAGGCGGCGCTTGCTGGAAATGGCCGCGCGCTATCAGGTCCCGATAATGGAAGACAGCATTTACGCGCGGACTCGCGTCCGCGGATCTGAGCTGCCGTCTCTACGCTCGCTCGATACGCACGGCAACGTGATGCAAATCGACAGTTTCTCGAAAATTTCGTTTCCGGGCCTGCGTGTTGGCTGGTGCATCGGAGCAGAGAGCGCGATGCAGCGATTGCGTCTGGTGAAGCTTGCCACCGACCTGCATACCGATCAATTTTCACAGGCGACGTTGGCCGAATTTATAGCGCGAGGATATTTGAAACGGCACCTGGCAAGGATGAAGAAAGTGCATCGCAGCCGCCTCGAAGCTATGGAGGAGGCGCTCGAACAGCACATGCCGGAAGGCACCACTTGGGCGCGGCCAGAAGGTGGGATGACGATTTGGGTTACGCTCCCTGCCGGCTTTGATGCGGGCGATTTGTTGATTCACACACGCGAGCGTGGGATTTACTTCGTTCCTGGTCGTTATTTCTATTTGCAGAATCCGCAGCCGAACACGTTGCGACTGGGTTTTGCCAGCGTGGACGAAAAGGGTATAGCGCGGGGCGTTCAGACGTTCTGCGAGGTGTTGAAAGCCGAATTGCGCAAACGGCAGCGGGGCACGCGCGACGAGTTTCGCGGTCGCGTTGCGCTGGTCTGACGCCCCATGTTGCTGCCGCCAAATCCTGCAAATGGATGCTTCGGCTGCGGCGGTGCCAATCCCCGCGGCATGCAATTGGCGTTCGAGCAGGACGATGGGACACAGCGCATTCGCGGGAAGTTTCGCATCGGAGCGGAGTATCAAGGAGCCACGGGCTACTTGCACGGCGGGATCATCGCCACTCTGCTCGACGAAGTAATGGCCAAGGTGAGCCGCTTCAAGCAGGATCATGCAGTCACCGGCGAGCTTATGATCGAATATCGGAAGCCGGTGCCGGTCGGGCAGGAGCTGATCGTTGAAGGTTGGGAGATTGCGCGGAACGGCCGAGTTCGGGTGCGCGAGGGTGAGATTCGTAATGCGGCGGGCGTCGTGCTCGCACGCGGGCGGGGGAAATTCATTGAAGTCGATCGTGAACGGTTTCGACCCGGCGCGAGAGCGGCGGCGAATCAGACGCCTGGCGGCGAGAAGCATTAGCGCAGTCAAGCGATCCTTTCGTTGGCAGTCCGAGACCGCCTGTCTTGCGACGGAGGCGCTGCTGTCGCTTTTCTTTCCAAGGGAGAACTGAAATGGATGTGATCAACAATAATTTGTGGCGCGTAAAGGTGGGCCTGGCGGAGATGCTCAAAGGCGGCGTCATCATGGACGTGACCAACGCGGAGCAGGCAAAGATCGCCGAGGATGCGGGAGCGTGCTCGGTGATGGCGCTCGAGCGCGTTCCGGCGGATATTCGGAAGGAAGGCGGCGTCGCCCGCATGGCAGCGCCGCGTGTCATTCGCGAAATTATGGAAGCGGTTTCGATTCCGGTGATGGCCAAGGTTCGCATCGGTCACTTTGCTGAAGCGCAAGTTCTCGAGGCGCTCGAGGTGGACTACATTGACGAGAGCGAAGTGCTGACTCCCGCTGATGAAGAGCATCACGTCTGGAAACATGGATTCAAAGTTCCGTTCGTCTGCGGCGCGCGGAATCTGGGCGAGGCCCTTCGGCGAATCGCCGAGGGCGCCGCGATGATCCGGACCAAGGGCGAAGCTGGTTCTGGCAACATCGTCGAGGCTGTACGCCATATGCGGGCGATTGTCGGACAGATGCGCAAGCTCACCACGCTCGGCCAAGAAGAACTCGTCCACGAAGCGAAGGAACTGGGCGCGCCCTTCGAGCTGGTTTCCTGGGTGGCCAGGAATGGAAAGCTGCCGGTCCCGAATTTCTCGGCCGGGGGAATTGCGACGCCCGCCGACGCAGCGTTGGTGATGCAGCTGGGAGCTGAGGCGGTCTTTGTCGGCTCGGGCATCTTCAAATCGAGCGATCCGGCAAAGCGCGCACGCGCAATCGTGAAGGCCACCACCCATTACAGGGATCCCAAAATCGTGCTGGGCGCTTCAGAGGAGTTGGGCGAAGCGATGGCGGGTCTCGATGTGCGGCAAATGGAGGAGAAGGATCTGCTGCAGACGCGCGGCTGGTGACCATTCGCATCACCTTCTCATCGAGGAGCAAGCTGGGTGGTTCTAACTGGCGCGATCGTTACGTCCGGGATGCGTTCAGCCATAGGATTCGAGCGAATGAAGAAGATCGGAATTGTGGCGATTCAGGGAGATTATGAGGCGCACGCCCAAGAACTTGAGCGCCTCGGAGTGGATCATAGGTTTGTGCGAACACCGGCGGACATTGACGGCGTCAAAGGCATCATTCTACCCGGGGGAGAGAGCACCACACATCTCAAAGTGATGAGGGAAGAAGGGCTATTTGACGCGCTGAAGAAATTCGCGGCCAACGGCGTTGCCTTCTTTGGCACGTGCGCAGGCGCGATTCTTCTCGCACGCGATGTTCACGGGCCGAAGCAGGAATCTCTGGGCCTGCTCGACATTTCGGTTTTGCGCAACGGTTACGGGCGACAGCTGGCCAGCGATATCCACGTGGGACCAACGAAGCTACGCGAAGAGCCTCTGGAAATGGTTTTCATCCGCGCCCCCCTCATTGAATCGGTGGGCGAAAAGGTGGAAGTCCTGGCCGAGGATGCAGGTCACCCCGTGCTGGTTCGCCAGGGAAATGTTCTCGCCTCGACATTTCACCCCGAATTGACCTCTGATCCGTTAGTCCACCAATACTTCTTGAGGCTCGTGCCTCAGTGATAGACTGCCCTCGCTCTCATGAGAGCAGGCACAACTCACCGGCAACTTAAGGTCGCGGTGTTGAAGCGACCAATCCACTGGCCGTTGCTTATGGTATTTTTCTTGGTTGCGTTT
>Ga0306921_10003552_pt1 | contig 15823 bp, 17 predicted proteins | sample sta12Cox44000080_FD_203760 | JGI IMG/M metagenome (GOLD analysis project Ga0306921, IMG submission 203760) | Lab enrichment of tropical soil microbial communities from Luquillo Experimental Forest, Puerto Rico - statoxic.12C.oxic.44.000.080 (v2)... | ecosystem: Environmental > Terrestrial >...
GCCCTCCCGCGCTTTTTAACGGCCTCCTATTTCCAGATCCTAAAGTGATCCGTGAATGTCTCACGAGCACCGCTCCCTTCGTCGAAACTGACGGAATAAGTGTAATTGCCCGGCGGGGCGTCAAGCGGTGATGTGAGCGCTGCGATATCCTCCCATCTGCCCGGCTTGAACTCAAAATACTCCGAGCGATTGTTAAATTTCACGATCCCATGAAACCGGATTTCTCTGGTCAGGATCCATCGCTGGTGTTCTGAAGAGTCGGAACCGCAGGCTTCATAGACGACTCGATCCAAAAACGCCTGACCAGCCTGTAGCTTTTTAGGGCAAATGTCGTGGCTTACGAACGTCACGGGTGAAGCCCCCGAGTCACAGACATACTGCTGCCCAACGGGTCTGATGCCTGGCCCTTCCGCCTCGCAGGTCGTTTGCTCAGGGGGCGGCGGCTGATAGGCCTCTTGCTGTGCGGCGCAGGAGGTGAGGAGCGCACAAAGCAGAATTATCGCCAGTCGGCTCAGTCCCATGCTCGGGAACCCGAATACTTCACCGAAGGTATGAGCCCAGTGTTTGGTTGAGCAACCAGACGGGTGCATAACGTCCATTGCGGTCTATCCTCCCAAGGCTAGTCATATTTCCTTATGGTCCATGGATTAAAAGGGGTGTGTTTGCGGGATACCGAGTGTGAGCCTCCAGTGGATTCATGCCCTGGCGCTTGCGCGACCGTGAGCGTAACCGCAGATCCCTGCGGGATCTGCGAATCTACCTCGGGCGATACTTCGATTACGGTGTGCGATGGGTACCCGCTGATTTTCGAGATGGATGACGCGGGCATAAAACCACGCCTTTTGAGCTGGTTACTAGCATCATCAGACTTGAGGCCAAGGACATTGGGCACTGGAGTCGAAAAGAGTTCCTTGCCGGTAGCGGTCTCGAACACTCGTGAGGTATTGTCATCGCTCGTGGTGGTGGTGACGAAGCGGCCGTCGGGGCTGAAGGCCAGCGCATCAACACTGCCACCCGCAGCCAGCCGGAGTTCTTTGCCGGTGGCGGTCTCGAACACCCGCGCAGTATTGTCATCGCTCGCGGTGGCGACGAAGCGGCCGTGGGGGCTGAGGGCCAGCACATCAACACCCGCAGCCAGCCGCCGCCGGAAGACTTCCTTGCCGGTGGCGGTCTCGAACACCCGCGCGGTATTGTCATCGCTCGCAGTGGCGAGGTAGTAACCGTCGGGGCTGAAGGCCAGCGCATCAACAGGACCGTCCTCCTTAAAGGTAACCTCGACCGGACCTGGATCTCCCAGGGGGGTCGGCCGCAGTGCATATACAGCAACAGGGATTAGCAGCATCGCCGCCGCAAAACCCTGAACCTTGAGGCTGGAGATCCAATTCCAGCGCCGTAGTTCATGCAACCGCCTGATCATCTCCTCAACAGCCGGCTTCCAGTTGTCTGAACTCAGGTGCCACGCTTGGCGAAAAGTCAAGTTTTCGATTTCCTTGGATAGCAGCTTGGCGGCGGGCATATCCGCCCCTTGCACCAGGACCGGCACGACTGGAATCTTGCGTTTGAGTGCCTCTGCTATCTCCACGCACACCCAATCCTCCGAGGATTCTGAAGCGCTTTTGTCCATTCTTGTCCGTAACGCGTCAGCCCAATGTTTGCCGATCAGCACCAGCATGACGCCGCACGATTCGAGGTTTTTCTCCAGTGTGCTGCGATAGTCACGGCCCGGAGGGATGTTTTCCTGGTCCATAAAAACGGAGTTTTTACCCATCCTCTCTTGAAGGTAGTTAAACAAAGCCCTGGCATCGCCAGCAGTATCTTCCCTTCGGTAATTGATAAAGACTTTATTCATGCGCTCTCCTCCACCCGTAACACTGAGGCAACGGGCCCCTTAATCTCTTCCCGCACGCTAGGCAACACCCATGCCAGACAATAGCGTTGAGAATATCTGGACTCTCAATTCGACGATGCTAACCGAGCTTAGCAGCACAATGTTAGAAATGACCGATGCTTAGCACTCGGTTGTTGAGTTGCCGCCGGAACCGAACCCAGCCCTACGTATTTCATTGTCATCACTGCCAGTGAGCAGGATTTGGAGCAATCGGTCACGAGAGCGCGGCGACCTTGCAGCTGGACGCTTTTCAGAAATTGCAGGCCGCCATCTTCGCGGGTCAGGTTGACACGGTTGAGGTCACCAATCGCAGACGCTATAACTCGTGCCTGCCTGCGAGACCACCGAGACATCGCCGTCAGGCAGGGCTCTTTGTCCTTGCTCGGTCGTCACCCAGGTCGAACCCGGCTGAAGCACCATGTCATGAGCCGTCGCGTTGTTGTTGGTGCCGATCGCCACGTTCATGGGATTGGTCGTGCCGGGATTTTGAATCATGAAATAGGCCCGGCTCATCGGCAGACCGGCGTTATTGACCAAATCGTGCGCCGGCAATACCTGGATCGGCGCTGCGCCGACGAAGCCACTGGCGGTGTACACCGCCCAGGACGGCCGCGCTGCAAGCCCAAGCCAGACCAGCACCACTGACTGATGGTCATAGAGGATGACTCGATCGTCACTGGCGCCGTCAGAGAACAATTTCAAGGCTTCTATCTCGGTGCTGGTCCAGCCCAACTCTTCGAGCCGCGGCCACACCGCAGTCAAATTTTCCTGAAAGGTGGTCTTGGGCACGAAGGCCAGCAACGCTCTCGCTGCTTCTGCCAGCGCCTGACACTTAGTGCGCAGCTCTGCCACATTCCACGCCCTGGCCAGCTCCAGCAGCTGATGACTGGCATCCCTGAGCAGCAACTCGGCTTGAGCTCACCTCTCAGGATTCGGGTAATTCAGCCCGGCAACGTAGTTGACGTAATGACGAATTATCCCGCTGGGACCGCCCTCAGCTTCGGCATCGACGGCCTCGTCCATCAGAGCCGAGACGGTGTTAGTGAGCGAGTCCGACGATGGTTCCCTGGTGAACTGGCCATTGTTGGCTCTCGTGGGTGCTGCCATGGGGTTTGCCTCCGGCCCGCAGCATAGCGCGCACGTGGGCGAAACTCACAAACCTATACATTTCCATGCACTTTTTTCTGATATCTGAAAAAGGTCGCCACACCCAAATGCGTCGTCCAAGGCGGATTTCGGCCTAACCGTTAATAACGCGGGCTAGATGCTGCTGGTACTCGACACTCAACTCGTAGCTAGGGCGAGAGATCGGTGATAATGGAGGAATAGCGATCACAACGCCAGGGTGATTGCTCGTATCGACGGGAGCAGCCTCGACGGGGAGCTCGACGCTGGAATCTGCGTCAGCCGGCTCCTCCACTTCATAGTCTTCAATGCAAAGAGCTTGTTCTGACGCCCGGGGCGCCTCTACAACCTCGAATTCAGCCTCCACCGCATCGTAGCTAGGGATATCGACGGGGATAGACTTAACGACTTTAGCCACAAAGCAAGAAAGCGCAACTCCAATTTTAGCTACGTCTTTGTCAACGCCATTCTCAGCCAACTCAGTCGTTGGTAAAAATAACGGGCCTTCATCAACTACAAATTCTTCACAATCGCCTTCTCTTGCCAATGCTCGTGCCTTAGCTCGTCGCACTCGTTGAGCCGCGGTCAGACAGCTTCGACACCAACGTTGCCCATTTGCCGTTTCCTCTGTGTAACAACGAGAGCATTGCATGGTGTAGAGTATAGCACATGCGGTGTGTAACGCCCGCCGGCTGTGTAACGCTAGGAGTGTGTAACGCCTATGTCTTCAGCAGGGCACTGTAGCGTCTGCGAACATCCGCAAGTTGCGGGGTATAATGCGGCGATTGTCGCGGGGGAGTCTCTACGTTATACAGCGTTGCGATTCGATGGGCCGTCTTCCCAAAGTATTTTTCGGCACAAAAAGCATTCTCAAGACCTACTTTTAGCAGGCATTGAAGCCAGGAATGCAGTACTAAGAGAAAGTCTTCTTAAGTCATTAGACGATGTGCTGGTGCAAGAGCTAGCGAAAAGCCAAGTCCATAGAGACATGCTGAAGGACAGCTTCGCTAAGAAAGGTTATGTCACAAAAGCGGAATGGAACGAAGCGATCGATGGGATGTTTGGTGCCCAAGTCAGAGTGATCAGCTACATACGACGGTTACTAAAAGACGGTGCCAATGCGGGGAGTCCAAATAGCCGAGAAGGCCTAATGACGGGAATCAGTGGTGTAGGACCGAGATTACGCCGTGTAAAACCTCCAAAAGCCGAGACTGAGATCCAGCCTAAGCCTACCCTTTAGCTTCGCTTGAAGTATGAGGTAGACGGCAACTACCGTGCTCATGTGAGCATTTGCGCGTTTGCTCATTTGCGAACATAGCCGGGCGCTTCAGCTTCAACCAGGGGGTACGGGAGGGACGGCCTCATTATGTCGAAACAGCCACCTCGCGTTTTTTGGCCAAACAATTTTAGGGGGGTGGTTGCAGCCACGATTTTCGGGTTTTTGCCAAAGTGGCTGCTCGTGTTTTTATATTTGTATCCATAAGTGTGTAGTTAAATATCATAGATAAGCATAGGCCGGGGAGTTAGGGAGTTTGGGGAGTTATTTTGGAAAACCTCAGAAGTTTTAAGGATAGAGTGGTTTGTGGTTCTTAAAAACCACCCTATCCCTGAGAGTTACCAGGCTTTCCAGGGGGACTCCCCTAACTCCCCTTTTTTTCTCTTTTTGCCGAAAAACCCTTATGGATACTACGTTTTTTCATTGTAAAATATAGTGACGATAACTCCCCTGTCTCTCCGAGTCATAGCCAAAGCGCGCTAGTGTCGTCCATTTCAAGCTTATAGCAGTCCAATAAGCGCTCTCTTTTTAACAACTCGCAATGGACAAAGCCCCATGGTTCTAGCTGTGGCGACCCCGTCGTAGCGAGGAATTTCGTCATACTTTCGCCATTGGCTATAGCGATATGCGACGTTCCGTATCCATAGGCGAGACGGAGAGACGACGGAGGTCTTGACGAGTTTTCCCCAAGCTAAAACGAGAAGTTTGCTTGGCATAAAGCGGCGTTTTGAACAAAACCGAAAACGAGACAACACGGAGAGTAGAAGCAATGAAAGCTAACGATACTTAATAGACGCCACGTCGGTGAGAAAGCAAAACGCCCGACGGCACATCGGGCGTTCACTGCCACCGGCATGGTGGACTGGAGAATAAAACCTTGGATAAGCATCAGTCTACAATACAGCTTGCAATTCGCGCAAGCCGCAACTCTTCCCCCTTACATAAAGGCTCGTGGATACCACGGCGCCAAGTCCTTTCGCGCGAAGGGAGGTTGGCGTAATGAGCCCCCGTACCATCATCGAAGCAATGATCGACGCCGGTGTTGCTCCTGGGGCAGAACCAGTCGTCGCCGACGGGAAGATCCACCGCTATCGTGGGCCTGGCGATAAGCGCGGGCAGAAGAACTGCTGGTACGTGCTTTTTGAACACGGTGGGGCCTTCGGTTCATACCGATTAGGCTTCAAACAGAACTGGAGCAGCGGCGCGAACCGGCTGTCTAAAGCTCAACGTCAGAAGCTCAAAGCCGATATCGAGGAGGCACAAGCAAAAGTTAAAGCTGAGCAAAAGCAAATTCACGAAACCGCTGCGAAGAAAGCTCAACGCTTATATAACAATTCCAAGCCCGCACGAGCCGATCATCCCTACCTGGTTCGAAAGGGTATCCAGTCTCATGGTATTCGCCAATTAGGCCATTCACTGGCCATTCCGGTCCGAGACGTAAGGACTGGAGATCTGATCAGTCTGCAATTCATCCAACCGGATGGCAGCAAAACTTTTCTCTCTGGCGGACGAATTCAAGGCGGGCATTTTCCACTAGGCAGTTTAACCGAAGACCCCGAGAAGCAAGTGATAGCCATAGCCGAAGGTTTCGCAACGGCTGCAACCATCCATGAATCGGTTAAGTCTTTCGTCCAATGCCTAGTTCTTGTGGCTTTTAACTGCGGCAATTTGTTCTCAGTGGCTAAGGCGGTACGTCATGCCTATCCCAATGCAGCAATACTGATATGTGCTGACGACGACCGCAAAACGCCAGGCAATCCAGGTTTCACTAAGGCTCAAGAAGCAGCAAAGGCGATTAATGGGGGTTGGGTGCTCCCCGAATTCCCCAATGGGGCTATCGGGTCAGACTTTAATGATTTGGCTGCGTTAACCGGCACTGAGCTGGCACGCGAGCAAATCTTAAGTGCAATCGCAATTGAGCAGAAGAAATGGCAGCGGCCCATAATCCTGGTTGACCAGGGGGAATGGCCGGAGAAAATAACCCAAGCCGAGAAGACACTAGTAGCACATGCTGAAGATTTGCGAATTTTTCAACGTGGTGGCGAAATCACGCGGATCCTTCCACTTTATAATGAAGATCTTCTAAAGCGTGAGAAGCTCACCGGTATCAAATTTACCGAAGGTCAATTGCTACTCGATTTAATCCCGGTAATTGCGATGGTGGAGACTCTTGAGCGGCTAATTGACTGGCGAGTCACTAGGCACCTTAAGTTTGGCGACACTATAGAGCCTGCGAATTGCCCTAAAGGGATGGTCGAGCGCTACATGGGACGGAAGAAGTGGCGCCTGCCTCATCTAACGGGAATAATCGAGGCCCCCATCCTGCTTTCTAACGGTGAAGTCCTCACTACGCATGGATATCATCGGCAGAGCGGGCTTTATCTAGCTTCACGTGAAGCTTGGCCCGTAATACCGGATTGGGCAAACCGGACTGACGCTTGGGACGCGGCCCGCGAGGCCACTCGGCGTCTGCTCGAACCCTTCAGCGAATTTCCTTTCGTCACCCCGGCTGATCGTGCCGTGTTTCTCTCTGCCATCCTGACCGCATTGCAACGCCGGCGACTTGCGAGTGCCCCGCTCATTGCTTTCAGCGCGCACGCTCAACGCACTGGCAAATCCATGCTGGCGGAATCACTCGGGATCCTGGCGATAGGACGGAGACCCCCGGCGACTTCGATAGGTGATGGCGACGAAGACGAGATGCGCAAATCCTTCATCGGGATTCTACGTTCAGGTGCGCCGTTGGTGAATCTCGATAATATCCTTCCGGGTCGTCCGCTAAATTCCCCCGATCTTGCCAAGATTCTAACTCAGACAACTTTTCAGGGCCGCATACTCTGCACCAATAACGTGCCGGAATTGCCAACCAACCTGCTGATAACGGCGACTGGCAATAATTTCAGCACCAAGGGCGACCTGACTTCCCGCACGCTGGTTTGCATGCAGGACCCTAATACGGAGCACCCAGAGAAGCGCACGTTCACGATTGATGATTTACCCGCGTATTTGAGCAAACACCGTGTCGAGCTGATTACTGACGCATTGACAATACTCAAAGCCTGGCATGTGGCCGGGAAGCCTGATCAAGAATTAGAACGCTGGGGAGGTTTCGATGAATGGTCACGCGAGATTCGCGAACCCATCGTGTGGCTTGGCTTAGATGACTTGTTAGCCGATCCCTATCTGACGCGTCAGGACGTGGCGGCGCATGATCCCGAACGTGAACTTGATGCGGCTGTATTGGAGTATTGGTATCTCGCTCATCCCCACCATCTAAAGACTGTGGGAGAGATTATCGCGGATATACGTAACAATCCCTACGACCGTAAAGATTTCAAACAAGCAATTCTCAACGCCGTGACTGAGCCAAGAGAACCGGACGAAATCAATTCGCGTCGTTTTGGGAATTGGTGCGCACGAGTGGTGGGCCGCTGGATTGAGGGTTTTAAGCTCGTCCGTGGGGGGAAGGTGCACCAAGCGCAGCAATGGGGCGTAGAAAAAGAAATAGGGATAGAGCTTCTTCATTCTCCCGGAATCAGCGGTCTGAACGGTACTAATGGGAACGGGAATGGGATATCCCCGAAGCCCGAGGTGCCGCAAGAGACCTGCAATTATTTCACCGGTGCTGTGCGTAGCGCTCCCTGTAAGCATTGTGGACAGTCTTACGCTGCCCACAAATAAAGGAAAAAGAATGACTGAATTGTTTTGGGTATGTGTCTCAGGACCCGGCCCCGAATGGCAGAGATCAGCGGCGTTAGATAGTGAAACCGATACCGTGTTTATGCCGGCTGCGGCTACCGGAAATGAGCAGAAAGCGTCCCTGTGTGCGAGCTTTGACGGGACCTCTGCGGTCATAGATGCCGGCCACATTTACCTACCGACGCGGTGGATTGCCTCAGAATATCCAGACATGGCCGATTTGTGCCTGAAGATCGAGGGCAAGGTGCGAGAGCACTTTCAGCTGGATTCAAAGAAGGGGGAGCAATGAAGGTTAATTTCTTTCACCGTGGCGAATGGAGTTGTCGCGAAGTAGCTGACTGGCCGTCAGATAATGGCTTCGAGGATTGGTTACGTTTATTGGGATTCGAGACGTATTCGTATCTTTCTCTAGGGGAAGAGTTCGAAGTCTATGAAGCAGCCGATGCTGAACCTAAGACGGGAGCCGCATTATTCATAGTTGGTGGCTTTACTCTCCACCACTTCGTCGCCCTTGATGAAGTCGACTACGTGGATTTGCGCGCTCGTTGGGCCCCCGCTTTCACCGCAAGTGCCATTCATTCCGAGCTTGAAGACATCAATAGAGCATTGAGTCGCATTTTTCGTGTTTGGCATGGGCACGACCCTGAATGGCCATGCATGCACTGTGGCACAACAGAAGAAAAAGAAAGAATTGAGCGGAGAAGGCTAAAGAAAGCCTAAACAAAAAAAACGGCGCTGTCCAGCCCGCCAGCCGAACAGCGCCCACAGACGAGAAGAGGTAAGGTACGTTGGATACATCACATTGGACATCTGAATCAACCCACCCGTATGGGGACCAGCTGCTGAAATGCCCCGTCTGTCCACCCGGCGCTAGCGTCGAAAGCACCTATATGCACCTTGGTCCCGTGGCGGTTTTGCAGAACACCGACACTATTCACATCAGCTACGAAGACCGCGCACCCAAGCTCCGCACTACTATGATCCCAACGGGACACGGCTACGTGGTTCCCAAGTTTCGGTGCGTCTCCTCGGCGAATGTGGCCACTGTTTCGACCTGATTCTCGGCTTTCACAAAGGCCAGACTTCGATCTGGTACGAACGCATAGAAGACCGCTGTTTCGGGGACCCGGAGTCACTCACGCCGGAATTATGGCGAGATTAAAGCATCGGCCAGAGTCGTTAATGTCGCCGAGGAATTCCACAGAGTCGCCCATCATTGTCGTGGACACCCGCGAGCAACGCCCGTTCCGATTCCCGGGGGCTGTCACGAAGATGCTGATCACAGGGGACTATAGTGTTGAAGGAATGGAGCATCTGATCAGCCTCGAGCGCAAAAGCCTTAGCGACCTGCTGTTTTGCATCGGTGGAGATAGGGAGCGATTCGAGCGTGAATTACAGCGACTGAGCCAAATGCGATATCCCGCCATCGTGGTCGAAGCGAGCTTAGCCGAAGCATTGCGTGGGACTCGGTATACCGATCTTCACCCTAGCCAGATATTGGGGTCGCTCGTTAGCTGGTCGATAAAATTGCGCATTCCCATTTGGTTCTGTGACAACCGCGATTTGGCGCAAACGGTTACTGCACGCTTATTAAGCAAAGCGGCAAAGTACGCCGGCGAGAGCGAGTTGCTTCCCGCCATCGAAGAATAAGAAACAACTGCGCCGCCAGCCCTAGCCGACCGGCGGCGCCATAACAAAGAAAGGAAACTGAAACCAAAATGGATCTAACCATGCAACACCCTCGCTTGTCGAGGCCGGTGCTTCACCGTACCGCGTTCGTCACCGACCGGACCTTGGAATTCTTCACCGAGTCCGAGTTAACGACGCAAATGGGCTACGGGCGTCAGCTATGGCCATTGGTGCTCGCTAAAGAGCTGATAGATAACGCGCTCGACGCATGCGAGACCAGCAACGAGTCGCCAGAAATATCAATCACGCTCGAACCAGACGCGATGACCATCGCGGACAACGGGCCGGGGATCCCCGCCGAAATCATCAAAGAATCTCTCGATTACCACGTCCGCATATCCGACAAGAAGCACTACGTCTCGCCGACTCGGGGTCAGCTCGGTAATGCGCTGAAATGCGTATGGGCGGCGCCTTTCGTCGCCAACGGCGCGCGTAGCGGGCTGATCGAAGTCGAAGCGCGGGGGGTACATTATCGTATCGAGGTGAAGCTTGACCGTCTCCAGCAAATCCCGATTATCGAGCACACCACGGGGGATTCGGTAAAAAATGGCACTTCGGTAAAAATTCATTGGGACGGGATAGCCTGCTCCGAGGTCCAAGCACCCGGCGTTTTTTACCGACGGCCGTTAAAGGATGCTCTAGAATGGCTCGTCGGCAACTATGCCGCTTTCAATCCGCACGCGACCTTTCACTTCGGTGATTTGCACTTAGCGGCTTCGGAACCCACATGGTCGAAGTGGCGCACGAATCGACCATCGTCTTCACATTGGTATCGGGTTTCTACCCTGCGGGACCTTATCGCGGCCTATCTCACTGCTGGCGTGGATAGACCGGTGCGGGATTTCGTCGCTGAATTTGACGACCTGAGTGGGACACAAATCCGTTCGAAGGTGCTTGCAGAGGCAAACATCGGCGGCAGGTATTTAAGCGATTTGGTGGTAGACGGCGATGTGGACCAGAGCAAAGTAACCCGCCTGCTCAATGCGATGTGCGCGAATTCGAAGCCGGTGAAGCCCCAGCGATTGGGGGTCATCGGACAACAGCACTTCGAGCGAACGCTCAAAGCTGCCGGCGCTGAGAATTGCCGATATTGGAAAACGACGATTTGTGACGAAGAAAAGCTGCCACTCGTTATCGAAATAGCATTCGGTATCAGGGGCGAAGAGAGCGGCCAGAAGCGAATGATTGGTCTCAACTGGTCGCCAGTGCTCAAGATCCCGAGCGGCCATATATCCGAAGCGCTCAATAGATGCCGCGTCGAATCCGGCGATGGCGTCATGTTGGTCATCCATCTGGCTCAGCCGCGCTTTGCGTTCTCTGACCACGGGAAGGGGGCGCTAGTCGAATGAGCATTCTTGGCGATGAACTGGCTAAGGGCTTTAAGCAGGTAACCAAGGAATTCACTCAGGCAAAGCATCGCGCTGCTGGGCGATCACTGACGGAACGCGAGTACGCTTGGTTACGAGCGCAAGAAAAGCGCAAAGAGAGAGAGACTATCAAGGCCGCAACGTGGCAGGTTATGGCTCAGGCCTATGCTCATGCTTCCGGTAACGGCTCGTTGCCGGTCAGCGCTAGACAGATGATGTACGCGGCGCGCCCGCTGGTATTGCAGATAACTGGCGGCAAGTGCTGGCAGCGAACCATGTACTTCACTCAATACATGCTACCCGACTATCTCGAAGAGCATCCGGACGAGACCGCAAATTGGGATATCGTGTTCGATGCGCGTGGCCATTTCTATGAACCACATACGGATTATCAGTTCGCGCTCGGGACGTTAGAGGTCCGTGGGTACGTAAATAGCTGGGAACACCGTAAAAGCGATAAAGTTGACGAATTCGTACTGGAATCCGCATGGCCGACGATCGGGCCGGTCAACCGCTATAAGTACGCTCTCTTCGTCGAGAAGGAAGGATTCAATTCGCTGTTTGAGAGTAGTCGCATTCGTGAACGCTACGATATCGGGATTTTCAGTACCAAGGGCATGTCGGTCACCAGTGCCAGGGCGCTGGTTGAGGCATTAACGAAGCAGGGCGTCACCATTCTCGTGATGCACGACTTCGACCTGAGTGGACTGACCATCTGCCATACGCTGGGTCATGACACGCGACGCTTCAAGTTCAGTGTTGAACCGAAAATCATCGATCTCGGCCTGCGGCTTGAGGATGTCGAAGCCATGGGACTGCAAAGCGAACCGGTCGTGATCAAACAAAGCAAAGACCCGAAGCAGAAATTCTTAGAGGAAGACTACGACCTGAGCCAGGATGAGTTTAAGTTCCTGGTCCAGAATTTTCACAACCCCTACTACACTACGAAGGGCAGTTACTGGGATGGAAGACGCGTCGAGTTGAACGCGATGACTTCACGCCAGGTAATCGACTGGCTGGAAGACAAGCTGCAAGAGCATGGCGTCAGCAAGGTTGTCCCCGACGAAAAGACGCTTGCGGCTGCATGGCACCGCGCAATGCGGGTCGAGGTGGTGAACCGAAAGGTCGCGGAAGCGATAGAGGAACTTAACGCACAGGAACAGGGCCAGCCGCCGAAGGACCTAGCGAAGCTCTTAAGTGAGCAACTTAAGCCCGGTATGCCACAGTCTTGGGACGAGGTGCTGGCAAAAATGGTTGCTAAAAAGCTTCCAGCCGAAGCGGCGGAATATGCCGGCGAAGGCGAGACGTATCAACAGCTAAACTTGAGTTCTCATATAACGTCCACTTGTGCGTATATACGTGAACGTATATGCTATGACGCATGGCTCGAAAACAGTCCGTATCATGGACCAACCGAAGTGTCGGTCACCGTACTGGCAGCGTCCACGTACGCGTGGAGTGAAGCAACCAGCCAAGCCGAAGGAGAAGCAATGACGGTCATGTAGAAGCTACAGTCTCCATGCCGTGGCCATCGTTTCATGGAGAACGGCTACACCAAGCCGAGAAGCGATAAGCCACAGAATCAATCACCACACACTCGAGAAGGAGAGACGATATGACGAAAACTATCACGTAATCAGGAGCTTAGATGATCGATTCAACCAACGGCGTAACGCAATATGCAACGCCAAACGTCTTAACCCTATTTCGCACAAAGCATAAGTGGGGGCATGCATTAGCCGCCGTCGCTATGACGGCAGGCTTTTATCTGCTTGAGCCGGGGATTGATCCACCTGCGGTCTACTTCAATACCCCAATATCTCAATGGATTATGGAGCAGGCATACGATACGGCGTCACAATGCGAAACGGCGAGAGCCAGTTTAAAAAACGATGCAGAAGTTAGGGGCAAAACTCTTTGCACTAAAAGTAAAATCAAAAGTGCTCCGTTCGGATGCTCCATAGCAGAAGCCGAGCATATTGCCCACGCCGAGACTCATTTGCGGCTATTGAAGGAAGGCAACCAGGACGAGGATCATCTCTCTCACGGGGCAACGCGGCTTCTAATGGCATTGTGTCTAAGAGCGGAGTTACGGCCATTTTCTGGCTAGCTTTCAATATCCGCACGGGGGGGGGAGGACCTTCGGGTCGGAACGTGTCGCAAAACTTTACGCCGAGTATCACCATTGGGATTTAGTATGGATAGGTCTTATCGCATAGTCCGAATTCCCAGCTTCGAGCCGTCCTAGGGCACGCTAGCCACCTTGGCGCTTAGGCTTGACGGGCTTACGCGGTCGCATCCAATAGGGGGAACGACACGAAGGATTAGGACAGGTAATCGGCGTCTCGTCCTTGCGACTGAGCCACGAGTGTCCGCACCTCTCGCACGTATTCTCCCATACCATCTTCTGCTTTCTCACCCGTCGCATTGTAGTGGCGGCCCCGTTGACTCGCGCCATACGTATAGGCTATACGCCAACGATATACGTCATAAGGAGGTCCCGCCAATGAAGCTTTCGCTACGCCTTCTTACTTCCGTTGAAGACACGGTCGTTTTTGAACAGCGCGTCCCGGTGGCACTCCACGGGGATTTGATTGGTCTCGCCGAGCGCTGTCGCGAATCCATGCCCGAATTGGATTTCGAAAAAGCCTTGATATTGGGGCTTCGAAGCGCCGCCCAGGCCATACGCTTCAACTCACCCACCCGGCGAAGGTCGAGGTCCCGCCAGCGAAGCTCGGGCGTTTTTAAGGGACGTAACGGTCAACGTTTCGGGACGTATATGGTCAGCGTTTCGGTCGACTGAAGATGGGAGGAGACAACCTATGGCAACCAAGAACACAATGGCGATGGCGGTCGTTCTGGCGCTCACGCTGAGCACGGCAGCGGGTGCGGCGACGATTGTCGTCAACTCGCTGGCCGACCCGGGCGCAAAGGGTATTTGCGCCTTGCGCGACGCGATCACTGCGGCGAACACCAAGACCGCAACGAACGGCTGTACGGCTGGGACTGGCAAAGACACGATTCGGTTCAGCGTCACAGGCACGATCACGCTCGCTAGTACATTGCCGCAAATTACCGACAGCCGACTAACGATCAACGGGCCAACTTCGCCCGGCATTACGATTGATGGCGGCAGCAAGGGCCTTGGTACAGGGGTGCAGGTGATGCAGGTTGCCTCGGGTGCCACGCTAGAGCTTAGGAACCTGACAATCGCGCATGGTTTCGCCGAACCAAAAGGTGGCGGGATTTTCAACCAAGGAACGCTCCTGGTCGTTAACAGCACCTTCTCCAACAACACCGCCTTCCAAGGAAGCTCCCCAGGGCTTTTCTCCTGCCAAGGCGGCGCCATTTACAACAACGGCACGTTGACTGTGACCGACAGCAGCTTCACCGGCAACGCCACCCAAGAAAACACGCCTGATAGCAGCCTGGGCGGCGCCATTTCTAATGCCGGCACATTGAGGGTGGTCAAGAGCACCTTCTCTGATAACAGGGCCTTTGGAGGTGTCTCAAGTACTGGCAATGGCGGCGGGATTTACAACAACGGCACGCTAACAGTCACTAAGAGCACCTTCTCTGACAACGATGCTCCCGGTAACGGCGGCGGGATCAGCAACAGTGGCGTACTCACGGTCAGGGACAGCATCTTCTCAGGCAACTTCACCGGTATTTTTGGTGGTGGCGGCATTTCTAACGACGGCACGTTGACCGTCACCAACAGCACCTTCTCTGACAACACCAGTGGGATGGGCGGCGGTATTTCCAACGACGTAGCGCTAGTCGTTACCAATTGCACCTTCTCTGGCAACAACGGCGGCGCCATTGTCAATGGCGATTTCGCCAGCCTCAAGAACACCATCCTGGCAAGCAGCTCCGGCGGTAGGGGTAATTGCTCTGGAACGATTATCGACACCGGCTACAACATCTCCGATGACAACTCGTGCAAATTCAGCGCCACCAGCAGCCGCAACAACACCAATCCGATGCTTGACCCTAAAGGTCTCCAGCACAACGGCGGACCGACTGAGACCATCGCCCTGGACTCCGAGAGCCCGGCTATCGATGCGATTCCATTTACAGACTGCACGGATCAGGCCTTGCAGCGGATTATCACCGACCAACGTGGCGCCCTACGCCCTGATGCAGGCGAGTTGCGTTGCGACATCGGGGCTTTCGAGTTTCAGGACTTTGCCGGGAGGCCGAATTGCTACGGCATGAGCGTTTCAGCCCTAGCTCGACGCTTTGATGGTCTTGAGCGAGCTGCCTGGGTTTTGGGCTTCCTTAACGTGAGAGCACTATTGAAGGCAATTCAGATTTCCTGTGGAGGATAGCTGGCCAAGAGCGAACCATGTATTCGAAGCCGTTAGATGTCAGATGGCTGTGTTTTCGTCACCATCTCGAACATCACGGCAAAGAAGTCGTCCTCAATGTCAACGTCTTCCCCGAACGCCATTTACCGCGAGCCTAATCCCAACGTGAAGGAGAGTTAACCCGATGCCTGATTCCACCAGCCCCCGTCACTGCGGGATCGGCAACCGCTACGTGCGGACCGCCAGGAACTTTGCACGCCCTGCGTAGTGGCCCTACCGTCCGTGCTAAACGAAACGTGAGTACGTCCGCGACCCGTGGCGGACCGACGACATGCAGGACGATGTGAACCGCATGAACGCAGAGGCTAGCGCCGCAGCGAACAAGGACGAAGCCCGATGACGCCTAACGCCCTGGCCCGCTTGATGCTCGAATTGCAGAATACCGTGCCGCGCTCCACCCAGTTGGGCG
>Ga0306921_10003553_pt1 | contig 15818 bp, 15 predicted proteins | sample sta12Cox44000080_FD_203760 | JGI IMG/M metagenome (GOLD analysis project Ga0306921, IMG submission 203760) | Lab enrichment of tropical soil microbial communities from Luquillo Experimental Forest, Puerto Rico - statoxic.12C.oxic.44.000.080 (v2)... | ecosystem: Environmental > Terrestrial >...
AATCTCCTTCGCAGCCATGATTGCCTCCCTCGCCAGTCGTTGGCGACGAAAGCGAATCACTAAATCCTTTCGAATTGGTTGAAGCGGGCGACTAGTCGAAAATGTCCCATTGCGGCGTCCTTGGTGGTCGCGCCATAACGGTCTGGTTTGAGGTTTGAGTCCTGCCAGGCCCACCACGCAGTTCAGTGGTTGCGGAGAATTCCTGCGGTTGGTCGCAAAGCCCCGCAATTGGCGGGGTTTTTCTACGACCGTGCAGTCTCTGAGAGCGCCGATCTGTGCATCTGTGGCGTTTTGGCGCATTTGTCTCTGGCTCCGAAAATCCCGTTTCCCGGAAACGGAGACTGTCGTTGGCAGAGACTCCGTTCGAATGACGAGTTATGGCGCCGGTAGCCCGAGCATCTGGTGCTGCCGCAACCATTCGGCAGGCAGATCGACGAGGCGGGCCACTCCCATGCCGTGAGGTAGGCGTCCCGCGATCCCAGCCTTGACGAGGTCGGGCGCAAGGAAGGCGAGCGAGATCGTCATGTTCACCTTGCGGACGCTGCAGCCGTCTCGGGCCGCAATACTTTCTGCATCCGCCGCGGGATCCGCGATGAGTTCATTAAGCCAGCAGCGTCCTTGCGCGATCGATGCGATCAGGAGAGCGCGATTTTCTGAACGCATAGGGCGAGCATCTCGCACCGATGCGGGCATGAGAATCTCGCGGCGTCGTCTGGATGGCGTCTTCTGCCACGGAACCCTCAGCGTACTGCGGCGTCGCGATCGCTTCGAGCCGATGCCTTTTGCATCGGTCAGCTCGATCAGCAAGTGATTTGATTGGACCTCGATCCTCGCGACATGTGTCTTGATGATGACCGCATCCTCAATCTTCGTGGACCGATTGAGGTGCTGCCGAACGGATCGTGCGATAACGCCCTCGATTTCGACTGCCGGTACCCTGCGTATTGACCCGGCCCGCTCGGGCCGGCCCTGAAGCAGAGCGGCGGACAGATAGTAGCGGTACTTGATGCCCCGCTTGCAGACGTGGCTCGGGGTCATGCGATTGCCGCGGTCATCGAAGATTCGCCCGGCTAGCAAGGCCTCGGACCTCATCCTTGTGGCCTTGTGATTGTTCACCCGTTCGGTCAGGCTGGCCTGAACGGCCTCGAACAGGTCCCGGTCGATGATGGCCGGTTGCTCCCCGGCCAGGACCTCGCCCTTGAACATGACCTCGCCGAGGTAGAACCGGTTGCGGAGCAGGTGGGCAAGCGGACCGCGCGTGAAAGGAATGCCGCCGACCGTCTTTCCTGACTTGAGAGTGCGGACCTTGGTGACGATGTCCCGTTGGCGCAGGTCGGCCATCAGCAGGTTCAGGCTGCCAAGCCTGAGATAGCTGCGGAAGATGGTGCGGACCCGCTCCGACTCAACCTCATTGACAGTGATCTTGCGATCCTTGGTGTCGTAGCCGAGTGGGGCCATGCCGCCGACCCAGAGCCCCTTGCGCTTGAAGGCGGCGATCTTGTCGCGGATGCGCTCGGAGGTGACCTCGCGCTCGAATTGGGCAAACGACAGCAGCACGTTCAACGTCAATCGGCCCATGGAGGTCGTGGTGTTGAACTGCTGGGTGACCGATACAAACGACACCCCGTGGCGGTCGAACAGTTCAACCAGCTTGGCGAAGTCCGCCAACGAGCGAGTCAGGCGGTCGACCTTGTAGACGACGATGACGTCGACGTTCCCCGCCCGCACGTCCTCAAGGAGCCGCTGCAGGGCCGGCCGGTCGGTGTTGCCGCCCGAGAAGCCCCCGTCGTCGTACTTGGCTCGCAGCAGGGTCCATCCGGCGTGCGCCTGGCTGCGGATATAGGCCTCTGAGGCATCATATTGGGCGTCGAGTGAGTTGAAGTCCTGCTCGAGCCCCTGGTCGGTGGAGACCCGGGTGTAGATGGCGCAGCAAATTCGGTTGGATGATCCGGGCTTCATGGCCCGGATCCTTTCGACGACCTATCGCGCAGGCCGAAGAACTTTGGCCCGTTCCAGCGAGTGCCGGTGATTGCGAGGGCCACCTTCGACAAACTGGGATAGGTCTTGCCGTTCCAGGCAAAGCCATCGGCCAGCACCGCGATCCGGTGCATCTGGCCGTTCCACTCGCGCGCCAGCACGGTGCCGGGCCTCAGGTCCGCGGTACGCCGGGCCATTTCCACGGCACGCTGCCCGGCGTCCTCGGGGGAGGCCGAACGGTCGAGCAGACGCTGGGACTCGGCGTCGAGATCGCCAAACACGTCAGCCTGAAGGCGATATGCCAGAACCCGAACCAGAAGGTGGCGGGGCAGGTGAGGGTGGGGTCGCCGCCCGAATACCGTGTGCCAGCGGTTTCGAAGGTCCTCGATGCCGAGATCGCGCAGGCGCGCGATCTCGGCATCGATGGTCCTCCGGTCCGGCAGGGTCGGACCGATCTTCACGCGCGGCATGACGCCTAGGACGACTGGCGCGTGGACTTCCGAGGCCGCGGCCTGCTGCTCTCTCCACCGCCGATCTGGTAGACCCGGGTGCCATCGACCTTCTTCGAGTCCAGCTTCAGCTTGAGGCGTTTGCGCACTACGCCGGCAAGGAAGCCGCGCACCGAGTGCTGCTGCCAGCCCGTGGCTTTCATGATCGCCGTAATCGTGGCTCCGGACGGTGACCGCAGCATCCCGATGACCCGCGTCTGCTTCGAGCCAGCATCACCCGCCTTGCTCCTGGGACCGCCAGCGGTGTGTGCCGCGGATTTCGGAGTCGGAACAGGCGTCGCCGATGACGCAACCGTTCGCTTAGCGCCAGAATTTGACTTCGCAGCTTTGGTCATCGAGATCCTCCGTTCGGTTTGCTGGCGGCGTCGTGCCGCCACCACCGAAGCCCCACCTCGGCCAGCAGGCCGGCGGGGCAGGATCTCGGAGCGCTCTCGGCGCCCCAAATTGAGGACAGTACCGCTCCAATCGCAACTGAATGCCAGTCCTTTCTGGATAATCTTATTGCTCAGTTTCGGCGCGGTCGATTATGCAATGAGCGGCCAGGGAGTGCTTCCTACTGCTGCGTGGAATGATCGGAGGTGGTCGAGTAAAAACAAGGCGGTGGCGTTCGGTCACACCCAGCCACACAAGCTCGCGGCGGGAATGCTGCAAGATCAGAAATCCACACAACAGCCGAAACGAGATCGTCGGGACTACGAACAGATCCATCGACGCAATGCAGTCGGCATGATTGGGCAGAAAGGTCTTCCAGCCCTGCGACGGTGGCTTCCTTCTCCTTGCCACGTATTTTGCCACGGTGGTCTGCCCGACATCGATGCCAAGCTTGAGCAGTTCGCCGTGGATCCGCGGTGCTCCCCACACCGGGTTCGCGACACTCATCTCGCGAATGAGCAGGCGAATGTCTGCAAGTATCTTTGGTCGGGCACTCGCGGTCGTGACTTCCAGCGCCAATAGGCTCGGAACCCAGCACGGTGCCAGCGGATCACCGTCTGCGGCTCGAGAATTTTCAGTGCGTCCAATACTCCAGGAGCCACACGATAGAGCCCGCAAATACCACGCGGTCAATATTGCCGAACGCCAATCGCTTCGGGGATTTACGCCGCAGCACGTTGAGTTGGTGTAACAGTCCGATCAGGGCACCCCAGATCAACCTGCAAAGATCGCTCATTGGGAGCGAGTATCGACCGATTCACGGTCGCGGTCAGCCGTCTTCGGTTTGCGGTAGGGACACCTTTCGGGTTTGCAATAGGGAACACCTTGGTGGCAACGTAAAGGTGCACAAAATCGGTTGCGTAATTCTGAGTTGTGAGGCATGATTGAACGGCCCATCAAGTTACGGAGGACATCATGCTTCGAGCATTTGCGCGGGCAGGTGGCACTTTGGGTGTCCTTGCGCTCCTGTGGCCCAGTATGTCTTTCGCGTGGGGAGATGAGGGCCACAGGATCGTGGCTCTGGTGGCCGCGAAGATACTTTCAACTGACAGTCCTGAAACGCTCCAAAAGCTCAATTCAATCTTGGCGACGGACTCCCCCGCGGCGTGGCCGGGTGCCAATGTATCGGTCGGGCATGATATTGCCAGCGAAGTACCTGGGCTGACCTTCTTCGCGAGAACAACGGTAAGGGCAAAGAGGTTACCGAACTTTGGCATTTCGTGGACATCGACTACGACAAACCTGATTTAGACAAGCCTTGTTTTGGTCATCCAACGTTGTCGGACACTGACGTTGCGAGCCAAAAACCGGTCCAAGACTGTGTAATTGACAAAATTGACCAATTCGAAAACGAGCTAAAAAATCCTCAAACATCGGCTGCGGAAAAACTTCTCGCGTTGAAATTTGTACTTCATTTTGTCGGTGATATTCACCAACCTCTGCACGCCGCTACGCGCACCGACCCGGACGTTCAACACGAAGATTTCGGCGGTAACTGCGTGGGAATATTGCACGGAGCGGCCAGAGATCCCGAGCGGCTTCATTCTTATTGGGACACCACCCTCGTTATGGCCGCTCTCGGTAAAGACGAGAATCAGGCGGCGGTCTCGTTGATGTCGCTTGTTACACCGGACTCAAACCAGCAATGGTCAAAAGGGACGCCCGAGGAATGGGCACAGGAATCATACCGTCTTGCCAAATCATCCGCTTATGCGGGCGTTATTGATACGGCGCCTGTGCAAACTGACTTTGTCTTCAAAGAATTTGGCGGAGGGCCCGATAAGAGGTGCGGCCCTTCGAAAGTCTATCGGATTGATCCTAGCTACAATCAGCAGGCTATCAAAGTGGTTAAGGAGCAATTGGCAAAGGCAGGCGTGCGTTAGCGCTCCTGCGCTCTAACGAAGTGCCACGGCCAAGCGTACCGAGGTGTGTCGCGCGAAGGAGATCATGATGAGAAAAAAACACCTGCTCGTCGTTGGAGTCGGTGTGCTGGCGATCGGCACGGGTTTGAGCTGGGTAACGCTGTGTCGGGGTCAAACGTCGCCTTCTCCGCCAGCCCCGACGGCGATTGCGGAGCCCGCAATCAATCCCGAGGTGGTCACCTGCAACATCACGCCCGACGTGCAGGGCTCGCCGCCGAAACCCACGCCGATTACGCGCGAGCTGCTCACAAGGGACTTGCCGTGCGCCCCGAGGGTGACAGCCGCCGGACTTACGAGCGACCCTCTGACCAATCTCCAGCGCGGCTTTGATTTCTTTTCCTGGTTGACCTTCATCGCCTTGAATTCCCCCGCGGACGCCGGCAAGTCCATCGGACAAGGCCCTGGTCCGGGCGGCGACGCTCCGACCGTCTGGGAATCCTACAAGCAACTTCCCGATGTGATGTTGGACAAGGGCGCAAGGCCGCTTGCTTGGAACGTGCTCTCAAAAGCTCCCGAAGAGTGTCAACGCCTTGGTACGTCCGGGCCGGGCACGATGGTCATCCACATTCAGGACGAGACATTCAATCAGCCTTTCAAGAGCGGGCCATTGATCGACCAAAACGGTTCGTATGCGCTGTTCGTCATTCTCATGAATCAGCCAATGTTCGAGTACATCCGCCAGAATGATCTGTACAGCAGGGAAGGCCAGGAAAAATTCTCCGATCCGGCGGGACTTGCACGTGTCATCGATTTTCCCGACGGGGTGGTGACGCAAGACAGGAAAGGCAAAATCGGCGCAATCATGCTCAAGGCGTCATGGAAGGTGCTCGGCGACAACGACGATCCGAAGCAATTTCACACAGTCACCGGACTTATCTACACACCCGCATCGCAAAATCCGAAGCGCGAAGCAACCTGCATCAAGCAGCCCCTCGGCCTAGTGGGTTTTCACATCGGTCACAAGGACGTCGATCACCCACAATGGGTTTGGTCGACGTTCGAGCATGTCAAGAACGCGCCCACGCAGGAGGAGGTCGACGCCAATGCCAAGGATCCGACCAGGAACAAGTTGGAGTCCAATTATAATTTCTACAAGCCCGGCCGGCCGGAGCTCCCGGTGAACCAGATTCCGCCGCGCCCATGGAACCCGGCCGAACAGCCGTTCCGCGACAACTTCAAAAGCCAGATCACGCGGGTGATTTCGTTGATGGACGAAGCGAAGGAGCTAAACGAAGGCTTCCGCAAGGCGCTCAAGGAAGTTCAGCAGGATAATGTATGGGCAAATTATATGCTGGTCAGCACGCAGTGGCCGACCGATCGTTCATGCGCTCAAGATAAGGAGGCGCGGAAGACGCGGCCCGATCCCACCTGTTCACCCTTCCCGCCCTTCCTCGCCAACACCACGCTCGAGACCTTCAGCCAGGGGGATGCGCCGGCCTCGGCCTCGAGCTGCATCGGGTGTCACAACGACGCGACCACGCTCCGCAAGTCTGCGACACCATCAGATTTCACGTTCATCTTGGAAAAGGCTCAACGTGCCCAGTGAGGGGCGCGCCTCGCATAGTCCGCACAAAATTTGGGAGGAGCTCATGACTGTATTCACTCGTCGGACTGTGGTCGGGGGCGCCGTGGCTGCGACGGCGGTTGGCGCGATTGAGACTCCCGCCCGTGCTGCCGATTTGGACGATTTCATCAACATGTCCGCGGTTTTGATCGGAATTTCCAAAGACAAGTTGTCGCCGTTCGTCGACCCAATTAACGTCAAGCAAGCGTATTTCGACAAGGCCCACGAGGAGCAACCGGCATTTGACCGGCTGTTGCAGATTTTTCGCGCCAATCCTCCTCCGGCCGATGCCGCCGAAATCATCCTCAACCACTCCGGATCGGACATTCGTTATCTGGCGCGCAGCATCATGTTGGCGTGGTATTTAGGCGCCTGGTACGACCCAGGCATGCTGCAGCAGTACGATTCGCGGGATCGGCCGAAAGGGCCGATCCCGTTCAAGGTCATTTCGCCGGCTGCTTACACCCAGGGGTGGGCTTGGCGCGTCGCGCAAGCGCACCCCATGGGCTACAGCGACCTGACATTCGGCTATTGGAAGGACCTTCCGCCGCCGCTTAAGAACTTCACCGGAGTCTAAGGTTGGAGTCCAACGATGCCTGCCCCGAAACGTCAGTCATATGACGCCGTCATCGTCGGCGCCGGCATTTCCGGCGCGCTTATCGCACATCAATTGGGCCGCGCGGACAAGCAGGTGCTGATCATCGAAGCCGGCGCGCCAATACCGACCGACATCAACGGCTACATGAAGCGGTTCTTTAACGCCTGGGCAAAAGTACCGGAAATACCATACACGCCCGAGTTGTTCACGCGGTCCGGCGGCACTCGGCTGACCGATCCCAAGACACAGAATGCCCCTCGACCGACGGTGCTGACGCTGGGTCCGAGCAACTGGCAGGACCCGACGCAAAGCTACTTCATCCAAAAGGGCCCGCTGCCGTTCGGCAGCACCTATGAGCGTGTCGGGGGTGGCACCGTGCTGCATTGGCTCGGCACCTCCCTTCGGTTCGCGCCCAACGATTTTCGCATGAAGTTGACCTACAACAGACTCGTCGATTGGCCGAACGAGATCGACTATAACGCGTTGAGTCGTTGGTATTCTGACGCCGAGAAAGAGATCGGCGTGTCTGCTGATATCGCCGAGCAGAAGCTTTTCGACGGCATGACCTTCGAGCGACCGTACCCCATGCCGGGAATCCCCCCGTCGCGGGTGGATGACGCCGTGCGCGCGGCGGTCGCCAATCTGACGGTGGACGGCGTCAAGTTGGTCGTCACCGGCACGCCTGCAGGCCGCAACTCGCAGCCATATCAAGCCCGGCGGGTCTGCGCTGGTAACACCAATTGCATTCCGATCTGCCCGATCCAGGCGAAGTACGATCCCAGCGTTACGCTCAACGAGGCATTCGAGACCGGTAATGTTGAGATTTTGTATCGGACTGTGGCAACCGAAGTGGTAATCGACGGGAATGGACGCGTCACTCACATCGAGTATAAGCAGTACGAGACGGAGAACGGACCGCACACTAACGGCCGCATATCGGCAAAGGTGTTCGTCATTGCGGCCCATGCGATCGAGACGCCGAAGTTGCTGCTGATGTCCACCAACGGCGGCCGCACGCCTAACGGCGTCGCTAACAGCAGCGGGCAGGTCGGCCGGAATCTGATGGACCACCCGATCTATCTCGCCTGGGCGCTGGCGCCGCAGCAGGTCTTCGGCTATCGGGGACCGCTGTCGACGTCAGGCATCGAGAGCCTGCGTGATGGAAAATTTCGCAGCGAGCGCGCCGCGTTCCGTATTGAGATCGGCAACGAGGGGTGGAATTTCCCAATCGGCGATCCATTCACGACTACGCTCGATTTCATCAATGGCGGCAACGACAGCAAGCTCAATCCCGCTACGGAAGCCATTTACGGCCAGAATTTGGTGACGAGGCTGAACAACGTGTTGTCGCGGCAGTTCCGTCTGGGCTTTCTCGTCGAGCAGTCTCCTGAGGACAGCAACCGCGTGACATTGTCGGAAGAGCGCGACAACCTGAATCTGCCTCGGCCGCAAATCACCTACAATCTGTCAGACTACACCAAAAAAGGGATGGCGGCCGCAAAACAAACTGCCGACAAGATCTTTGCAAGCATGAACGCCACACAGTTCACCAATGAACCTTCAGATGATCCCAGCTCGTTCGACTGGCCGATCGACGGCAAATTGACGCGTCTCAGGTACTACGGTGCCGGACATATCGTCGGCACCTATCGGATGGGTGGCGACAAGAACAATTCGGTGGTCAATCACGAGCAGCGCTCATGGGATCACCAGAACCTCTTCCTGGTAGGCAGCGGCACGTTTCCGACTGTAGCCACTGCCAACCCGACCTTGACCCTTGCAGCCCTGACGCTACGGACTGCCGACGTCATAAAGAATGACCTGACGTGACGCAATCAGTCTGAATAGATCGGCGATCTGCCACGCGTGGATTGGAGCACCACAGCGGTGACACTTTCGCTGCAAATAGTCGCCCGTTAAGAAGCCGGTTTGAGGGCTGGCCGAATTGTGAAGGTCTGGAGTGGCGCGAGTAGGATGACGCGCAAAATGATCCTCAGCCAGGCGAGAACGAGGCGAAGGTTGTAACCGACCGCGCTGAGGATGACGTTGGCGGCATCGCCGGCGCGACCTTTGAGATAGCAGCGGCCGAGATGGCCCCGTGTGTACCAAAAACTCAGACCCGCATGTAGTGGTGATGCAGTCCGCCGAGGAGCGCATGCGACATGATGCGACCGATCCGCTGAACAGGGCGCGAGAATGGCGCGTCTTTGTCCAACGATCGGTGCGTTCTCAGATTGTTGTAATAGCGGGCATACGCTTGCAGAATCCCACGCAGGTGCGCCTCGCCCAAGGCGATCACATGATCTGCGCACTCGCGTCGGATCGACCCGATCAGTCTTTCGGCAAAGCCGTTCTGCCAAGGCGAGCTGGAGCGATAGGTTTGTCGCGGATGCCCATGGCTCGCAATCGATGCCTGACGGCAGCGCCGTAGACCTGATCTCGATCGCGGATCAGGTAGCGCGGGGCCTCATTCCAGGGGAATGCCTCTGTGATCTGGCGTGCGATCCAATCCGCGGTCGGATGAGGTGTGACGTTGATCCAGACGAGGTCCCGGCGAGCGAGTCGCACGATGATGAAGGCATAGAGCAGGTGGAAGCCAATGGTCGGGGCAACGAATAGGTCCATGGCCGCGATGTCCGGCGAATGGTTACGCAGGAAGGTGCGCCATGCTTGGGAGGGCGGCCTGGGCGCTTGACCATGTACTTCGCGACGCTCGACTGAGCGACTTCAAAGCCGAGCTTGAGCAGCTCGCCATGGACACGCGGGGCGCCCCACAGCGGATTGTCAACGCTCATCTGCCGGATCAGCGCGCGCAGGTCCGCGTCGACTTGCGGACGGCCTCCAGGGGAGCGGGATTTCCAACGCCAGTATCGCCGGAAGCCGGCCCGCCAGCGCACGAGGGTCTCAGGCCGGATGATCGTGATGGTCTTCAGCACCGATGGAAACCATCGATGCACCTGAACTAGGAACAAGCGATCCCCGTTCGTGAGATGCACGCGACCGCCCACCTTCCGCCGCAATATGATCAGCTGACGGTCGGAGCACCGCATTTTCTGCTTCAAGTCGGGGTTTCGACTTGAACGGCGAGGCCAGCAGCGTCAATAAGAAGCATAGCAGCGCGACCATCGTCGCTCAGGTAAAGCGATTCTATTGCCGGATCAAACGGACGAGGTTTTCGGTACACACAACGGCGGCGCACCCAATCCGGATGCATACAACGATCCACTGAAGCAGATGGGTATTTTCAATGCGTAGATCCGCCTATGCTGCGGCTGGTGAAGATACGCCTTGTCCTCGCCGACAAGATCTACATGAGTCACGACTATTATGGGTTGGAAATGTTGGCGCTCGCGATGTACGCGCGGGCGTATCGAGACGCGAGTGCTCTAACCGGAAATTCGGAAGCCAACACCCTCGCAACGACAGCTCTCAAGGAGTTCAAGACCGTCGCTGCGACTATTGATCGACGTTGCTTCATCTTTCACGTCAAGGATGGGTTTTTCAAGCCGGTCGCCGATCTAGCTGCAAGTGCAGGAATTAGCCCGTAGCGAATCTAGTTTTCGGAAGCGACAGCCACCCCTGCGGAAGATCGTCCCCGTGCGGGATCATCTCGCAATCGCAGACGGCTCCCCAATCAGTTCGGCAGAAAGCCCAATGCGTAAACATCCGTCGGCGAAACACTCTTCTTGAGTGCAAACGTCTCCGCAACAGTGTCGATCGTTTTCTGTACGCGTCCAGGATCTATCGCGCCCAATGCTGCATTCGGCTGGGCCGCAAGCTCCGTGACCTTCCTCGTCTCACCGATGGCGAGATCGACGTCGATCTCGCGATGGTACTTGTCCTTCGGGTCGGCCATCGCGCTTTTCAGCCCCTGCAACGTCCCTGCGACGAAGCGCCGAACGAGCCCAGGATTCGTCTCGATCATAATATCGGAAGCAATAATCCCGTTGCTGTAGTAGTCGAGTCCCGCATCAGAGTACAAAAACCCGCGTACCTCCTTCGGCGCCGCGGCAGTGGCGAGAAGCGGCTCACCGACGGTGAACTGCCCGATTCCATCGACTCGTCTAGTCGTAAGCATTCCCGGTAATGCATCGCTGTTCACGGCAATCCATTTCACCTTGCCGGCATCGATGCCTGCCGCTTTGGCATAGGTTGCAAATAGCTTGGGAACCGAACTGAATGCGGTGTCGGCTAGCGTCTTACCCTCGAAGTCTTTCGGCCTCGCGATTCCCGACTCCTTGAGCACATAGACCGCATGAGGTGGCTTTGGATAAATCATGGCGACGAGTTTGACCGGGATATCGTCGTTGGCGCGTCCAAGCACGACCGCGAATGCGTCGGCAAATCCGACCTGTGCCGTTCCATTCGCCACTTGCTTGATAGTATTGGCTGAACCTTGCGACCGCACAATCTCGATGTCGAGATTTTCGCGCGCGTAATAGCCCTTTTCCATTGCCACGAAATAATAGGCGTGGCGGCCATACAGACCATAATCAGTAACGAAGGTGACTTTGTCCGCAGCCCCAGCCAGCGTGGAAAATGGAGGCAACACGACAAACACGGCTAGCTGAGTAGCCTTTGCGAGGCACCGCAAGCGGGACATCTTAGCGTATCTTAAGATTGTGGCGATCACGACGTGACGCTCAAGGAGCGGCAGCGTAGGCCAATCAGGAGCGGATGTCACGCCGGGCGACTCCTGTCCTTGTCGGAAACTTACGCTCTGAAATATTGGTGGTGTAGTCCACCCAGAACTGGCTTCGCCACCGGAGCACCCGCGGTCGTAGACCGCGCCGAAACGGGCAGCGAATAATGCTCCGCAGATTCGCAGAATGAGAGATTATGGGATTTTGGGTTTTGGACGGCAGCTGTCCAGCTCGGACAAATAGCGGGTGCGCAATTCGTGTGACATGTAAGCGCCAGTGAAGCTGTTTCGCGCCATCTGCCACAAGTCTTCGTCGGAGAAGCCGAGCGCAGCCTGGATCGCGGCATAATTGTCGTTAACGTAGCCACCGAAATAAGCCGGATCATCGGAATTGACGGTGATACAAAGGCCGGCCGCGTGCAGTTTGCGAATATTGTGCGACTTCATATCGGGAAACACGCGCAGCATAATGTTGGAGCATGGGGCAAACAGTCAGAGGCGTACGGCAGCGGAAGCCCTCCGGGTATCCGGCATCCGCCAAGAGCTTCTTGGCCAATGTGAGATCGTACTTCCAGCTCTCCTTGAGTTCAGGGTTGAAGAACTCACTTGAATCCACGATCGGCAAGTGCGCTAACGGCGAGCCGCGGCCGAAGAAGGCCGCTTTGACGATATCCTCGCGCTTGATTGCATGGGCGACTGCCTTGCGCGCGCGTGCATCGTTGAACGGCGGCTTGGTGCCATTGAAAAGGAGATACATAAACGGCCCGTCGGTGGCATCGAGCCTCAGCTTCGGATCGCTCGAAATCGTCTCCATGGATTGCCACGGCACATATTCGATCAAATCCACATCGCCCGCTTGCAGCGCTGCGACTCGTAGGTTTTCGTCTGCGTAGGCGATGGCCCGGATGCCTTTGAGTTTTGGCAGGCCAGGTCGGTAATACTTTGGGAACCCCTCCACCTCGAGGGCAACACCGCGCTCCTGTGCCTTGAGGACGAAAGGTCCGGCGCCAATCGGTTGGGTGGCGTCCGATTTGCGTGAGATGATCGGCAGGTGGTAGCTCGCGAGCCACTGGGGGAGGGTGACGGTCGGCTGCTTCATCACGACCCGGACCGTGCGCTCGTCCGGCGTCTCGATGCGGTCGATGCCCTGCATCTCAGAACGGAAGTAGGCGGTCGATTTCTCGGCGGCGACCTGTTCGAGCGTCCATTTTACGTCAGCACTGGTGACGGCTTCGCTGTTGTGAAATACGGCATTGCGCAGCTTGAACAGCCAGGCAGTTGAGCCATCGCGCGCCCAGCTCTCCGCGAGTTCAGGGCGCAGCGCGCCCTTGGTGTCGTAGGAGAGAAGGCCGCGATGGATCATCAGCTTGACAGTGCCGGCGGCAGTGCCGGTGTTGGCCCAGGGCTGGATGCTCGGCGGGTAGCTCGACAGGCCGAAGGTGAGAATACCAGGGGTGCGCGCGCGAGCCTTTGCAATGCGCAGGAACGGCAGCGCTGCGGCGCCAGCGACGAACACGCGCCGAGAGATGGTCGGTAGCATGGGCATTCACCTCATAAGCTTTCGTAACCGTAGATCTTGCGGGCGGTCTCGGCATCGATGACGCCTTCAGCGAGATCGCGGGCGATCATCGCGCGATCGCGTTCGACCGGCGGACCATAACCGCCAGCGCCGGGTGTAATAACCTCGAACCACTGGCCAGTTTGCAGCGTCGCATTGTCCTTTTTGAACACCACGTCCGGCCCGCATATGACGCGGCTGCGCTGGCCGGGAAGACCGCCGAGCAAGCCCCAGGACTCCGACCGCAAGCGCGATAGATCGAGCCGCACCACACACTCGGCATTAGCGCGGTATGCCCGCCGCAGCCCCATGCCGCCACGGAACTTGCCGGCCCCCCCAGAGCCGGCGATCAGTTCGTAGCGCATCACGGTCAAGGGATATTCTGGCTCGAGCGCCTCGACCGGCAGGTTCGACGTGTTAGTGGTGTGCACATGCACGCCGTCGAGGCCGTCCCTGTCGGGCCGGGCGCCGGAGCCACCGCCCATGGTCTCGAGGTAGACCCAGATCGTCCCATCGTCTGGGCGCTGGCCGACGAATGTTGCAACTGAGCAAGCACTATTGGTGCACGCCATCAGGCGCTCGGGCATCGCTCGGGCCAAGGCGCCGAAAACCATGTCGGAGACGCGCTGACAGGTCTGCACGCGGCCGTTCACCGCCGCCGGGTGGACGCAGTTGAGCACGGTGCCCTCGGCCGCTGTCACCGTCAGCGGCCGGGCAAGGCCAGCATTCGGCAGAATGGTGGGGTCGACAATGGACTTGACCGCGTAATAGACGGTGGCAAGTAGTGCCGTGTAGGTCATATTGATGCCGGCGCGCACCTGCGGTGGGCTGACGAAATGAAGTTTCATTGCGTCACCAAAAACCGTGATCTCAACGATCATCGGTAGCTCGCCGTCGATCTCTGCATTGTCGAACACGTCGGAGAACCGATAGATGCCATCGGGTATGGCGGCGATTCCGGCCCGCATCTTGCGCTCGGCATAGTCGAGCAGCGCGTCGCCGGCCGCGAGCACCGTGGCAACCCCGTATTTCGCGCATAGCGCCTTGAAGCGCTGCACGCCGACTCGGTTCGCCGCCATCTGGGCGCGTAGATCCGAGAGGCGCTCGCGCGGCACTTGGCAATTGAGTAGGACGAGGTCGAGGACATCCTGCTGCAATTCGCCGGCGCGATACAGGCGGATCGGCGGGATACGTAGACCCTCCTGGTAGATGTGGGCATGGCCGCGATCGGCGAAATCGGCATGGTGAGCGAGATTGACCGTCCAGGCGACGATGGTGCCGTCGACGACGATCGGCTCGGCCATCACAATGTCAGGCAGATGTGTTCCACTGCCCGCATAGGGATCGTTGCCGATGAACACGTCGCCGGGGCGCATGTCCGCGATCGGATGATGATTGAGGACATGCGGCACGATGCCGATGAAGCTGCCGAGATGAATCGGGATATGCTCCGCCTGGCAGAGGGTTCGGCCTTGCACGTCGAATAAAGCGGTCGAGCAATCCCGCCTCTCCTTGATATTTGTCGAGTAGGAGGCGCGGATCAGCGCCTCGCCAGTCTCCTCGACAATCGATGACAAAGCGGCGCCAATCACCTCGACGGTGATGGGATCAAGCGTGGGCGACGGCGGAGCCGCAACAGCGACGCTCATGCCGCCTCCAGGATCAGGTTCGAAAAAACATCGACACGTGCGGTCATACCGGGAAGAATGAATGTGGTTGCGTCCATCTGCTCGACGATTGCGGGGCCTGCAAAGTTGTTGCCAGCTTTGAGCCGATCGCGCTCGTAGATCGGACAGGACACGCTGCGCCCCTCCTCGGCGATCCATACCTGTCGGTGCTCGCGAATTGCATTCGTCGCGTCCTCGCTAGCGAGCGGCTCTGCCTTGAGCGTTGCCTTCCGGACCAGGCCAATGGCTTCAACGCGGAATGTTACAAGCTGAACCGGCTCGCCCTCGGCGACGAAGCCGTACATCCGCTCGTGTGCATCCGCAAAACCTTGCGCGAGCAAATCCAGCGTCGCGGTACTGACCGGTCCTTCAGGCAGCGGTACCGCAAGCTCATAATTCTGGCCCGCGTAGCGAATGTCGACGGTGCGCTTGAGGCGCCGCGCCTCGGCGTCGATATGTTCCTGAGCAAACCACGCCTCCGCCTGCCTGTCGAGGGCAGCGAATGCGGTCTCGATTTGATGCAGCGTCTCGCGGGCGAGCGGCGCGAGTCGAGTCATCGCAAAATCGGCGCGCAGATCGGTCAGTAACAGGCCCATCGCGCACAGGATGCCAGGATTACGCGGCACGAGGATGCGTCGAATGTCGAGCTCGCGGGCCAAACGCGCCGCGTGCAGTGGGCCGGCGCCACCGAACGCGATCAAGGTATAGTCGCGCGGGTCATGGCCGCGTTGGACAGAAATGACGCGAATGGCGCGCGCCATGTTGGCAGTGACCACCGACACGATCCCCTGGGCAGTCTGCATCATAGACAGGTCGAGCTTATGGGCGAGCCGTCCAATCGCTTCTTCGGCGAGGTCCCGACGCACGGCCATGCGGCCGCCAAGGAGATGCACGGGGTTGAGCGTCCGAAGCACGATATTGGCGTCGGTGACCGTCGGCTCAGAATTGC
>Ga0306921_10003555_pt1 | contig 15817 bp, 16 predicted proteins | sample sta12Cox44000080_FD_203760 | JGI IMG/M metagenome (GOLD analysis project Ga0306921, IMG submission 203760) | Lab enrichment of tropical soil microbial communities from Luquillo Experimental Forest, Puerto Rico - statoxic.12C.oxic.44.000.080 (v2)... | ecosystem: Environmental > Terrestrial >...
ACGATCCTCGACAAGGACCCGCACTGGTACGAGAAGAACATTCTCGGCTCCGGCCCATTCAAATTCGTCAGCTACGATATTGGCCAATCGATCAAGGGTGAGCGCAACCCCGACTATTATCATAAGGGTTTGCCCTATCTCGATGGCTTTACCGGGATATTTGCCGAGAAGCAGGCGATCCGGGTCGATGCGATCCGCGCGGACCGCGCCGCAATCGAATTTCGCGGCTTGCCACCCGCCACTGTCGACGAGCTGAAAAAGGCGCTCGGCGACAAAATCACGGTACAGACCAGTGACTGGAACTGCGGCGGCGTAGTGACTCCGAACCACCAGCGCAAGCCGTTCGACGACGTCCGCGTGCGGCGCGCCCTGACCTTAGCCATCGACCGCTGGGGCAGCGCATCCGAGCTGTCCAAGATCGCGATCGTGCACACAGTCGGCGGCGTCACCTTCCCCGGCTCGCCACTCGCCCCGAGCAAGGAGGAATTGCAGCGGATTGCCGGCTATTGGCCCGATATCGAAAAGTCGCGGGTTGAGGCGCGGCGTCTGCTCAAAGAGGCCGGGGCCGAAGGGCTCAGCTTCGAACTGCTGAACCGCAACGTCGATCAACCCTATAAGTACTATGGGATCTGGGTCGTCGATCAGTGGAGCAAGATCGGACTGCACGTGACCCAGCGGGTATTGCCGACCGGGCCGTGGTTCGAGGCGTTGCGCAGCGGCAATTTCGATGTCAGCACCGAAGGTAATTGCCAGAACGTTGTCAATCCGCTCGCCGATGTCGGCAAATACCTGCCGCATTCGGTGTCCAGCTCGAACTACGGGCAGTTCGACGATCCGAAGGAAATCGAGATGTACAACCGGCAATTGCGCGAGCTCGACAAAGCCAAGCAGCGGGCCGATCTGCTCGAATTCACGAAATATGTCTTCGATGATCAGGCCCATGCGATCTACCTGCTGTGGTGGCAGCGGACTGTGCCGTACCGCTCCTACGTCAAAGGCTGGAAGATCGGCCCCAGTCATTACGTCAATCAGGACCTCGGCACGGTCTGGCTCGACAAATGAGCAGCACACATGCAGTGGCGGTCGACGGACACCCCCTCCTCGAGGTCAGGGGGCTGCGGATGCATTTTCCCGTCACCGAGGGGGTCGTCGTACACCGCAAGATCGGCGAGGTTAAAGCTGTCGATGGTATCGACTTTTGGGTCCGGCGCGGCGAGACCCTGGGGCTGGTCGGTGAAAGCGGCTGCGGCAAGACGACTACGGGTCGCTGCATCCTGCGGCTCGAACGCCCGACCGCCGGCGAAATTCTTTTCGACGGCGTCGACATCGCCAAGCTGGAACGCAGAGAGCTGGTAGCGCTGCGGCGCCGGATACAAGTCATTTTTCAAGACCCTTACAGCTCGCTAAATCCGCGGATGAAGGTTGGCGAAATCATCGCCGAGCCGATTATGGTCCACGGGATCGAGCGCGATGCTACGCGCCGCGCTGCGCGGGTGCATGAGCTGTTATCGGTCTGCGGCCTCGATCCGAAATTTGCCGACCGCTACCCGCACGAGATGTCGGGCGGCCAGCGCCAGCGTGTCGGAATCGCGCGGGCACTCGCGCTCGAACCGGAGTTTATCGTCTGTGACGAGGCGGTATCCGCGCTCGATGTGTCGATCCAGGCCCAGGTGATCAACCTGCTCGAGGATTTGCGGGAGCGGTTTGGTCTGACCTACCTTTTTATCGCACACGACCTCTCGGTCGTGCGGCATCTGTGTCAGCGCGTAGCGGTGATGTATCTCGGCCGAGTCGTCGAGCTCGCGGCGTGCGACGAGCTGTTCGATAACCCGCTCCATCCCTATACTCAGGCGCTACTGGCCGCGGTGCCGGTGCCCGATCCGGGGGTTGAGGCGACCCGCCATTTCCGGCCCGTCCAAGGCGAGGTGCCGAGCCCGATCAACCCGCCCTCGGGCTGCGTGTTTCATCCGCGATGCCCAGTGGCGGTCGAAAGCTGCAAACAGGTCCGCCCGGAGCTGCGCGAAGTGCGGCCGGCCCACTGGGTCGCCTGCAGCGAAGTTCGGTTGTAAGGTGTTGGGACCGCGGCGGCGATAAGCGGGGAGCGCGAGAATGATCATAGCATTAGGGCTAATAGCTCTGACGATCCTCACAGCGGCTACGCCTACGCTGGCGCAGGAGACGCCGAAACAGGGCGGGATGTTCACCTACATGGTCCCCGCCGATGCTCCGCCAAGCCTCGATGGTCACCGCGAGACTACCTACGCGACGGTGCATACCGCGGCACCTTTTTACAGCACCTTGATCCGGATCAACCCGGACAACCCGTCCTCGACCACCGATTTCGTGTGCGATCTGTGCACGACGATGCCGCAGCCGAGCGATGACGGCAAGACCTACACCTTCAGGATCCGCGAAGGCGTCAAATTCCATGACGGCTCGCCATTGACCGCGGCCGACGTCGCGGCGAGCTGGAACGCGATCATCCATCCGCCTGAAGTCACGACCAGCGCGCGAGAGAGCTACTATATCATGGTCGACAAGGTCGAGGCGTTAGACCAGTCGACTGTGGTATTCCGTCTCAAATTTACCACCGGTGCCTTTCTGCCGGCGCTCGCCGACCCCTTTGCCTGGATCTACAAAAAGGAGATCCTCGACAAGGACCCGCGCTGGTATGAAAAGAACGTTATGGGCTCCGGTCCGTTCAAGTTTGCCGGGTACGAAATCGGCCAGTCGATCAAGGGAGAGCGCAACCCTGATTATTATCGCCAAGGATTGCCGAGACTAGACGGATTTACTGGCATTTATGCCGAAAAGCAGGCGGTGCGGGTCGATGCGATCCGCGGCGACCGGGCGGCTATGGAGTTCCGCGGGTTGCCCCCCGCGGCCCGCGACCAGCTGGTCAAGGATCTCGGCGACAAGGTTGCTGTACAAGAGAGCGACTGGAACTGCGGCAATCTGGTGACACCCAATCACAAGAAGAAGCCGTTCGATGATATTCGGGTCCGCCGGGCGTTGCTACTGGCTATCGACCAATGGCACGGTGCCCCGGCGCTTGCCAAAATCGCCAATGTCCACACCGTCGGCGGCATTGTCTTCCCGGGCTCGCCGCTGGCGGCGACCAAGGAGGAGCTGCAGGAAATCGCCGGGTTTTGGCCCGACATCGAGAAATCGCGCGCCGAGGCCAAGCGGTTGCTGAAAGAGGCGGGGGCCGAGGGACTGAGCTTCGAGTTGCTGAACCGCAATGTCGATCAGCCTTACAAATATGTCGGTACTTGGCTGATAGACGAGTGGAGCAAAATCGGGCTCCATGCCACGCAGCGAGTGGTGCCGACGGGTCCTTGGTTCGAGGCGATGCGCAGCGGCAATTTTGATGTCGTGCTCGAAGCCAATTGCGAGGGTGTCGTCAATCCGCTGATGGACACGCAGAAATATCTGCCACGGTCGGTCTATACCGAAAATTACGGAATGTATGACGACCAGCTGGAGATCGATCTCTATCAGAGGATGCTGCGCGAGCCCGATCCCGCTACGCAGCGCGTCTTGATGCGTGAGTTCGAGAAACACGTGGTCGACAGCGAAGCTCACGAGTTTCCGATGCTGTGGTGGTATCGGATCATCCCCTACCGGTCGTACGTCAAGGGCTGGAAGATCAGCCCAAGCCACTATCTCAATCAGGACTTGGCGACAGTCTGGCTGGACCGGTAGGAAATTGGCCGGTAACAATGTTGTCCTTTATTGCATTACCGTCATTCCCGCGAAAGCGGGAATCTACGGCCCCGGGCTTCAACGGTTGCCCCTGGACCCCCGCTTTTGCGGGGGTGACGAGCGGTGGCAGCGGCTAATGGGACAGAGGCGATGTACCGGTACATTATAAAACGGCTACTGCTGGTAATCCCGACCCTCCTCGGGGCGGCCGCCCTTGTGTTTCTGCTGATGCGCCTCATTCCGGGCGACATCTGTGTCGTGCGGCTCGGCTCGGGCGGCGGCACATTTGATGAGCGCGCGGTTCAGGTCTGTCATGCCCAACTCGGCCTCGATCGCCCGGTGTTTCTGCAATTCGTGGATTTCGTATGGGGATTTTTCCGTGGCGACTTCGGCATTTCTATGTGGTCGGGCAAACCCGTCCTGACCGAGATTGCCGCCCGTTTTCCGGTCTCTCTCGAAATCGCGATCATGGCCGTCGTCGTCGCCAACGTCATTGCCATCCCGCTCGGGACTATCTCGGCCTTGAAGCAGAACAGCCCAATCGATCTGGCAATCCGCGTGTTCTCGATCGCCGGTCTTGCGACACCGTCGTTCTGGCTCGGCATCCTGTTTATCCTCGCGATCCTGAACATCTCGCAGACGGCCTTTGGCTCGCCGTGGATGCCGCCGATCGACTATGTGCCGATATGGCGGGACCCGCTGCGCAATCTAGCGATGGTGATTTTTCCGGCGCTGACTGTCGGCTACCGAACATCCGCCGTAACAATGCGAATGACCAGATCGGCTATGCTCGAAGTGTTGCGCGAGGATTATATCCGCACCGCCCGCGCCAAGGGTCTGGTCGAGCAGATCATCATCAACCGGCACGCGCTAAAGAACGCGCTATTGCCGGTCGTGACCCTTATGGGCATCGAGGCCGCTTTCCTGATCGGCGGTCTCGTGGTCACCGAGCAAGTGTTCAATCTGAACGGCATCGGCCGCCTGTTCGTTCAGTCCGTGCAGAATCAGGACTACACGATGACCCAGGCTTTGGTGATGCTGGTCGTTGCCGCCTTTGTGGTCACCAACACCGTCGTCGACCTGCTCTACGCCTGGCTCGACCCGCGCATCCGCTACGGGTGAACTGTCATGACGATCGCCGCCCAAACTACTCGCACCATTCCCGCCATCGCAGATGATGTGCCGGAGTTCCATCGGTCGGCCTTGCGCAGAGCATGGATCTTTTGCCGCCGTCAGCCGCTCGGCACCTTTGGGTTGCTAATCGTCGTGATCACGGCGATAGCCGGATTGTCGGCCGACTGGATCGCCCCGTACAGCCCGACGGCCAATGACTTCTCGGCAATGACCGAGGCTCCGAGCTGGGCTCACTGGCTCGGCACTGATCAATTCGGGCGGGACCAGTTGTCGCGTATTATCTACGGCGCGCGCACCGCACTGATCGTCGGCTTCTCCTGCGCGATCGTGGCCAGCGTTACTGGGCTGGTGCTCGGCGTCGGCACCGCCTATTTCGGCGGCCGCCTCGACCTCTACCTGCAGGGCGTCCTCGACGTCGTGATGGCATTCCCTCTGATCATCATGGCGCTGGCTGTCGTGGCGATCTTCGGCACCGGCGTCCACAATGTCATCGTCGCGATCACGATCCCGTTGATCCCGCGCTGTGCGCGGGTCGTGCGCTCGAGCGCACTGTCGATCCGTGAGGTACCCTACATCGACGCCGCCCGTGCCTGCGGCTTCGGCCATTCGCGGATTATCCTACGCCACATGGTGCCCAATGTGATGGCCCCGTTTCTGATCCTGCTGACCGCGTTTGTCGGGCAGGCGATCCTCGCCGAGGCCACACTCTCCTATCTCGGCCTCGGCGTGCAGGAACCGGTTCCTGCCTGGGGTCTGATGTTACAGGGCGGCGCCGAGGAATACGCCTCGACCGCACCGTGGATCGCAATCTTCCCGGGCTTGGCCATCGCGCTGACCGTCTTCGGCTTCAGCCTCTTTGGCGACGCCCTGCGCGACGCCCTCGATCCCAAATTGCGCGACCGCTGACCGGCCCATGTCCAACATCGGTCTGATCGTCGTCGATCCCGGCCATTTTCATGCTGCCCTCGTGCAGAAGGAGATGTACCCGAACCTCTCCTTAAAGGTGCACGTCTACGCGCAGGTCGGGCCGGAGCTCGCCGACTACCTGAGCCGGATTGTCCGCTTCAACGCGCGTTAGGAACGACCGACACACTGGCAGCTCGAGGTCCATGCCGGCCCGGAATTCCTCGAGCGGATATGCCGTGAGCGCCCCGGCACTGTCGCGATCTTTTCCGGTCGCAATCGCGGTAAGGCTCAGCGGATCCTGGCCGCCGTCGAGGCGGGCATCAATGTGCTCGCCGACAAGCCCCTGATCGTCGATCGCCAAGAGTTGGCGGTGCTAGAGGCGGCACTGAACGCAGCCGACGAACGAGGACTAATCGTTTATGACATGTCGTCAGGCGGGCGACAGGCGACCATCGCCACTCTGACACGTCTGCTGCGCGAAGATCCGGAAGTGTTTGGCGATCCGGTTTTGGGAACGCGCACAGATCCCGGGGTGACGGCGGCAAGCGTCCACCACATCATGAAGCAGGTCACCGGGGTGCCCAATCAGCGGCCCCCATGGTTTTTCGACATTACGCAGCAAGGGGAATCGCTGGCCGACGTGGGTACGCATCTCATCGATCGCGTCCACTCGACATTGTTTCCTGAACAGGCGATCGATTACCGGACCGACATTCACCTACACGAGGCGAGCCGGTGGCCGACGACACTCAGTAAGGCGCGATTCCGTCAAGTAACTGGGGAGCCGGGTTGGCCCGACTATCTGGGGCCTTGGATCGGAGGAGACGCGCTCGACTATTTCTGCAACACCAGCGTCCAGTACGAAATCCGGCGTGCACGTGAGCCTGGAGACGCGCTGGAATTGGGAGGCGCAAGCGGGCGACGATACGCACACCGCCTGCTACCGCGGCAGCCGAGCGCGGCTGGAGCTTCGCCAGGGTGCCGCGCAGGGTTACCGGTCGGAGCTCTACATCGTGCCGGTCGCCGATATTGCCACTGCCATCGAGCGCCGGATTGCGGCGCTACAGACGGCGTATCCGGGCGTCGGTCTCATGAAGCTTCGCGGGGAGTGGCGAGTGACAATTCCCGACACGCTGCGCATCGGTCACGAAGAACATTTCGCTCAGATGACCCGCCGCTTTCTCGCTGATGTCGAGCATCGGCGCCCGCCCCCGGCGTGGGAGAAGCCCAACACGGTAGCAAAATATTATGTGTGCACCGAAGGGGTCGCACTCAGTCACGCGTGAGCACGCCATCACGAAACCTCACGGCGTACTCCCCAGTGTAGGCAGACGAGTTTGAAAAACGCTCCGGACGATCACCTCGAAACGGAGCGGGCGTCACCCGATCGCCGAGATGCATCGTAGCTATATGCGCCACGCACACTTGCAAGACATGCCGAGAGGTACGGATGATAGGGGATTTCGGAGCAGCGCTGCTTGGCTGAGTGCGGTGTGCGGCTGCGGGGCCCTACACCGCCTCGGGAAAATCGGCAGTCGATCAGGCGTTGTTAACGGCAATGATTTGTCGATAAACAGCGGTCGCTTCCGCATCATCGAGAACGGGGGCGAGATCGATTTCCATGTGGGGATTCCATAAGCCGAGGTACGGTTGCACGGCGCCAGGGTCGTTCGATTCAAATATTACGACTCCGGTGCGTGCGGCACGTCATGCCAGCGACCAATGATCTTCACGCCGTCGCCGGCATTTGTCTGCTCCTGTGATGACATTGAGGTAGACTTCTTGAGTACCGGCAGCCAATTGTCGTGCGGAATGCTCCAGTTGCACCGAAATTTCATGGAAGCCCCCTCCCTAGGGTTTGATTGGTCTGGGCGCTGCTTTTGCAGCGGCCTGCGCCAAGGCCCATGCAGTGGGCACCTCGGATTTAAAGGAAAGCAGGGGCCGTCGCTAGGCGCGAGCCGTTCGTTCGATGTCCTGGGGAGAGAGGATTGCTACATCTTGTGTTTTGACGCCGTCGGAGTCCACCTATCAAAAGCCGCATAACCGTCAACCCCGCTCGCCATGCCTCACCCTCGGACCGTAGAGGCCACCGCGGTCCTTGCCTCGCGCTGCCAAACTCATGAAGATGGCACCCGCAAAATGCTGTGACAGGGACTGCCCGTGGATATCGGCGAGAGGCGCCAAGCGAACATTCTGGTGTTGGCTCCGGTCGGGCGCCTAGACAACCTGACCAGCGCCGGGTTTCAGGTGCGGTTGCTTACCGCCGTCACCTCCGGCTCCGCGGACGTCGTCGTCGACTTATCCCGGGTCGAATATATATCAAGCGCCGGTTTGCGGGCGTTGATGACCGCCTCGCGGCAAAAGCCGAAAGACCGGCGGCTCGCCGTCGCCTGTCTCCACACGGTCGTGCGCGAGATCTTCGCGATCAGCCGGTTCTCGCATGTCGTCCCGGTCTTCGCCACTGTCGAGGAAGCGAGCACTGCCTGGCAGGCTGCGCCGCGAACCGAGCCGGCGGTTCCCCGTGCCGAGGCCGAACCGGGTGGACCGTTACGTATCCGTTTCTGGGGCACCCGCGGCTCGCTGCCGGCACCGCTGCGGGAGCGGGCGGTTCGCGGCAAGATCCGCGACGCGCTCCTCGCCGCTCGCGGGCAGGCGCTCGAGACCGAGCAGGCGATCGATGCGTTCATCGACAGCAAGCTGCCATTTTCAGTACGCGGCACTTTCGGCGGCAATACCAGCTGTGTGGAAATCATCACCGGCGGCGACGAATATGTGATCTGCGACCTCGGTACCGGCGTGCGCGAATTCGGCAACCACGTGCTGCGCGAGCATGGACCGGGATGCAAGCATTGCTTCAATATTTTCCTGTCGCACCCTCACTGGGACCACATTATGGGGTTCCCGTTTTTTGCCCCTTCTTATATTTCCGGCAACCGTATTCGCATTTACGGCTGCCACGATGTACTGAGCGAGGCGTTGCACACCCAGCATTCTGCCCCGTGGTTTCCCGTCGATTTCCGCGAGCTTGGCTCGACCATCGAGTTCGTCACGCTCGAGCCCGACCGCACCTACGAGATCGCCGGTCTCTCGGTAACTTCCATAAGGCAATTCCACACCGGCCAATCCTATGGCTACCGCTTTTCTCGGGGCGGGAAGTCGATAGTCTATTCGACCGATTGCGAGCACAAATATTCCAGTCTCGACGAATCCTATCCGTTCGTCGCTTTTTACCGGAATGCCGATGTGCTGATCTTCGACGCGATGTACTCGCTTGCCGACACAATCTCTGTCAAGGAAGATTGGGGTCACTCGAGCAATGTCGTAGCGGTCGAGCTCGCGCAGGCGGCGCAGGTCAAGCGCCTCGTGCTGTTTCACCACGAGCCGGCATATGACGACCGCATGATCGAGGAAGTCGTCGCCGAGACCATCCGCTTTGAGGAGATCAGCCGGCCCGGCCGCAAGGTCGAGGTGATCTCGGCCTATGACGGGCTAGAATTGGAGTTGTGACGCGCGATCCCGCTGTGGGCTGGAGCGTCGCTCTGCTACGTGGTCCGGGTCGCGCGGCTGCACTGGCACTGGTCGCGGGTGCCTTAGCGCTGCGCATCATCGACCCGGGCGTCATCACCGAATTGCGCGTGCGCGGCTTCGACTTGGTAGAGAAAGTGTGGCCGCGCGTCAACGATTCGGCACGAGTGGTGATCGTCGACATCGACGAGAAGAGCCTCGCCCAATACGGGCAGTGGCCGTGGCCGCGGCACTTGCTAGCCGAACTCGTCCGCCGCATTGCCCAAGGGCACCCACGCGTGCTCGGCATCGATATCGTCTTCGCCGAAGGAGATCGGCTTTCGCCCACCGAGATCGCGCGAGAACTGCCGGGCCTGCCTCCAGCTATAACGGACGCGTTGGCGCAGCTGCCGCCGAGCGACCGCGACCTCGCCCAAGCAATGGCAGCAGTCCCGACGGTGCTTGCGATCGCCCCCAGTCGGGAAGAGATGGCGCAGTCTTCCAACCCGATCCACTCCGCCCCGATCCGCCAGGCGGGAGACGATCCGACGCCGTTCTTGAAAAGCTACAAATCCATCGTGCAAAGTCAGCCCGAGCTCCGCGCCGCTGCCCTGGCTGCCGGGGAAATCGCGGTCGAACCGGATGCCGACGGCGTCGTCCGGCGGCTCGCTCTCGCGGTGGCCTTTCGACAAACCATCGTCCCGAGTTTTGCGCTCGAGGTCGTTCGTGTCGGCGGCGGCGAACAGGCGATCGTGATCGACACCGGCGCGTTCGGGATCGAAGATGTGAGGATCGGCGGCACCACCATCCCGACGGACAGGCGGGGCCGCGCGATCCTCCACTTCGCGCCGTCACTGGCACGGTACATCTCGGCCTCGGACGTCCTCGATCCGGCGTTCGACCCAGCCGAGCTGCAGGGGCATGTAGTATTGCTCGGGGTTGCCCACGTCGACATCGCCGGGCTTCGGGAAACGCCTCTCGGTCTCGTCCGCGCGGTTGACCTCCATGCCCAACTGATCGAATCGATCCTGCTTGGCGACCTGCTCCGCCGCCCACCATTTCTCGATTGGTTTGAGCTCGCTGCGGCGCTCGCCGCCGGGCTCGCGGTAATCTGGCTGCTGGGCTACGCAAGCCCGGTGCGGGCGGTCGGTATCGCTCTCGCGATGGCGGCGGCGCTTTTTGGCGTCGAACTGGCACTGTTCCGCTTTGCCGATCGCCTGTTCGACAGCACCTTTCCGGTGCTGACCTTGCTCGGCGCGTTGGGTGTAATGCTGGTCGGCAACTTGCGCGCCGCGCAAACCGAACTCGTTCACGAACGCGAGGCGAAGCAGCGGGTCGAGGGTGAGCTTGCCGCGGCGCAGGCGATCCAAATGGGGCTCCTACCGCGACGCTTTCCTGCGTTTCCTGATCGTCCTGACATCGATGTATATGCCCGCATCGAGCCGGCGCGAATGGTCGGGGGGGACCTCTACGACTACCTGCTGATTGGAGGGAGCAGCCGCCTGTTCTTTCTGATCGCCGACGTGTCGGGCAAGGGCATTGCGGCAGCACTGCTGATGGCGATGACCAAGGAGGTCGTCCGTGACGCCGTGCTGACATTTGCGCCGGCGCTCGACCGCATCCTCGCGGAGGCCAACCGGAAGACGGCGGCGGCGAGTGCGGAGCTGCAAAGCGAGGGCGGCGTTTTCGTAACTGCGTTCGCCGGGATTCTCGACCTCGGATCCGGGCAGGTCGATTTTGCTAGTGCCGGGCACGACGCACCCTTCATTCTCGGCGGCAAGACCGGCTTGCGGCGGCTCGTCACCGAAGGCGGTCCGCCGCTCGGTACGGTCGATGACTTCCGCTATCCGATCGATCACGACAAGATCGAGCCGGGCGAGGTCTTGCTGCTCTACACCGACGGAGTCACCGAAGCGGAGAACGCCAACCACACGCTCTATTCCTCGGAACGGCTGACCACAGCGCTCGGGAAGGCGCCGGTCGTCGATGCCCACGGCGTCGTTGTGGCGGTAATCGACGACGTCAGCCGCTTTGTCGGCGGCGCTGAGCAGGCGGATGACATGACCCTCCTGGCGCTGCGACGAGTGGCCCGCAGAGTGCATTGAGCGTAGCGCAGCTGTTACCTGACCGTGATCTCGACGCGCCGATTGCGGGGCTCGGGGGTCTGATCGGCGGTCGGCACGAGCAGATCGCGCTTGCCGCGGCCGGCTATCGAGATAGCCTGTCGATCAAGCCCGTCGCCAACGAGCGTGCCGCGGACCGCCGCCGCGCGAGCGAGCGACAGGGTCTGGTTGTAGGGCAGATCGCCGAGCGTGTCGGTGAAGCCAATCACTTCGATCTCGTAAACCGGCCGTTGCTTAATATCGTCGAACACAGCGCTATAGGCGAACATGGATTCGGGAGTCAGCTCGTTGCTCCCCAGGATGAAGTAGAGGCGGAAGTGATGCGGCAGGATCGGCTGCGCCGCGATCGCGCTCCGGAAGATCACGGCGATATTTTCCTGAGTTTCTGCGCTAGGCGCGGTGCCGTCGGCGCGCGACTCTGCCGCGGCATACGGCTGGTCGAGCGCCGTCACTGTCTTCCCATCATCGACGGTAATCGCACCCACGCCACCGCCTTCGGCATTCGGCAGCACCGCGAACAAGGCCTGCCGGGGACAACCCACGAGGAGGACCATTGAGCCGAGTGTCAGGATTCTCCGCCACATCATCAGTGGTCGCCATAGACTTGCACCGCAAAGGTCGTGCCACGCACTCCCAGGATTGCAGTCGGCGTCTTGACCTTCATCGCTCCGGGGGTGCTGCGCGCAATGTCGCCGGAGACGACCGCCAGGGTTCCCTGACGCATATCGGCCAGCATCGCGCCGCGGAAGTCGCTAGAATCGAACCGGAATTCGTCGAGCGCGATCTGGCTGCTCGGACCAGCGGAGAACACCGTGTTGTCGATGAAGGTGATGCCGATCGCGCCGTCCGGACCCGTTTCGATGACGTCCTTGACGAGCAGCACGTCCCCGACCTTCGCCGGCCGGCGCTCCCCGCAGCGCAGAACTGCCACCTGCCCGGTTACTTTCTTGATCTGTGCGATCGGCGCAACCTCGTCAGCCCGCGGAACGCCCGCTGTCGCGATCAACAATGCCGCGGCCAACCACAGCGCCACACCCAATTTCTTCCTCCCCGGTTGATCACGGTCTCATTTATACACGAGATCGGCGCGCCGTTGACGGCTAGTGTTCTGCCGGATTCAGATAGGCCACCGCATAGCTCTTCTTGCCGCTCACCGGCCGCGGCATTCCATTCTCGTCTTCGCCTGGGCCATCAGCCCTCGAACAAGTTCCGCGGACGACGCCTGGATCTATCTTCGGGATGGGCACTGCCGGGAGCCGGTCCTCGGGCCGTCCAAAGGCCGGAACCGTGGGCCGTTTGACAAGATTCTTGCGGTTTGTCAGAATTGGTCCGCTGTCACCCGGTGAATCTTACGACTGCGTCTGAGCAGTGGATGAGCGACCATCGGCGATGAGAGCTAAGATCACGCTCAGTACCGCGCATGCGGAGCTGACTCGGCTGCAAGCCTTTGCCGACGAGTTCACGCACGAATGCGGTCTGCCGGATGACGAGCGGTCCCGGCTTTTGGTCATTCTCGAGGAGCTCTTCACCAACGCCGTAACGCATGGTCATGGACCGCATTTGGCCGGCGGAAATATCATCGTGGCCCTTCGGTGGAGGACAAGCCGCCTGCGGATAAGCTTCATCGACGATGGACCGCCTTTCGATCCGCTCGCTTTCGGCGCGCCGGATTTGGATGCAGCGGGAGAAGAGCGCCCCATCGGCGGTCTCGGTATCCACCTTTTCCGCTCGCTCGTCGACCAAGCCCGCTACCGCCGCGAGGGTGGCCGCAATCACCTTCGACTGGTACGTCATATCGCGCCGGTTGTGCGGACCGGTGCTGAATGAACTGAGCCGATTTTCAATACCGAGAGGCCGCTTTTCGGGCGCTGGCGCAATTTTTCTCTGCCGTCAGGGAAATGCCCTGTCAGGCCCGCTACCGGCCTTCGCGCACTACCGGATTGCTGAGGGTGCCGATGCCGGTGATTTCGATCTCGACCGTGTCGCCATGCTTGAGGTTCTCCGGGGCGCCTTCGGTCCCCATCCACACCACATCGCCGGGCTCGAGTGTCAAATATTGCGACATCCGGCTGATGAAGGTGGCGGGTCCAAAAAGCATGTTGTTGGTCTTGAAGCGGATCTTCTCTGCTCCGTTGACGCGGATCCTGGTTTCGGCCGCATCGAGATCAAAATCGGTCTCGATCCACGGGCCCATTGGCTTGAAGGTGTCGGCGTTCTTGGCGCGCCACAAGGTGCGGTCGTTGGCCTGCCAAGTGCGTTCGCTCATGTCGTTACCGATCGTCCATCCGAGGACGCATGAGAGCGCGTCGGCCTCCGACAGATGCTTAGCCTTGCGTCCGATCACCGCGACGAGTTCGCCTTCGTATTGTACCCGTTCGGTCGCATCAGCCGGAATGACGATCGGTTGGCCGTGCGCGACCAGCGCGTTGTTCGCGCGGTAGCCGATATCGGCTGCTTTCGGAAGGTTCGGTTCCTGGCCGCGCTTTCGCGCCGCCTCGATGACGTGTTCGGCGTAATTGAGCCCGGCGCAATAAAAAGTGCGAGGTTCGACCGGAACCAGCAGCTTTACCGAGGCCATCGGCTGCCGGATCGTTGTCCTCTCATAGCCGGCGAACGGGTCGCCGCGCACCTCGGTGACCATCTCGCCCTCGACGATCCCGTAGGCCGGATGACCATTCGTCTCATACCGTATCCAGCGCATCGCTCAGTCTCCTCCTAATCTCGACCCGCACCGGTTTCACGGAGCTGATGCACAGCATCGCCCCTGACTATTGCACGGCTTCGTCGAGATAGACACCCCAGATCTCGATGCGCTGTACCCAACCGGTGATGTCGGCAGCTTCGACCCGGCACCAGGCGCCGCGGCATTCGATAAGGCGGGCGCAGACGCCGGGTTCCGCGCGGGCGACGACGTCCGCGGCCAAATCGGGTTGTCGGCGCAGCGCGCGGATGCCGCCTTTGATGACGACGGTTCGCTTGCCCGTGACCATGCGCTCATGCACCCAGCCTTCGGTGCCTTGCCAGTCGTGGATCATTCGCCAGTGCTCGAATTCTTTGACGATCTCGACGGGCATTTCCTTGCGCGTCAGAACCCACTGGATCGGATAGTTTTCGCCCGGACCCACCCTCAAATTCACTTGGTCGGCGCGCAGGCTGACAAAGCGCGGCAACTTCTCGCTGGGCTCCGCTTCGCCCGCCAAAGCTGACGACGCTCCGAAGGCGAGAGCAGCTGACAGTGCGAGACACGCCGCAAGGGTGCGGCCCATGTGTCGCCTGGACATCCCTGCCCGCGTCTTGCTAATGCCAGGGCGCGCTTTTCGCGGACATTGCCGCCATGCGGTCGAAACGCTTATCTGTGATCGTCACGCGCAAGCTCCCGGATCCGATCGAGACCCGGATGATGGAGCTTTTTGCTTGCCGTCTCAACCTTAGCGACAAAGCCTTCGACAAATCCGAGCTGAGCGCCGCGGTCGGGCAAGCCGATGTTCTGGTTCCGACAGTAACCGACCGAATCGATGCCGAGGTGTTGGGCGCCGCGGGTCCGGCGTTAAAGCTGATCGCCTCCTTTGGGACCGGGGTCGACCATGTCGACCTGGCTGCCGCGCAGCAGCGCGGCATCATCGTGACCAACACGCCGGGGGTGTTGACCGAGGACACCGCGGACATGACGATGGCGTTGATCCTCGCGGTTTCACGTCGGCTCGCCGAGGGCGAAAGGCTGATCCGAGGCAGTGGCTGGACCGGCTGGAGCCCGACTTCAATGCTCGGGCACCGGATTTGGGGCAAGCGACTCGGGATAGTCGGTATGGGCCGGATCGGCATGGCACTGGCCCGCCGCGCCACGGGCTTTGGCCTATCGATCGACTATCACAACCGGCGTCCGGTGCCGGAGGACGTCGAGAGCGCGCTAGAAGCGACCTATTGGGAGAGTCTCGACCAGATGCTTGCCCACATGGACATCATCTCGGTCAATTGTCCACACACACCGGCAACTTTTCACTTGCTTGCCGCGCGGCGGCTGCGGCTCCTGCAGCCGCACGCTATCCTCGTCAACACCGCGCGTGGCGAGATCGTCGACGAAGACGAACTGGTCCGGCTGCTCGAAATCCAAGCCATCGGAGGCGCGGGCCTCGACGTCTTCGAGCACGAGCCGGCTGTCGACCAGCGGCTGCTGGCGCTCGATAATGTCGTGTTGCGCCCGCACATGGGCTCGGCGACAATCGAGGGGCGGATCGCGATGGGCGAAAGGGTGATTATCAACATCAAGACCTTCGCCGACGGCCACCGCCCGCCAGATCGCGTCATCGGCTCGATCTTGTGATATGCGGTGATGATCTGGGGCGTGCTCGATGACGCTGTATGACGCGGCACTCGCCCCGTTTGCCGAATTCGGCTTTATGCGTCGCGCGCTGGTCGGCTGTCTGGCCTTGGCGCTCAGCTGCGGG
>Ga0306921_10003556_pt1 | contig 15815 bp, 18 predicted proteins | sample sta12Cox44000080_FD_203760 | JGI IMG/M metagenome (GOLD analysis project Ga0306921, IMG submission 203760) | Lab enrichment of tropical soil microbial communities from Luquillo Experimental Forest, Puerto Rico - statoxic.12C.oxic.44.000.080 (v2)... | ecosystem: Environmental > Terrestrial >...
CGCAGCCCACCCATTGCGAAACAATTGGATGGAATCATCGACATCGAATAAGCGAGGCCGGCGCGCAAATCCTTCAAATGTGCACAGCGTGGAAATCATCTCACGATGTAACAAGGTGACGTCGGCGCTCCGTCCGGCCACGATGTGAGGAATGCGCTGAGCCAAGGAGCCGACCAGCCAAGGCGGCCGTGGCCAATGGTTTCTCGGAGGATGGGAACCGAGGCGGGGGCCCCTTTCAACAAGGTTGATTCCCAGTTGCGCGAGCAACGGAATATATTGTCGTACTCGAAATCGCGCCGACGGCGCCGATGCGCCCCGGTAAAGCCGACTACCTGGATAGGCGCCCTAGCCCCAAAATCACAACACGCTTTCGCCACTGGCCATCGTGCCCCCCACACTGCTCTCGGCTATCGGGAATCGCACCTCGGCGGTGCTTTCGCTCGGCTCTTTTTCTACCAATGCCAGCATGCCTCTAGCCGATTGTTCCCAAGTCCAAGCCTTGGCGGTCTCAAATCCCCGTTTAACAAGTCTGTCCCTTAAGGCCGCGTCGCTCAGGAGTCGCTGCACCACCCGTCTAGCGCCCTCGACATCCCCTTGCTCTGCTACCAAGGCATTTTCTTCATGAACAATATATTCGTCGTAGCCGGATACTTTACCGACCACGACGGAGCAGCCGCAGGCCATGGCTTCCATCGGCGGTCCAAAAAACCCTTCGACGCGGCTCATCTTCAGAAAGACGTCGCAGGACGAGTGGATCTTGCGCATCTCGCCAAATGGTGCGCCCTCAAGAACCTGTCGTATCGCCGTCCCGGCTTCGGGCGTCCGACGCTGCTAACGATCCAGATGTCGCAATCGAGTGGCGAGATCGCTGCATGGGCGTCGTCCATTCCTTTGTAGGGAATGACGATTGGCCCTTCGATCAGAACGCGCAGTCGGTTGGGATTTCTGGGTTCGAGTGGCGTGTCCGGATAGAACACCGTTGGATCGATGCCATTCGGCACGTAGGCCGATTCGTGACCAAGCTCCATGCGTAGCATCTTCTGGATCCACAGAGCTTTCGTCAGGTATTCGCACTCTGTCTTATATTCCGCGTGAATCTTTGCCCGTAAGGCCGGTTCGTCGACAAATGGACGCTCGTCGGCCTGGACGAAGTACAGCTTGCGTCGCGCGGAAATAAGCGATGACCACGCCACTGTCATCCAGCCCGTATGGACGATCGGCGCCGTGTTGCCGGTAAACCAGGCGCCGCCATCGCCCGGTTCGCCGATATTTATCGCGAAAGCGTCATGTCCGGCGGCCATCAGCATCATGATGTGTCTGAATACGACTGCCGTGCCACCGTAGATTCCGACACCGCCAGGGGCAAAGGCGATCTTCTTCGGCCTCGGCCCCGGTATCTTGTACTCGGCAGCCATCATCTTTTTCCCAATGAGCGTCGTTGCCCTTGAAGTTGAGTTCGGTGTTACCACCATGAAGACGAATGCGTGTCAAAACATGGGGCACAGATCTGAATATCGCTCCATGAAGAGCCAACCGCGCCCAAAATTCATGGTCTTCGCGATAGTGCATTTGGGGCTTGAGGAAGCCTGCTGTACTTCTTCAGGAACCTGATGTTTTCGGGATTAATGTCGACGCGTGGACGACGCGACCTTTTTTCGCAAGCCGCCGGGCGTTTCTGCCATGCCCGCTGGCAAGATCCACGACGGTATCGTACTGAATACCGTCGATTAAAGGCCCGATGGTTTCAGCCCACTGCGTCTCGAAGGCCTCCTCGGCACGCTCAAAGTATGCCTCCGATACCTCGTCTCCCCAAAAGTAACCCCCTCTCTTTGGGCAATTTCAGTAGCCAGGCTGACGTCCGGATGCGTTCCGAGATTCGTCATTCGCCGCTCGTTACTGGGCTTCCGTCGCCGGCAACTGAGAAAGTTCAATTGGTCCCAGCACAAGACTTATAGGTCCCAGCACAAGATTTATAGGTGTTGTATCGTGCGAGGAGCTCAGCTGAGATCGACCTGATAGCCCGCGGCCGTTGCGTCCTCGTAGAAAGTGCGGACCGTCTCGCGCGAATACTCAACCAAGTCCCGGCCGTGCAGGAGGAGCTTGGCAATTAGATCGTTGGTCATCGTGATGATGTGGCAGCCGATTTGATCGGCCTGAAACAAGTTCAAAACTTCGCGCGGGCTGGCCCATAACAGCTCGGCCCGTGGCCGAGATTTGAGAATCTCGATGCACGCCCGCATATGCGGGACCGGGTCGAGGCCGGTATCGGCGATGCGGCCGGCGAACACCGAGACGATCGCCGGCACCTCTGGCGCCAGGGCCTCGGCTACTGCACGAACCTGATCGAGGGTCATGATCGCGGTGACGTTGACGGCGATGCCCTCGTCCGCCAACGCGCTGATGACCTCACCACTGAACCGGCCGGTCGTATCGGTTACCGGCACCTTGACGTTGACGTTCGCCCCCCATGATCCGATTTTTCGCCCCTGCGCGATCATCGAGCCGAACTCATCGGCAAAAATCTCGAACGAGATCGGCCGATCCGGGATTGCGGCAAGGACCTCGCGGGCAAAGCTCTCGTAATCGGCGACCCCGGCTTTGCGCATCAGCGACGGATTGGTGGTGAAGCCCTTGACGAGCGGATTTTTCGCCATCGCGAGCATGCCGGCGAGATCTGCGCCGTCGGCAAATATTTTCACTCTCAAATCGGCGAGCTGCCTCATCGCATCACCCTATTTATCAACGAAATTCTAATACAACATCGACCGCTCCCGTAAGCGATCGGACCCGAGAGGTGCAACGCGTCGGTTTTGGCTCAGCATAATCTAGATCGATGAATACCGTACGGCACCCGGCCATACAACCGGCCTCGATATCGCTCGCCCGGTCACCGATCATAAAGCTGGCCTCCAGGTCTATATTTAGCAATTTGGCGGCGGCGAGCAACATCCCTGGTCTGGGCTTTCGGCAAAGGCAGCCGTCTTTTCCGTCGTGAACGCAAGTCCTGATCATATCTACCGGTAGTTCTAGGGCGAGCTTTCGGTGCATCGCTTCGAGCACACTCGGCGCGATGATGCCACGGGCGACATCGGGCTGATTGGTCACGACTACCAAGAGATAGCCGGCCTCCTTGAGCCTACATAGGTTCCGCGCCGCCGAACTATACAGCTGGAACGTCTCGATCGTGGTTGGCGCGTAGGTTCGCCCGTCGCGGATCTCAGGAACGACGAGAACCCCATCGCGATCGAGAAAGACCGCGGCCCGCGGACCGGGCGGCTCGGCCCCGGCACTCACCATTTTGTTGTTTGGCGCTGCAGAACGGGATGGCTCACGAGGCAATGCCAAATCACGGCTTGAAACGCCTCGGACAAGGGCGTCACCCAATGCGGTGCCGGCTGCGGGATTACGACTACGACATCGCCGTGGAGCGCCGTATAACCCGTCGCCCTCCCGACAATGCCAAAGACCCGTGCCCCGCGCTCGTGAGCCAGATCGATCGCCCTGATCAGGTTGACGCTGACCTGGCGCTCGGCGTCCCCTCCACCGACCGAAAAGATCAGCAACGCGTCGGCGGCGCCGAGCCGGCTCACTTCGAGCCAACCGGCAAACACCGTCTCCCAGCCTTCATCATTGGTCCGCGCTGTCAGTTCTGCGACGTTGTCGGTCGGCGCATAGCATTCGAGATGGCAGAGCTTCCGAAAGTCGTTGACCGCGTGGCTGGCATTCCCGGCGCTGCCACCCGCGCCGAGAATGAACAAACGCCCATCGCGCTCGCGCAACGATGCCAGTTCGGCCGCCAACTGTTCGATGTGGTGGGCCTCTAGCGACCTACAGATATTGGCGGCCTCATTCAAAAATTCCGCGGTGTGCATGTCGGTTCCCTCGCGCGGCTCAAGCAACGGTCGAGCCGTTGATTAGCGGCTCGGTGACTAACCTGTCGTAAAAATGGCTGAAGCTGGCGTAGAGCCTACCAACGCCGAAGCGGCAATCGGCGCGCGCTTGCGCCGCGCTCCCCGCGCAGGCGCGCAACGCGGGATCGGCGGCGAGTTGGGTCAATGCCTGCGCCAGCGCCCGTGCATCGCGCGGTGGAACGACAGTGCCGGCGCCGGCAGCGATTGCGCCGTTGTCACCGACATCGGTTACAACCACCGGGAGGCCACTGGCCATCGCCTCGGTCAGCGCCACTGAGGTCCCCTCGCCAAAATGCGAAGCGAGCATGAAGATGTCAGCGGCCGCGTACAGAGCGGGCATGTCCTCACGCCGTCCGAGAAGGGTTCGCCGTGATCCGGCGGGTAGTCGTTCGGTGCCATCGCCGACCGCGATTAGCCATACCTCCTGCTCGGCCGCGCCCCTCGGCGGCGGCAAGCATACCCCACCAGTTCTTCATTGGATCGTCGCGGCCGACCGCAATCACCACCACCGCGTCTTCAGGAAGGCTCAATGCCCGCCGTGTTGCGTGCCGCAATCCCGGTTCTCGGCGAAATTTCGCGAGATCAATCCCGTTTGAAAACAATTGCGAAAGCCGCGAGCGGTAGCCAATCCCTCGGTGTTCGTCGAGAGCCACGGCGCCGTTGTAGAGTATCCCGTCGACGAATGGCGATAACCGGGCGAGTCGGACGGCCCGGTGCAGCCGCGCCGGGTAACAACCGAAATCGGGCACTGCGCCGTGAATGCTCCAAGCCAGTTTCGCCCGCGGAGTTACGCCCGACAGCCAAGTCGCCGCCGTCGCTCCCAGGTTCCCCTGATAGAGCCACCCTCGAACGATCTTTGGTCGGCGTCGGCGGATGAAGTGCACCAGGCGTATAAGCCCAGGGAGGACCGATTCGCCCCGCCGCATGCCGAGTCCGGCGACCTCGACGCCGATTTCGGTAAACCGCTGACGCATCGGACCCTCGGACATCAAGCTCGCTACCGATGATGTCCGGCCGCGGCGGCGATCCTCGCGACAGAGCTCCAGAAGAAGCGTCTCCGCACCGCCGACCTCAAGTCCGGTGATTACAAGAAGCACGTCGGCGTCACCACGCAATTTGGCCTGCCGCTCCGCGGCGTGGCTCGCAACTGCAATCATCCATGCTCCCGCTCTACGAGTGACCAGGGTCACCGCCGCAAAACCACGCAACCGAATGCTCGCACATCGACGGACGCAGCAAGCGACGTCTAGGACGCCCTGGCCGCCTCAGTCGCGAGCATCCCAACTCGCTAACGCCTCTTCACCAAAATTGTCCGGTACACACGATATTCCGAGCAAGCGTGGGGCGGCGATGGGGCGGGCGAACTCGCTTAAGGAGCGCGCGTGTCAGATTGAGCGGAACCTAGCGCATCTTCACGAGCCCCTTTCGCACGGTAAGTCGCAAACATGCGCCGGTGGTAAGACGAGGGCGATGCCGAGATCCCTGGCCAGCTTGCGCTGGGTATCCGCACTGTCGCGCTCGATCGAAGTTAACAGTCCGAGCACAATTTCAGGATCTCCGCCATCCGGGTTGGCTCGCCCACATCGTCTCGCTCGCGAAAGCCCATTCTGCCGGACTCTGTGTCCTTTCCTAGCGTGTTCGTGACGTAAACGTCAATTCCGCTCGTCCCATGAGACGCGGAGCCGTGGTTGTTAACCGTTCAAGATTCGGCTCGCACGCACAACAGTTCGCTAAGGGCACTCGCCCGGGTGGCGCGACGGAAATCATGGATAAGCGTCAAGCTGGCCTCGATCTGCGCGTTGCCGAGTCCGGCGTGCGGAACCAGGGTGCGGTATTTGGTATCGATATCGGACCAGGCGATGCCGAGCATTCCCGCCCCCTTCGGCACATAGACCGTACTCGTGCTAATCCTGCCGTCGGTCGTGCGGATGGTTACGGTCGCGCCTTGCCGGTATTGCGCCACATTATCGCTGGGCGGGGTGCCGATTCGGACCTTGTCGATCAGCCGGTGGATTACCGGGTCCACGATCTTGGCTTGGCTTGCATGCTCCCAGGAGAATTCGCGGTCGGCCGCACCCGCGGCGAGGAAATAGGCCGGACTGTGCGCCATGTCGATCAGGTGGGCCGGATGCAGCGGGCCCGCGAGCGCAAGCACTCCGGGACGCGACAAAGTGATGCTCTCGATCTCGTCCGCGACGAATCGGCCCTCCTTGGCGGCATTGGCGGCGGCCTCGGCGAGCGCGTGATGCGGATGACCACCCGGGACGAGCTTGATAGCCATGTCGGTTATGATGTCCCAGTCGCGCCCAAGCTCGCACGTCGAGTTGGCACCGGCGGTGGCGGCCTCGACCTTGCCATAGACCTCGAAGAACCCTTGGCGAGCTTCGAGAATGCTCTCTTCGGCTTTGAAACCGCGCTCGGCCGCGAGCGCTGCGCTGAGACCCAGCATCGCCGCCAGCCCGGCATGATATTCGCGCGCCACGCTGGTGTTGGCCGCGGCGGCGAGTCCGCCGATCGAGGTCGCCGACAATGCGATCGCCTGGGCCGTCCGCGCCGCGTCGAGCCCTAGCAACCGCCCGGTAGACACCGTGGCGGCGAAAATCGCGACCAGGCAGCCGTGAAACCCGCTTCTGCGGAAGCCAGGGGTGATCGCCTCGCCGATCCTTCCCGCGGCCTCGTAGCCGAGCACGATCGCCGCCAGAACATCCTCTCCGCTGGCGCCGCTCCGCTCGGCTACAGCGAGGGTGGCGGCAGTCAAGGGCGTGCCGGCATGGACAATGTTGCGCAAATCGCTGTCGTCGCAGGCCGCGGCGTCGCTCATGACAGCGTTGACTTGTGCCGCATCGGCCAGCGGCAGTTTCGAGCCGGCATCGAACCATACGGAGGCATCGGGCCGGCCGCCGCGCTCGCGCGCCAGAGCGCGGATGATCGCGGTCGATTCGAGACCGAAGCCAAAGGCTGCGCTCGCGATCGTGCTGGCGATCAGCATCGCTGCATGGTCGAGCGCTTGCGCCGGCAGGTCTCGGGCGTTAGTACTCACCAGAAACTCGGCCAAGTCGTGGGCGACGGTCATCGGCGGGCCCTAGCGCGCTTCGGTCCAGCTCTCGGAAAATGCCAGCGCGCAAGTGCTGAATGGTCGCCCTTCACGTTGCATCGGCCATGCGCGACCAGAAGCTTCGCTGCCGTCAATGGTCAGGCGCGCGCCAAGCGCCGGAACGAGCAAGGTACACACCCCGTATCGCCGGCCACCCTCATTCGGCTGGGTATGGATCAGCAGCGGATCGCCAATCTCGTACCAGGTGAGGACGACCTCTTCGTCGCTCGACACCACCCGTTCGGTCCAGAAATAGTGTGGGTCGCCCGTCTTGACGAACTCAGCATCGGTGACCGGGATCGCCGTATCTGCGGTTTCGGGATTGAGCATGCCCTGCACGGTCGTCTGCAGCCAGCGCGCCATCGCTATGTTGTCGGAGTAGATACGCCAGCGGTTCTCGATCAGCTCGCTCTTCAGATAAAGAACGTGCCCCGGCCCGGCCGGGCACGTGATGATCCGCCAGAAGCTCGCATTCGTTGTCTGCGGACCACCATCGGTGGCGCTCAATCGAATGAACGGGTTTTCGCCTGTCAAGATCACACGGTTCGGGTCGGCGGGCATCGCGGTTTCCTCCCTTGAAGTATCGATTGTTAGATCGTAGCGGATCGTTTGTTGGCCCGCCACGCTCCACCGAGACGGTGCTCAGCTCGGCTCGGGCGCTGATGATGAGCCGCCGTCAGGGCTCGGGCGGATCGATGCGCGCCGGCGCTGCCACGACGAGGGTCCTAGTGTCGTCTACGTCGTTCGGGTGCCGGAAGTCGAACCAGGTTAGAGTGAACGGACGCTTGAACAGAACCGTCCACAGATAGTTGACGCTGTACTGAAAAGCGACCCGGAAAAGCCCTTCTGCTAGGAGTCGGCGACCCGAGGAAAACGCCGGCAGGTCAAATGAGAACTTCACTGAACCGACTTTGCTTAGGCGTCGCGCGAGTTCGGTGTCTTCACCGTAAAAGTTGAATTTCGGGTTGAACGCGTCGGCAGCATCGAGCGCGCGCTTCAACACCACGAAGTTACCGCCCTGCATCATCGATCCGGCGCGGAAGACAAACCGGACCAGCAGGTATGTCGCGAACGCGAAGCGATAGAACACGGCTACGACGATCCGGGCCGATTTCGACACGTCGTAGTGGACAAAGGGCCCGCTGAGCGCCACGAGGCCGGGCGAGGTGTCGAATTCGGCGACTGCCGTATCGAGCCAGCCCTCGGGGATCATCGTATCCGCGTCGATATTGGCGATCAGCCGGCCCCTAGCGGCGAGGCAACCGGCCCGCCGCGCCTGTACCAACCCGCGCTGCGGCTCGTCGATGATGGTGACCCCCGGGATCGAAGATGCGATCTCGCGCGTACGATCGCTGCTGTTGTTGTTGACGACGATGATCTCGGCCGGATACCCCGTCCGGACGATCTCGGCGGCAATCGCGTTGAGACATGAAGCGATCAATGCCTCTTCATTATAGGCTGGCACTACAAAGCTAATCAGCACTTCAGACATCTGTCCTGCCCTTTGCCGGTGCTCGACGATGCGAAACTGGCTATTCGATGGCTATGTCTCCACCATCTCCATGACATCCTCCTCCTGCTCCAGGCCGCGCGCGGCATCGAGATCCAGTAGATCGAGGGCCCGGCGGTCGAGCCAGTGAACGACTTCCAACCGGCCGTCGAAATGCTCCACCAGAGCGGTGCAGCTCTCGACCCAATCGCCGCTGTTGCAGTAAACGATGCCTCCGAGGTCGCGGATCTCGGCGTGGTGGATATGGCCGCAGACCACCCCGTCGACGCCGCGGCGCCGCGCTTCGTCGGTTACCATTTCGCCGAAGGACACGATGTATTGCATTGCATTCTTTACCCGCCTCTTGAGATAGGCGGACAGCGACCAATAGGGATAGCCGAGCCGGCGGCGCAGCGTATTGAAATGACGGTTCAGCCAGAGTGTGACCGTGTAGGCGCCGTCGCCGAGCAAGGCGAGCCAGCGCGCGTGGGTAACGACCGCATCGAATGCGTCGCCATGCATGACCAACAAGCTGCGGCCGTCGGCGGTGATGTGGATCGCTTCCTCCAAGACCTCGACACCGCCGAACTGCAGGCGCGTATAGTCCCGCAGCCATTCGTCGTGATTTCCAGGGACATAAATTGCCCGGGTGCCCTTGCGCACCATGCGCAGCAGCTTTTGGACGACGTCGTTATGGGCTTGCGGCCAATACCAGGACTTCTTTAAGCGCCAGCCGTCGATGATGTCGCCGACCAAATAGATTGTTGCGGCATCGTTGCGCCGCAGGAAATCGAGCAGAACGTCGGCTTTGCAGCCGCGGGTGCCGAGATGCACGTCCGATATCCAGATCGTGCGGTAGCGCGGCATCCGCAGGTTCCGGCTCACGCGGCCCTCCCGCGGCCACGGTGGCGGGGACCTTCTGAGTAGCACCAGATCTGGGTGGGTAGCAGGTTGAGCCAGACCCTGCAGACTTCTTGTCCGGAGATCCCGAGCCGCTCTCGCGCCAGAGGTGACGAGAATGCGTTGGTCAGCTGAATAAATCTGCCGCCCGGTCCGAGCCGATCCAGACACGGCCGCACCACGGCATATTGCTCGGTTGCGGAGAACCATTTGATTGGCAGGCTGGATATGACAGCGCACAGTTGTCCGGCGCGGGCCGCGAGATGTTCGCCGATTTGTGTCGCATCGCCCTCGAGCACTGCTATCGCGGGAAATTCTCGGCGCAGAATCGTCACGAGGCGCGGTTCGCGTTCGAGCGCAATGATGCGCTCCGGGTGGCAGCCGGCGCGGATCAGACCGCGAGTCAGGCTTCCCGTGCCGGCGCCTAATTCGAGAACTGGACCGGGCCGTGCCAAATCCACCAGAGCGGCTATTGCATCGGCGAGGCGCGCGCCGCTGGGGTTGGCGGCAGCAAGCCGCAATGGCTTTTGCAACCAAAGCCCAAAAAAAACGCTCGCATTCGTAGCCACGCTATCCCCCATCCTGGTCATAGCGAGGCTCTAATCTAGCCGTGGTGTGTGACAGTTTTACGAGCGCTAAATATTGAAGCAACAATCACACAACCGTCATCTAGCCCTGGTATCAATTGCAATCCGGCGACAGGAGTAGGTGATGACCGTGAATCGGGTCAGAAAACCGCCGATGCGGCGAAAGTTTTTGCGGGCTACGCTCGCGCGGTTATTGGGTGCCGATCGGGTGGGCAGCGGGACCGGTATCCTGGAAGCGCCGACCCCCGACCCGGTGATGATCGCCACCTTGGCAATCGATCATGTCGGTCCGGCGACGGTGCGCGCCGTCGCGATCGGGGTCGAGGTCCAGGTCGCGGCGCCCGACGAAGCGACCGCGGCCGTGTTTCGCGCCGCTTTGACCGATACTGCCCGTCGCCGTTCAACCGATCGATTAGTCCGCATCGTCGTCGACTAAGTCGTTGCGTCGGGCATCCCTGGCGGTGCTAGGCTGGTCTTCACGGTCAATCGAGGAGAAGCAGCATGAGCCAGGCATTGTCGGGCATTCGCATCATCGACATGACGCACAACCAGGCAGGTCCGGCCTGTGCCCAGATCCTCGCGTTTCTCGGTGCGGATGTGATCAAGCTCGAGGAGCCCAAGGGTGGCGATGTCGCACGGCGCAACATGCGTGACCGGCCGGACAGTGACAGCCTGTTCTTTCTGCTGTTCAACGCCAACAAGCGCAGCCTGACGCTGAATCTGAAGACCGGCCGAGGCAAGGAGCTGTTCAGACAGCTGATCGCCAAATCGGACGTATTGCTCGAAAACTTTGGGCCGGGCGCTCTCGATCGGCTTGGGTTCGGCTACGATGCGCTCGCCAAGATAAACCCTCGGCTGATCTATGCGACGATCAAGGGCTTCGGCACCTACGGCCCTTACTGCGACTTCAAGAGCTACGAGCCGATCGCTCAAGCGATGGGCGGGGCAATGAGCATCACCGGATTTCCCGACAACCCGCCGACCTTTGTCGTGCCCGCGATCGGCGATTCGGGGACCGGGATGCATATGGCGATCGGTATCCTCGCGGCGTTGCAGCAGCGACACGCCTCCGGCAAAGGCCAGCAGGTCGAGGTGTCGATGCAGGATGCGGTGGTCAACCTGATCCGGGTCAGCCTGCGTGACCACCAGCGTTTCGGCGCAGCGATGCCGCGGCGCGGCAACCAGATGGGCCGGGGCGTGCCGAGCACCACCTATCCCTGCGCGCCGGGCGGGCCGAACGACTATGTCTTCATCACCGCGCAGCAGCAGATGTGGCCGGCCTTTGCCGAAGCGATCGGACAGCCCGAACTCGCCGGCGATCCGCGCTTTGCCACTGAGGATATGCGCTGGGAAAACCGCGCGGCGCTGACCGCTATCGTCGAGGAATGGACCTGCGGCCGTTCGAAACACGAGGTCATGCGGATTCTCGGGGCCGCCGGGGTGCCGTGTGGCGCTTGCCAGGACACCGGCGAGGTCTTGGCCGACCCACATCTGAAGGCGCGGGAGATGATCGTCGACATCGATTACCCGACCCGGGGGACCTACCAGACCGTCGGCTGCCCGGTAAAGCTTTCGGATTCACCGGCGCAACTCGCCCGCCCGCCATTGCTCGGCGAGCACACCGAGGCACTGTTAAACGAGCTGTGTGGCGTCGATCCGGACGAGGCGAAGCGCCTGCGCGAAAATGGCGTCGTCTAGCCCAGCAGGCCCTATCGTCACTTTTCCGGCTCGATCAACCCCGCGACAAACCAGCGCTGCATGGCCAGCACGACAGCTATCGGCGGCAGCATCGCCAGCAGCGCTGTCGCCATGACCAGTTGCCAAGCGGTCTGCGCGTCGCCATTGCCGATCATTTGGCGGATGCCGATGACGATCGTGGTCATGGCAGGGCTGTTGGTGACGAGCAGCGGCCACAGATACTGATTCCAGCCATAGATGAACAGGATCACGAACAGCGCAGCGATGTTGGTCCGTGACAGCGGGATTGCTATCCGGATGAAGAAGCGCCATGGGCCAGCGCCGTCGAGCTTTGCCGCCTCGACGATTTCGTCAGGGATGGTCAGGAAGAACTGACGGAACAGCAATGTCGCGGTCGCCGAGGCGATCAGCGGCAAAGCCAGCCCGGCATAGCTGTCGATCAGACGAAGATCGGCGGCGACCTGGTAAGTCGGGATGATCCGCACTTCAACCGGCAGCATTAGGGTAACAAAGATCAACCAGAAACACAGCCGGCGCAGCGGAAAGCGGAAAAAGACGACGGCATAGGCCGAAGGCAGCGATATCGCGATCTTGCCGATGGCGACAGCCAACGCCATGACCAGGCTGTTCGCCATCATCGCGCCGACCCCTTGGCCGCTGGTGGCGACTGTGCCTTCCGCCAGCGCCGCCCGCAAATTGGCGAACAAATGCGGGCCGGGGACGAGCGTCATCGGCGCGTCGAGAATGTCGCGTAGGGTCAGGCTCGACGCGACGAACGCGACATAGACCGGGAACAGCACCAGCGCCAGTCCGGCCACCAGCACCACATGCGGGATCCACGCACCGCGATCGGAACCCGCCATCTCAGCCGGTAATGCCTCGGCGGTCATGTATAGTGCACCCGCCGCTCGACAAAGCGGAACTGCGCCGCGGTCAGCGCGATGACTATCGCCATCAGGATCACCGATTGTGCGGCCGACCCGCCGATGTCGAGGCCGACGACGCCGTCGTACCAGACCCTGAAGACGAGGATCTCGGTGGCCTTGTCCGGCCCGCCTCCGGTGACGTTCTGGATGATCCCGAAGGTGTCGAAGAATGCGTAGACGATGTTGACGACGAGCAGAAAGAAGCTCGTCGGCGCCAACAGCGGAAAGGTGATCCGCCAAAACCGGCGGCGCCGGCCGGCGCCGTCGAGAGCGGCGGCTTCGAGCAAGGATTTCGGTATCGCCTGCAGCCCGGCGAGAAAGAACAGAAAATTATAGCCGATCTGCTTCCAGGCGGCGGCGAGGGTCACCACTAGCAAAGCCTGGCGGCCGTCGAGCAGGAAATTCCAGTCGATGCCGATCCGCCGCAATGCCGAGCCGACGATGCCAAAGCTCGGATTGAACAGAAACAGCCACAATACGCCGGCAATCGCAGGCGCGATCGCGTAAGGCATCAGCAGCACCGTTTTGTAAAAGGTGGCGCCACGCACGACCCGGTCGGCCATCACCGCGAACAGCAGACCCAGGGCGAGCGCCAACACCGCAACCGCAAAGCCGAAGACAAAACTGATTTCGACCGAGGCGAGATAGAATGGATCGGCCAAGATCGCCGCGAAATTGTCGAGCCCGACAAAGTGCCTCGACAGGCCGAATGCGTCCTCCCGCCGCACCGATTGCAGCAATGCCTGCGCCGCCGGCCAGATGAAAAAGACGATCGTCACCGTTAGCTGCGGCGTCAACAGCAGCGCCGGAAGCAGGCGTCCGGCAAAGATGGCCCGGCGTTCCATCCGCCGCCGGCCCGGCGACCGGTCCCGGCGCTACCGCGTATTATGCTCGAACTGCGCCAGGAGGACGTTGCCGCGCTTGACCGCGTCGTCGAGGCCCGCCTGCGCGGTCTCCTTGCCGGCGAAAATCGCCTCGAGATCCTCGGCGATGACGTTGCGAATCTGCACCAGATTGCCTAGGCGTAGCCCGCGCGAATTCTGCGTCGGCGGTTTGCGGGTCAGCTGCAGCACCGGAATCTCGCGGCCCGGGTTCTTGTCGTAGAAACCGGACTCCTTGACCGCCTCATAGGCAGCCTTGGTGATCGGCAGATAGCCGGTCTTTTCGTGCAAATCGCTCTGCAAGCCGGTCTGCGACAGAAACGTGAAGAATTTCGCGACTCCCTTGTATTCTTTCGGCGCCTTGCCGGCGAGAACCCACAGACTGGCGCCGCCGATGATCGAGTTCTGCGGCGCGCCTTTGACATCGGGGTAGTAGGGCAGCTCCGCCGCTCCGAAATCGAACTTCGCGCCGGATTTGAAAATGCCGTAAGCGCCAGACGAGGTCTGGATCATGCCGCACTCGCCGTTCAGAAATTTGCCTTCGGGCTCGGTCGTGCGCCCGCCGTAATCGAAGCTCCTGTCCTTTTCCGCCGTCGCGAGGTTGGCGATATGCCTGACCACCGTCGGGTTGTTGAATTTGAGCCGGGCATCGGTGCCGTCGAACCCATCGGCCTTGCTCGCGAAGGGCAGGTTATGCCAGGCGCTGAATTGCTCGAGCTGGGTCCAGCTGATCCAGCCCGCGGTAAACCCGCACGGCACCCCGGCGGCGCGCAGCTTCTCGGCCATGGCGAAGGTTTCGGGCCAGGTCCGGGGCGGCTTGTCCGGGTCGAGCTCGGCTTTTTTGAAGAGCGCCTTGTTCCAATAGGTGATCGCGGTAGAGCTGTTGAACGGCAGTGACAGCATCCGGCCATCGGCGGTGCTGTAATAGCCGGTGACCGAGGGCAAATAGGCCTTTGGATCGAACGGCTCTCCGGCGTCCTCCATCAGCTGGTAAACCGGCTTTACCGCGCCCTTAGCGGCCATCATGGTCGCAGTGCCGACTTCAAATATCTGGATGATGTCCGGCGCGTTGCCGGCGCGGAAAGCGGCGATGCCGGCGTTCATCGTCTCGGCGTAGGAGCCCTTGAACACCGGCACGACCTTGTATTCGCTCTGCGAGGCGTTGAAGTCGGCGGCGATCTTGTTGACGACCTCGGCGTTCTTCGCGGTCATCGCGTGCCACCATTGCAACTCCACGGGATCGGCCGACGCGGCGCCGATGGTCGCGACAACAACCTTCGCCATCGCCGCGGCCAGCAATGTGCATTTCATCTCGGCCCCCCAGCTTGCGAGTTCGATCCGCCTTGATGCGACCTAGCGCCAACCCGCTTGCGGAATCAAGCTAGGCGCGGAAAGCTTTTATGACGATCTCTTGTGACGATCTTGCGCAGGCTTTCGCAGATACGGGGCAAAGGCAGCGAAATGGGGGCTTTTCGCACCGTCCTTGCAGACGCGATCCGGCCGCGCGCCGAATCGGCGCTCACCGAGATCAGCCGGCAGGCAGCTGCGGTGGAGCTCGGTGCCCCGGTCGCGATCCGGGTCAACCCGCGCGCCCGTCGCGTTGCACTGCGGATCGACGTAGCCGAGCGCAGGGTCGAGCTGATACTGCCGTGCGGTGTTCCCGCCGAATTGGGCCTGCATTTCCTCAGAGACAATCGAAGATGGATCGCCGCCCGGCTCGGTGCACTGCCCCGCCCGATACCGTTCGCCGAAGGCGCGGTCGTTCCGGTGTTGGGCGTACCGCATACGATCTGCCGTAGCTTCGATGCCTCGGCCCCGCCGGTGGTGGTCGCCGATAGGGAAATCCGCGTGCGCGGCGACCCGCTGCATCTGTCGCGGCGGGTCCGCGGCCATCTCGCGGCGCTGGCCCGTGACGAACTGGCGCGACGTGCGCGCCCGCTCGCCGCGCAGATCGGCCGGAAAGTGACGAGGGTCGGCGTGCGCGACACCAAGAGCCGGTGGGGCAGCTGCTCGTCGAGCGGCAATCTGTCGTTCAGCTGGCGGCTGATCTTCGCCCCCGAGCCGGTCATCGGCTATGTCGTTGCTCACGAAGTGGCACACCTCGCCGAGATGAATCACGGGCCGCGCTTCTGGCGGCTGGTCGAGAGCCTGGCGCCGGGCAATGCCCAGCCGCGCGCTTGGCTCGCCCGGCACCGCGCGCGGTTGCTCGCCTATGGCTGATCGGCGTCCCGTCGCATGATCCATACCAACAGGGCGAGGCCCGGCAGACAGGCGGCGGTGCTGAGCACAAAGAACGGTCCCCAGCCGAGCGCGTCGGCGAGCGCGCCGC
>Ga0306921_10003557_pt1 | contig 15813 bp, 15 predicted proteins | sample sta12Cox44000080_FD_203760 | JGI IMG/M metagenome (GOLD analysis project Ga0306921, IMG submission 203760) | Lab enrichment of tropical soil microbial communities from Luquillo Experimental Forest, Puerto Rico - statoxic.12C.oxic.44.000.080 (v2)... | ecosystem: Environmental > Terrestrial >...
GATCCATCTCGGCCAGGCGCGCAAAAGATATTCCCGGCGCGCAGAAGATCTCGACGTACTCCATCGCGGCGGGTGCGGGGCTGGTGACCGCGGTCATGACGTGGGCCGGAGTGATCGACAGGGCGATTACCTCGATCATTCCAGTAGGCAGCATGATCATCGCCAACGCAATGAATACAAATGGGTTGGCGCTCAATCGCTTCCATTCCGAGGTCATGGCGCATGCAGGCGAGATCGAAACTGCGTTAGCGCTCGGGGCCGTTCCCGAGGACACGGTGGCTGCGTACGCTGAGTCGAGCATTCATGCGTCCCTGATTCCCGCTATTGATAACTTGCGGTCCCTGGGCATCGTCTGGATTCCTGGCCTTATGACGGGCATGTTGCTCTCCGGCTCGAACCCGTTGTATGCAGCGATCTATCAGTTTGTGGTGATTGCCATGATTCTTGCATCCTCCGGACTGACTTCGTTGTTGAGTACACTCATGATCCGCGCAAGCGTCTTCTCGCCGGCGGATCAGCTTGTGCTGAAAGCCGGGTTGAGCACGCGGGGCTCGCTGCCAGGACACCAATAGCAAGACATGAGCGTCATTCGAATTTAAGGTTGTTCATATCGCATGAAGTGATTTTCCCGGCCGGGAGTGGGGTCGTCGGCTGTATCAATCCCGGATTTGAATTAAAGAGAACTCAGGTTCCCCAGCGGGCGATGCCTTTTTTTGTGGCTAAGTCCAATTTGAGACCCCTCTTACGCACGCCGTTTTTGCTGTCTCAATGGAGGTGTGCGTATCAAGGGTTTGCGCCATCGTAAAGTTTTCGTTCAGGCGACCAGGCAGCGGAGTCGGGAGGCGGAGCGGTGCCGCGCGCCTCCGACTCCTACCACGCGCAGCCGGGAACTATTCCTGTGTGAAAAACGACCAGAAGCTCTCCACGACCAGCTTTGGCACGTCCGACCGATTGGAGTTCGTCATCAGTCCGTGGGCCGCTCCTTCAACTGGAACGAGTTTCGCGCGCGCCGGGATAAGCTTGATCGCGTCCTGCAGTTCCTCGATTGAACCAAAGGCGTCCCTGGTTCCGCTGATGAACAAGCTTGGCGTCCTCAGGGTGGAAAAATGGGCGGTTCGTAGTTGGGTTGCACGTCCGGGCGGATGCAACGGATAGGAAAGAAGCAGCAAGCCCTCAGCCAACGAGGGTTCGGAGGCGACGAGCATGCTGGCTTGGCGTCCTCCGTACGACGTGCCACCCAGGAACGCGCGACCGGGCACCTGCTCCCTCAGGACGGTAATTGCCCGCCGGAGCCCCGCCTGGTCGACCTTGGCGTCGGAAGGAGAAGGCGGCCCGTGTGGACGGCGTTGGCGATATGGCAGGTCGCAACGTAAGACGCTCAGCCCCGACCGAGAAAATAATTCGGCCAGCGCGACTAGCAGCGGGGCATTGCAATTGCCACCTGCTCCGTGAGTAAGCACCATAACCCCGGTCGAGCCCGGAGCAGGATGAAGAAAGCCACGGACCGGAGCTTCTCCTGGCGGGTGGTTGACGAATGCCTGTATTTCAGCGGTAGCCAAGACGCGAATGTAGCCCCTCTCAAAAAACTTTATTATCATTGAGTATAGTTATGCAATCATGCAACCTTTGGGCTGCATCGGAGTGTTCACAAAGATAGATGGACTTAGAGGAAAAACAGGTACGTTTGCGTCACGTAACAGCGGCAATCTGGCTAGTATTCGCGCTGTGGCTGGTCATCTCACTGGTGGGGATCTGGCGATTCGCAGGGGGACACCCAGCCCCGGCAGATACAAAGGAACCTAGTTCGCGGGCGGACACCAGCCTCCCCGTCGGTTCACATCCCACGGCTGACACGTCAGACCTGAAGCAGCCTTGGCCCGCCGCTCGTGTTTGTTGACGGCCAGCACCTCACCGTGAACCCCTGTCAAACCTGGCGCGCTTGGTCCGTACGCAGCTCGCGCACAGCCACACGACTTTCTGCCGTACGTTGCCGACAACTCCCAACGTTGTGGCAGGTCAATTGGCAGCGAATACATCTCATCCGTCCCCAGGTACTTGAATTCAGCCGGGCAGTTCGCGTTGATGCACCTTCCGAGCTTCGCGACCGACATGGTGATCACTTGGATGCCGTGCACGTCCCAAAGTCGATGCCCGCCACAAGCAGTCTCTAGGTAGATCATTGCCCTTCCATTTCATGGCTCTATCCGTTCCGGAGACAAACAATTGCATCTAATTCCGATAGACTACTGCGGAGAGGATGAATGTCACGACTTTGTCTTCCGGGAAAACCTTACCCCTTGGGTGCAACTTGGGACGGCACCGGCGTGAACTTTGCGCTCTATTCCGAACACGCTGACAAGGTTGAGCTTTGCTTGTACGACAATCGCACGAAGCGCGAGTCGGATCGCCTTCTGGTACGTGAGCAGACGGCATTCGTCTGGCACTGTTACATCCCTGGATTACAACCCGGCCAGTTGTACGGCTATCGCGTATACGGACCGTGGGACCCTAATCGCGGGCTGCGCTTCAATCCCGCCAAGTTGCTTATCGATCCTTACGCGCGCGCCATTCACGGAAGCATTGACTGGAGCAAACCCATCTACCCGTATCGTGCGGGCGGTGACGATCTGATTATCGACCGCCGTGACAGTGCGTCGGGAATGCCCAAGAGCGTAGTCGCGAATCCCTATTTTGACTGGGAACATGATTGCCCGCCAAAGATCGCACTCAGCGATTCGATCATCTACGAGCTGCACGTACGCGGCTTCAGCAAGCTGAACAGACAGATTCCGGTGCCGCTGCGCGGGACGTTCGCCGGTTTGGCCTCGCCACCTTCACTGAAATACCTCAAACAACTCGGCATCACTGCGGTCGAGTTGATGCCTGTACACCAGTTCATCGACGACAAGGTCCTGGTTGATAGAGGTCTGCGAAATTACTGGGGCTATAACACTATCAACTACTTCGCGGCAGAGTCGCGCTACTCGTCTTCCGGCGACACCGGATCACAGATCACCGAGTTCAAGGCAATGGCGAAGGCGCTGCATCGCGAAGGCATTGAAGTGATTCTGGACGTTGTATACAACCACACCGCCGAGGGTAATCACCTCGGCCCTATGCTAAGTTTTCGCGGCATCGACAATCCAACCTACTACAAACTCGTGCCCGACTCGCCACGCTTTTACATGGATTACACTGGCACCGGCAACAGCCTGAACGTGCGGCATCCGCAGGTCCTGAAGCTCATCATGGACAGCCTGCGCTACTGGATCACCGAGATGCACGTGGACGGCTTCCGCTTTGACCTGGCGGCCACGCTGGCGCGGGAACTACACGATGTGGACAAGCTCTCGGCGTTTTTCGACATCATCCATCAGGACCCGGTTATTTCTCAGGTCAAGCTCATTGCAGAACCATGGGACGTCGGTAACGGGGGATATCAGGTGGGCAATTTCCCTGTGCTGTGGGCGGAGTGGAATGGCAAATATCGTGATACGGTGCGCCGCTACTGGAAGGGGGACGAAGGCCAGCTGTCGGACCTCGCCTACCGCCTCACCGGCAGCAGCGATCTCTACCAAAACGACGGCCGGCGTCCTTACGCGAGTATCAATTTCGTCACCGCACACGATGGGTTCACTCTCGAGGACCTCGTCAGCTACAACCAGAAGCACAATGCAGCGAATGGTGAAAATAATCAGGACGGTGCGAACGATAACTACTCCTGGAATATGGGCGCCGAAGGGCCAAGCGACGACCCTGCGGTTCTTGCGGCGCGCGAGCGACAGAAGCGCAATCTGCTGGCCACGCTGCTGCTGTCGCAAGGCGTGCCAATGATATGTGGAGGAGACGAAATCTGTCGCAGCCAGCGCGGTAACAACAATGCATACTGCCAAGACAACGAGATCAGTTGGTACGACTGGAACCTCGATGAAGCTACGCAGAGGTTTCTGGACTTTACACGCGCGATGATCGCTCTTCGCAAAGCCCATCCCAACATGCGCCGCCGCAAGTTTTACCAGGACCGCGAGGTCTACCACTCATCGCTGAAGGACATCGCATGGTATAACGTCGATGGCAGAGAGATGGCCGACTCGCAATGGGGCGCTGGTTGGATGCGAAGCATCGGCGTTATGTTTAACGGCAATACGCTGGACCAGATCGACGCGCTAGGTCAGCCCGTCATCGATGAGTCATTCCTGCTGCTGCTTAATTCTTCGCACGAACCGGTCACTTACACCCTCCCACAATCGCCCAAGAATCGCGGTTGGGTGCTGGACATGGATACCAGTGACATTGACAAGCCGTTCAAGAACAAACCATTCAACGACAAGCTAGATGTCTATGCGCGGTCGTTCGTGCTGCTGCAGGAGTTGCCGGAACGCGAAGCGCGTCCGGTGGTCTCTGAAATGGAAGCGGAACCGGTTGAAGCCAACCCGGAACCAGTTGTGCTTGCACCACCATCGGATGTGCCGGCAGAGATCGAGGCTGGAATCGAAGCTGAGCCAGCACCGCCGGAGCAGCCGGAACCCTCGCCAGGGCAGGAGCCCGCCGTGGCGGAGCCGCTACCTGTGAAGTAGCGAGCACAGTCTGACCACGATGATGCGTGGCCCGGACTTGGTTGCGAAAATTCCTATCTGAATGCCTGATGTTACAACCAGAATCTTTGAATTGGGCTCCTGGCGAACAGCTTCCTATCATCCGCCCATGGACATTCAGCGGATAGCACGCCGTGCACCTGACTGAGCTTCCCAATCCCGCGGTCACCTGCGACGGGAGACGTAACAGAGCAGTACAAGCCCAACTGCGCAGTTCTCGTTTCCCTTCTACTCACCAATGAGGAGAGGAGATCAGTTCCATAACAAAGAAAAACCAGATCCTTTCCGGCACTGCCTGTGCGGTGATCGCAACCGTCCTGACCGGGATGCCACCCTGGGCGCAGATGAGGACGCCTGGAGTACTGCTCAAAGTAGCCATGTGGTCCGCGCCTTAGTACCAAACTCAGGTTATACCTGGCAGCTACGGGACCGTCTTTTCAGCCCTTATACGCCTCACCTGGAAGTTCAGATGGAGTTGCCCAGCGTCGAGATGATCAAGAGTTTCGCGGCGGCTGGTCTGGGAGTGTCGATCATCAGCGAGAGCTTCGCGCGCGATGAAGTCCGATCCGGCAAAGTGAAACTTCTTCGGCTCGAAGAGGTTGAACTCTACCGGGAGCTGGGTGTTGCTTACATGCATCGCACCCTTCCACGTTCGCCAAAGCCTTCATCGAGCTGGTAGACGGCGAGCGCAAGGGAAAGAGGTAGCGACCCAAGGGCTCAATGCACTTCCGGCAACCTGAGCTACGGTGACGAGGCGCATTGTCGCACGCCTCAGGCACAGTCCGCGGCGGCCGATTGCGCGACGCCCGGCTTTCCGGCAAACTAGCTGGCACCTGTGGAAGCTCAACCAGTGGCGTCCAGCGTGATTGGCAGCCGGGTATCGGCGCCCAGACAGTCCATCTGGACCGGCGATACGGCACTGCTGATTTACATTGCACTGGCCACCGTAGTTATCCACATCATCACCGGAAACCGCTATGGTTTCCAGCGTGACGAGCTGGCGACGCTGGATGATGCACGGCACCTAGCCTGGGGTTATCCGGCGTACCCTCCGGTGACGCCTTTCTTTGGGCGCATTTCGCTCATCCTGTTCGGCACTTCGATCGTCGGGTTCCGTTTCTTCGCGGCCGTGGCGCAAGCGGTCGGGTTGCTGCTGACCGGGCTGATGGCGCGCGAACTGGGCGGACGCCGCGGGGCACAACTGGTGGCGGCAGTAGCTGCCATCCCCTTCGCGCTCGGTGGCGGCGCACTCATGCAGTATGTGTCATTCGACTACATCTGTTGGGTGCTGACGGCGTACTTCTTAGTTCGCTTGTTAAAGTCTGAGGATCCGCGCTGGTGGGCGGCAATTGGGGCGGGCATCGGCTTCGGCATGCTCTCGAAGTACACGATCGGGTTCTTTGTTCTTTCTATCGTTGCGGGCGTGCTGCTCACCGATACCCGCCGTTTTTTGAGGAGCAAGTGGCTCTGGGCAGGAGTAGCCATTTCGTTGGTGATATTTCTGCCGAACCTGCTGTGGCAAGTCCAGCACAATCTCGTGTCGCTGGATTTTCTGAAGCACATCCACGCGCGAGATATACGCGAGGGCCGCACCCAACATTTCCTGCCCGAGCAGTTAGCGCTGACGTTCCTCCGCTTCCCGCTGGCCGTTGCCGGTCTCTACTTCTATTTCTCGCGCGACGGCCGCCGCTTTCGCATGTTGGGCTGGATGTACCTCATCACCCTCCTGCTCTTCACCATTGCGAAAGGACGCTGGTACTACATGGGGCCGGCCTACCCCATGCTGTACGCTGCTGGCGCGGTGTGGGGCGAACACTGGCTGGCCTCTATGCAGCGTACCCGCGCGATGACCGTGCGTTGGACCGTGTGGACGGCACTCACCGTTGACGTGCTTTTCACCATTGCCTTCTGGTTGCCTACCGCCCCCGTGACCTCGGGTTGGTGGAAGATTTCCAATGCAGTGCAAGGTGACTACCGCGAAGAGATGGGTTGGCCGGAGCTGGTGCAGGAAGTGGCGAAGATTCGCGATACGCTCACGCCGGAAGAGCGCGCACACCTGGGGATCATAGGAACGAACTACGGCGAGGCTGGAGCAGTCAACCTGTACGGCCCGCAGTATGGATTGCCACGCGCCATCAGCGGCATCAATTCCTTCTGGCAGCGGGGGTATGGTGATCCGGCCCCGCAAACGCTAATCGTGATCGGTCTGGACCAGGACGAAGTTGCTGAGCATTTTGAATCGTGCCGGCTTGCAGGGCATACCTGGAACCGGTATGGCGTAAAGAATGAGGAGACGGAGGATCACCCTGACATCTTCGTTTGCGGTCCACCGAAGCAAGGCTGGCCGACGTTTTGGAAGCACTTCCGGTACTACGGATAAAAGGTCGCGCGGCGCAAGCTCGTCGTTGAATCGACTGCTCAACGACTCAACCGCGCCTGCTGTCCGCTATAATGCCCAGAAGCTTTCCGCTTAGAGACTGAGATTTGACTGGGACCGCTGCACGCCGCTTCGGGCCGTACGAGATTCTCGAGCCCATCGGGGTTGGGGGGATGGGTGAGGTGTTTCGTGCGCGTGATCCGCGCCTTCGACGGGAAGTTGCCATCAAAATCCTGCCTGCTGCCTTCAGCTCAGACGCTGATCGTCTGCGCCGCTTTGAGCAGGAGGCTCACGCCACGGCGGCACTGAACCACCCGGCCATCCTGGCGGTTTTTGACGTCGGAACGGAAAACTCTCTTCCTTACCTTGTGACTGAATTGCTGCAAGGAGAGACCCTGGCCGACCGGCTGGCCCGTGGACCTGTGCCGGTGCGCAAGGCAATTGACTACGGTATTCAGATCGCCCGCGGCCTCGCTGTAGCACATGACGCCGGCATTGTGCACCGGGATCTGAAGCCGGACAACATATTCATCACCACGGATGGCCGCGCCAAAATTCTTGACTTTGGCTTGGCCAAGCTCCTGGAGCCAGACGCAAGGTGCACCTCAAACAAGACATCCGATACTATCACCGTCGTCGGAACCGTCGTGGGGACTGAAGGATATATGTCCCCAGAGCAGGTGCGAGGGCTTCCCACCGACCACCGCTGTGACATCTTTGTTTTAGGCGTGGTGCTGCACGAGATGCTCACCGGAAAACGTGCGTTCAAGCGAGCCACCCCCGCCGACAGCATGAGTGCCATCCTGAATGAAGACCTACCTGACTTGCCCGAGCTCGTCGCGCAGGTCCCGCCTGCTCTTCAACGAGTGGTGCACCGCTGCCTGGAAAAGAATCCGGCCGAGCGTTTTCAGTCCGCTTCTGATCTGGCCTTCGCCCTAGAGGCGCTCTCGTACATATCGGGCTCACACTCCGGGGTGGATCTTCTGCGGGCTGGCGAGCGCCACGTCGGACGTAACTGGATCTTGTGGGCAGTCGCGCTAGCCGTAATAGGTATTGTTGCGGCTGCGGTTTGGTGGAGGACACCACCCGCGGCTCCCCAAGTGGAGAGCGTCAAGCAACTCACCCATGACGGCGTGCCAAAAGCAACCGACGGGGCCCTTGCGACTGACGGGGCGCGGATCTATTTCAACGAGGGCGAAACCAATAATTGGAGGATCGCTCAAGTCTCGGTTACGGGGGGGCAAACAGCCGAATTCACAAGCAGCGTGCGCGACCCGCAGGTTGTGGCTGTCAGCTCCGATACGTCGGCTCTCATGGTACTGGAGAGTGCCGTCGAAGTCGGAAATCCATACGGAGTTCCGCTGTGGCTGTTGCCGCTACCCGTGGGCGAGGCGCGGCGAGCCGGAGATCTGAAGGCTGAAGATGCGGCTTTCTTCCCCGACGGTCGGCACATCGTGTATGCCAGTGGCAGCGGTCTGTATGTGGCCGACTCCGGCGGCGGGAATCCTCACAAGCTGGGTGAATTCCCCGCCTCCGTCGGGTCTCCCGCGGTTTCCCCAGATGGGAGCCGTATCCGATTTACTCTTTGGGGAAAGAACGGTTCCGGCACACTCTGGGAGATCGCTGCCGAAGGAGGACAGGCACGGCAGTTGTTGCCGGGCTGGCATGATCAACCGGTCGAGTGCTGTGGCCGATGGACTGCCGATGGCCGGTATTTTATCTTTCAGAGCTGGCGAGATACCGAATGTGATCTGTGGGCACTAGACGATCGGATTTCCCTCTTTGCACAAGCCCGACGCCAGCCTACACCATTGACCCGGGGGCCATTCTCTTACTTTCATCCGCTGACCAGTCGGGACGGAAAGATCTTCGCTCTGGGCGTGCAGAGCCGTGGCGAAGTCGTTCGCTATGACCGCGCCGTGCAGCAGTTTATCCCCTACTTGAATGGGATTTCAGCGACCGACGTCATGTCGTCGCGAGATGGAAAGTGGGTCATCTGGGTCGACTATCCTGGACACACCCTGTGGCGGAGTCGCCGGGACGGCAGCGAGAGACTTCAGCTGAGCTTTGCGCCCCTGTCGGTGTCGTATCCTCGCCTCTCCCCCGATGGAGAGACTGTTGCCTTCAACGGCTTCAGGCGGACCGACGGCTTCGGGCAGTACCTGGTGAGCATGCAGGGCGGAATGCCGCGAAAGATAGCTGACGGCCGCGGTTCTGGTGCGTGGTCTCCTGATGGAAAGTCGCTGGTCTTCACTTCAGCAGTACCGGGAGCACCGATTGGCAGCGATGCCAGCCTGGAGGTGCACACCATCGACTTGCAGAGTGGCAAGGAGTCTCTAGTACCGGATTCGCAGGGCAAGATCGGCCCCTTCTGGCCTACCCCAGACACACTGATCGCTGCCAACACCGGTCTGGACAAGTTTGTAAGGTACGACTTCCGGACTAGCAAGTGGTCCGACTTTGCCAAAGGACCTTCTTCTAACTGGTTGCTTTCCTGGGATCGGAAATACCTGTATTGCGACCGAGCGGATGCTTCGGGGCGTAAGGCCATACGAATTCATTTGCCGGACGGCCATGAGGATTATGTTGCTGATCTGCAGGGAATCCGGCGGGTCGTAGATCTCGACCATGGCACCTGGCTGGGCATCGCAGAAGACGGTTCAGTACTGCTCACCCGCGATACCGGTACGCAGGAAATCTATTCGCTCGCCGTGAAGTGGCCCTGAGCCGTGCGGCCGGCGCAGCCCATCTGCGTCGCGATTCGAGCCCATCGGCCCAGAAATGAGCTATCTCCTTCACCTTCGATCAGTTCTTTGATGGTCCGAGTACCTGCTCGAGCTGAGAAACCTGCTGCTTCATGAGCTCTGCGTTCGGCCCGATCATTACTGTCGCAATCAACTATGCAGCGTTCGCTGCGAGGAGGAGAGTTTTCTGGCATCGGGAAACTCCGCGATCCGCGTTGTAAACTGTTGCAGCAGTTCGGAGACACAACCCATGCCCCGCGGCACAATCACCCGCCAGCCCTCACCTACAGGCCGGCAAGAGAGAGTCACGAAGACACGTGTAAAGTCGCCCGCCGGAAGATTGGTGTCGGCATCTCGGAAATCATCGGCACAAGCGGAGCCTATCAAGAAAGCTGCCAAGCAAACGAGATTTCTCAGCGGCACCGTTGCAAAAGCCGCCAGGGCTTTTGCCAGGGGCGTTCCCAAGGGATACAATCCGCTTACTCCTGAGCGCGTAAGTAAAATCCTGAAGCGGCTTGACGAGCGCTATCCCAACGTGACCTGCGCCTTGCATCACAACAGTGCGTGGGAGCTGCTGGTCGCCACCATCCTCTCCGCGCAATGCACCGACGCGCGAGTGAACATGGTGACGCCGATTCTGTTCGAGAAGTATCCGACGGTCGAGCACTTCGCTGCCTTGCAGCCGGAAGACCTTGAACCCGACATTCGCTCCACGGGATTCTTTCGCAACAAGTCCAAATCCCTTGTCGGCGCCGCGCGCAAAATTTTCGAGCAGTTCAATGGGGATGTGCCGCGTACCATGGACGAGCTGCTCGAAATACCTGGCGTCGCCCGCAAGACTGCGAACGTCGTGCTAGGAACCTGGTACAAGATCGCCGACGGCGTAGTAGTCGACACCCATGTGCAACGAATTTCCCGGAGGCTGGAACTGACGCGCAACGAGGATCCGCAGAAGATTGAGCAAGACCTGATGAAGGTGATTCCACGCGCGAAGTGGATCGACTTCTCACACCAAATCATTCATCATGGGCGCTCACTTTGCATCGCGCGCAACCCCAAATGCTCCGATTGTCCGCTGGAGACTCTGTGTCACGCTGCCGACAAGACGTGGTCCACCGTCGAAATGCATAGGAGCGCCAGGCCCTGAGTGTGCCACAGACAGGAATGCCGGACACCGCAGTGCCCGGCATGGGGTTCACTGGATTCGTTGGTTGACGAATTCAGCTTCGGTTACTGGCACTGACCGTTTCCGCCACCATCGTCAAATACGAAGCCAGCCGGACCCTCACCATAGACGAAGGTTTGGCTGCGGCAGGGGTGCCCGTTGTTAAGCGTTTCAGTCCTGGGCCAGCTATACACGCCAGGCCCGGGTCCTTGCTGTGGTGCTTGTGGGGTACGGGTGAACCACTGCAGCGTGGCTTCAACCTGCACGTGGAAGGTGTACGGCCCGCCATTGGTAGTGGAATTCACCGAATAATCGGAGTCGACATCCTTCATTGCCTCGATGACGTCCCCGGTTTCCAGATTGCATTGGCCAAATTGCATGGATCCGTCAACCCAGCACGACACGTTGGTGTTAACGAATGGATCGTTGTACAACTCCGTGATCTCGTGGCTCATGACGAACGTGTCCTGGCCAAACGGGAAGAACGGATTCGTCAGTCCGTTGTCGGCATTGTGGGGAATAAACGTCGACCATGTCCACACCAGAATACCGGGCACCGGATTGCTCCAGTTCTGGGCAGTGTGGAACCCGAGAATGCAGCATCCATTGCCCTGGAACATCGTGAGGTAATCGGTGAGAATGATCGGAATTGTGGTGTTGACCGGATTCTCAGCGCTCAGAATCTGTTCGAAGATATTGAATTCGGAATCGATATTCACTACTGGAAATTGGTTGTTGTTGGTATCACAACAAGCTAACGCCCAGTCACCGTTATTGAAGAAAAGTTGCTGAACGTACTGCGTCTTGGGTTCCGTCGGTGGGTTCAATACGCTATGCCAACTGGCCTTCTTGACGCCGGTAAAGGAAGCGCGCAAATTGGTGTCGCCAAACTGTCCGGTATCTGCTGCAAACCCACCACTCGCCGGATAGGAAGTGTTGACGTAAATCGGCGACTGCTTCATCAAATCGCCGTCGTTACCCTCAGGGTCGTTGTTGATGGTCGGGTCGAAGACGAAGGCCAGATTTCCATCGGCATCGAAAAGCTCGGTGATCAACGGAATCAGCTCATTGTCGATTCCGGTGGTGCCGCCGGCCTTTGGTGAGTGTCCAACCATCGAATAGGTATACACGCTGTTCCTGTATCCGGTGATGAACCAGCTATTGAAGTACGGAATCGTACTCTGCGTCCCGTTCTTGAAGTTGGCGCCGGCCTTCTCCTTAATCAACGCATTGTTTGTAGCCGCGCTGAGTTTATTCTGAGCCTTAAATTTCGTAAGAGATCCAGGCTCCTTTTGTGCCTTGAGCACCTGCTTGACAGGTGTCCCCTTGATGGTTGACTTAACGACTACGACATTCTGATTAGCCGCAAAACTTGCCGCTGCACCAAATGTCAAGACCAGAATGCTGAGCAGTCCCGCAATCTTTCTCATATCTCGATATCCCCCTCTCTCAGGAGTTGTTGTTACGCGGCCACAGCGCGAAGCGGCGTTGGCCACGCGAGAAGCTCGAATGATCGTTTTTGGCCGAGGTCCTTAATCCCGCCAACCTAGGTGCGAGTACCACCCCTGGGAAGGGTCCTATTTTCTGAACTTGCGACGAAGTACACCCGCCATACCGAGCAGTCCGCTGCTCAACAATGCCATCGATCCAGGCTCCGGAACCGTAGAGCTGGTCAGGCTGACATCGTTGATGGCGAAATCATTGTTGCCGAACTGGTCCACCGAGCTGAGAACGATCTTCGTGATATTAGCGCCGGTCACGTCGCCGACGCCGATAAACGCCGCTGATCCGTCGCCGTTGGCGTTGCTCGTGCCATTCACGGTGTAGTCAAAAGCATCGACACCACCGACGAACACCTGGATGGTGCCGGTGTAGGGGCCAAAAAAATCGGCCTGCAACTGAAGCCCTACGCTCGATACGCCGGTCGCGAAACTGAGGGTCAAATTCCCATTTCCTCCGGTCCAGACCAACGTTTCACCATTTTCAAAATTTCCATTCCAGCCGTTGCCTTGATCGCGCCGTTCCCCTTGGAGCGCCCCACCGATATCGAGGGTGGCGTTCAGGCCGTTAAACGACGTTACGACCACAGGTGTGTTAAAGACTGTGAAAGTCGTACCGAGCTGGCTCCAGTCAAAGATATCGTTCGGGTTTTGCTGGGCACGAGTGGCAAAAGTTGTGAACGCGTCTGCATTGGCTAGGGCGCCAAGGCACAGCAACGCGAATGCTAACAGCACAATTTTCTTCAAGTTGTTTCCTCCTGTTTTGAAATTGGCTTGTAGGTGGGGGGGTGGTGATGGAGAGGCAATTGAACTGCCACTTGTAGGCTGCTAAGTGCCTTACTTGCCCCGCAGTCGCACAGCCTAGGGGGGAGGTGTGCAGACATTTGCATTTTTTGGATAACTATTTCTTTATCAAAGGCTATTGTTCAGAAGTTAAACCGTGGAGTTCCGACTGCGGAAGCCCCTAATCTCAACAAGTACTGGGCGATCAGAACAAGGTCGGCGGACAGGCCTCTCTGCCCAACGGGGTCGGTGGCCAGTAGGCGCTAGATCCGCGTATGAACGGCACACCAGGAACCCCCGTGCCGCCAGTAAGAGGAAGCGTTTGATCGAAGCGCGATGCAAAGGCCGGGGTATCGGATCGTAATGGCGAGTCACACACAACCTCCCGATCCAGCAGAAGAGTCGCCATCGGCCAATAGTCCCGGCTATCGCGACGCAGACCCTCAGCGGCGCCCACACTTTCGCTTTCGGCTTATGCTGCGAGACATCGCGGGAAAAGGTGAAGAATGCAGTGCAGCTGGCAATGGCAGCAGCACCTGATGATGCCGCATTAGACGCTTCGAAACCCAGCACAACATCCACACCCACCCAGCCAGTCATGCTCTCCCGACTGCGAACCCTGCACCCTGACACAGCCGTTTCGGCAGCAAGTAATTCCCGATGCCGAGAATGAATGAGCTTATCCATCCCAGAACATGAGCATGCCCTTGAGCCTGGATCCAGATGGACGGGATGCTCTCATCTGCCTGGCGCGCCCGCTGATTAAATCAGGTTCCGGACGCCGAAAAACGTACCCGGTAGCAATATGAACGGGAGCCGCCGGAAGGCAGTCGCGACAGCTTCAATTCGCGCCCGGTCCGCTCGAAGATCCCGAGCGTTTCGGATGTGGCGCAGAGTGGCCGGAGCGGCGGTTCTTTCCGGGATTTAGAGGAACTGTGGCATGGGCTACTGTGACTAATTTCGCGATTCCATCGCCACGGCGCGCGGGAACAGCACGTTGTTCTCGAGGTGGATGTGCTGATGCAGGTCGGCTTCGAACCTGAGCAACGCCTCATAGAACGCACGATAGCTGGTGCAGGCATCCTCCGGCATCACATAGTTCTTGGTCACTGCACGCAGTTGCTTGAGCACAACACCAGCTCCATCGTGTTCCTGCATCATCATGCGCACAGGATTGACGATGGTACCAAACATCGCCGGCGGCGCAGGTTCTCCAGAAGCGGCAGCTTCTTCCAAACGGACAATGTACGGGAATAGCACCTGTTCTTCTTTCACCAGGTGAGTAGCGAGTTCACCGGAGAGACCGCTGAAAAGATCCTTTGCCTGCAGTAGCTCAGGATGGTTGGAGCCATGCTTGGCAACAACCTTCTCCGCCAACGCTTCGATGCGCGGGCACTCTTTGCGCACGAAAACGTGATGCGTGTCTTTGATGTGGGCGATCAGATCGGTTAGCAGCTCATTCTTCCATTCGCGGCCCGCCGTCTGAGATGGGGTCGCCATCCCTTCCGAAAGGCGTCGGAGCGCCTCCTCGAGCGGGATCTTCGCTTCGGCGCACGCCTCCCCGAGGGTGCGCGAGCCTCCGCAGCAGTAATCAATTCCCAGTTTTTCGAATTCTCTGGCCGCGTTGGGTTCTTCCACGGCGATCTCGCCAATGGTCTTGGTGGCTTTGATGGACATCGTTCTCCTCCTGGGCCAGCTGACAGCCCGCGTCCCGGCGCTTGCGAGCCGGGAACATCTGTCAGAAGGTCAGCTTGCCGTCACCTTTTGACTGTAGTGAAGAGAAGGGGGGCGGACTATGACTTCTGTCACGGAGAAGATCGAAAAGTACCAAGATAGCAGTCTCGTTATTGAGACGGCCCTGCACAATCTGCACAATCCTGCCCAGGACCCTCTGTCACCCCTGCGGGACTGCACTTCCTCACTTCGCTACACGGCATTCCGCTCTTGGTTCCGTGCCGGGCTAATCTCGTCCTCCGTATGGGCCGGTTTAATGCAGATTTCGACCCATGGCAACACGGAAGAGTCCTTTTTAAGGGCTTCCGTTGGCATCACCTAGTACACAGGGTCTACGACCCCGTAGCTCTAAATTTCGTTCTTCTTTGCCAGCGTACTGATGCGGTCGGAGGCACGGAAAGCCAGGGCCTGGATGGTTTCGGTGGGCTGACCCCGCCCACTGGTCACGAAGCTCGAGCCATCGCACAGAAAAAGATTCGGCACGTCGTGGGTGCGATGGTCAGGGTTGATCACTGAGGTCTTGGGGTCCTTACCCATGCGGCAAGTGCCGAGCAGATGGAAGCCCACGCTCTGTTCAGTAACCGGGAAAGCCACCCATTTGTCCAGCGCGCCAGCAGCATCGAGCAGCTCCATCGAGCGGTCTTCGAAAAACTTTGCCGTCTTCAGGTCGTCAGGGTGATCCCTGTAAGTAACGCAGATGGTCGGCTGTCCCCACGAGTCTTTCACCGTGGCATCGAGCGAGATGCTGTTGTCGGCCAATGGCAGCGAGGTCCCGTGGCCCATCAGATCCATACTGTGGGTGTAGTACTTCTGCAACGCCTTCTTGTAGTCGCTGCCCCAGTGCGGTTGATGCGGTGGCAAGCCGGCAAGAGCGAACTCAATGGGCGCGAACTGAAAACGGGCGTCGATGCCGCCC
>Ga0306921_10003558_pt1 | contig 15812 bp, 18 predicted proteins | sample sta12Cox44000080_FD_203760 | JGI IMG/M metagenome (GOLD analysis project Ga0306921, IMG submission 203760) | Lab enrichment of tropical soil microbial communities from Luquillo Experimental Forest, Puerto Rico - statoxic.12C.oxic.44.000.080 (v2)... | ecosystem: Environmental > Terrestrial >...
GAAATCGAGCATGATCTTGATCGTCTTGTCGATCTCCTCCTTAGTCATGTTGCCCTTGTCGCCGTACTTGATATCGCCGCGGGCTTCGAGGGCCATCGCCACGTCCATGACGCCGATCGAAGGAGTGTTGACCAGCGCGGCCTTGCCCTTGAATTCCGGGTTCAGCAGTTCCTTCCAGCTTTCGACAGTGCGGCCGATGAGATCGGGCCGCACGCCGAGCGTGTCGGCGTTGAACATGGTGGGAATGCCAGTCAGCCACTCGGTCGGCTTCGTCGAGAATTTCTTGCCTTCCGGCGAGTCGTAGTACTGAATCTTCATGGGCGAGGTGCCCTGGGTCGAGACCTTACGGCCGTCCGCGTACTCCCCCTTGGTGAAGATCGGCAGCGACTTGTCCCAGTACTTGTATTTGCTCACCGGTATCGGCTGCACGATGTTGCGGCCGACGAAGTAGTAGAGCAGGAAGGTGCCGAGATCGTTGATGTCAATGCTCTTGGGCTGGGTCAGCGTGCGATTGGTTTGAGCGTCCGGATCGATGGCCTGCATCTCGACCGTGAAGCCCAGTTCCTTCGTCGCTTGGTTGGCGATCTCGACGATGTTCGAGTAGGACCCGCCGACCTGGACCAGCTTGATGTCCTTGATGTTCTGGGCCCAGACGGTCGGGAAGCCTCGCACCAAGCCTGAGCCAACGGCGACGCCGGCGCCCGCTGCTGCTGCATTCAAGACCTGCCGGCGCTTGAACTTACGCTTGTGCTTTTCCTCCACTGTTCTGGTCATCGCGCGCTCCCTTGCAAAAGGTGATTGACACGACCTCAAGTGCCAGGCGGATCACCGACCTCATGACGGGCAATGGCAATTAGTCGACAAGGTCTGCGAAGATTCCCGCCCCAAAACTTTGTGCGTCCTCTTTCCACAGATGCGTATGGTGGAATCTTCGCCCCGGCCGCCGGCAAGTCAATCTCAATCGGTGACGAAGTGCCTTGGAGCGAAACGATTGCCTTCGGCCCTGGCGACGCACCGCAGAGCGCGCTCCGAGCGCCCGACGCACATCATCGTGTCCTCGAATGAGATTGCGTTCGTGCGCGCCAGCGGAACTAAGTCGGTATCCGCGCGAGTGCCGAGTCTATCTTGGCTAGCAAGGCTGCCGAATTCAGTTGCTCAGCGATCAGGCGGGCCCGTAACAGGCATTCCCGCGCTTCGCCGTACCGCTTCTTCATCAGATAGAGAAAGCCGAGATTGGCCTCCCTTCTCGCGCGCCAGTGGCTGGTGCCGGCGAACAAGGAAGGGAGCTTCGGCAATGCCTTCCGCGACTGGTGCGACCAGGCCGGCCTGCGGCAATGCTCAGCTCACGGACTGCGCAAGGCCGGCGCGACCATCGCCAGCGACAATGGCGCAACCACACACCAGCTCATGGCCATCTACGGCCGGGAGACGTTGAAGCAGGCCGAGCTCTACACGAAAGCAGCGAATCGGATTCGCTTGGCCAAGGACGCGATGCACTTGCTCGTGCCACCGAAGAACAAACAGAGCGCGTAGGGTGTCGCACCTTTCCACTGATACGAAAGGTGCGACACTTTCAGGGGTCCAAGCCCTTGATAATCCTACGTTCGAAAAAGGAGTGGTGCCCCGAGACGGAATCGAACCGCCGACCCCATCATTACGAATGACGTGCTCTACCAGCTGAGCTATCGGGGCATCGGCGGCGGTTTCTAAGGGAAAGGGCCCAACGGCGCAAGGGGACCGGTGCCAAGGCGGCGTTTCGGCCGCGCGCGGTTGGCCCTATGATCCGGCCGCTTCAACGCATTCTTCGGGAGAGAACGATGGCCAAGGTGGCGTTTCTGGGTCTGGGCGTGATGGGCTTTCCGATGGCGGGGCATCTGGCCGCCAAGGGCCACGAGGTGACGGTCTACAACAGGACCTTCGCCAAGGCCGAGGCATGGACCAAGAAGCACAAGGGCAAGGCGGCCAAGACGCCCAAGGAGGCGGCGGCCGGCCAGGAAATCGTCTTCTGCTGCGTCGGCGAGGACAAGGACGTCCGCGCGGTCGCGCTGGGCGACAACGGCGCCTTCGCCGGCATGAGCAAGGGCTCGATCTTCTATGACAACACCACCGCCTCGGCCGACGTGGCGCGCGAGCTCCACGCCGCGGGCCAGAAGCTCGGCATCGACTTCATAGACGCGCCGGTATCGGGCGGCCAGGCCGGCGCCGAGAACGGCCAGCTCACCGTCATGTGCGGCGGCGAGCAGGCGCCGTACGACAAAGCCCATCCGGTCGCCATGTCCTACGCCAAGGCGATCACCCTGATCGGCCCGCCGGGCTCGGGCCAGATCACCAAGATGATGAACCAGATGTGCATCGCCGGTCTGGTGCAGACGCTCTCCGAAGCGCTGAACCTCGGCCAGCGCGCCGGCCTCGACATGGACAAGGTCATCGCCGCCATCTCCAAGGGCGCGGCGCAAAGCTGGCAGATGGACAATCGCTGGCAGAACATGGTCGCCGGCAAGTTCGACTTCGGCTTCGCCGTCAACTGGATGCGCAAGGATCTCGGCATCGCCATCGCCGAAGGCAAGCGCTGGAACGCGCAGATGCCGGTGGTGGCGCTGGTCGATCAGTTCTATCAGCGCGTCCAGGAACGCGGCGGCGGGCGCTGGGACACCTGCAGCCTGATCCAGCTGCTGCAGAAGTCCTGAGAGCGCATTAGTTCTTTTCTTGCCGTCCTGAGCAAGAGCGCGCACGCCGGTCGCGATCGGCGTGACATGCTCCGCCCGCGCTCAGCATGACAAGGGAGAGCTGCCGATGACCTACACGCTCTACGGCCGGCCACGCTGGGGCTCGACCTTGGTCGAGGCGCAGCTCGTCTGGTACGGGCTGCCCTTCACCTACGAGGCGGTCGGCGACCTGTTGCGCGATCCCCCATCACGCACGGCGTTGGAGAAGATCAATCCGCTGGCCCAGGTGCCGACCCTGGTGATGCCCGACGGCCAGATCATGAGCGAGAGTGCGGCGATCACGCTCCTGCTCGCCGACATTACGGCCAAGGACTCGCTGGTGCCGCCACCGGGCAGCCCAGAGCGCGCAGCGTTCCTGCGCTGGCTCATCTTCCTGGTGGCCAACGTCTATCCCACCTTCACCTACGCCGACATCCCCGGCCGCTTCGTCGAGATCGAGGCAGCGCAGCAGCCGTTCGTGGCGACGGTCGATGCCTATCGCGACCGGCTGTGGCACCAGGTCGAGGGCGAGGCCAAGGCGCCGTGGTTCCTCGGCGAGCGCTTCTCCGCCCTCGACCTTTATATAGATGTCATGACGCGCTGGGGCCGCCGGCGGCCGTGGTTCGAGGCCCACATGCCCAAGCTTTACGCCATCGCCCGGCGTTGCGATGAGCTGCCGCAACTGAAAGACATGTGGGCGCGCAACCAGTGAGCGCGGTCGGTATTGTTGGCGGGCTGGGCGTCGGCGCCACGGTCCACTACTACGAGACCATCACGGCGGCCTGCAAAGCCCGCGGCGTCGTGCCCGATCTCGTGATCGTCCATGCCGACATCGATTACGGCCAGAGCCTGATCCGCGACGGCAAGCTCGGCGAACTGGCGAAATATCTTGCGGGCTTCATCACGCGGCTGGCGCGGGCCGGCGCCGAGACGGTGGTGCTGCCTGCGGTGACGCCGCACATCTGCATCAAGGAGCTGGCGCCGCTCCTGTCGATTCCCCTGATCAACATCGTCGAGGTGCTGGCCGCGGAGCTGAAGCGGCGCAAGACCGGGCGCATCGCCTTGATGGGCTCGGTGTTCACCGTGCAGGGCAGCCTGTGGGGCCAGCTCGCGGGCGTGGAGATCGTCAAGCCGCAGCCCGACGAGGTCGCCTTCATCGGCCAGGCCTACCAGCGCATCCTCGACGGCAAGACCACGCCGACCGACGCCGACGACCTGCGCCGCATCGCCGCCAACCTGCAGCGCCGCGACGGCGTCGAGCTGGTCCTGCTGGCCGGCACCGACCTCGCGGTGATGTTCGACGAGGCGAGCGCGGGCTTTCCCTGCCTCGATGTCGCCCGCCTGCATATCGACGCCATCGTTGAGAAGCTCGCTTCATAGCGAGCGGCTGGCATCGAATCCATAGATGCCCGGCATTGGTCGCCAGCACCTAGCCGCGCAATGGTAGCACCATGACCAGAGGCTATTGGATCTTCCAGACCACCGTCACGGATCCGGAGACGTACAAACAGTACGTCGCGCGCGATGGTGCGGCGTTCGCCAGATACGGCGCGCGCTTCCTGGTACGCGGCGGCCAGTTCGTCGTCGCCGAAGGCACGAGCCGGCAGCGCCATGTCATCATCGAGTTCGAGAGCTACGCGACGGCGAAGGCCTGCTTTCACTCGCCCGAATACCAGGAGGCGTCGGCGTTCCGGCGTGCCGGCGCCATCACCGACCTGGTGATCGTCGAGGGCGCACCCGCTGCCTGAAGCGACTTGCGCATGCAGAGGACTTGCAGCTCTACGCCGCCGCGCCGAACCGTGGCGCGCGCTTCCCGCATGTAGCCGTGCTTGCGATAGAAGGCGACCGCATTCGGCGTCGACTGGAGGTGGAGCGCCGGCTCGCCCGTGCCGCGCACCTGCTCTTCGGCCGCCAACAGCAACGGGCCGCCGGCGCCGCGGCCGAGCCTGGGATCGACATAAAGCGCCCGCAGCTCGGCGCCTTTGGTCGAGGCAAACCCGACCACGCGATCGGCGTAGGTCGCGGCGAGCATGACCTCGCCCGCGGTCATGGCACGGCGATAGTCGTCGGCCGAACGCGGCGCCAGCCACAGTTCAATCTGGGCGGCGCTGTAGGAGCCCGCGCACAAGGCTCGGACCGAGGCCTTGTGCAGGTCGCACAGCAGCGCCGCGTCGGCCGTCACGGCACGGCGAACGTCGAAGCGTTTCATGGCAACGCCTAAAACGTCTGCCGCACGCCGACGATCTGGCCGAGGCAGCGGCCAACGTGCTCGGCGGTGTCGGGCGCGAGGCCTTCGACCTCGATCTCGACCGACAGAAGATCGTCGGCGGCTTGCGCGAACACCCGCGCCGGCACCAGGCCGCGCTTGGCCAACAGGTCGAGCGCGCGCGACAGCACGGCCGGCTGAGCGTCGGCTTCGAAACAGTATCTGACGGTTGATGAGTTACGCTTGAGCGCGAATACGGCGGACATGGAACGACTCCCCTGCGAACGGACGAACGGCTACCAGCCGGTTTGCAGTGCAAACCGGGGTGCTAATTCGCGTTCCAAGGAGCTCCATGCGAGCCATGCTGAAACTATAGCGTCGGTGAGCGCCGCCACGCTACCCTCCCGGCAACATTCCGACGGGAAGGAAACAATCATGCGTTCGACGCCCATCTACGAGGTCCATGCGATCAAGTATGCCCACCTGCCGCGCAAGGCTTGGGAAGTCCAGATCACGCCGGACCCGCACGACGCCGACTTCCCGATGGATTATTTCGTCTGGGTGGCGATCCCGCTCGATGAGTCGGGCAACCGCGCGATCGGCGGCAAGCCGATCCTGATCGATACCGGCTTCAACGCCACTGTCGGCAAGAAGCGCGGCCGCGAGGTCAAGCGCAACCCGGCCGACCTGCTCAAGGACTTCGGCGTCGATCCGACGGAGATCGAGGACGTCGTCATCACCCACCTGCACTACGACCATGTCGGCAACTGGGACAAGTTCCCCACGGCGCGCTTTCATCTGCAGGACAAGGAGATGCAGTTCGCCACCGGGCGGCACGTCTGCCACGGCACCTTCCGCCATGCCTTCGAGATCGAGGACATCGTCGGCATGGTGCGCGCGGTCTACGGCAAGCGCGTGGTGTTCCATGACGGCGACGAGGAGATCGCGCCCGGCATCTCGGTCCATTTGATCGGCGGCCACACCATGGGCATGCAGTCGGTCCGGGTGAACACGCGCAACGGCTGGCTGGTGCTGGCGTCGGATGCCAGCCACTACTATTGGGGCATCAAGGACAGGAAGCTGTTCTCGATCGTGTTCTCGGTCGCCGACATGCTGGCGGGCTACGACAAGCTGCAGAAGCTCGCCGACGGCCGCATCGACATGGTGGTGCCCGGCCACGACGCCGAGGTGATGAAGCGCTATCCCTCTTCGCGCGACGACCTCAAGGGCGTCGCGGTGCGCCTCGACTAGCTATTTCTTCTCGACGTTCCAGAAGGTGATGGCGGGCGCCGGGCGGAAGCCCGTCACGTTGCTGCGCACCGCCGTCGGCACGGTGAACTGGCCGAGCTGCACGTAGGTCGGGTACTCCATCGCGCGATATTGCGCCTGCTGGGCGATCTCGCGGCGCTTGGCGTCGTCGGTCTCGCGCGCATAGGCCGCCCGCAGCTTCTCGATGTCGGCATCGCACGGCCAGCCGTACATGGATTTCTCGCAACTGGCGATCAGCATGAAATTCGACACCGGGTCGGGGATGCTGAGCGCGCCCGACGAGGTGAAGAAGATGTGCCAGCCGCCCTGCCCCACCGGGTCCTTCTTGGTGCGGCGCGACACCAGCGTCTGCCAGTCCATCGCCTGAAGATCGACCTTGAAGCCCGCCGCCTCGAGCAGCGGCTTCGCCACCGGCGCCAGGTTGGAATGATTCACCAGATCGGTCTGGTGCATGACGACGATTGGCGTGCCGTCATAGCCCGCTTCCTGCAGGAGCTGCTTCGCCTTCGCCGCATCGCCATTGAGGCGATCCTCCCAGCCCTTGGACGATTCCAGCGGCAGGCCGCAGGGGAACAAGGACTTGCACTCGCGATAGAAGCGCGGGTCGCCGACATTGGCCTGGAGAAACGGCTTCTGCCGCATGGCGTAGACCACCGCCTGGCGCACCTTGGGATTGTCGAACGGCTTCAGGAGCGTATTGAAGCGCATGACGTACTGGCGGCCGGCCTTGTCGATGGTCATGACCGTGACGTTCTTGTCCTTCTCGACCAGCGGCAGCAGGTCGTAGGGCATGGCCTCGATCAGGTCGACCTCGCCGCTCAACAGCGCGTTCACCTGGGTCTGGGTGTCGGGGATCCAGATCCATTCGATGCGGTCGACCTTGGCGACCTTGCCGCCGGCGAAGCCCGAGGGCGGCTCGTTGCGCGGCTTGTATTTCGGGTTCTTGACGTAGACCGCCTTCTCGCCCGCCTTCCACTCGTCCTTCTTGAAGATGAACGGGCCCGAGCCGGTGGCGTCGGTAATCTGCTTGTTGGGATCGGTGTCGGCGACGCGCTTGGGCATCATGAAGGCGACGTTGCCGCCGGTCTTGCCCAGCATGTCGATCACCAGGCCGAACGGCTCGCGCAGCACCATCCTGATGGTCTTGTCGTCGGGTGCGGTGAGCTCGGCGATGAACGAGATCAGGGTCTGGCCGGTCGAATCGCGGGCGCCCCAGCGCTTGATCGACGCCACGCAGTCGGCGGCGGTGACCGGCGTGCCGTCGTGCCATTCCAGCCCGTCGCGCAAGGTGAAGGTGTAGGTGAGCTTGTCGGGCGAGACCTCCCACTTGTCGACCATCTGCGGGCGCACCACGAGCTTCTCGTCGAGCGAGAACAGCGTGTCGTAGACGAGGTAGGCGTGATGAGCCGAGATCAGCGCCGTCGTCCAGATCGGGTCGATGATCTTGAGGTCCGAGTGCATAACCGCGCGCAGCACGGTCTCGGCCGGCGCCGGCGAGGCCGCCGCCAGCCCGCAGGCGGCCAGCAGCGGCAGCAAAAAGCGGCGCATCCGCATCATTTCTTCTCGACGTTCCACAGCGCCAGCGATGGCGTGTGGAGCAGACCGTCGATGTTGCTGCGCAGCGCTGTCGGCTGCGTGAACTGGCCCAGGATCACGTGCGTCGGATAGTCGACCACGCGCAGCTGCACCTGCTCGGCGATCGCCTTCTGCTTGGCGGGATCGGTCTCCTTGGCGAAAGCATCGCGCAGCTTCTCCAGCGTCTCGTCGCACGGCCAGCCGAACGTCGCCTTGTCACAGGCGGCGTTGAGGAAGGCAGCCGACACCGGTGTCAGCACGTCGGGCGAGCCCCAAGAGGTGAAGAAGGCGCTCCAGCCGCCCTTGTCGGGCGGATCCTTCTTGGTGCGGCGCGACACCAAGGTCTGCCAGTCCATCGCCTGCAGGTCGACCTTGAAGCCCGCCGCCTCGAGCTGCGGCCGGGCAACGGTCGCAAGCTGATTGTGGTTCGCCGAATCGGTCTGGTGCATCAGCACGACCGGCGTGCCGTCATAGCCCGCTTCCTTCAGGAGTTCCTTGGCCTTGGCGACATTGCCACGCACCTTGTCGTCCCAGCCTTTGGTCGATTCGAGCGGCGAGCCGCAAGGGAACAGCGAGCGGCACTCCTTGTAGTACTCGGGGTTGCCGACATTGGCGTCGAGGAACGGCTTCTGGTCGAGCGCATAGAGCACGGCCTGGCGGATCTTGGGGTTGTCGAACGGCTTGTGCAGCACGTTGAAGCGCATGGCGTACTGCCGGCCGGCAAGGTTGGTGACGAAGGTCTTGACGTTCTTGTCCTTCTGCAACAGCGGCAGCAGGTCGGCCGGCATGAACTCGATCAGGTCGATCTCCCCGTTGAGCAGCGCATTCACCTGCGTCTGCTGGTCGGGAATGGTGAGCCATTCGATCCTGTCGACCTTGGCCACCTTGCCACCGGCCAAGCCCGAGGCCGGCTCGCTGCGCGGCTTGTACTTCGGGTTCTTGACGTAGACCGCCTTCTCGCCCGGCTTCCATTCGTCCTTCTTGAAGATGAAGGGGCCGGAGCCCGTGGCGTCGGTGATCTGGGTGTTGGGATCGGTCTCGGCGATCCGCTTGGGCATCATGAAGGGCGCGTTCGACGAGGACTTGCCGAGCGAATCCAACACCAGACCGTAGGGCTCCTTCAGTACCATCTTGATGGTCGTGGCATCCGGCGCGGTGAGCGAGGCGACCTCGCTCATCAGCTTCTGGCCCATGCCGTCCTTGGCCGCCCAGCGCTTGATCGAGGCGACGCAGTCCTCGGCCGTCACCGGCTGGCCGTCATGCCATTCCAAGCCGTCGCGCAGCGTGAAGCTCCAGGTGAGCTTGTCAGCCGAGACGTCCCACTTTTCAACCATCTGCGGCTTGACTTGCATCTTCTCGTCGACGGCGAACAGGGTGTCGTAGACCATGTTGCCGTGATGGGTGGAGATCAGCGCCGTGGTCCAGACCGGATCGATGATCTTGAGGTCCGAATGGAGTGCGGCCTTCAGCACCGTCTCGGCGCCGGCGCTTCCGGCAAAGGCAAACAACGCGGCAAGCGCGCAAGCAAGACGACGGCCCAACATGGTTCCTCCCTATCCCCGAGGTCGCAGGATAGGGGGATCAATCGCCTTGCGCGACCTCCAATAGCGCCTTCCACTCCGTCAACTTGACGCGCGGGCGCCCCGCTTTGGCGCCGGCGGCGATCTCGGCCTTGTCGATGCGATGCCAGCCCGCGACGTCGACCGCAATCGGCATCGGATCGGGCCCACTCTTGAGGTCGCGGTCTTTCAGCCAGGCTAGCACCTGCCGGGCGACGGCGTGGCTCTCGCCGCGATTGGTCGGGATGGTGCCGCTCGGCCCGCGCCTGGCCCAGCCGACGGCGAACACGCCCTCGCCCGTGGGATAAGGCTCGCCGGTGTAGCCGATGCAGGTGATGACCAGATCGTATTCGCCGGGCTTGATCGCCTTGATCGGCGTGTTGAACACGAAATGCAGCGCGATCGGCTTCGATCCCGGCTTGTTGTTGCTAAAGCCCTTCAGGATTTCCAGGTTCTTGGCCTTGCGCAGCCGCTCGGGTGTGGGATCGCCCTTCGGCGCCTCGACCTCGAGCGCCGCCGGATCGACCAGCGGCACGGCGCGGGCCAGGCGGCCCATCTCGGCGAGTTCGTTATTGGTGAACGACGCCTGCTCGGGTCCGCGCCGGCCGATCATAGTGATGTCGGTGAGGGGTGCCGCCGCGATCACCGCGCCCGCCTCGGGCACGATATCGCTCTTGGCCATCTCGTCGGCCGACTTGGCCAGCACGCGCGCCACATCGAGCGCCACATTGCCGTTGCCGATCACCGCCACACGCTTGACCTTGGAGAGGTCCGGTCCCTGACGGAAATCGGGATGGCCGTTCAGCCAGGCGACGAAGCGCCACGAACCCCAGACATGTGGCAACTCCTCGCCCGGCACGCCGAGCTTCCTGTCGATCACCATGCCGGTGGCGACGATCACCACGTGGTAATCGGCCTGCAGTTCCTCCCAGGACACGTCGCGGCCGATCTCGACATTGCCGGCGAACCGCACGTCGGGCTGGGCCAGCAGCCGCTCGAACTGGCGGATCACCGCCTTGGTGCCCTGATGGTCGGGCGCCACGCCCGCCCGGACCAGGCCGAACGGCGTCGGCAGGCGATCGATCAGGTCGATGCGCAGGTCGGGACGCTCGCGCAGCAGCCCGTCGGCGGCATAGAAGCCGCTCGGCCCCGCGCCGACGATGGCAACGCGATACGTCATGGCCGCGTCGATTAGCATATGATGGGGCCATGACTAAATACCCGCATCTCACCCAGCTCGGCCGCGCGACCAAGGCGCCGGCATCGCCCGACAAGGCGGTGATCGAGACCGTGCCCAGCCCCGATCCGCGCGCGCTGTTCCTCGTGCGTTTCGCGGCGCCGGAGTTCACCACGCTCTGCGCCGTCACCGGCCAGCCCGACTTCGCGCACCTGGTGATCGACTACGCCCCGCGCACCAAGCTGGTCGAGAGCAAGTCGCTGAAACTCTATCTCGGCAGTTTCAGAAACGTTTCGGGCTTCCACGAGGAAACGACGCTCACCATCGCCAAGCGGCTGGTGAAGGAGCTGGCGCCGCGCTGGCTCAGGATCGGCGGCTACTGGTATCCGCGCGGCGGCATGCCGATCGATGTGTTCTGGCAGACCAGCGCGCCGCCCAAGGGTCTGTGGCTGCCCGACCAGGGCGTCGCCGCCTACCGGGGTCGATGAGCCGCACGCCGCCCACGCCCAAGCGACCGCCCAGGAAGGCGAGCCCGGCGGCGCTTCGCGATGCCATCCGCGACGAGGCGCTGCGGCTGGGCTTCGATGCCGTGGGCTTTGCCCCGGCCAACCTCGCGCCTGACGCGCGCCGGCGGCGGCTGGCGGAGCTCGGCGGCTTCGTGGCCCAGGGCTACCAGGGCGACATGGGCTGGCTGGGGCAACGCCCCGAGGCGCGCGTCGATCCCGCGACCTTGTGGCCGCAGGCGCGCACGGTGGTGTCGCTGGCGCTGAACTACGCCCCCGACGTCGATCCCTTAGCCGTGCTGGCCGATCGCGAACGCGCAGCGATCTCGGTCTATGCCCAGGGCCGCGACTATCACGAGGTGATCAAGAGCAAGCTCAAGGCGCTCGGCCGCTTCATCTGGGACACTTACCGCCACCCCATAAAGGTGTTCGTCGACACCGCGCCGGTGATGGAAAAGCCCGCCGCCGAGGCGGCGGGGCTGGGCTGGCAGGGCAAGCACACCAACCTGGTGTCGCGCCAGTTCGGCTCCTGGCTGTTCCTGGGCGAGCTGCTGGTCTCGGCCGAGCTGCCCTACGACCGGCCCGAACAAGACCATTGCGGCCAGTGCCGCGCCTGCCTCGATGCCTGCCCGACCAAGGCCTTCCCCGCGCCTTACCGCATCGATGCAAGGCGTTGCATCTCCTACCTCACCATCGAGCACGAGGGCCCGATCGACGAGGACCTGCGACCGCTGTTAGGCAACCGCATCTATGGCTGCGACGATTGCCTCAGCGCCTGCCCGTGGAACAAGTTCGCGCAAGCCGCGCGCGAGGCGGCCTTCAGCCCGCGGCCGGCTCTCACCGCCCCGGCGCTGGCCGAGCTGGCCCGCCTCGACGATGAAACGTTTCGCCGCCGTTTCGCCGGCACCGCCGTCAAGCGCATCGGCCGCGACCGCTTCCTGCGCAATGTCGCCTATGCGCTGGGCAACAGCGGCGCTCCTGAAACGTCGCTGCCGGCGATCAAACATTTGTTGATCGACGACTCCGCTCTGGTGCGCGACGCCGCGGCATGGGCATTGTCGCGCCTCAGCTAGAGGGGAGAACGATGAACACAAGAGCGATGCTGTTGGCCCTCGTCATCGGCACCGGCCTGGTCGCGTCGGCGGCGCTGGCCCAGCCGATCGCCACCGAGCAGATCAAGGCGATCGTCGCCAGCCCCGACCGCACGCCGGCGGACCTGACCAACGACAAGCGCCGCCATCCCGAGGACATCCTGGCCTTCCTGGCACTCAAGCCCGGCCTTGTCGCACTCGACGTCAGCGCCGGCGGCGGCTACACGACCGAGCTTTTGGCGCGCGCCATCGGCCCCACCGGCAAGGTCTACGGCCAGAGCCGGCCGCGGCCGGCCGCGCCGCCGCCCGCGCCGACCAATCGCGAGGGCAATTCCAATCCCACCGTGGCCGCGCCGCCGCCGCCGTCTGGGCCGCCACGGCCCTCGCCGGTGATGCTGGCGGACCGCGAGAGCCGGATGAAGGGGGCCAATGTCGCCGCCGCGCCGATCACCGCCGTCGTCCAGCCGTTCGAGGATCCGGTGCCGGCCGAGCTCGCCGACGGCAAGCTCGATCTCGTCACGCTGATGTTCAACTACCACGACCTCGGCTTCCTGAATGTCGATCGCGCGGCCATGAACAAAGCGATCTTCAAGGCGCTGAAGCCCGGCGGCATTTACGTCATCGCCGACCATTCCGGCCGGCCCGGCACAGGCATCTCCGAGTCGGGCACCCTGCATCGCATCGAGGAGGCCTTCCTGCGCAAGGAAGTCGAGGCAGCGGGCTTCAAGCTCGTGGCGGAGGGCAACTTCCTGCGCAACCCTAACGACCCGCGCGACAAGAACACGCCCGATCCGCCGCAGCCCAAGGACGAGTTCTTCCTGAAGTTCGTCAAGCCCTGACTGCCAGGTTCGCCAACAGATCGAAGTCCGCCAGCCTGAGCTTGGCGGCGGTGTTGTTGTCCCACCGCCAAGACCGCAACACCGCCACTCTGTGGTGGCGGCGGTTTGGTGACCTTCTTCGAGTCAGAGAGAGAGCTACTCATCCTCCTGTCCCACGCTCTAGGAGGTGGGACGGAGGCTTCTCAGTGCAATTTGTTCGGCATACGAGCCTCGCAGTCCCCATCAACAACACCGCCGCCAAGCTCAGGTTGGCGATGTTGATGGAGATGGCGGTCTTGGCCGCCGCGTTCGGGACACAATCCGAAAAAAGGTCGGCCTTGCGTGCGAATTCCCACAGAACATCGCTCGGTACGGCGCCAAACCCTCGCTCGCGAACAGCATCAGGGGGTGCATCGATGCCGGTTCATTGGAGGGTTTCTCATAGCACGCGTTCGGTCGTCATCTCGGCAACGGGCGTCATTCGCCTCGCCGACATGGAGGAGTGCGTGCAAGCGATCGCGATGCCCGCGACGCTGTCCTACCGCAAGCTGGTCGATCTCGGGCAGGCCGAGCTGACGTTCGGTCGCGACGGCATCATGGCGCTGTCGAGGTACGTGCGCGAGCACCGCGGCACGGGCCCGATGGGCGCCCTGGCGCTCGTGGTCGGATCCGCCGAGGTCGAGCTGCAGGCGCGGCAGTTCACGGCGCTGGAAGTCGCCGATCGCCCGCTGAAGATCTTCCGCGATCGTGGCGCCGCCCGCGCCTGGCTCGACACCCAGCCGTCGCCGGTGCTGCCGGCCTGGCTGGAGGACGAGACGTCCCTACCGACGTTCCTGGAAGAACGCCCGTAGAAGATCGCCGGCCTCGCGCTCGGCGATGCCGCCGTAGATCTCGGGCCGGTGATGGCAGCTGGGCTGCGCGAAGATCCGCGGGCCGTTGTCGACGCCACCGCCCTTGGGATCGGCCGCGCCGTAGTAGAGCCGGCGTAGACGGGCGAAGGCAATCGCCTGGGCGCACATCGGGCAGGGCTCGAGCGTGACGTAGAGGTCGCAGTCGACCAGGCGCGGCGCGCCGAGCATCTTGGCCGCGGCGCGGATCGCCAGCAGCTCGGCATGGGCGGTCGGGTCCTTGTCGGCCTCGGTGCGGTTGGCGGCCTCGACCAGCACCTGGCCGTCGGGGGCCGTGATCACCGCGCCGACCGGAACCTCTCCCGCCTGGGCGGCGGCGCGCGCCAGCTCGAGCGCGCGCTCCATCGGTGTCTTGTTCGCAGCATCCATGCGGGCGCCACTATAGCTTGAGCGCGCGCACGCGCGTATCTTTGCCAGCATGCCCCGCCCCCTGATCGGCGTGACCCTGGATGCGGAAAAGCCCGGCGGTTACTCCAAGTTTCCCTGGTATGCGCTGCGCCAGAACTACCTCGACGCCATCGATCAAGCCGGCGGCCTGCCGGTAGCGCTGCCGCACGAGCCCGACCGGATCGCCGATTATCTCGAGCGCATCGACGCCCTGGTGGTGACCGGCGGCGCCTTCGACGTCGACCCGTCCTACTATGGCGGCGGCCCCGCCCACGCCACCGTGATCACCAAGGACCGGCGCACGGCCTTCGAGTTCGGCGTCACCCAGGCAGCACTCGCCCAGGACAAGCCGGTGCTGGGGATCTGCGGCGGCCAGCAGCTGCTGCACGTCGTGCTGGGCGGCAAGCTGATCCAGCACATTCCCGACGCGGTCGCCGATGCGCTGGCCCACGAGCAGCCCAACCCGCGCAACGAGCCCGGCCACACGGTCAAGGTCGCCAAAGGCACCCAGCTGCACAGAATCGTCGGCGCCGACCAGCTCGAGGTGAACAGCGCTCATCACCAGGCCGCGGCCGACGCCCCCAAAGGCGTGGTGATCAACGCCACCGCCGCCGACGGGGTGATCGAGGGCATCGAGGCGCCGGCCTACCGCTTCTGCATCGGCGTGCAGTGGCATCCCGAATTCCTGATCTCCGAGGGCGACGCCCGCCTGTTCAAGGCCTTCCTGGGCGCCGCGTCGTCCCGGTGAGCGAACCCGCCAAGGAAGGCGAACGCATTGCCAAGCGGCTGGCGCGCGCCGGCCTGTGCTCGCGCCGCGATGCCGAGCGCTGGATCGCGGCCGGCCGGGTCAAGGTCGACGGCGAGGTGCTGGCCACGCCGGCCTGCGTGGTCACCGACAAAAGCCGCATCGAGGTCGACGGCAAGCCGCTGCCCGAGGCCGAGCGGCCCAGGCTGTGGCGCTATCACAAGCCGCCGGGCGAGATCGTGACGGCGCGCGATCCGCAGGGCCGCAAGACGATCTTCGAGTCGCTGCCCAAAGCAATGCCGCGCACCATCGCCATCGGCCGGCTCGACTTCATGTCGGAAGGCCTGCTGCTGCTCACCAACGACGGTGGCCTGGCGCGGCGGCTGGAGCTGCCGGCCAATGGCTGGATCCGGCAATATCGCGCCCGCGTGCATGGCGAGGTCGCGGCCGAGCGACTGGCGGCGCTTGCCAAGGGCATCACCGTCGAGGGTGTGCACTATGGGCCGATCAAGGCCAGCCTCGACCGCCAGCAGCGCACCAACGCCTGGCTGAACATCGCACTTGCCGAAGGCAAGAACCGCGAGGTCCGCCGCGTGCTCGCCCATCTCGACCTGCCGGTGGTGCGCCTGATCCGTACCGCCTTCGGGCCGTTCCACCTCGGCGACCTCGAGCGCGGCGCGGCGCAGGAGATGCCGACCCAGGCGCTCGACAACCTACTGGGCCTGAAGACGCTGCGCAAAGAGGGCTGGGCCAAGCCGCGCGCCGCCAAGCGGCGGCGATGATCAAGATTATCGGCGGCAAGCATCGCGGCCGCACCATCGCCACGCCCGAAGGCCAGACCACGCGACCGACCGCCAACCGCGCGCGCG
>Ga0306921_10003560_pt1 | contig 15810 bp, 11 predicted proteins | sample sta12Cox44000080_FD_203760 | JGI IMG/M metagenome (GOLD analysis project Ga0306921, IMG submission 203760) | Lab enrichment of tropical soil microbial communities from Luquillo Experimental Forest, Puerto Rico - statoxic.12C.oxic.44.000.080 (v2)... | ecosystem: Environmental > Terrestrial >...
CCCGTGAACTTGGATCGCCCCCGCCAGCGCAACAGCGACGCCTTTCTCAGGTTGCGCAGCGATATTTTGAATTTCCTCCATCTCGCCGGCACAACTTGAGCAAACACTGGAGCCGGCAGTGGGGATTCGAACCCGACGACCTGCTGGCCACCGAAAAAGCCTTTTCCGAAACGTTCTGTTTACCCGTAGCTCCGAGAGATTTTTGTAACACAATAACTATTCCTTAGGCCACGTCCCCTTTCGTCTAGCGCGGGAATGCGCCGGTCGCTTTTCGTGCATCGTCGTATTAAGTGTCACGCACTGCCGCCGTGCTACAGACTATCCTTTAGACGAGCACGCAACTATCATACAAGCAGGAGAAAAATGGACGAAGGGAGATCGGAGCTTGTTGCGAAAGTACCACACGTAACGCTTCTTTTCTGGATCATTAAGATCCTAGCAACCACGCTTGGCGAAACCGGCGGAGATGCTGTAACGATGTCGTGGCTTGGCGAAACTACGCCCGAGGCCAAGGGCACCGGCTATTTTATCGGGACGGCAATATTCGGCGTTATTTTTATTGCCGCAGTGCTCGTGCAGATCGTGGCGAAAAAATTTCACCCGTTCGTCTACTGGCTGACGATTGTCGCAACGACGACAGTCGGTACCACGCTGGCCGACTATTGCGACAGATCGCTCGGCATCGGCTACACCGGCGGTTCGACCATCTTGCTGATCTGCGTGGTTACGTCGCTTCTGATCTGGCGTTGGTCGACCGGGAGCGTCTCGATCGAAACGGTGAGTACACCCCAGGTCGAGGTCTTTTATTGGGTCACAATCATGTTCTCGCAGACACTGGGCACGGCGCTCGGCGACTGGGTCGCGGATACGCATGAAATGGGCTATGTCGGGGCCGCCTGGGTCTTCGGTGGCTTACTCCTGTTGACTGCTCTTCTCTACTACTTCACGAGCCTTTCACGCGTCACCTTGTTTTGGGTGGCATTCATCCTGACGCGCCCACTCGGAGCCGTCGTTGGTGATTTTCTCGACAAGCCGATCGCAAAAGGAGGGTTGGCTCTGAGTCGTTACACTGCATCGCTAGCGTTAATGGTCGTGATCGTAGCGTTAATCCTGATCTTCCCGCAAAAGGCGGCTTCAAAAGCGCATTGATCGATCAGATAAAGGAGATCACCTATTTTCATAGGTGAGCCGGCAGTCGGATTCGAACCGATGACCTGCTGATTACAAATTTTTATGTTGCCCTGAACTGTTCTGTTTACGTAACCACGCGCCCCGGCCCGCATTGCGCGTTCTATCGCTTTCGTCGTCCCGGTTGATCCACAAAGTGCCTAAATCGACCATCACCCTACCGGTCGTCGTTTCGATCAAATCAACTTTAAAATCTGCGACTCGCAGTGCGAAGCGCGCCCATCAGGTGACGGGAATTTGATCGCAGAAGTGCCCTGCGCAAGCCCAAAACAAGCCCAACCGGCCACTAATAGAGTAGTACAGGCTCCATTCCAAAAATAAACGTTTAAGTCAGTCTGCTTGTTTCCGCGGTGGTATTGCCCGAGCTTCCAGAACCGGAACTGAAGTTCAGAACCTGCCGAAGCGGACTCTCCAGTTGCAGTAAAACCTTGTGCGACGCTTGGTCGATGATCGCCCCAGGTTTTGTTTCACTGTCTATTATCCACTCCTGGGTCGCGCTATCGCGATGGCCGGTCTCATATGAACCCATCGAAAAAGCAAGTTTGCCGTCAGGCGAAGGAAAATTGGTTGCGTCCTCAGCAAGCAATAAGGCAATGGCGAGGCGGACGATTACAAGAACGAGTAAAATTGATCTCATCCTATCGGTTGTCGACGTATGCGTCTAATGTGATTACCAAGCACTATCATGTCGGAATTACATCTTGGAAGCGATCGGAACTGAGCGATCAGTGCCATTTATCGAGATTTTCGAGGTACTCCTCCAATTCACTAGCACGATTCTCTGTAGCATCGGCAAGATATTGCAGGTTCCGGCGCGAGCGTTCCACTTTGGGCCCGAAAGCGGCGAAGGCTTCGGCGAAAGCGTCACGAGCCTTGAGCCAGCGTCGTTGGTAGTCTTGAACTCTTACTTTTTCCTGCTCATCCTTCTCTCGCTCCACAACCACGCGATATATCTTGTTGAGTCTGGATTCTGCGGTTTGGTAATGGGAACGAAGTTGATCCTCCGGCGACGGAGGATCGAGAGGCTCAGCAAACTCTGGCATGACATACTGGCTCCGTGCATCCTCTTTGACTAAGCGATTCAGTGTAAGAAGGTATTTGGTATGTTCGAGTGTACCGCGACGCAAGTTGAAGTAAAAGTAGCGGAAATACGAGCCAGGTTTTTTAAAATTCTCGGAGTGCATTTCCTCAGCTACGAGTAGCCGGGCCGAGTCCGCGCTCCAGGCGCAAAACCAATACCTTCCCCAGGAAAAATCTAAGGGCTCGTTCTTTTCGTTCTTTGGCCAAACATCGTCATCATGTGGGTCAAAGTTCCATTTCGGCTCCTCGGCCGTCGTCGCGAGATCAAACTGGAGATCCGCCATATGTTGGTAAAGCATCACATCCCACTCCCGTGTGCTGTTTTTTGCCACCGCACAAATCCATTGCTCGTCCGGGGAGATGAAAAAGAACCGGTCTTCGCCGAATTTGTACGGTACGTCTAGCTGCACTCTTTTACTGGGTTCTTTGGCTGAAATAATCCAGGCAGTACTCTTCTCCACAGTTTCTTCTTTTTGGATACGAAAAGTCCCGCGTGGACTCTGCGTGATATGCACAATCTCGGATTCAGCCTGACCGAACAACATGCATGGCCCAAGGAGAATTATACCCACCGCCGCCGACGGGAGCTGGCCGGCACCGACGCGAAGTCTTTTACTAAGGGCGAACTTAGCGGTAGGCGGATCGCTCAATGTCCATATCACTGTATTTAGAAGGAATCGTGTTCCTTGAATCCTCCATTCCGGTTACAGAACAGCCTCCGAATGACGAAACGGTATCGGTCGCTTCAGCTAAAGAAAAGCCTCAAATGACGAAATTGTACCGGACTCCTGTAGGCTCTGTGGTTAAATCTGGATTGAAGGGTTTCTCCAGACCCACAGTACATTTTGCTTCTCACGTCGCTACCGATGATTCAAGATACTTCTAGGGCTAGCGTCGTCTGGCTTCGCGGCGGACTTTACATGACAACGAAATCCTCCGTCGGCGTCGTCGCTATCATTGTCTTCAGCGCGGCTTTTTCGTACGCGCAGGACGCGAAGTTTGCGGCCGATAGTTTGAAGTACAGCCGCGACTTTTATTCCAAAGTTCATTTCGTCGCGATCGTGAACCTCTCCCTCGGCTCGGCGGGTAAGACTGAATTTAAGTACGATCGCTATCCGAACGGCGGCCCGGAACGTATCCAGTGCCCAAGTGGCGAGTTCGTGCGCAAGAAAGGGCAGAAGAGTTGGGTGAAATCGAGTGACTGGGGCGACACCGGCAAACCGACTGATGCCGCAACTTTAGGGCGATTGAACAACTGGGTGGGTCTGGTTGATGGCCGATTGAGCGCTGAGCCGGCACTGAAGTTTGTTGCGAAACGGGACGAAGGCGAACGGGATGAAATGGTTTTTGAAGAAGCGGACCACGGTCCCGGTGAGTCGCCGCGTTACGTTTTCGGCAAATTCAAAAATGAAAATACTGATCACCCGTTGTTTTCGGAGTTTTCTGGTCCGATGCGCCTCGCCGGACACGACGCGACCGTGAAGATCAGTTTTAGCTATCTCGTTTCAGTGAAGATTCAGGATGTAACTGAGTCACCAGCTCCAACCGCCGGTGCAGACAAACCGGCGAAGACCGAGCCCCAAGAATCTCCATCGGGACCAAGCGTCACTCTGCTCGACGGGAAGTTGAAGATCGACATCCCGTCTGATTTTGTTCGCGAGCCAGATGATGCTGCCAACCCAAAGACTCTCGCAAAGTTTTCGCGCGAAGGCGGCGCCTGGGGTGCGGTGCTGCGCGGGACCCACGGGCTGACCCCGGACAAGCTTGACGATTATTTGAAAATGCGAGTGGACGAGTACACCAAAGGCTTCAAGTGGCTTCCGAAAGACTCACAGCTGCATTGGCTAAAGAAAGAGATCGTAACCATCGACGGCCGGAAGTGGGCGGACTGGCGCTATGTCCCGATGCTGAGAGGAAAGGCGGATTATCGCCATAACCCCGTTTACACACGCTTCCTTACGACTTCTTACAAGGGGCAGTTACTGGAGATCAACTTCACCAGCAATCTTTCCACCGAACCTGAATTGAAAGATGAAATCGATCGCATCATGGATTCAATCCATCTCGAAGAATGAGTCCATTAAAAAAATTACCGGCTAACTGGCTTCGTTGGCGTCTCGATTACTCTGATTGCAGCCGCCTCCACTGTGCCTCTTCTTCCAACCGCCAGCATGGCCAGCGGAATCGCGTTCGATCGTGGCGGAAATTTGTTCTTCAAGGGTTTAAACGCCGACACGATCTTCAAATTCGCGCCTGATGGAACCAAAACCGCATTCGCTATCAGCTCTGACGAAGAGCCGCTAACCGGCAGCATCGCCGTGGACGCGGCCGGCAACATTTATGCCTGCACTCCCAAATCCATTCTCAAGTTCGCGCCGGACGGATCGAAATCTGTTTTCGCCACGGACATTGGAAAATTTTGGGCTTATGCGCTCGCCGTCGATGCAAACGGTAATGTGTTTCTTCCGACTGAGGATGGTATTCTGAAATTCACAACCGATGGAAAGCGTACCACCTTCGCTACCGGAGTTCAGGTATATGGGATGGCTTTCGACCGATTGGGCAATCTGTTTGCAACCAATAGCTACCCGGAAAATGGCCATCTCGTCCGCTCGATCCTCAAATTCGCCCCCGACGGCGCGAAAAGCACATTCGCGAGGGATGGAGGTTATTCGCTGGCCTTCGACAAGTCCGGCAATCTCTTTGTTGCTTCTGAAGGCATCATTAAATTCATCCCAGACGGGAAGAAAAGTTCGTTCGCGAAAGCCGGGGGCAGCAATGGCCTCGCTTTTGATCCAGGCGGAAATCTCATCGCATGCGACGGCAATGACAGACTTTCTAAAATCACTCCTGATGGGAAGCGATTGACTTTCGAGTGGCGCGAATCGCCGGGCGGTGAGCAACAACAGGGCGAAGATTCGGCCGATGGCCTGTCGGAAAAATACGCCAAAAGTTATTTGATCTCGCGAGGGACTCTCTCGCCGAACAAAAAAATCGCCATCATTTATCCCACCGAGGATTCGGAAGATTTTCCCGGAGGGGCCAATTACATCGTCGCGTTAAAACCATTCTCAATCCTCGGCAAACTGAACACGAATCGGCCTTACTTTGCCCATGAGAGCAACGCAGGCTTAAGTGCAGATTGGAGCGATGACGGGTCCGTCGCGCTCGTGACGTTGGACGCCAAATGGGGTCCTGGAGACGTTTATGTTCTGGAGTTCAAGGATGGTAAACTCGCGCGCGCGACCAATCTGCTTTCCAAACTTCGCGAACAATTGATGCCGGATTATCGCAAGCTAAATCCGAACCGTCACGTCGAAGATGACGATTTTCTCTTCGAATCCGAGGACAAGCCCATGTTCGAGCTTGACGGCTCAACGCACGTCCAAATTAATGCCTTGGCCACCAACAACCCGAAAGACTTCCACGAGAAAGGATCCTGGTCCGGCCGGTTCGAAGGCGTTTGGTACATTCCGTCGGCCAAGTTCACTTCCCAAAAAGTCAGCCGCGTCAAATCAGAGAATTGAGTTCGTAATTCCCTAGTCTGTCAACTCATTCGCAATAGCGGTCTCCGCCTGCACCACGGAATCCGAACAATAGGCTTCTGGTTCGAGCGTTCTATATTTGTTCAAACTCCAAGCCGGAGAACGCAAAGAAGCCGGATTACAGTTTGATGACCGATCGTGATCTTGTTTCACTGCCACCAAAAGCAAAGGTAATGGAAATCCAAATGAGCGAGTTCAGACGTTCCGCATTTGGTCTGGTCGTCGGACTCGAACTGGTTTGCGTTGTCGTTGAAACGTGTCCGTGTCAGTCACAGTTTATTGCTTGACGGTAATCGTCTCCTCGGCGATCCCAATCCGACTGACTGCACGAATATTCCATGCACCTGGCGCGAGCTGCCAGAAGACCCGGCCATTATTAGCCGACGACACCGGCGCGCCGTTCATGAACCATTGCACATCGCCGGCCAGGCCCGATGTGAGTTCGATCATTTGCTGGGACCGAGGCAAAACCGGGTCGAGCTCGTAATGCGCATTGGGCGGCGGATTCGTGATGCGCGCTTCCGCCCGGACGTGAGCATTGATGGTGTTATCGCGACTCGCACACCAGCGACTGTATTCGCTAGGTAATAGCACGCTTCCGTCCGCAGCAAAATAATCCCGGGAGTCTTCCTGCGGCTCTGCTCCAGCGAGGAACCATTCGCTCGTTGTTGTCGGACTGAATCGGGACGGTAACAATCCCGTTGTTTTGCAAATTTCTCGGCGCACTACTTTCTCAGTTTCCTGCAAGGGATCGAGCCAGCTTGGCGTAGGTGCTGACTGCCTCGTTCGGACGGGGCTTCGCCGCAACAAATGCTCGCCAGTGCGGCTCGGCCTTTTTGAAACCGTCTCGCTCGTAAGCGACGTCACCCCGCAAATCCTCGATCACAGCCGGGCGTGGCCTCACCGCTTTTTCCCAAAGGTTCAGTGTCGCATCACAACGATCATAGTCTTTGAGTTTAGTTGCTTGCGCGCGCGCTTCTCCCACAGTCCGGAGTCGTTAGGCGTGATCTCCAGAATACGCCGACTGAGTTCGACGACAGCCGCTTCGTCTTCGGCTTTTTTCGCGACCGCAAGTTGGACCCGCAGTTGCGCCAGGTTGTTGCCGGCCCCCTGCAAGCGAACGCCGGCAGATAAAAAAACCACGAGGCCCCATATGGTCAGGCGCGTCGAGATACACGATGATTGCAGGTCGGGTTCGCGATTTTCAATACATTTCTCGCGGCTAACGAAACGCTACAATCGCGTTGCTGCCTGCCGTTGATCGACGACAGAGGCAGATTCGCCGCTGCGGCAATCATGGCACTAAGTCGGGCAGGATTCAGGCGCAAAGAGCCAGCATTACCGATACTCTTTCCTTCGCGCGCAGTCCGGTCGCATTGAATTAATCTTTGCCGCCCGACTGCTTGGCGAGCAACACCGGATTGTAGAATTTGTAGCCGACCGGAATGTTTAGCCCTGCGCGAAATCGATAAGACCTTCGGTCTACCTGAGTAGCGAGTTCTCCTGCAATTTTATTCCCTTCTACAGATCATCACGAGTTGCTAGTTTGACTGGGTGGCGACGGCGGCTGCGGTAGTCGAACCCGAAATTCTGTTTTCGGCGTTCATTAGTTACGCTTCACAGGACAAGCAAAAGGCGTTCGAGATTTGCGAAAGCCTGGAGCAACGTGGCTTTCGTTGCTGGATCGCTCCGCGGGATGTCCGTTCGGGCCATCCTTATCCGGATGAAATTATTCGCGGCATCGAGCAATCCCGCTGTCTCATTCTGGTCCTGTCGGACGCAGCCAACCAGTCGGTGATTGTGGCTCGGGAGGTGGAGCGCGCCGTGGGCCATCGCAAGGCAGTTTTTCCCGTGCGTATCGAAGAAGTGTTGCCGTCGCGCGGCCTCGAGTTGCTCGTTTCCACGGTCCATTGGATCGATGCGTGGACCGGAAACATGAACGCGCACATCGAGCGGTTGGCGCGGGATCTTCAGGACGACGATGTCATCGAAAAAGTCGCGCAGTTTTCGCAGAGGGCCGCGCGGCGCGGCCGACTGCCGCGCTGGATTGCGGCGGTGGTCGCGTTTCTCGTTTTAGTGGCGGCGGTTGTTACCGGTAACGTCATTTTTAACCGCGCGCGGCACCGGGCTGATCCTGTTTTGAATGCTTTTCGTGCTGACATGACCCTTGCCGGAGTCGATTTCGGATCAGTAACCAAGAACGAAATTCATCCATGCGTTAGTGGCACGATCATCCTCCCACGCCTTGAATTTCGCATGGACCCGAAGCTGAGTGGAATGCTCTTGAAATACGCCGATTTTAAGTTCGCTCTGGGCCATGGCAATTTCACGACCTTGTCAAAAATCTTCGCTATTCGCATCAACGTAGGCGGCAAGGTTGATGAAGGTGACTACGCCGTGGACGTGAAAGAGTTGATGGGGATCGATTCAGTCGCAACTAAGTTTGACTTAAATTATTCGGCCACGCATCAAAAGGGGACGGTTGGACCATTCACTTATCCTTTCAACTATCAGAAGGAGCTGCTCGAAGGCGTCAAACAAACCGCTTTGAATCTGGATCATTGGGCCACTTGGACGCGCGGGTTTCGCACGACAAAAACCGGCCTTAGTCTCTCTGGGGCAGGCGGTTTCTGGCACTTGAATGTCTTGAAAGATTGTTATCCGGCGATCAAGCAGGTGTTTGTTGGCGCGGAGCCTAATAAATTACAACTTTATCAAGCAGTACCCGATCTCCCTCGGCTCGACGATAAGACCGCTATTGTGAGCACTCAGGCACGCTACGACTCCGCCTATCTCAGCGAAATATTGCCGGTCCCGGATAACGCACCCTCGATCTACGTGCAGCTCGTCTTCTTCGACGGGAGCAAGAGTGCTGTTCGGGAGCAGCAACGTAGCAACTGAAGGGAAGCTGCGGGGGATTTGGACTTCTTATGCAAGCGGTTGCCGCTCGCGCCGCGTGGTCTAACTTGGCCTTTCCCAAAGCGCGCGACGAATCTTCGGCCAGCACCGATTCCTTTGAATCTGCATCGGTAGTTGTTACGCAAACTCGCGCGTAACTCTCGGCCCGCGCCACCGAGGAAGGCGAACCAATTGAAAGCGACATCAGGACAAAGCAACACAGCTCACGGAAAGGAGGCTTCATTTATATTGATCGACCCTCTTAAGAGCGGTTATTATTTGCGGCTCCCCTTCTCTTCGGCCAGGTCGCCGAGAACTTCGTTTAAAGAATGGCGAGTCCGAGCGCTCCTCATCGGAATTTGCTCGAAAGGCGCAACAGTCTGCGATAGTCTGAGATTTTATTCCGCAATGAACGGGCAAACATGAGCGCAGAGCGGGTCAGTTGGTACGCCCCGGTTTTGCTGCCGGCGTTGCATCGGATTCAAGACGAATTTGGTTATCTGAAGCGGGAAACGCTGGAAGAATATTCGAGAGATCGCGGTGTTCCCCTTTATCGCCTACAGGGATTAGCTAGTTTTTTTCCGCATTTCCGGCTTACGCCTCCTAAGAAAATCGTCCTCCGAATCTGCCGCGATTTGTCCTGCCACATGGCTGGGTCAGGAAAAATGTTGCGGGAGTTGGATTCGCTAACCAGCGAAAACGTGGGCATCGAAGGAGTATCATGTCTGGGCCGATGCGATCGGGCGCCGGCCGCATGCATTCTCGCGCAATCGTCGGCTCACGAGTGCTATTACTTAAAGCGAACGGTTAACGAGCTGAAAGAAACCGTGGCAGCCTATATCAAGGGCGAGCCGCCGACGCCGAACCTCGATTCTGAACATCCCATTCTTGCAAATGACGTCAAAATTGATCCCTACGGAGAGGGTTTGTCGGACTATCGCGCGGTGCGCAGTGCGATTCGGGCCCGTGACGCCTCACTGAACGCGGCCATGGAGACTCTCCAAGCCCAGGGTAACTGGACACCCGGGTCGCTGGAAGATTTCCGGATCGCAGCGATCCGCCAGTTGCGCGTCGATTTTCCGATCGACGAGGCGGTCCGCACAGCGGTGCGTTGCTGGCAAACGGAACAGGAGTGGGCCAAAGGGCCGAACCTGGGAGGTTGGTCGGACATTTTGTTGAACGAGCTCCGCGATGCCGACCTGCGTGGGTTGGGTGGCGCCGGGATTCCCGCAGTGCAAAAATGGCGCGACGTGCGTGACACTGTGCGAAACGCTCGTCGTCGGGAGAAGGACGATCGTGCCTTCATTGTGGTAAATGGCGACGAAAGCGAACCGGGAACGTTCAAGGACCGCGAATTACTGCTCCGGACCCCGCATTTGATCGTGGAAAGCGTCATTTTGGCGGGGCTGATTACAGAGGCGACCCAGGCTTTCATTTACATTCGCCATGAATACGCCGAGCAGATCGAGGCGTGCCAGAACGAAATTCACCGCGCCGAAGAGTTGGGATTTTGCGGAAAAGCGGCCACGATGCTTGGACGCCTGTTCCCGGTCTCGGTTTTCGTTAGTCCGGGCGGCTATATTTGCGGCGAACAGAGCGCTCTCGTCGAGGCAATGTCAGATCGTCGCGGCGAACCGCGAAACATGCCGCCGAAGTTAGAAACAAATGGATTAAACGACCTGCCTACTCTTGTCAGCAATGTCGAAACGTTTGCGTGGGTTCCGTATATTTGTATCAACGGGGGCAAGACCTACGCTCAACAAGGTATAAATGGCTGCCAAGGCCGTCGATATTTCTCCGTGTCCGGCGACGTGAAACGTCCAGGCGTTTACGAGGTGCCGATGGGATTGCCTCTGCGCGAACTCATCTACGGCGCGCAGTATTGTCAGGGAATTTTGGGCGACCGACGCCTTAAAGGATTCGCGCCGTCGGGGCCTTCGGGCGGTTTCTTGCCAGCGAAACTCACCGCGAAAAGCGGACTGCCTCGCGACTATGTTAACAACAAGAGCTGGCAGGCGCTGGCCGCTCGACGGGGGCTCGACCCAGCTGCGGCTGAAATCGACATTCTCGACTTGGAGTTGGAGCTGAATTTGTTCCGGGCATTAAGCCCAACGCAGGCGCTGGGCGCCGGGCTCGTCGTTTATGCCGAGGGCCGCGACATGGCTGAACAAGCGGTTAATTCGATCGAGTTCTTCCGGAACGAATCGTGCGGGAAATGTGTGCCGTGCCGTCTCGGTTCGCAGAAGCTAGCGTCGCTCGGCTCCCATTTACTGAATGGCGAGATCGGAGCAGACCGGTGGAAAACTGAAGTCCTGCCGCTCGTAAAGGAGATGGGGAAGGCAATCGAGCTCGCGTCAATTTGTGGACTAGGCCGCTCGGTGCCGGTGCCGCTGCTGACGGCGGCCAGTTTTTTTGAGGAAGACGTCGCAAAGCATTTGTCCGCAAACGGCGCAGTCGCGCGAGAAAATCCAGAGGAACCTAACTGATGCCTGCGAAATCTGAGTTTATTGCTGGTCTCTTCATTCGCGACGACGACGAAGGATTATTTAGTCGTGACATCAATGGACAACTTGTCCGGTTAGATCCGCCGACCGAATCGGATTACAAGAAGAATGTCACTCTTCAGATCGACGGCGTGCCGGTCACCGTGCCGATGGCAGAGCCATTGACCGATCCAAATGGAAACATTGTCGTGGACATCGGAGGCAGGACGACGCCGCGTTACACGACGATTTTCGATGCGGCACGAAAGCTCTACGTCAAGCAACCGGGCGATGAGGTGAAAATTCCCATCCCCACCTTATGCCATCAGTCGCACATGAAGCCAGTAGCGGTGTGCCGGCTTTGCGTCGTGCAAATCTACGGACAAAAACGCGGGCGCCGCACGGCCGAGCGCAAGTTGCTGCCAGCCTGTCAACACGAGGTCAAGGAAGGAATGGAAGTTTTCACCATGAATGCTCCCGGCCCTGACGGTGAACGGGTCCGGCAAGCAGTGAAAGTCGTGAGCGAGCTTTTGGCCGGAGATCATCTTAAACCGGCGCCGTCGCACTTGGCCAAGCAACTTGCACCATTCAACGAACTTGGCCAGATGGTCCAACGCTGCGGTGCCGACGCCTCCCGCTTCCAGCTTAATATTCTATCGAATCCGCCTCCGCTTGCTGACCCACTTGCCGGCCGCCGAAAATTCGATAGCTCCTCGCCTGTCTTCACGGTCGATCACAACGCGTGCATTCTTTGCGACCGTTGTGTGCGCGCATGCGATGAGGTTCTGGACAATCAGGTAATCGGGCGAACCGGCAAGGGAACGAACGCGGGTATTGGCTTCGATTTGAACGATCCGATGGGCGAGTCGACTTGTGTGAGATGCGGAGAATGCATGGTCTCCTGCCCAACCAGTGCCATCACATTTAGGCCGGTCGCTCAGATTTCGATTCTGGCCAAGGATCCCTCTGCTGAGGTGCTGACGGCCAGCGAGCTGATCTCTGATCCTCTCTTTGCGGGGATCCCACCCAAGCTATTGCTCTGGCAACAAGGTTTGGTTATTCGCCGGCGCGTCAAGCGAGGCCAAATCCTCTGTCGGCAAGGAGATCCCGGCAACAGCGCTTTTATCATTCGCCGAGGTAGGCTCAGAGTGACCGCTTATCGCAACCCGCCGCGCTCGCGAGACAATTTTTGGATCGGCCAAAAACCGCTTTATCAAACAGAGACAACGCCCGCCGATCTCATCGTCGGAGAGATGGCGTGTTTAACTGGAGCATCCCGTTCCGCCAATGTGACCGCGCTCGAGGACGGCGAGATCTGGGAGGTCCGACGCAATGTTGTCGACCGGTTAATGCGGCTCCCGAGTCAACGGCAAAGATTTGAAACCAAGTATCGTGAGCGCTCGCTGAACGTGGTATTGCGAGAAACCGATCTGTTTAAAGGGATCGAAGAAGAGGAGTATCGCCGGATCGCGGATTATGTGCGCGAGCGGCTATCCTTTACCCGTGTCGGGGCTGGTCAAACCCTCTTTGAGCAGGGCGACGTTGCGACCGATTTGTATTTCATCCGTCTCGGGCACGTCCGCGTGAGCGTCACCCAAAACGGGAGAGAAACAAAGGTCCGCTGCTCGGGACCGGGCACTATGTTAGGCGAGATCGGCTTGCTTGCTTTCACACCCGATGAATTGAAAAAAGGCGTCGAAGAAGCGGACCGAGCCCTCAAGGAAGCACTCGATCAGGCTGGGAAAAATTTGGAAGAAAGATTTCCACAAGGGCTGCGCACTGCGACCTGCCGCGCACTGAATCACCTGGAGCTCGCGCGGCTCAGTCGTACGGATTTTTTACAAATGGTGCGGCAGTTTGCGATCATCCGCCGGAGAATCATCGAGCAATCTTTTGCTCTGTTGCGCAGTTCGATTGGTCACAGAGTCGTAGAGAGTTACGTGAGCCAGGGGTTGTATGAGGCCCAGAGCGTTCTGGTGCTCGATCTGGACTGCTGCACGCGTTGCGACCAATGTACGAAGGCCTGTGTGGACGGGCACGGAACTGAATCGCACGGTTTTCCGATCCCCCGTCTGCTTCGGGCCGGGCTACGTCTTGATAATTTTCTAGTGGCCACGTCCTGCCGATCATGTACGGACGCCCATTGCATGGTTGGGTGTCCGGTGGACTCGATTCATCGGGGCAAGCATCAGCAAATTGTGATCGAGGACCATTGCATCGGATGCGGTCTATGCGCCGAAAACTGTCCTTACGGCAGTATTTTCATGATACCTAACGAGCGGAGGCGGATCGAGGTGCCCGAGCCCGGCCATCGCGGTCGGACCCGCCGCATTGCACAGGTGAAGGCGGCCACGTGCGATCTGTGCGATGCCTATGGCGAACGATCTTCCCCACGGCCGCGCTGCGTCGCTGCATGCCCACACGACGCGGCCTTTCGCATGACTGGACCTGAACTGCTTAACCGCGTGATGGCGGGGCACGCCCAGGATTACGAACGGTAGATTCACACTTGGACCTTGGTCAAATGCCGGCGCGCCGCCGACTGGCAAAATTACAACCCAGGGTTGGCCGGGAATTTGACGTAAGGCAAGCGGGTGCCGCGGAAGAAGAACTGGTCGGAACGAATCGATGTCGGCGCAAGAAAGTCATGTGTGCCGGACGCCGCGACAATGTCGTCCTGGTCGACGCCGTCGCCGCTAATGCCGATGGCGCCAACGAGTACGCCGTTGCGGTAGAGCGGCAAACCGCCTGGGAAAATTGTAATGCCGTTCGGCAAATCCGTTCGGATGCCATTGCGCAGCGGCGGCGAAGTGGGATCTGCTGTAGCCGTGAACGTCACATTTGGTTCGGCTCCAGAAAAGCCAGAGAGTTTATCTTGTTCGGTAAAGAACGGTCCCGGCGAGTTTCCATCGATTCCGGGTGGGTAATTCTGTTGCGCCAAAAATCCGACGCAGCGCGTGGACATCGCGATGTTCAAGCCGAACCCAAGAAAATCGTGACGCGAGTAGAAAAGCGCGGTCCGCGCTTTTTGGACTGCCACGTCCCAACTAAACATCGTGGCTTCGCCAGTGCGGAATGTGCCGAGGACGGTTGGCGTTGCATTATCGGCATCAGGGTTGTTCACGACCGTAATGAAGACCTGCATTTGACTGCCAATCGGCAACCGGATCGCCGCGCGCGTGATCTTCACCCGTTGCGCTGCGTAGTTAATAATGCTCGAAACCTCGGCGTCCGTGAGCCGCGGCTGACCGTTTATCGTTCCAACCAGTGGATCGCTAATGATCGGCTGACGGATTTCGCCGGGAACGCCAGCAAAGGTGGCAGGCACGATTCCCGGCGGCGGCCCGGGTGAATCCTGGGGCGGAAACATCGGATCATAATTCCCCTGCAATGTAATTGTGTTCGAAACCGAGGTGGACGAAGAAACGTACGGTAAGCGAATGCCGCCGACAAAAACGTTGTCAGCAGTGATGCTTGACGAAGGAGCATATCCGTTTTGCCCCGCGAGTGCGACATCCTCGTCGACGTCGGAACCGTTTACGTAAACGAAGGGATTTTCAGCCCGCGCGTCGCCGGCACCTGGAATTACAATACACGGCGGCAAAGGAAACAGGGGTGGCATTAGCATAATCGGAATTGGTGGCGGCGGTGTACCGTCACCGGTCACGCCGATTCCGCCCACTAAGATCCCATTCTTATAAAGTGGGACACCGCCTGGTGAGCCATCAAGCGAAGTAAAGGCGATCGGTGTTCCGAAAGTCCCCGGAGACGGAGTGACTGCCGGTGGATAAGGCGGTGGACAATAAACCATGTCCGTCTTCTTGAAGTGGTTGACGTCAGAAACGAACAGATTCGACAGCCCAACTCCGACCAGAGGGCCAGGGGCCGTGTTACGAACGCCAGGCGGAAAATGTTGCTGAATGATGAAACCGGCCGTGCGCGACGTGAAGGCGTTTTGATTACTACTGAGATATGCAGCCGTGCCAGCCTTGCTTACAGCGGTTGCAACCTCGGCCGGAGTCGCCGAACCGCCGCGCACAACCCAAACTCCGAGGACGAAGCCCTCGCGATCAACCACTGCGATGACACTATTCGGTGAAATGTTTACGGCACGGGTGACAGCCTGGTCGACGATTGTTTGGACGTCGGCAACTATAAGCGGATCCGGTCCGGACGGACTGATTGCGGGGGTCGGCGTTGGAGTTGGCGTAGGAGTAGCCGTTGCTGTTGGACTCGGCGTCGCTGTCGGCGTCGGCGTGCTGGTGGGAGTTGGAGTGGGCGTCGGGGTACCGGATGAGTTAGACGCTTTGTAGGTATAGGCGTTAGACGTCCATGAACCATTGACCTGCGAAAAGAGTGTCACGTAAATGGTTCGACTATCAGTTGGGATGTTACCGACGGTCACCGATTGGACGTGCAATACGGGAGAGCCGTAGATGTCGTGGCCGTTTGGCGTACTACCGACGAACAATAAATAGGCGGTCGCACTTCCCGGGCTCCATTGGAACGTCACGCTCGAGGAAGTAAACGTCGAGCCGGGCACTGGTAGCAGCATTGCAGCCGGCCCGGTTGGCGTCGGTGTTGGACCCGGAGTTGCAGTTGGTGTCGGGGTTGGC
>Ga0306921_10003561_pt1 | contig 15810 bp, 15 predicted proteins | sample sta12Cox44000080_FD_203760 | JGI IMG/M metagenome (GOLD analysis project Ga0306921, IMG submission 203760) | Lab enrichment of tropical soil microbial communities from Luquillo Experimental Forest, Puerto Rico - statoxic.12C.oxic.44.000.080 (v2)... | ecosystem: Environmental > Terrestrial >...
ATCGTCGTGGGTGGGCTGGCCTTGGTGCTCCTGTTGGCACGTTAAGGTTGCGGCCGGCCGCCGCGCTTCTCAGCGTAAGTGCAGCGTGTCATAACCCCGGCCCTCTGATTAGGGAGTGAAGCTGTCATGCAACGTCGCAAATTCCTGCGCTCCGCCGGTGTCGGCGGAGCCGCTGTTGCTGCGAGCACTACGCTCGCCGCTCCGGCCATCGCCCAGTCGATGCCGGAGATCAACTGGCGCCTGACGTCGAGTTTTCCCAAGTCGCTCGATACGCTCTATGGCGCTGCTGAGTACATGGCGAATGCGGTGGCCGAGGCCACCGACAACAAGTTCAAGATCCGCGTGTTCGCTGCGGGCGAGATCGTGCCCGGCCTCCAGGTCGCCGACGCCGTGCAGAACGGCACCGTCGAAATGGGGCACACCGCGTCCTACTACTTCTCCGGCAAGGACCTGACCTTCGCGCTCGGCACCGCGGTGCCGTTCGGGCTCAACACGCGCCAGATGGACGCCTGGCTGACTCATGGCGGCGGCGAGCAGCTGCTGAACGACTTTTACAAAAGCTACAACATCTACGCCATCGCCACCGGCAACACGGGTTGTCAGATGGGCGGCTGGTTCCGCAAGGAGATCAAGACCGTCGACGATCTCAAGGGCATGAAGATGCGCATCGGCAGCGTGCTCGCGGGCCAGGTGATGACCAAGCTCGGTGTGGTGCCGCAGCAGATCGCCGGCGGCGACATCTATCCGGCGCTCGAGAAGGGCACGATCGATGCCGCCGAATGGGTCGGCCCGTACGATGACCAGAAGCTCGGCTTCAACAAGATCGCGCCCAACTACTACTACCCGGGTTGGTGGGAAGGCGGGCCGACTATCCACACTTTCATCGCGCTCGATAAGTGGAATACCCTGCCGAAGCCGTATCAAGCGACCGTGCGGTTGGCCTGTGCAGCGGCCAATACCTGGATGGTCGGCAAGTACGACGCGCAGAACCCCAAGGCGCTGCGCGAGCTGGCGGCGAGTGGCACCAAGTTGGCGCCGTTCTCGCCTGCGATCATGGAAGCTTCGTTCAACGCGGCCAGCGAAGTTTATGCCGAGACCACTGCCAAGAATGCAGCGTTCAAGAAGGTCTATGACTCGATGACCGCCTTCCGCAAGGACGGGGTCCTGTGGTTCCGCGTCGCCGAGGACACCTTCGACAACTTCATGGCCCGCCAGTCTGCCGCCAATAAGCTCTAGTCGACGACAGCCGACTGAGGAAAAGCCCCGCTTCGGCGGGGCTTTTTATTTGCGCGGGCCGGGCAACGCTGGCAGGCTGATTCCGCCTAGTGGAATCACTGCTCGGCAAAACAAAAGAAAACGTCCTGGGAGGGACAGCCACATGCAACGCCGCAAATTCTTGCGTACCGGCGCGCTCGGCGCGGCCGGAGTTGCGTCCGTGAGTACGCTTGCCGCACCGGCCATCGCGCAATCGATGCCGGAACTGAAATGGCGTCTGGCGTCGAGTTTCCCCAAGTCGCTCGACACGCTCTACGGCGCGGGCGAAGTGCTGACCAAGTACATCGCCGAAATGACCGACAACAAGTTCCAGGTGCGGATCTTCGCTGCCGGCGAGATCGTGCCCGGCCTTCAGGTGCTCGATGCCGTGCAGAACGGCACGGTTGAGATCGGCCATACCGCCGGCGGCTACTATGTCGGCAAGGATCCGACCTTCGCGTTCGACACGGCGCTCCCGTTCGGCATGAACTCACGCCAACAGGATGCCTGGTGGAGCTGGGGTGGCGGGCGCGAGCTGATGGGCGAGCTCTACAAAAATTACAACATCACCGGCTTTCCTTGCGGCGGCACCGGCGCACAGATGGGCGGCTGGTTCCACAAGGAGATCAAGACGATCGAAGACCTCAAGGGACTGAAGATGCGAATCTTCGGCCTCGCCGGAAACGTGATCAGTCGCGTGGGCGTCGTCCCCCAGGTGCTCGCCGGCGGCGACATCTATCCGGCGCTGGAGAAGGGCACGATCGACGCCGCCGAATGGGTCGGTCCCTACGATGACCAGAAGCTCGGCTTCAACAAGATCATGCCCTACTACTATTACCCCGCTTGGTGGGAAGGCGGCCCGCAGCCCGTGGTCTACGTCAATCTTGAGAAGTGGAACGCACTGCCCAAGCCCTACAGGGCAGCAATCGAGGCGGGCTGCTCCGTTGCCAAGGGCTGGATGATCTCCAAGTACGACGCTGAAAACCCCAAGGCGCTGCGCGAGCTGGTGGCAAGCGGCACCAAGCTGATGCCCTTCCCACCACCGGTGATGGAAGGGTGCTTCAAGGCCGCCAACGAGGTCTGGGCAGATATCTCGGCGAAGAATCCGCGCTTCAAGAAGGTCTACGATTCGTGGCGGGCGTTCCGCAACGAGGAGATCCTGTGGTTCCGCGTCTGCGAGGCCGGTTTCGACGCATTCATGGCGCGCATGTCGGCGGCTGACAAACTCTGATCTCATCGACATAGGAAAGCCCCGCTTCGGCGGGGCTTTTTGTTTGCCGCCGAGTTTGCAGCATGGCAGGCTGATTCCGCTCGGTGGAATCACCACTTGGTAACAAAAGAAACGTTCCTGGGAGGGAACATCATGCAACGCCGCAAATTCTTGCGTACCGCCGCGCTTGGCACGGCGGGAGTTGCGTCTGTGAGTACGCTTGCCGCGCCGGCCATCGCAGAGTCGATGCCGGAGCTCAAGTGGCGCCTGGCGTCCAGCTTTCCCAAGTCGCTCGACACGCTGTACGGCACCGGCGAGATCTTCGCTCGCTACATCAGCGAGATGACCGACAACAAGTTCAACGTCCGCATCTTCGCCGCGGGCGAGATCGTGCCCGGCCTGCAGGTTCTTGATGCGGTGCAGAACGGCACGGTTGAGATGGGGCACTCGGCCGGCACTTATTACGTCGGCAAGGACACCGCCTTCGCCTTCGATACCGCGCTTCCATTCGGCAACAACTCGCGCCAGCAGGAAGCCTGGATGCGATGGGGCGGCGGGCGCGAACTCCTGAACGAGCTTTACAAAGATTACAACATCTACTCGCTGGGCTGCGGCCTGACCGGCGCGCAAATGGGTGGCTGGTTCCGCAAGGAGGTCAAGGGCGTTGAGGATTTCAAGGGCCTGAAATTCCGCATCGCCGGCATCGCCGGCTTGGTCATCAACAAGATCGGTGGCGTGGCCCAGCAGATCGCCGGCGGCGACATCTACCCGGCGCTGGAGAAGGGCACGATCGACGGTTGTGAATGGGTCGGTCCGTACGACGATCAGAAGCTGGGCTTCAACAAGATCGCGCCCTATTACTACTATCCCGCGTGGTGGGAAGGCGGCCCGCAGACCTCCGCCATGATCAACCTCGCCAAGTGGAACGAGCTGCCTAAGGGATACAAGTCGGTGGTCGAGGCCGCCGCCGCCAACGCGCAAACCTGGATGATCTCCAAGTACGACGCGCAGAACCCCAAGGCGTTGCGCGAACTGGTGAGCGGCGGCACCAAGCTGCTGCCGTTCCCGCAGTCGTTCATGGACGCTTCCTACGCCGCCGCGCAGGAGACGTGGGCCGAGCTCGCGGCGAAGAATCCGAAGTTCAAGAAGATCTACGACTCGTTCAAGGCCTTCCGCAACGAGGAGATCCTGTGGTTCCGCGTCGCCGAGCAAGGCTTCGACAACTACATGGCCCGCCAGTCTGCGACCGACAAGCTGTGAGGCGTCGATCCATGCAACGCCGCAAATTTCTGCGCACCGCCGCCATCGGCGCGGCGGGCGCGGCGACCGCGGGCACGCTCTCGGCACCCGCCATCGCCCAGTCGATGCCGACGCTCAACTGGCGCTTCACGTCGAGCTTCCCCAAGTCGCTCGATACCCTGTGGGGAGCCGGCGAACGACTCGCCCGCATCATCGCCGAGGCGACCGACAACAAGTTCCAGATCCGCACCTTCGCCGCAGGCGAGATCGTGCCCGGCCTGCAGGTGCTCGATGCGGTGCAGAACGGCACGGTCGAGATGGGCGGCACCGCGTCCTACTACTATTTCGGCAAGGACCCGACCTTCGCCTTCGGCACCGCCGTGCCGTTCGGCCTGAACACGCGCCAGTTCCTGGCGTGGTTGAAGTTCGGTGGCGGCGATCAGCTGCTGAACGACTTCTACAAGAAGTACAAGGTGTACGGCATCGCCACCGGCAACACGGCCGGCCAGATGGGCGGCTGGTTCCGCAAGGAGATCAACACCGTCGATGACCTGAAGGGCCTCAAGATGCGGATCGGCGGCTTCGCCGGGATGGTGATGGCCAAGCTCGGCGTGGTGCCGCAGCAGATTGCCGGCGGCGACATCTATCCGGCGCTGGAGAAGGGCACGATCGACGCCGCTGAGTGGGTCGGGCCGTACGACGACCAGAAGCTCGGCTTCAACAAGATCGCGCCGTACTACTACTATCCCGGCTGGTGGGAAGGCAGCGCGATGCTGCACACCTTCATCGGCCTCGATAAGTGGAACGAACTGCCCAAGGGCTACCAGACGATCGTGCGGGCGGCGTGCGACGATGCCGGCGTCTGGATGACCGCCAAGTACGACGCCGACAACCCGAAGGCGCTGCGCGAGCTGGTGGCGGGCGGCACCAAGCTGCTGCCGTTCTCGCAGGCGATCATGGATGCCTCGTTCGTGGCGGCCAATCAGGTCTATGCCGAGACCTCGGCCAAGAACGCCGAGTTCAAGAAAGTCTACGATTCGATGGCGGCGTTCCGGAAGGAAGAGGTGCTGTGGTTCCGCGTCGTCGAGAACACTTTCGACAACTACATGGCCCGCCAATCCGCCGCCAATAAACTGTGAAAAGAGTCCCTTAACCTGTTGAAAAACCCCGCTTCGGCGGGGTTTTTGCAGTCGCTCAGAATTTCTTTTCAAAGCTGATTCCGCATGCCAGTCTCCGGGCGCTTAAGCGGGGATTCTTAAAGTCACCTGTAGTCTGGGAGGGATAGAGAAAATGCAGCGTAGAAAGTTCGTCAGAACGGCGGGCGTGGGTGCGGCGGGTGTGGCCGCGGCCTCGGCCGTCGCGGCGCCTGCGATCGCGCAGGGTATGCCGGAAGTGAAGTGGCGTCTGACGTCGAGCTTCCCGAAGTCGCTCGACACGCTCTATGGCGGCTCGGAGCTCTTCTCCAAGATGGTCGGCGAGATGTCGGACGGCAAGTTCCAGGTCCGCGTATTTGCGGCGGGCGAGATCGTGCCCGGCCTGCAGGTCGCCGACGCGGTGCAGAACGGCACCGTCGAGGCCGGCCAGACGGCGGCCTACTACTACTTCGGCAAGCATCCGAACTTCGTGTTCGAGACCGGCCTGCCGTTCACCATCAACCAGCGCCAGTATTACGCTTGGCTCTACCACGGCGGCGGGCATCAGCTCGTCAACGAGTTCTATAAGGAATACAACTTCCAGTCCTTCACCTTCGGTGGCACCGGCGCGCAGATGGGCGGCTGGTTCCGCAAGGAAATCAAGACGATGGACGACATGAAGGGGCTGAAGTTCCGGGTCGGCGGCTTCGCCGGCCTGATCCTGCAGCGCCTCGGCGTCGTGCCGCAGCAGATCGCCGGTGGCGACATCTATCCGGCGCTCGAGAAGGGCACGATCGACGCCTGCGAATGGGTCGGCCCGTACGACGACGAGAAGCTCGGCTTCAACAAGGTCGCCAAGTACTACTACTACCCCGGCTGGTGGGAAGGCGCTTCGGTCGGCTCGATCTACATCAATAACGACGCCTGGGCGAAGCTGCCCAAGCAGTACCAGGCGATGGTCGAGACTGCGGCGGGCATGGTCACCTCGTGGATGGTGCCCAAGTACGACGCTGAGAACCCGGCGGCGCTGCGCCGCCTGGTGGCGTCGGGCACCGAGCTGCGCCCGTTCCCGCGTGCGGTGCTCGAGCCCTGCTTCAGCGAGGCCTACAAGTACTACGACGAGCTCGCGGCCAAGGATCCGAAGTTCAAGAAGATCTACGACAGCTTGAAGGCCTTCCGCGCCGACCAGAACCTGTGGTTCCGCGTCGCCGAGAACACCTTCGACAACTTCAACTTCTCGATGTCGGCGCAGGGCAGGTAACCTGCGGCGTTCTTCGCGAAAACGAAAAGCCCCGCCGGCAACGGCGGGGCTTTTTGCTGACTACGGCGCGATGTCACTTCTTGGTCTCAGGCGGACGGCACTGGTCGGGCTACGGTTGGAGTGATCGAGAGGGGATGCCCCGATGAACGACCACATCAACGAGCCCGACGTCGCGTCGCTGGTAGCCTTCATAACCCTTGTCGGCCTGTGGGGCTTTCTGTCCTGCGCAGCCGTCTTGCAGCTGGCGGCCCTCCGCTAGGAACGAGTGGCGCTCAGGTCGACAGCACGCTGGGCAGGAAGAAGAAGGTCAGGCCGAGCACGATGTAGACCGCCAGCAGCTGGACGCCTTTCAGCCAGTCCGAGCGGCCGGTCGAGGCGATCTGGGCGGTGATCAGCACCGCCAGCAGCACCGTCAGCACCAGCCCGCGTGGAAAAGCGAGGTCCATCGGCGCCGGGCCGATGAAGTAGCTGGCCAGGACGAGCACCGGCGCCACGAACAGCGCCACCTGTACGCTGGAGCCGATGGCGATCGAGAGCGACAGGTCCATGCGGTTCTTGAGCGCCACGGTGACCGCCGTCGCGTGTTCGGCGGCGTTGCCGAGGATGGCGACGACGAAGATGCCGACGAAGGCGCCGCTCAATCCCAGCGACTCGGCGGCCGGCCGGATCGAGCCCACCAGGATCTCGCTCATCCAGGCGATCAGCACGGTGGCCCCGGCCAGGATCGCCATCGCACGCCCGGTCGACCAGGTTTCGCCGTGCTCCTCGGCCGCGGCCTCAGCGTGGGAGCCCTTGAACAGCGCGGAATGGGTGATGAGGCTATAGACGAGGTAGAGCCCGTACACGCCCAGCAGGATGACGGCGATCGAGACGCTGAGCCGGCCGAGGCCGGCCTGCGCCTGGGCGCCGAGCGCGCCCTGATAGGCGGCCGGCACGATCAGCGCGATGGCGGCGAGCGTCAGCATGGTGGCCTGCGCCCGCGCCCCCTCGGCATTGAAGTGCTGCTCGCTGTGGCGCAGCCCGCCCGCCAGCATCGAGGCGCCCAGCACCAGGAGCACGTTGCCGACGATCGAGCCGATGATCGAGGCCTCGACCACGTCGTAGAGCCCGGCGCGCAGGGAGACCAGGGCGATGATGAGCTCGGCGGCGTTGCCGAAAGTGGCGTTGAGCAAGCCGCCCGCGCCCTCGCCGACCCGGGTGGCGAGATGCTCGGTGGAGTGTCCCATCCAGGCGGCGAGCGGCAAGATCGCCAACCCGGCGGCGATGAAGATCCACAGGTGGGAATGCGGTGCGAAGTGCTCCAGCGCGATCGCGACCGGAATGAAAACAAGCAACCAGTTCATTTTTGCCTCGCCATCTGTTCTTCCCCGTCGGACCATTCGACGCCAGACTGCTTCACGTACTCATCGACCGCCGAGCCGACGGTGGCGAAGAACCGTCCCTCGCCGAAGCGCTCGAACAGCTCGAAGCGCCGAAGCTTGTCCTTCACCGGATCCTTCAGCTCGGCGAAGCACAGCTCGATGCCCGCCCGCTTCAAAGTGTCGTCCAGTTGCGCCAGGGCGTCGGCCGACGTGACATCGACGCTGGTGACAGGCTCGGCGGCGACGACCAGCCGGCGCACCGGCGTGGGCGAGCTCGCCACTGCTTCGAGCACGCGCTCCTGGAAGAACTCGGCATTGGCGAAGAACAGCGGCGCGTCCCAGCGGAAGAGGACGAGGCCGGGGACAAGGCAGGCCTCGGGATAGCGCGTGATGTCATGGTAGCCGCGAACGCCGTCGGCGCGTCCCAGCACGGCGGAATGCGGCCGCCAGCCGTCCCAGAGGAACTCGATGACGGCGAGCACGATGGCGAGGCCGATGCCCGGGATGGCGCCCAGCACCGCCACACCGACGAAGCAGACGACGGAGAGCCAGAACTCCCAGCGCTGGATGCGCCAGAGCCGCCTCAGGTCTGCGACCTCGATCAGCCCGATGGCGGCGGCGATGACCACGGCGGCCAGCGCGGTGGAGGGCAGGTGCTTCAGCAGCTCCGGCGCCAGCGTCAGCAGCAGGGCGACGGCAACCGCGCCGACCACGCCGGTGAGCTGGGTCCGGGCGCCGGCCGCCTCGGCGACGGGCGTGCGCGAGCTGCTGCTGCTGATGGGAAAGCCCTGGAACAGGCCGGCCGCCAAGTTGGCCACGCCGAGCCCGACCATTTCCTGGTTGGGGTTCACGTAGTGGCCGGTGCGCACGCTGTAGGTCCGCGACAGCACGCTGGTATCGGCAAACGACACCAGCGCCACGGCGCAGCCGCCCAGCACGACCGTCACGATGTCAGAGGTGTCGATCCAGGGAATGCTGAAGCTCGGCAATCCCTGGGGCAGGGGGCCGAGAACCGCCACGCCGGCCTTGGTCGAGAGATCGAGCGCTCCGACGGCCACGGTGGCGGCGATCACCGCGATCAGCACGCCCGGCACGCGCTTGCCGCTGAGGAGAAGGATGACGACCAGCGTCGCCGCGCCGACGGCAAGCGTCGTCAGATTGGTCTTGCCCGATCCCACCGCCTCGCCGATCGCCCACAGGCTGCGCAACGGCCCGTCGGCGTCGATCGAGAAACCCAGCAGCTTCGGGACCTGGCTGATGATCACGGTGATCGCGATGCCGTTCATGTAGCCGTAGCGGATCGGCTTGGACAGGAGCTCGGTGATGAAGCCGAGCCTGGCCAGGCCGGCCAGGATGCAGACCGCGCCCGAGACGATGGCCATCGCGCCGGCGAGCGCCACGGCGCGCATCGGGTCGCCGCCCGACAGCGCCAGCACGACGGCGAGGATCAGCGGCGCCAGGGACGAGTCCGGGCCGAGCACGAGGATGCGGCTTGGCCCGAAGAGGGCATAGGCGAGCAGCGGGACCACGGTGGCGTAGAGCCCGTAGATGCCGGGCACGCCCGAGGCGACGGCATAGGCGACGCCAACCGGCACCAGCATGGTGGTGAGCACGATCCCAGCGATGATGTCGTGCTGCAGCCAGCTGGGCTGGTAGGTGCGCAGCATGGCGAGGCCAGGCAGCCAGCGCATCCATCCACCCGCGTCCGCATCCGAGCGCGGACGCAACGAGACGCCGGGATTGCTCATTTCCGATTCCCGCCCGCTTCGACGCCGGCTGGAACTATAGCCGGTGCGGGCCGGGCCGGCTAACCGCGGCTCCGGCTACTTGAAGACCGGCGGAGCCGCGTCGTCGGAGGGCGGAGCCTGGATCTCGATCTTGATCTTGGTCGGGTCGACGTCGCTGGGCTTATCGAGGAAGAAAGTCACCGACTGCGGCCAGAAGATCACGATCACCGTCATGATGAGCTGCAGGATCACCCAGGGGATCGAGCCCCAGTAGATGTCGGTGCTCTTGACCTCCTTGGGCGCCACGCTGCGCAGGTAGAAGAGGGCAAAGCCGAACGGCGGGTGCATGAACGAGGTCTGCACGTTGACGCAGACCATGACGCCGAACCAGATCAGGGCGGCGTCATGGCCGACCACCGGCTCGAGGATCTTCTGCGCCACCGGCGCCAGCATCGGGATGATGATGAAGGCGATCTCGAAGAAGTCGAGGAAGAAGGCGAGGAAGAAGATGAACAGGTTGACCACCACCAGGAAGCCCCATACGCCGCCCGGCAGGTTGGACATCAGGTGCTCGACCCACTTGTTGCCGTCGACGCCCTGGAAGGTGATCGAGAAGCAGGTGGCGCCGACCAGGATGAAGGCCACCATGGCGGTGATGCGCATGGTCGCCTGGAAGGCCTGCACGATCAGGTCGCGCAGCTCCTTGACCTCCCAGGCGCGGTAGCACAGCCAGATGATGGCGGCGAACATCAGCGTGAAGGCGATCTTGAAGGCGGGCGACTTGAAGGCCCAGACGCCGATGATCGAGCCGACGACGGCGGCGGCGCAGCCACCATAGAAGGCGATCTTGTCGAGCCGGGTGAGGGGCGCGTTGCGCACCACGGCGAGCACGATGGCGCCGATCGTGCCCATGGCGCCCGCTTCGGTCGGCGTGGCGAGGCCCAACATGATCGTGCCGAGCACCAGGAAGATCAGCACGGCGGCCGGGATGATGCCCCAGGCGCACTTGATCAGCAGCGCCTTGCCGAACAGCGTGCGCGGCACCGGCGGCAGGGCGTCGGGCTTCACCAAGGTCAGGTAGTAGGTGTAGGCGGCGAACAGGGCGATCTGCAGCAGCGAGGGGCCCCAGGCGCCGGCATACATGTCGCCGACCGAGCGGCCGAGCTGATCGGCCAGCACCACCAGCACCAGCGACGGCGGCACCAGCTGGGTGATCGTGCCCGACGCCGCCAAGACGCCGGTGGCGTAGCGCATGTCGTACTTGTAGCGCATCATCACCGGCATGGTGATCAGCGCCATGGCGATCACCTGCGCCGCCACCGTGCCGGTGATGGCGCCCAGGATGAAGCCGACGATGATGGTCGAGTAGCCGAGCCCGCCTTTGACCGGGCCGAACAGCTGGCCCATCGATTCCAGCATGTCCTCGGCCAGCCCGCATTTCTCCAGGATGGCGCCCATAAAGGTGAAGAACGGGATGGCGAGCAGCAGCTCGTTCGAGAGGATCGAGCCGAACACGCGGCCGGGGATGGCCTGCAGGAACGGCATGGTGAAGTAGCCCATCTCGATCGACAGGAAGCCGAAGAAGAAGCCGACGGCGGCGAGCGAGAACGCCACCGGGTAGCCGATGATCATGAAGACCACCAGCCCGGTGAACATGAGCGGCGGCATCCACTCGAGAGGGATCATCATTGCGTCGGCCTCTCGTAGTGGGCTTCCAGGCTCTCGACCGGCACGCCGTTGAGGAAGGCCACGCGCTTGATCAGTTCGGAAACGCCCTGCAGGGCGACCAGCAGGAAGCCGACCGGCAGCACCAGCTTGATCGGCCAGCGCAACAGGCCGCCGGCGTTCGAGGAATGCTCGTCGACCAGGAAGGACTGCATGAAGAACGGCCAGCTCAGCCAGGCCAGGATGATGCAGGTCGGCAGCAGGAAGATCAGGGTGCCGAGGATGTCGATCCAAAGCTGCCCGCGCCGGCTCAGCGTCATGTAGAAGAGATCGACCCGCACGTGCTCATTGCGCTTCAGCGTATAGGACGCGCCGAACATCACGATCACGGCGAACATATACCACTGCACCTCGAGCCAGGCGTTGGAGCTCTGGTCGTAGGCGTAGCGCACCATGGCGTTGCCGCCGCTGATGATGCAGCTCCACAACACCAGCCAATTGCAGACCACACCGATCTTCTCGTTGCCCCAGTCGACGACGGCGCTGAACTTCAGCAGTGCCTGCATTCCCTGCCCCGTGCGAGTTGTTTGTTGTTGGCGCGCCCCTCTCGCCAGGGGCATGCCCTCATAACGCGCCGGCCAAAGACGCGCTAGCGGAGAAAATGCCTACAGCGTAGGCAGTTCCGTCCAGCCGTCGGGGCCGAAGAATTCGAGCGGCCGGAAGGCGCGCTTGTAGGCCATCTTGCTCGAATCGGCGATCCAGTAGCCGAGATAGACGTAAGGCAAACCGCGACGCGCTGCCGCGTCGGCCAGCCACAGGATCATGTAGGTGCCGAGCCCGCGTCGCGGGTCCTGCGGATCGAAGTAGCTGTAGACGGCGGAGACGCCGCTCGACAGCCAGTCGACTAGGCAGGCGCCGACCAGCCGGCCCTCGGCCGAATCGTCGCGGAACTCCACGATCGCCGTCTCGACCGGGCTCTCCTCGACCATGGCGCGGTAGTCGTCGAAATCCATGTCGGCCATGTCGCCATCATGGTGGCGCGCCATCACGTAGCGCGAGAACAGGGCGTACTGCTCGCCGGTCGCCAGCGGCTGGGTTTCGACGGCATGGACGTGCTCGTTGCGCCGGCTGATGCGGCGCTGCACGCGGTTGTGCTCGAAGTCGCGCACCCGGATGCGCACCGGCACGCAGGCCCGGCAGCCGTCACACAGTGGCTTGTAGACGAAATGGTGCGAGCGCCTGAAGCCTGCGTCGGTCAGCGTGTCGTGCTGGGAGATCGCGTCGGGGCCGCTCAGCTCGGTGACCAGCTTGGTCTCCAGCCGGTGCGGCAGGTAGGGGCACCGCATCGCCGGCGTGGTGCGGAAAAAGCGCAGGGTCTGGAGGTTCTGGCGGATGAACATGGCGCGGGCCCAAGTTTAGCGCAGGGCCGGGCGAAGAAAAGTGCCGCTTGACGCGGCCGATTGCCGTATCGCGCGGGGAGTCAAGACCTTTGTCGGCTGCGGGCCAGGCGACGGAACGGCAGGAGCGCGAGCCGTGCCAGCTTGGGCAGCAGCCAGACCAGCAGGGCAACGAAGACCGCCAGCAGGCACAGGAATGTGATCGGGTGTGCGATCGCCAGCGCCAAGCCACCGACCACCACGCCGTCGACGGCAAACGAGGCGAGGATGTTGCTGAACGGTTCCGGCGAGGTGTTGATCAGCGCGCGCGAGCCGGTCTTGGCGACATGACTGCCGGCGGCGAGGGTTCCGCCCAGCAGGGCGGCGATGATGCCGACCTCGGGCCCGAGCTGGTCGGCCGCGCCATAGGCTAGCAGCGCGCCCGCCGGCACCCGCACGAAGGTGTGCAAGAGGTCGTTCAGGCTGTCGATATAGGGGATCTTGTCGGCGAAGAAGTTGAGTGCAAACAGCAACCCCGCCACGCCCATCACCCAGGGCGAGCCGAGTATCTGCAGGTCATGCGGTAGCGTCACGAAACCCAGCCGCTGAGCCGCCCCCAGCACCAGCACCGCAGCATAGGTGTTGAGCCCGCTCGCCCAGCCCGCGCCCAGCGCTACCGTCAGCGCCGCGAGCGTGTCGGCGCTCATGTCAGCGCGCGCCTCGCTTTGAGCGCGGTCGCCAGCGTGCCGTCGTCCAGCCAGTCGAGCTCGCCGCCCACCGGCACGCCATGCGCCAGCCTGGTCAGCGGCACCTTGGTGTCGGCTAGGCGCTCGGCGAGATAGTGCGCCGTGGTCTGGCCATCGACGGTGGCGTTGGTGGCGACGATCACCTCGCGCACCTGGCCCGTCTTCACGCGCGCGATCAGGCCCGCGATGTTGAGTTCGTCGGGGCCGATGCCGTCCAGCGCCGACAAGGTGCCGCCCAGCACATGGTAGCGGCCGGCGAAGATTTTGCCGCGCTCCATCGCCCACAGATCGCCGACATCCTCGACGACGCAGATCAGGCCGCTATCGCGCGTTGGATCGGCGCAGATCGAGCAGGGGTCGATCGTGTCGAGGTTGCCGCAGTTCGAGCACGGCTTGATCGCGCCCGCCGCCTCGGCCAGCGCGGTGCTCAACGGCTGCATCAAAGTCTCGCGCTTCTTCAAGAGATGCAGCGCCACTCGCCGCGCCGAGCGCGGCCCCAGCCCCGGCAGGCGTCCGAGCAACTGGATCAGCCGCTCGATCTCGGCTCCGTTCATCGGCCTACAGCTTGAAGCCCGGCGGCAGCGGCAGGCCGCCGGTCAGCGAGCGCATGCGCTCTTGCACCAGCCCCTCAACGCGCGTCCGCGCATCGTTGCAGGCGGCGACGATCAGGTCCTCGACTACGCCTTTGTCGTCGGGCTTGAACAGCGAGGCGTCGATCTCGACCCGGCGTGTCTCGTTCTTGCCGTTGACCGTGACCTTGACCAGGCCGGCGCCCGAGCTGCCGACGATCTCCAGGCGCTCGAGCTCGGCCTGCAGCTCCTGCACCTTTTGCTGCATGGCCTGGGCCTGCTGCATCAGGCCGCCGAGATCTTTCAGCTTGTCGAACATCAGAACTCCGATTCCGGGATGTCGTCGTCGGCGGGATATTCCTCGGCCGGCGGCGGCTCGTCGGCCGGCAGGCCGCCCAGTCCCGCGACCAGCGACGTCTCCTCGCCTTTGCGCCGCACCGTCTCGAGCTTGGCGCCGGGGAAGGTCTTCAGGATGGCCTGCACCACCGGATTGCTTTCGGCCGCGGCGCGCAGCGAATCGGCATTGGCGGCCTTCTGGGCGGAGAGCGTCGGCTTGCCGTCGGCGCGCGACACCGTGGCGATCCAGCGCCGCCCGGTCCACCGGCCGAGAAGGTCGGCCAGGCGCGGCGCGAGATCGGCCGGCGCCTGCGGCTCGGGGCGGAACTCGATCAGCCCGGGCTCGCAGCGCACCTCGTGCACGTGATGCATCAGATGATGGACCAACCTCGCCTCGCGCTTGGTCTCGAACAACGCCACGACGTCGGTAAAGCTGCGCGGATTGGGCAGTGCGGCGGGTTGGGCGGCGATGGCGGAGACCGGCTGGGTGGCGAGCGCGGTGGCGCCGCCGCCGCCCCCATTTCTCGACGGGGGCGCGGCGGGAGCCGGCGCGCTGCCCACGGCCACGGTGCCGGAGCCGTTCTGCAGGGCCTTGAGCGCATCGGAGGGCGAGGGCAGGTCGGCCGCGTAGCACAGGCGGATCAGCGCCATCTCGGCGGCGCGCACGGGCGAAGGCGCGGCGAGCGTCTCTTGCAGGCCCTTCATCAGCAGCGTCCAGGCGCGGGTGAGCGACGCCATGGTGAGCTTCTGCGCCAGCGCCAACCCTTGCGTGCGCTCGCTGTCGGCCGAGCTGGCGCCGGCCTCCGGCGCCACCTTGAGCCGGGTCACCCAATGGGTGAGCTCGAGCAGGTCCTGCAGGATCACCACCGGGTCGGCACCTGAATCGTGCATCTCGCCGAGGGCAGCGACGACGGCCTTGGCGTCGCCGCGCAAGGTCTTCTCGAACAGGTCGAGCACCTTGCTGCGGTCGGCCAAGCCCAGCATGTCGCGCACTTGCGCGGCATCGACCACGCCGCCGCCATGGGCGATCGCCTGGTCGAGCATGCTGAGTCCGTCGCGCACCGAGCCGTCGGCCGCACGGGCGATCAAGGCCAAGGCCTCGGGTGAGATCTCGACCTTCTCCAGCCCGGCGATCTTGCCGAACCACTCGATCAGCGCCTCCATCGGCACGCGCTTCAGGTCGAAGCGCTGGCAGCGCGACAGCACGGTCACCGGCACCTTGCGGATCTCGGTGGTGGCGAACACGAACTTCACGTGCGGCGGCGGTTCTTCCAGCGTCTTGAGCAGGGCGTTGAACGCCTTCTCCGACAGCATGTGCACTTCGTCGATGATGTAGACCTTGTAGCGCGCCGACACCGGCCGGTAGCGCACGCCCTCGATCAGCTCGCGCACGTCGTCGATGCCGGTGCGCGAGGCCGCATCCATCTCGATCACGTCGACATGGCGGTCCTCGGTGATGCCGACGCAGTGCTCGCATACGCCGCACGGATCGACCGTCGGCCCCCCCTTGCCGTCCTTGCCGATGCAATTGAGGGCCCGGGCGATGATGCGGGCGGTCGTGGTCTTGCCGACGCCGCGCACGCCGGTGAGCATGAAGGCGTGCGCGATGCGGCCGGTGGCGATGGCGTTGCTCAGCGTGCGCACCATCGCTTCCTGGCCGACCAGGGTGGTGAAATCGACGGGACGGTATTTGCGGGCGAGGACGCGATAGGGGAGGGCACGGTCCCCGGTGGCTGTGGTGGCTTTCGCCATGGCGTCACCCGCTAATATGCCGCGGCCCCTTACGCCCGACGGTCATCGCGCCCGGGCCGCCCGGCCGTCGCGGCGGCGCGCAGCGGTTACGGGTGAGAGACCGGCATGACCCGAAGCGAATTCGTTACGGCTGCTTCCTTCCGGATCTGACCGGGTTGGCGACTGCTCCGCCCACACCGGC
>Ga0306921_10003565_pt1 | contig 15796 bp, 15 predicted proteins | sample sta12Cox44000080_FD_203760 | JGI IMG/M metagenome (GOLD analysis project Ga0306921, IMG submission 203760) | Lab enrichment of tropical soil microbial communities from Luquillo Experimental Forest, Puerto Rico - statoxic.12C.oxic.44.000.080 (v2)... | ecosystem: Environmental > Terrestrial >...
CATCAAGCTGAACTAGTTACACCGGCAGATCTCTCGAACTGTTGCACAGTGCTATAGTCTGCACGCCAAGCCGTTTTGCGGGACCGCATGAAGCTTCCCCGCCGGACATTCTTGCACCTGGGTGCGGGCGCTGCCGCGCTGTCGGCCACATCGCGCCTGACATGGGCACAGAGTTATCCGTCGCGGCCCGTCACCATCGTCGTGCCGTTTCCCGCGGCGGGGCCGGCCGACGTGCTCGCGCGCATCCTCAGCGAGCCGATGCGAGCATCGCTCGGCCAGCCTGTGGTCATCGAAAACGTCACCGGCGCGGCGGGCAGCATCGCTGTCGGACGCGTCGCGCGCGCGGCGCCCGACGGCTACACGCTCATTCTGGGAAATTCGGGCACGCACGTGGTCAACGGTGCGATTTACGCGCTTGCCTATGATCTCGTGAAGGATTTCGCGCCGGTCTCGCTGCTGCCGAGCAATTATCAATTGCTCGTGGCACGGACTGCTACGCCAGCGAAGGATTTGCAGGAACTGATCGCCTGGCTCAAGGCGAACGCGTCCGGCGTCACGATCGGGACCGCCGGCTCCGGCAGCCCGTCGCATCTCACCGCCGTCTATTTTCAGAACGCGCTTGCCACCCGCTTCCAGCTCGTCCCTTATCGCGGCACTCCCCAGGTGCTGCAGGATTTGATCGCTGGACAAATCGATCTGGTGTTCGACCAGGTCTCGGGCTCGTTGCCACAGGTGCGTAGCGGCAAAGTGAAGACCTATGGGGTGACCGCCAAGGCGAGGTTGAGTTCGGCCCCCGATATTCCGACCATCGACGAAGCTGGATTGCCGGGATTCTATGCCGCGGTCTGGTTCGGCCTGTGGGCGCCGAAAGGCACTCCCGAAAACATCGTTGGCAAGCTCAACGCCGCGGTCGCCGATGCGTTGGCCGACCCCGCGGTGAAGGCGCGGCTTGCCGACCTCGGATCGGAGATTCCGCCGCGCGCGCAACAGACGCCTGAGGCGCTTGGCGCGCTGCAGAAGGCGGAAATCGAAAAGTGGTGGCCGATCATCAAGGCGGCGAACATCAGGGCCGACTGAGGCTGTAGCAGTGCCCGCTTTGGAGCGCTCGCGATCAGTTCCTTTTGCTTGCCTCCAGAATCTCCAGCTTACGCGCCAGCCATTTTGTCGTCGGCGCCTGTATCAAAATCGTCATGAGCACGGCAATGAAGGTGACCGAGGCGATCATTTGCGCGCCGGGTGCTTTCATCCCGAGTAACAAGCCGGCCAGGGCGGCCGGAATGACTCCAGTCTCGCGCGTCCAGCACATGAACAGCATCTCGTTGAAGCTCCACTCCGCACGCCGGTCCGGCAGCGCGCACAAGAAGACGGTCACCGGCCGCGCCACCAACATGAAAACGGCGATCACCATGACGCCGCCCGGCAGGTATAGACCGATCAGTGCGAAATCGACCTGGGCTCCCAGCAGGATGAAAATGAACAATCGCATGATGAACGCCGTGGTGGTCGCAAATTCCTGCAGTTTTCTTGCGTCGCCTGCTCCCAACTTGAACCCGAACGCATCCTGGTTTCCGAGCATGATGCCGAAGACAAAAACCGCCGTGAACCCGCTCGCCTGCAGGCCGTCCGCTGCAAAATAGGCACCGATGACGGCCATCACCGTCACCACCGGTGCATATTCCGCCAGGAACGCCCATCGTTCATGCGCGATGAGCAGGGCGGCCAGATATCCGAGCACACCACCGGCGACGATGCCGAACACCAATTGCCTGAGCAAATCGAGCAAGGACGACGTCAACGAGAATTCGCCGGTGCCCATCGCCACCGCGAGCACGCCGAAGGTAACGATCGCTCCGGTAGCGTCGTTGAAGGCGGACTCGCTGACCACGGTTTGTGCCACGCGCTCGCGAATCTTGACCTGCTGGAAAATCGGAACCAGCGTGGCCGGGTCGGTCGAGGCGAGCGTCGCGCCCAGCAACAACGCCGCCATTAGCGGAACACCGAGAACGTAATACCCGGCAATGCCCGTGATGGCGGCGGTAATCACGACTCCGGCCGTGGCGAGCACCACAATCGTGATCCAAACTTGCTTCAGCACGTTGAATCGCAGTGAAGCACCGCCGTCGAAAAGAATGTAGCTCGCACCGAAGAGAAGGATGATCTGGTAGAGCGCCGAATCCGCCTTGATGTTTATCAAGCCCAGCGCTTCGGGGCCGATCACCACACCGACGATCGGAAACACCGCGACATCGGGAATCTTTATCTTCTGAGCGATTAGGCCGGTGATCGTGCCGATAGCCAGGATCAGCCCGCCGGAAAGCAACGTATGTTTGGCAATCTCAATCGAGGCCGGCACTTCCAATTCTTTTTCTCCTCAGTTTGATCTGACGAGCCGGCCCTACGACATGCTCAGCCCGCCCACACAGCCAGTCGGCTGGCCTTTTGGCGGTTGCTCCGAATCGTGCTGCCGATACTTCCTCTGCCTCGCCTCCGTGAAATAGCATATCCCAGCGCCCTAGTGTCCCGATTCCGAAGTTCGCACGCGCTCGCGGCAGTCTCGATGCGAACTTCGGAATCAAAGGGACACTAGCAACGTTACGATTCTAGTGCCGCTTTTGAACCCGAAGTTCGCAAACACCCTTGCCGCCCGATCGTGCGAACTTTGGGTTCGCGGCACTAGCAGATCGCTGCAGCGCGGAATTTCGGTCTTGCCTATGTCGGCACTGGGCTCAGTTGCGTCGATGTCGTAAATCCGCGACGGACGAGAACAGGAACCAACACCCGCCAACTTTGTTGGCGCATGGGAGCATCAGCACAGGAGGCTCCGATGCGCCGCTTGAGTGTATCCGCTTGCCTTGTGGTTGCCGGGCTGATCAGCGGCTCGGGGAGCTTCGCGCAGCCGCTGGAAAAACCGGTCTGCATGGAAAATCCGGGCGGCGCGAGAAGCTGTCTTTACGATACCTTCGCACAATGCCAGCAGGCGACCACGAGCCGTTCGGTCGGCACCACCTGCGTTGCCAATCCCACGCAGTTCGGCACGACCGGGCAAGGCGGCATGGGTCCAACGCCGCGTCCCAACAACTTGCCGCCGCCGCGCTGACGAAATGCAAGCCCGGCCCGCGTGTCGCGGGCCAGTGTCCCGATTCCGAAGTTCGCACACGCTCGCGGCAGTCTCGATGCGAACTTCGGAATCAAAGGGACACTAGCAACGTTATGATTCTAGTGCCGCTTTTGAACCCGAAGGTCGCAAACGCCCTTGCCGCCCGACCGTGCGAACTTCGGGTTCGCGGCACTAGCCCCCACGCGAAAATAAAAGCCAAAATCCCGCGGGCCGATGGAACCGAGCCTCGGCGGTCCCGTTACCATCGACGGCTGGAGCTGGCATGGGGGCCACCTGCCTTCCAAACAGCGTCCAGTGGTATTGGGAGGAGGAATCCAGTCATGAAGGCTTGGTCAGTCATCGGTCTATTATTCGCGGCCGCGATCATCGCGACCATCCCGATCTCGCCGCAAGTCACGCCGCGCGGCGTCGAGCTGAGCGTCGATCAGGCGCAGGCCGGCACTTACGGGCACTACCGGCGGGTTAACCGGCGGGTCTACCGACGCGCTTACCGCGGTGGCTACTACGGCTACGGCTACCGCGGCCCGTACGAGCCGATCGGCGGCGGCGGTGGCCAATGGTACCCGTGGTAGTTTGAGCTGCTGACAGCCGCGTCGCTGCTCACATCGGCACCGGCCGAGCGATAAATCGAGCGGCAATCAGCGTCGGCCAGCGACGGCGAGGCGCGCGGGGTCGAGCGGCGGCAAGCGGCCAGGCGCGAACGGCGCTAAGTCGACGCTGCGCGCCGCCCCGTCGAGCAGGAGTTCGCTCATCGCCTCGCCGGTCGCGGGGGCGTTGAGCATGCCCCAGACACTGTGGCCGGTCGCCACGTAAGTACCGTCAATGCCCGGCACGGCGCCGATCAGCGGCAAGCCGTCCTCGGTGACCGGCCGGAAACAGGCTTGCCGCGCTTTTATCGGCGCGGCGACGAGCGCCGGTGAGATGTTGCGGCACAGCGCTTCGATGCGCGCGTGCGCACCCGCGTCGGGCGCAACGTCGGCAGGATCGATGGGCACCGGCTCGAGGGTTGAAATCGCACACACCCAGGTCGTGCCGCCATCGCGCGGAAACAATTCGGGGGTGAGGAGTTCGCCGCTCGCCTCGCGGTACTCGAGGAACAGAGCTTCCGCGGGGATGGTCGCACCGGTTTCGAACACCAAGCTGTGGCCCTTGTAGCCAAACACCGCCGGCAGCGGCAGCCAGCGCGTCGCCAGGATCGACCACGGCCCCATGGCGATGACGACGGCATCGCCTTCGACGATCTCGCTGTTTGCAAGTGCTACACCACGAGCCGCTCCGCCCGGGCTGCGCACCAGGTCCACGACGGTGCCTTGGCGCAGCACCGCGCCATGCACCTGCGCCGCGCGCATCAGACCGGTCGTGAACGCGTGGGGCTCGACGAGGGCCGTCGTCTCCGGTGACCCGAGCCGGCCCGTGATCGCGACGCCGTCATTAAGCCACGGCCGCCCGCCGCCCGCACCGCGCGCGCTAGCGCCCTCGACGGCGTAGCCGGCGTAGGTCGTCAGCCGCCGATAACCCCAAGGATCGCCGAACTCGGCGGAAAGCTCGGCATGGAGCTTGAAGCTGCGCCGCGCCAACCGATCGAGCGGGGTGCCGCGGCACCAGTCGAGCGCCAGGAAGCCGCCCGACTTGCCGGAGGCCGCACCGGCGACGGCATGACGCTCGATGACGGTCGCTTGCGCGCCGCGCCGGCTCGTGAAGTAGGCGATCGCGGCGCCGATCGCGCCGCCGCCGCAGATCACGATGCGCGCGTTGGAGGTCATATCGCCGTTGTGTCAGGCTTGGCTTCCTGCTTTCAGGGCAGTATAGCGCCTCGAACCTGACGCAACCTGCATGGCCGCTCTCGCCTTCGCGCTGCACGTACTCGGTGCCGTCATCTGGGTCGGCGGCATGTTCGCGCTCTATGTCTGTCTGCGCCCGGCGCTCGGCACGCTCGAGCCGCCGCAACGGCTGCGCTTGATGCGCGTCACGTTCCAGAAATTCTTTCCCTGGGTGTGGGCAGCGGTCCTGCTGCTGCTCGCCAGCGGCTACTGGATGATGTTTACGGTCTTCGGCGGCTTTGCTGCTGCCGGTCTGCACGTCCATCTGATGCAGGGGATCGGATGGGTGATGATCGCCTTGTTCGCCTGGCTGTTTCACCGACCGTGGCTGGCGTTCAAACGCGCCACGGATGCCGAGGACTGGCCGAGCGCCGGCTTAAGCCTCGAGCGCATTCGACAGATCATCGCGGTCAATCTCCCGCTCGGCCTGCTCGTGGTTCTCATCGCCGCAAGCGGACGATTCTGGCGTTAGCTCGGAGCGCTGACCGAGGCGGAGCAACGCGCGAAGCTGCGGTTGGCCGTCGACGCGTCGCGCGCAATCTGGCGGTAGCGGTTCAATCGCCAACCAACTCAACAAGAAGGTGCGGAGGACAGCCATGGCGGTACAGCAGAACACCGATCACCTCCAGACCACGCACATCGGCAGCCTGCCGCGCCCGCACAATCTGCTCGATCTCCTTAAGGCGAAATATGCGGGCCAGCCCTACGACGAGCGCCAACTCAATTCCATGCTCATGCAGGCGGTCGCCGACTGCGTGCGCAAGCAAGTCGAGTGCGGCATCGAGATCGTGACCGACGGCGAATATTCCAAGCCGGGCTTCTTCACCTACATCCGCGAACGCTTCGACGGGTTCGAATCGCGCCCGAGCCAGAAGCTGACGATTTTCCAGAAGGAGGTCTCCGCCTTTCCCGAGTACTACGCGCAGTACTTCAAGGAAGCGATGATGGGCGGCGCGATCCTGCCAATCGTTCCGGTCGTCTGTACCGGGCCGGTGAAATACAAAGGCGAGGCCAAGCTTAAGATCGATATCGACAACGTGAAGGCGGCGGCGAAGGCCGCCGGCGTCCCCGACCATCGCGTGTTCCTGCCGGCAACGGCGCCATCGGGCGTGGGTGTCAACGGGTATTACAAGAGCGAGGAGGATTACTTTCACGCGCTCGCCGCCGAGCTGAACAAGGAATACCGCGCAATCGTCGCGGCCGGTATCCTGCTGCAGGTCGACGATCCGTTCCTGCCGGACATCTTTGTCGAGCCCGGGCTTGATGAGAAACAAATGCGGCGGCGCGCCGAGATCTACGTCGAGGCGACGAACACCGCGCTAAACGGTATTGCGGCCGAGCGGGTGCGCTTCCACACCTGCTACGGCATCAACGAAGGTCCGCGGCTGCACGAAGCGAATCTGCCGCAGATCATCGAATACGTCCTCAAGATCAATGCAGGCTCGTTCAGCTTCGAAGCGGCGAACCCGCGCCACGAACACGAATACCATCTGTTCGAGCGCGTGAAGGTGCCGGAGGGCAAAGTGGTGTGCCCCGGCGTCATCACCCATGCCAGCAATATCGTCGAGCATCCCGACTGGATCGCCGAACGGCTCGTCCGTTACGCCGAGCTCGTCGGGCGCGAGAACGTCATGGCCGGAGCGGACTGCGGATTCTCGTCGCAGGCGCTCTACAAGACCGAGGTGCATCCGACCGTGGTGTGGGAGAAGTTCAAAGCGATGCGCAAGGGTGCCGAGATCGCATCAAAGAAGCTCTGGCGCTAAGCATGGCTCGACACAGACGCGGCAGCGCATCTCTAGCCCTTCTTCTACGACGGGCTAAAATCGCTGTCTTCGGAGGTTAGCCATGAAATTCGAAGGCGGATGTTATTGCGGTAAAATTCGCTACGTGGCGGACGGCGAACCTCGCCTCAAGGCCCAGTGCCATTGCCGCGAATGCCAGTATATCAGCGGCGGCGCGCCGAACATGTTCATGCTCGTGGCGCCGCAGGGCTTTCGTTACACGAGCGGCGAACCGCGCAAATTCTCGCGTTCCGATCTCGAAAGCCCGGTGACGCGCGAATTTTGTGGCGAATGCGGAACCCATCTCGTAACGCGACGACCGGGTCTGCCGCTGATCATCCTGAAGGTCGGCACGCTTGATGATCCGAGTCTGTTTGGCGCGCCGCAAATGGCGATCTATACCGTCGACAAACAGCCCTTCCATATCGTTCCCGAAGGCTTGCCGACATTTGAGCGTTTGCCTCCGCGCTGACCGAAGGCGCTTCGGATTGCCCGATACATCTGCATAGGATCGGCCGCGAGCGCCAATGATCAAACCCTGGCTGTTCGAATTCCTGCCCGAGCTGGGCGGCCCAAGCGTGGAACCGGATCCGCGCGACGTGGCGGCACTCTTCGCGCGCTATCTCGATCTCTGGGCGCGTGACGAGGCGCTTGGCTTCGAAGGCATATTTTTCAGTGAGCATCATTTCGCCCGCTCCTACTCCGCTTCGCCAAATCTCCTGATCGCGGCAATCGCCCAGCGAACAAAGAAGCTTCGCCTCGGCGTCATGGGTGTCGTGCTGCCTTACTACCATCCGGCACGGGTGGTGGAGGAGATCGGCATGCTCGACCACTTGACCGGCGGCCGGCTGGAAATCGGCACCGCGATCGGCGTGCCGCAGGAGCTCAGCCGTCTCAACATCACGATGGCCGAGGCGCGCGAACGCAACGACGAGATCGTCGGGGTGCTTGATGCAGCGATGAGCAACCGCGTCGTTTCCCACCATGGCAAATATTTCTCGTTTTCCGATCTGCGCCTTCTGCCGCGGCCGTTGCAGCAACCGTCGGCGCCGCGGTGGACGACCGTCGTGAGCGTCGAGTCCGCGCGGCGGGCCGCTCGCCGCCGGATAAAAATCAGCACCGGCTTCAACTCGACGCAGGTGATCAAGCGCATCTTTGACGCCTATCGCGAGGAAGCGGACGCAGCCGGCTTTCCCGCCACCCCTGACTATTTGGCGCTGCGGCGGCGTGTGACCGTGGCGCCGACGAGCGAGGAGGCGCGCCGCTATGCGCAGGCCGTAACCGAGCGCTTGAAGGCTTTTGTCGCCGAGGACGATCGCCTCAGCGCGAACGTGCCCGACGCGCCGGCGCCCTCCGGCGGCTTCACGCTCAGCGACGACGAGTTCATTACCGGCACGCCGAAGGAGGTCGCGCAAACCATCATCGAGCAGTGCCGGGCCGTCGGCGCCGGCAATTTCCTCACCGTGCTCAATTGGAGCGCGCCGGTCGACGAAGTGGCCCAGGCTCACGAGCTGTTTGGCCGCGAGGCGATTCCCCTATTGCGCACGGCGTCGTGAGGGCCAACCGTAGGGCGCAATGCGCTTCGCTTATGGCGCCCTACGCGTGCTGCACAGCGGTGCGTCATAGATTGGAAAGATACCGCGCAATCGCATCGCGCTCGGTATCGGTCAGCATCCGCATGAACATCGGCATATCGAGGTTGTTGGTCCGTGCATCGTCGGCAAAGCTGCTCATCGACGCGACGAGGTATTCGTAGCTCAGACCGGCGAGGCGCGGCGCCGGGGGCCCGCCCTGAAAATTCGGCTGATGGCACGCCTGGCACTGGGTGATGCCCTTGGGCAGCGGTCCCGGCGCGGCGGATGCGCTTCGTGCAGGCCAGGGTTTGGCCGCGTAGTAGGCCGCGAGCGGGCGAAGGTCCTCCTCGGCAAGGCCTTTGGCGAGGGGAGACATGATCGGGTGCTCGCGCTCCCCATTCCGGTAATTGCGCATTTGCTTGAAGAGATAGGCCCGCTCCTGTCCCCAGATGATCGGGACGGTCTTCGGGTCGGAGGGCATGCCGTTTTGGCCGTGACAGGCTGCGCAGAGTTGCGCCGTCGCCTCGATGTCGGCGGCACGCGCCGGCAGCGCGACGAGCGCAAGACCAATCCCAGCGCCGAGAAGCGTCGGAAACAGACGTGTGCGCATGGCGTCACTTCCTCCTGCCGTGGCTTGCGAATGGTGCCCGCTTTTATCCAAGTATCCAGAGATGGAAGCTCCAGAGCAATCCCGGCCCGCACCGGCTGCCCGGGGATGCCTCCAATTATTTGGCACGGAAGGCGGGAATTGGGCTTGTGCCACCCCGCCAACCAGAGGCACGATGCGCGCCAGTCGATTGCCCATAGAATCAAACCAGTATTCAGGTCAGCCAGGCAACGTTCATCGGGATGGAAACCATGCGAAGCAAACAGATGTTGACACTCACCGCCAGCGCCGCGGCGCTGCTGTTGGCTCTCGGGAATCAACCGGTTCGGGCGCAGGACGAGCCGGTGCTGACCGGCACCGTTAGCTCGCAAGCCGAAGGCAATATGGAAGGTGTCGTGGTCACGGCGGCAAGGCCCGATTCCATCGTCCGGGTGAGCGTGACCACCGACGCGAACGGACGCTACGTGTTTCCGCAGAAGCGGCTGCTGCCGGGCGAATACACGATCAGCATCCGCGCCGTCGGCTATGAGATGGATGCGCCGACCAAGGCGAAGGTGGAACCGGAGAAGATCACCACCGCCGACATCAAGCTCAAGAAGACAAATAATCTTGCGGGTCAGCTCACCAATGCCGAGTGGATGATGAGCATCCCGGGCACGGAGGAGCAAAAGGCCGGCCTGCTCAACTGCACCGGCTGCCACACGCTGGAACGGATCATGCGCTCGACGCACGATTCCGACGAGTGGACGCACGTCGTGTCCCGCATGCAGGGCTACGGCGCGGTGAGTCAGCCGATCAAGCCGCAGCCCATGCTTGACCGAGCCCGCGCCGGCAAGCCGGAGCAGTTCCGCAAGTTTGCCGACTATCTTGCGACCATCAATCTGAGCTCGACCGACCACTGGAATTACCAGCTCAAGACGCTGCCGCGCCCGAAGGGCCGCGACACGCGCGCCATCGTTACCGAATACGACATGCAGCGGCCGACCACCGAACCGCATGACGTGCTGGTCGATAAGGAAGGCAACGTCTGGTACACGGACTTCGGCGAGATGTTCATCGGCAAGTTCAATCCGAAGACGCTTAAGCTCACCGAATACCCGATCAAGAAATTCAAGGACAAGGCGCCGACCGGACTCCTGAGCATCGAGTTCGACCATACCGGCAAGATCTGGTTCGACACGATGTACCAGGGCGCGCTCGGCAACCTGGACCCGAAGACCGGCGAGATCACGTATTACCCGCTGCCGCCCGAATACAACGATGATACCGTGCAGCTGAACTTCACCGGCCTGCGCTACGACGTCGACGGCAAGGTCTGGACGAAGAGCGTCGGCACCCAGCACATCTTCCGGCTCGACCTGGCCACGAAGAAATGGGAGCGCTTCCACCCGGCTGATTACCTGCCGGAGAAGTACAGGAATGCCGGCATCTACCAGGTCATTTCCGACTCAAAAAACAACCTGTGGATGGCGGAATTCACCGAAGGCCATCTCGGCAAGATCGATGCAAAGACGACCGAGGTGACCTGGTACCAGATACCCACCCCGCATGCGCGCGGGCGCCGCATGCAGATCGACGATCAGGATCGCATCCTGGTGACGGAGTATCGCGCAAGCAAGGCGGCGCTGTTCGACACCAAGACCGGGCAGTTCACGGAATACAAGCTGCCGGACTACACGTTCCCCTACCGGGCCAATTTCGACAAGAACGGCGAGCTGTGGGCCTCCACGATGCACACCGATCGCGTCGTGCGGCTCGATCCAAAGACCAACACCGCGGTGCAGTACCTGATGCCGACCGACACGAACATGCGCACGGTGTTCGTCGACAATTCGACGACGCCGGTGACGTTCTGGGTCGGCAGCAACCACGACCACAGGCTCGTGCAGGTGGAGCCGCTCGACTAGCTTTCGCCCGAAGCATCGCGCACCGCTTCGGGTGCGCGAACCGGTCTCACCGGGAAAAGGGGCAGGTCACGCGCAGTGACCTGCCCCTGTTTGCTGCTGTTGCGAAGCGAAACCCAGGGTGCAGCTCGCTCAAGCTTGCCGCCGATAGGGGCCGAAAAGAAAAACGATGCCGGTCGGAACCAGGTCTTATGTAGGGTGGTTAACTTTACCGCCGGGGCCTGATGCCCCGGCTGGCCCCTCTCAGTACCCATGAGGCCAAAATAATGAGAGGAGCCGGGTGGCGGGGCTCGCGATCTATCACGACCGAGCCCGTCACCCACTTTCGATGGCGGCGCATGAAACCGGAACTCGCGCAAGACCGAAGGGCGCGACGGCTTGCGATTCACCGCAGGCGGCAGCGATTGCGGGAAATAGGCCGGCGCCTCAAGAGCGAATACCGCGCGGATATGGCTGCGCCTTTTTCGCGTGTCCTATGTGAACTGCTGGAAAAGCTCGAAACAATGCCCGTCGAGCCCGGGAGCCGAGTTCCAAGTTAGCGGCAGGGGCGCTTATCTCGGCAATACCTGTTCTGCGCATCAGGCTTTCAGCGCGTAGGGCGCAATAGGCGAAGCGCAGTGCGCCAGTCATGCGTTGCCGAGCTCTCCGCGCGCCGCGGTTTTGCCCAGTTCAGTCTTCCCGCTATATCCCCGCCATCAGATCGTGGCGAAGGGACGAAGATCGGCTTGCGTGACAGCTAACTGACGCGCACCGCGCCCAGATGGCGCAATGCGCTTCGCTTGTTGTGCCCTACGCGTCCTCACATGGGCGGTGTTATTCCATCCCGGCCGACCCGCCACGCGCGGCCTTGCAGCGTTCCATCGGCTTGTTTTGCCGCGACGACGAAGACTTTTGCTCCCGCCTTGAGGTCGGCCTTGCCTCCCGGCACGTAGGAGACAATGGGCGCATCGGCGGGGACAAAGATTTTCTTTTCTCCGTCCTTGTATTTCAACGTCAGCGTCGGCCCATCAACGGCGGTGACGACGTTTTCAACGTTCGCGTTCGTCATCGTGCTCTGGGGCCGAAGATCCCATGGGTAGTGTCCTTCTCCGGTTCCCCGCATCGACTCGGGAAAGATGTGTACTTCGAGCGCGCTCTGGCTGCCGTCGGGCCGCGGCATCCCCGTGATACCCACGAACGAGCCCTGCTTGATGTCGGAAAGCGATGCCTTGACCACGCCGGCGATTTGCGGGTTGTCGGCGAGCGTCACCTTCAGCTCGGCACCATCGCGTGCCTTGACCACGTAAGTGGAGCCGTCGATGCGTTCGATGGTGCCACGTATGCGAACCGCATCTTGCGCCACGGCCGTAGCGACACCTGACAGCATCATCGCGAGCGCACCGACAACGAAGCTCGCAAGCGCCGCCACCGTCATGTTGCAATTGGCTTTCATGAGCTCCTCCCATTGATGAGTGGGGACGTTAGCACAACGAGGGATGGTGCGTAGGGCGCAATAAGCGAAGCGCATTGCGCCACCAATACCTCGCCAAGTTCACCGGTCCGTCGAATTCGCCTGCACAGTTCGGGAATTGGTCTGGGCCCCATCGCGATGAAACGATGAAAGCGCGCGCGCCTTCGCCAGCGCGTGCGCGCCCAGGAGGCGCAATGCGCTTCGCTTATTGCGCCCTACGAGGGTCGGCCACGTCAACCAAGTTCGCCGCGCCGCCACCCGCTTTACTGCGGCAGCACCTCCACATACCCCACGCGGCCCGGAATGTTGCCGGCAAAATAGATGCGGTTCGGATTGGTCGGGTCGATCTCGATGCGGCGCGGATCGGATTCCGCCTGGCAGCGGGAATTCAACCCATTCTTCGGTCTTCGGATCGAAGCGGGCGATCTTATCGACCTGCTGCAGGCTGACCCAGACCAGATTGTTCTTCTTGTCCACGACCACCGAATAGGCACCGGAAGCCGGCGTCGGCGGCGAGTAGATCGTCATCTGCTTGGTCTTGTGATCGACCTTCATCAGCTTGCCGCCATTCCACAGGCCGACCCACAGATCGCCGTTGCCGTCGACGTTCATGCGGCGCGGATAGGCAAAGCCGTCGAACGGAATCTTGAACTCTTCGACCTTGCCGCTCGCCGGATCGACCCGCGCCATCAGATCGGATTGATCCTCGGCGAACCACACCGATTGATCGCCCGCCACCGCCATGCCGTAGGCGCCGGGCGGCTCCTTGCGCGCCTTGAGCGCGGGCGCATCGAAGAATTGAAACTCCTTCGTCGCCACGTTCAACCGGCGCGCCTGGCCGCCGCCGCCGGTCGCCCAGACCGAGCCGTCGGGATGGAACGCCATGCTGTTGCCGCCCGCGTTGCCTTTGCCTTTCGGGAACGCGTAGATCTCGAACTTGCCGGCGTTCGTGTCGTAGCTGAGCCAGCGCTGGTTGGGTCCGTCGTGCACCCACAGCACGCCCTTTGCATCGACCTGCGGATTGCCCAGGCTTTGCCGGTCCGGCGCGGCCTGCCCGGGCGGCGTCGTGACCTCGGTGAATTCCAGCGTGTTGCGGTCGAGGCGGCCGAGCTTGCCGGCGCGCTCGCCCACCCAGGCATTGCCGCTCGGATCGACCGCGACGTCGTGCGGCTCGGCATGGGTGTCGACGAGCGCATATTGCACGGCGCGATAGTTGAGCGCCTTGCCGCTCGCGAGCGTGCGCGGCAGGCGGCTGTTGGCGTCGTAGGGCTGCAGCGGTCCGAACTTGTCCGACAGATACTTCACGATGGTCTGGTATTGCTGCTCGGTCAGGTCCGGCATGCTGGCGACGATCATGCGCGTGCGCATGCGCTTGACCGTGTGGCCCCAGTGGTCGGGATCGGAGCGGTTGGCGACGGTGCGCTGCAGGTCGTGGCATGAGTTGCAGAAGTCGGCGACGAGCTGCTTGCCTTCGCCTTCCGGCAGGTCCTTGGGATCTTTCGACGCCTTCTCGGCTTGGAGCTCCGGGATGCGGTGCGGCCACGCCGCCGCCAGCGCCGGACCGCGCGGATCGGTGAGCGCCAGCGTGACTTTGGCGCCTGCGCCGCCGGCCGCGACCGCCACTTCGGGCGACCATTTGCTCTGCAACTCGCCGCCCACGCCTTGCACCCGGTAGCTGCCGGGCGGCAGGTCCTTCGCCTCGAAGCGGCCCTGCTCGCGGCTCACCGCCATGAAGGTCAAGCGCTTCGCATCGTTCTTCAATTTCACGAAGGCGCCGGCGACCGGCTTGCCGGATGCGTCGTTGACTACCCCGGTCACGACGCCATTGCTCTGCGCCGACGCAAGCGAAAGCGTGGCGACCAGCATGGCTGCCGCCGCGGTCCCTGCGGATAAATTTCGCCTGATGCTCCCGACGTGCATTTGTTTCTCTCCGTGTGTGTTGGTTGGTTGGCGTTAGGCTTTCACGACGGCGCGGTGCGCACAAGTACTCCGCACATGTAAAGAACGACGTACGCGCCCGCGCCGCGCACGGGGATCGCCAATAGCAGCGGCCCTGGCGAGCGCGCCAGTTGTCGCATAATCTTGCTGCGCAGCCCCGGCCGATGACCCGTGAGATTGGCGCCGGGCACCGTGGGCGCGAGAAAGAGGGCAACTAAGATGCTCAGGCTGTTCGCATTGACGGCAACATCGATTCTCGCTTTTGGGGCATCCGCCATGGCGCAGAAAGTCGATCCGGTCGCCAAGGACGCAACCGTCTTCAGCTACAAGATCCATTATCTCGAAGCCGGCCGCGGTGCGCCGGTGATCCTCCTGCATGGCTCGGGCGGGGAGGGGGCGCGCTGGATGCCGACAATCCAGGGGCTCGCGCCGGATTTCCGTGTCATCGCGCCGGATCAGATCGGCTGGGGCGCCTCCGACAAGCCGATGACGATCTACCACGGCGGTGTGTTCGCCGAATTCCTGGCGCGCTTCATGAAGGAGATCGGCGTGCCGAAAGCGGCGCTGATCGGACAATCCATGGGCGCGGGCGTGGCACTGCAGATGGCGGTGAAATACCCGCAGATGGTCGAGCGCATGGTGCTGGTCAACGGCGGTGGGTTCACCGCGCCGAACGACGCGCCGCGCGCGGGCGCGCCCGACTGGCACGCGCGCCAGATTGCCAATGCCGGCACGCTCGCCGAGAGCCGCGAATATCTGGAGAAAATGTACTACAACAAGAACCTGATCAGCGACGAGCTGGTGGAGCACAATCTCATTCTGCGGCTGCGTTCGGCCTACACGGCGGAAGCGGTGCAGACGGCGAACGCGCGCGGGCTCGGCAACCTGACCGAGGCGGAGGTGCGCGGCATCAAGGTGCCGACCCTGCTCGTGTGGGGTGCCAACGACACGCTCTCGCCGCCTGCCAACGCCGACAAGCTCAATGCCGCGATTTCCGGCTCGCGCAAGGTGCTGATCGACAAGGCCGGGCATTATCCGTTCATCGAGCACCCGGACCAGTTCAACGCAGCGGTGCGGGAGTTTTTGAAACCGCAGTCGTGACCAGAACTTTTAAGTGTGCTGCACCGGCGCGAGTTCATTGTGCGCCGCGGTTAGCGAGAAATTCGAGAAGCGGCGCCGCCGCGAATTAACGAAGCATTAATAAATGCCGCCGCACGATTGCGGTTGCCACACCGCGGCTTGGATTTCACGCGGTGGAGAGATTCCCATGCTCACGAGCAGCAGATATCTTATCAACCGCAGCCCCACCCGCTGCGAGTTCTGCGGCGAGCCGTTTCCGCTGCGCGACGGCTACGTGGAATTCTGGCGCGCGTCCTCCGGCCATCACTTCTGTTCGGAATTTTGCGCCGACGACGCCGAGGAAGCGCAGTTCGTCAAGAGCCATGTCACCGAGGCCGTCGGCACCTCATCGGTGAACGGCTCGACCCCGCTCTAGTGCCGCGAACCCGAAGTTCGCACGGTCGGGCGGCAAGGGTGTTTGCGAACTTCGGGTTCAAAAGCGGCACTAGAATCATAACGTTGCTAGTGTCCCTTTGATTCCGAAG
>Ga0306921_10003570_pt1 | contig 15779 bp, 17 predicted proteins | sample sta12Cox44000080_FD_203760 | JGI IMG/M metagenome (GOLD analysis project Ga0306921, IMG submission 203760) | Lab enrichment of tropical soil microbial communities from Luquillo Experimental Forest, Puerto Rico - statoxic.12C.oxic.44.000.080 (v2)... | ecosystem: Environmental > Terrestrial >...
CAGATCTCCATCAATGACAAGAATGGTGTCCATCTTGAGCTGCTCCGTAATTCGTTCGCGCCGACGCTCCTGGGCGCTGAGCCTCTCGATTCAGATGCAAAGTGTAAAGCATGATCTGCGGTGACATTGTTAATTATTTGACAGGGTTTTGTGTCGGACTCGACGCAACTCTCCGAGGACTCACATTGGAATTGGTACAACAAACCGGGGCACTTCACAGGCATTTAGGCTGTAGACCGTGACTGTGTGTATCCGGGTTTTGTGAGATGTTGTTCGGGGCTTCGAATAAGCTCGATGCAGCAGGTATTGCGTAGAGTAAGGAGGATATCGCACTCGTGCGGGAAGGAGCATCTCAACACCGAGGTGCGTCCGATGGACGGTATGAACCACTTCCTACTCGCTCTTCAGCTCTTTTCCTGGCATCTTTGATCGCGTCGCCGACCCCAATTTGTTTCCAGGCAGGACTCGACCACTCTTCTGTAATGCTCGCGAATCGGTGGGAACTGCAAACCGCTCGGCCTCAGAGCTGCTGTTGCATTCCTATTATCGAAGGCCTGGAACATCGCCAGGTGAGGAACAAAGTATTCCAATACTCGCAGTAACTCGTTGAGCAGCTTGTCCTCTTCTTGAAGGCGTACCTGGTCGAACTGTTCATATTGAGAAAGCGTTACTAACCTGGGTACCTGTATCGGTAGCCACCTCTGGCCAAGCGGATGGCTTTCAAATATCGAAACTGTAAGTTCAATCATTTCCGGAACAGTTAAGCTGCGGTCCGGCTCCGCACAAATGTGATAAAGCCTCGAGGGAACAAAGGCGAAGTCGAACAGGTACGCAAGGGCTGGTATCGCCCAGTCTGTTGCGATTAAGTCAATTGGTGCCTCGGGATCGCGAGGCGCAATCGGAAGCACATTTTGCGGCAATAATCGAACCAGCCGGTGCACGTGGTTAAACTGCTGTACCAGCTCGTTTCGCGAATCCGATGATCGAACTTAAGCGGACGATTATGGCCGGGAGGTCACCCATGGCTTGCATTACCACCCCCTCGGCCTCGTACTTCGATTGCTGATAGGTGTTGCAGAAGCCGCTCTGGTGCCGAAGAGTACTTTCGTCAAAGTAGCCCGTCGCCCGTCCTACGACGTAGACAGTGCTGACATAAGCAAGCTTCTTTAGTTTTCGGCATTTTGACGCGAACTTGAGTACATTCCAAGTTCCCTGGGTATTGGTTGCTTGCGGACTGAGGATCGCCGTGAGACCTCCCGACGAAAATCATCCTTACGGTCACGGCAAGGCAGAGCCTATCGCCGCTGTTGTTGTTGGGCTCTCGCTGATTGCAGCTGCGATAGCGATTGCTGTCGAAAGCATCCATGGAATTATCACTCCCCATCCGCCGCCCACCCCCTACAAGCTCGTTGTGCGGGCTGGTGTGCTTGTCATCAAGAAGCTCCTCTTCCGACACTTGAGCAATGTAGGAGAGTCGATTGGCAGCACGGCCGTCAGAAGCGACGCCTGGCACTACCGAAGCGACGCAATTACGTTGCCTTCGCCTTTGTTGGAGTCTCGATAGCTCTTGTCGGAGACAAGGTATGGGAAGCAGCGGACCGCTGGGCCGCTCTGGGGGGCGCATGCGTGATCCTGTACAGCGCGTGGAAGCAGCTGAGACCAGCTATTCTTGAACTTGGCGACATTGCACCTGACTCCAGTATCGTGGCACGGATTCGAAGCATCGCCGGGCAGGTACCTGGAGTGCTCGGCTTGGACAAGTGCTTCGTGCGAAAAATGGGGTTCAGCTTCTATGCAGATCTTCACATTATCGTGAGGGGATAGCTTTCTGTGCGGGAAAGGCATCACATCGCTCACCGGGTTGAGGATGATGTGCTCAGGGCTTTGCCCATAGTATCGGAGGTGCTGGTGCACGTGGAGCCTGAGGAGGAATTGACTGCCAAACAGATCACCACGAATCATCGATGACAGACGGTGGTCCGAATGTACTCTCCCGAATGGAGCGCTACTTATGGGGGAAGGTTGGTCATGGAGTAGACGCGCTTCCACCCTCTAATGAGAGCGGCGATCGTCGCTAAAAGTTCTGCAGGAGCAAAAGGCTCAACCAGGTAGGCGTCAGCCCCGATCTCGAACAACCTGACCTTGGTCTCGACATCATCTGGTCCCAGCACAACGAGCAACAGCGTTGGGCCCCTGCGCCTAAGCTCTGAGCAGATATCCTCAATCCATTGCCGATCGGAACCGATCAAGATCATAAGCTCTGCGTTGAGAGGCATCTCAGTCCAATTGGTCGTCTCTGGAACAATGTCGACTGAGTAACCTGCGAGCCGGACGATTTCGCTAACGTCTCTACCCGTGTAACTATTGGAAGCGACGACGAGAATCGTTCCCCCTTCAGAAAATGAGCAAGCGCCTGATGGTGACGGCGACGTGAACATGTGCTTTTTTCTTCTGGAGTGCAAATATTCGGGGCCAATCCGCGCCTGACGCCGCAAAGCGGTCGCTTGCCGATCTTAGTCGATTCTTAGCAGGAACTGCATAACGGTCTGTCAACTCTTTGTAAAGCTTTGGGCACTTCATAATGCTCGGTAGATAACCTGCCGTTGGCAATGTCAGTGGTAGAGCCGGTGCAGCGGCCAAAGCGCCGTGCCGATAAGCGCGGTCGTCCGTGGAAGGACACACGCGCCGTCTTGCATGGTGTGCTGTGGGTCTTGGGCACCGGGGCGCAGTGGCGGAACTGCCAGAAAGGTACCCGCCTTTCCAGACCCGCCCCCGCCGATTCCAGCAGTGGGTGCGGAGCGGGATACTGGAAGAGGCGCTCCGGCGCGACTGGCGAGGTGCTTGCATGAGCGCGGACAGTCGAACCTGGACGAGGCGTTCGTGGATGCCACCTTCCCGAGCGCCAAAAGGGGGGCTTCGCCGTCGGCCCCACTGCGCAAAAGATTCTGAAGTCCAAAACGGACGGTCGTCCTTTTTCATACTTGGACTGTCACGAGAGGACTGCTCGTGCAAGCAATTGGAGAGAAGCGGAGTTGCTCAAGGAAAACCGAGTCGACACAATTTGTTTGAACGTGCCAGATTCGACATTTTCGGACCGAGCACTGATGCTGTTTCTGCGAGAGGGCATCCTTGCTCATGTGGGGGTTGACCATGCCGGCGTGACGCGCCTGTCACAGGTGTATATAGACGAAACCGACAACCTGAAAGTCGCTTCGAGAGACACCCTGTTCTAGCGTCGTCTCTGCTCAAGCCCAGTTCCTCGAGTCTCAATTCCTCCCTTGGTTCTGTCACACAGGTTGCAGACGCATACGAGTAGAATACGGCGATAGCAGCGACGTAATTCTGTGCAGGATGGGCCAGGGATGCGCACTCTACATCTCGATACCGATATCGGTGGCGACATGGATGATTCGTGCGCGTTAGCCATGGTGCCCAACTGACCGGAGGGCGAGCTGGTTGCGGTCACAACCGTTTCCGACAACTGCTTCTAGACCGCTGCGCATTTCTTGTTGGTATCGGTTGGATAGGCAAGCATTGTGGGACATTGTGTCGGCCAGAGCCTGCGTCGTATTCCACGGATGTTGGCGGATTCGTATGTGAGGAAGACGATACGCTTGCCGCGATGCTCAGGTCGCGAACTAATACCTTTATAGGGCACATGGCATGCCGCAAATCTCGCCTCAATGCATTCGTCAATCGTGAGCAAGTCTCGAACATCCTGCGCCGTTAGTATCAGAGCTAGAAGCCCATGCTTTCAAGGCGGTCCTTTGCTCTGCCTGCGTTGCCCCCTCTTTCATGGAGCGCAAAGGGAACAAAGACGACACGAGACACGCCTTGCAGAAAGTCCTTGATCTCGGATTCTGCATGGTCTAAGTAACCGCTGCCGTAAGCGGTCGAGTTGCTGATGAGCAGTAGCCTCCTGACACTGTCGATTTCAGTCATTGTCCCTCCTACGACCTCAAGTCATCGCCTCAGACAAACGATCAACTCCATCCCTCGCTTGAGAACTTCGTCGTCTGGGAGGTCTTGTTTTGCCCATCCGGTCGGCACCCTATCCAAGCCCTCGCCTTCTGTCCGACCAAATTTCTCGTTGCCGAGGCCACCATCATGAATGAACCTCGGCCAATGACATCATGGCCGCCAGGAGTATGTAAACTTGATGGTCAGGCTGTTCTGGTAATACTGTGGCGCGTTTGTTTCCAGGCTGGCGAAGCGCTGGCCCGCCGTATATATGATGAAGAGGTCGCTGTCAGGGCGGTAGTTCCAGCGCAAGCGTACGTTTCCCGTAACCGCCTGATTGTTTGCAGTATCGAGTTGGATCAAAGCCGAGAGAGTCAGGAACCTCGAGAATGAGTAGTTGGTCTGAAACCCACCGAAAAGAACCGAAAAGTCGCCGTCCTGAATGGGCAGTCGGAAGCGGTTCCACTGCTGGCTGAAATCAAAGGATAATCGCTCATTGGCCCGGTAGCTCCAGCGCACACGTGCTTCGTTCAGCCGGCCATTGTAGTAGCTGCCGAACCGCTCAAAGAAGCTCATGGTGAGCCGTCGATTCAAAGGCGTACCGTACGTGAGCTGGTGACGCGTCCAGTGATACAGCCCCACCGGAATGTTGACATTCTTGTATATGTTGAAAGGCTGAGTAAGCCGTTGGATAAACACGTCCACGATGTCATCATCGCTATATGAGGCGTTGTGGAACTCGATGCGAAACGTCGCTTGCCATTCCTGTGTTTGGAGAACCTTCTTGGTATCAGGAGCGTGAAAGATGAAGGCCTCGAAATTGAGCTCCCTGACACCTCGAATCTTAGGTCGTGGCTTCAGTGTTCCATCGAGGTAATCGCAAATGCAGTCAGTTCTCTCGAGGAATCCGACTTCGGGATTGAAGTTTGGTCCGACTCTGCGATGTTGACCAAACAATTCCAACCAATTGGTGCGGTAATCAGCCCCTACGCCTGCGTTGGTCTGGCCGGAGGAAATACCGGGCGACCTGGTTTGCGCGGCATAGGCGGTCACAACCAGATTGCGCCAGAAAACGAGTCGCGTGTCTGCACCAGCAGTCTCGTTGTAGCTGTCGGACGGGTTTCCTGAAGTCTTGTCGATCCCCATCACACCGATGTAGGACCCAGCCCACAACGAACGTTTCATTCGGCCGACAATGTAATTCGCTGCAGGGTTCGGCCCAGACTCCCGAGTGTCGACGTCCATCACCCCCAGTCCGAAGTTGCCGAGAGATCCGGTGACCTTTCCGCCGACATTGACCGGAACCTCTTGTCCAGTGACCGGATCGATGCCGATCTGACGGCTGAAGAACAACAGATCACCACTGTCGCCGCCGAGTGGAAAGTTGAAAACGCCGGCATTTTCCAGGAAGAACTGCCGCTTCTCCGGATAGTACAAGGGATAAGGTGTGAGGTTAAAATTCTGCAAATCCACATCTGCGTCAGCGAAATCGGTGTTAACCGTCGCATTGGCGACCAGATTCGACCGCAACCCGACCTTTACGTCTACCCCGCCTGTGTGCAGCGCATTCCAGCCCGGCGTAAGGCCAGTCCCGGCCACACTTTCGGGCAGGTGAGTGAAACCGACCAGGCCGTATGGCTTCACTATAAACAGCCGGCCGCTGCCAATATCCGAGATGCCCTGTAACTGACCGGCTTGGCTGACACGCGATGCCCCATATATCCTCCGCCAACCGGACCAGAGATCCTCCTCATTTTTTCTGCGAATGAAGCGTTTGAAGTTGATCCCCCAGACCACGTCATTCGTCTTCATGAAATTGAGAGTCGAGAAGGGAATCGCAATTGTGGCTGTCCAGCCGTTTTCGCTGATATGTGCCTCAGAGGTCCAAACACCGTCCCAGCCCGAGTCGCCATCATTATCGCTGTTACTCTGCTGCTCTTCGGTAATCAATGCGTCTCGCTGTGTTCCGAGCGGATTGACCTGAAACACATAAGCGTTGCGGCGGTCGTGCGACGAGTCGATGATGATTTCGAAATAGTCCTCAAGGTGCTGACTGGCGTCACGCCGCAGCTCCGTGGCCACGATTTTCCTCGGATCCGAGTCGAAACACGTTATGCCGAAGTACACTGCATGCCTTGTGTAAAGGACGCGAACCTCGGTGCGCTCGGTAGGCGGCTCTCCTTCGTATGGCTCTCGTTGCAGGAAGTTTGTTATAGGGGTTGCCTGTTGCCACAGGGGGTCGTTCAGCGTGCCGTCCAGCCTTGGAGCACGATCCACCCGGCTGGCATGAACAGTTCGCAATTCCTCTTGCCCTGGGGGCTGTTGGGGCTTCGGCTGGTGTACCTCCGTCTGGCCGAATAGCAGAAATGAGCAAGCAATGAGACACAGCCAGTAGGACCTATCCCTGCAGAATTTCCAGATGCGGCGAACCCTGCATCTCATCGCAGGTCTCCGCGCAGAACGATGCCAACCACTCCCGCTGCCACAATGAGCAGCGGTTCCGGGACCTTTCTGAAACGTATCAAGATGGCCAGTGTGACAGCGCTGATGAGGACCGTTGTCCAATCGATCAACGACCGTCGCGCCAGGATATATGCAGCCCCTGCGATGGCGCCCACAGCTGCTGCCGTCACACCCTGTACGAAAGCTCTGACCTGCGGATTTGCGGCGAAGCGACGATAATACGGGGCTCCCAACAATACGAAGAAGTACGGTGGTGCGAATACCGCGATAGCGGCTGCCACGGCACCCAGCACACCCGCCACCAGGTAACCGATAAATCCCGCCGTGATTACGACTGGCCCCGGAGTGATCATCGCTACCGCTACCGCGTCCACAAACTGTCGTTCGGTTAACCAATGAAACTTGCCGACGACTCCTCCGTAGAGAAACGGAACGATAGCCAGGCCGCTGCCAAAAACAAACGCTCCCGCCTTGACAAAGAACAGAAACAGCACTCCAAGCGTACTCAGGGCAGCCACACCATGTATTCCGGTGAGACCTTTGCTCAGTGCTTGGGGCAACATCGTGATGGCCCCCTTGCCACTCAGCTTAGGCGGCGCCCTCAGTAGCAATGCAACGACACCGCAGAGGATGAACAGCCAAACAATCTCAGCTTCCTTCCACGCGGTGGTAACTGCCATGGCGCCAAAAATGAGCCACTGGAGCCAGTCTTTGCCGATGGTACTTCGGATCAACTTTAGAGCGCTTCTGGCGATGATTGCGATGACCGCGGCTGCTATTCCGTAGAACGCGCCTTGTATCCACTGTAAACCGCCGAAACGGATGTAGAGCGCGGCCACTGCCAGCACCATAAGAAAGGAGGGGAGAACGAAAGCTACCCCTGTCAGCGAGCCGCCCCGCACCCCCGCTCGCAGCCAGCCCAGATAGATGGCAAGCTGAGCAGCGAGTGGCCCCGGAGAGAGTTGGCAGAAGGCTAATCCTTGCAGGTAGTCTTCCTGCGAGTACCAGCGACGGTCCTCAACTAGGTCCTTCTGCATGTATCCGACCAGCGCGATGGGGCCGCCGAAGCCAAAAGTACCAAGCCGCAGAAAATACGCCACAAGCTCGCGCAGGCCAACCGGCGCGGAAACTTGTGCAGCGCTCCTCTCGGGGGCTCTCTGGTAGCCGGGAGATGTCTCCATCGGTGTCGCACCTAATGCTGACTGCCTTTGCCCAGCTGGTCGAGGGCGGCTTTGAACGCCATCGCCAGTTTGTCAGCAGGTCCGCGTCCCCAATAGTGCAGGAAAATAATCGTCGGCTGCGTGCCGATCATGTGGTGATGAATGGCGACTACATCGAGTCCGTTTGAGCGCAGCGCCTTCAGCGTGGGAGTGACTTCGCCTTCCAGCATCGCGACATCACCAGCCACCGCCGCAGCCTCGTTGGTCCCGTAGAAGGCAGCCCACGTGTTCAAGCCCATGCGCGCGTTAATCGTTGCCCCCATTTCTTTCAGCTTGAGATCGTCGCGACCGATAGTGATCTTGTAGACAGCACCACTCTGCTCGCCTTCATGACCGACAATTTTCGTTATCTGGGCCGTGTCGAGCGAGGTCTTTGTATTAGCATTGGCGGCGCCGGAAGGGGCTGGTGCGGGCTGACCTTTGCCTATCAGATCCAGAGCAGGCTTTATGTGCTGGGCAAGGTCGGCGGCTTTTCCGTGTCCATGAACATGCATATAGTAAATGCGCGGAGTCTCCCAGAAGAAGTGATTGTGCAATGCAGTCACTTCGAGCCCATTGTCAAGCAGGGCCGACATGACAGGATTGACTTCTTCCTGCAGCAGAACAAGATCGCCCATCAATGCATCGTCGCCACCATCTCCTTTGGTCATGGCGAACCAGCCCCCAAAGCCAAACGGCGTGGGCAGCGGCAGCCCGTCGATCGTGACGTGGATATCGTTGCGCGGGATGTTTACCTTCAGCACGTTGGCCTTATAATCCCCCGATTTTCCGACAGTCTTCAACACCTGCTGGTAATCTCCCGGGATCTCCTGCGCCCGGGCTATCGATACACACCAAGATGCTGACAAGTAGATAACGAACGCTAAAGTTGCGACACGAATCTTCACCCGCAAAACCTCCTGTATTAACCGAATTTCGCCACTGGTTGAACCGCGTACCCGCCTTGTCGAAAGGCGAGGCACGCGGGTCAAGACTTTTTCATGCTGCAATTGGAATGCCACGGGCTTGCGATCTTTGTTACTGACAGGAAGCGCTTACCATCGTCAGCTTCGTGACCTGGATATAGCCAGCCTCCTTCTTGCTGCCCTGGGCTTCACGTTCTTCGTCTTCGTCCGTTTCGCCTTTAAGACGGCCGCTGACCGTCACCTTGCGCCCCAAATGATTGGCCAGCTTCACCTCGGAGCTACGCATTTCATAAGTTTTGCCGCTGGTGTCGGTAATACTGTATTCGTTCGGTTCATCGCCCTTTTGCAGGCAGCCCGTCACAGTCTTCGTTTCGCTCTTCGCTTGTGCGCCTAGGTAAATCACAAAAACGGCGCCGACAATAAGAGCGACCAACAGTACCAGGAATTTCGCATATTTCATCGTGGACTCCTTCCGGTACTACTCGTAGTACCCAAGCTCTTGGATATAAGCTAGGCTCGCTATCTGAAGATTTGCTGAAGACCAGGCTGAAGACCGAACGGATGCTGTGCCAAGGAACTCACCTCACGAAACCAAAGGTGACTGTAGAACTCTTCTCGGGGTATTTCAGCGTCCGAAGTTGGGTCGCGGTTTTGAAGATTCACTCGACGAACGCGCTGAAATTCCTTGAAGTTACTGCTTTGGTTCTTTCTTCAACTGCCACAAAGGCAAACGGAATATGAAAGTACTGCCTGCGGTGGAGCTCTCGACTTTTATCTCTCCGCCGTGAGCGTTGGCAATCCAGCGGCCGATCGAGAGACCCAGTCCCGTGCCTCCAAGTTCGCGCGACCGAGCCTTGTCCGCACGATAAAACCGTTCGAATATGTGGGGCAGGTCGGCTTCCGAGATGCCTATTCCAGTGTCCTGCACACGCATCGCAACCTGGTTGTCATAGGTTTCGAGAGCCAGGCCGACGGTGCCATTTTCAGGAGTGTACTTCACGGCGTTGTCAATCAGGATCAGTAACAAGCGCCGCAGAGCCTGCGCGTCACCGAGCACCCATATCGGTGCTTCGGGCACAGCGGCGTTCCATTTGAGCCCCTGGGCTTCGGCCAAAGTTTGGGCCTGAGCGCTTACTCCCCGGGCCAGGGCCGTGACGTCGGTCTTCTGAAAATCGAGCATCTCAGTGCCGCTGTCCGCACGGGCCAACAACATAAGGTTTTCAATCAAAACGGAGATTTGCTCCGACTCGACCAGTACTTCCGACAACGCCTCGCTATATTGATCATTGGTCCGCGGATTGGCAAGTGTGACTTCAGCGCGGGTGCGGATCAGGGCCACAGGCGTTCGTAACTCGTGCGACGCATCAGCAGTGAACTGGGTGATCCGCAGAACTGCAGATTCGATCCGCTGTAACATCTTGTTCAGCGTCTCCCCCAGTCGCTCGAGTTCATCGCCGGTTTGCGGCACAGTTAACCGCTGGGAAAGGTCCTGTGGCGTGATTGACTGGGCGGCACGGGTGATCCGGTCTACGGGACGCAGAGCGAAAGCGCTCAACCAATACCCGCCGCCGGCGGCAGCGAGCAGCAGCACGGGTATTCCGAACAACATGGCACTACGAAAGCGATCGATTGCTTCCAGATAATCGTCCATCGGTTCGGCCACCTGCACCACGAAGTTACGGCTGCCGGCAACAGCTCGGGCTGTGAGAATCCGTATCGGCAGATCACCGTATTGCGCATCTCTGAATAGCGGTCGGTCTGTGCTTGCCGCTGGCACCGCGAGGCGCTGCATGAGAGGCGATCGATACAAAAACTGCCCAGCGCTGTCTGACACCTGGAACAACTGTGAGCCCGACTGCAACTCGCCATGTTCGCGTACCTCGCTGGCAACGTTCCCGCCCGACGAAGACCGTGCAATCAGCGCTTGAAGGTCACGAGCGCGATCTCCCAGTTGTTCATCGACAGCCGTGTAAATGCTTTTCTGCATGACTTGCAAGGCGAACAACGCAAAGCCGATGAGGGCCGTGGCCAGGATCAGAAAATACCAAGCGGTGAGTCGTGTCCTTATGGGCATCGCCTTCATCGTGACCTCATTTGTCGAACACAGTACCCAACACCGCGAATGGTATGAATCAGTTTTTGATCGAATCCACGGTCGATCTTGTTTCGCAAAGAGGAAACGAATGCTTCCAGGGTGTTGTCTTCAATGTTTTCATTGAAGCCCCATACCGCCTCGATAATCGATGCCCTTGCCAGTACCCGGCCAGGTCGCCGCATCATGAACTCGAGGAGCCGGTACTCGGTCGCAGTGAGGTGAATCTCCTGTTCACCGCGCGCTACCCGCCGGTTTCGTGGATCGAGGATCAGATCATCGACACTCAATTGTGGTGGCAGCATCGCCGGACTGCGCCGGGCGAGGGCGCGAATTCGGGCCAACAGTTCGGGAAATGCGAAGGGCTTAGTCAGGTAGTCATCGACTCCTACGTCGAGGCCATGCGCCACGTCTGGTATTGCATCACGCGCCGTCAGCATCAGGATTGGAGTCTGTCTCTGGCTTTTCCGCAGGCGCCGTGCCACTTCGAAGCCGTCCAACCCGGGGAGCATGACGTCCAGCACAATGACGTCAAACTCGTAATCGCTGGCGAGTTCGAGCGCTGTCCGGCCGTCGTGCGTAACCTCGACCGAGTGGTTCTGTTCCTCCAGCCCTTGCTTGAGCAGGGCGGCCATCTTGGTTTCGTCTTCGACTACTAATACGCGCATAAGCGGTTCGTTGAAGCGTTATCTCTACTGCCAACCGTGAAATCCTGTGCTGAGCGTGTTTCAATCCGCCTGTCATGAAAAGCCTGGACCAAAGACTCCCACCAGACAGGCCTAAAACCCCTTCAAATCCCCGACGAGGTTATCTCTCATTCCGCAGCAGCCACCGGAGCCATGATTCGCAGCAGCGGATGCCCTTTGACGTTCTCCAGGGGAAAGTAAACCAGCTGCGTTTTCGGGTCGACGCAGACGGTGTGTGCATGCGGCATCACAAAGTTACCGACTGCCAGAAGATGCTTCCCGGTCTCCCGGTAGATCCAGACGTCGCCTGACTCGGCCGAGACGTAGAGTAGTTTCAAAACAGGATCGAAGGCCAGAACGTCAGGATCTTCCCCTACGGGATACGTGTCTAGCGTCTTCATGGTAGTCAGATCCACAACTGCCAGCGTGTGATTGCCAGCGCCCGCAACAAATGCCAGGCGATTGGCGACGTCCAGCGAAATGCCGTGCGGTTCCTTCAGGCCCGGCAGAGGGTAGCGAGCGGTGATCTCCAGCTTGACCGGATCGATCACAGCCAGGTCGTTCTTTTCGTGGACCGCGACCAGAATGCGTCCCGACGTAGGATCGTAAACGGTATTTCCCGCACCGCCTCCGAGGTTGATCTTCGTAAGCAAGCTATTGTTTTGTGCATCGATCACGGCGTCCGTGTTCCCGTGTTCGTCGGAAACGAAAACCCGCTTCTGGTCGGGTGCGAACGCAATACCGTCGGGATAGTTGATTGGACCAACCTTGGCGACTGTCTGTAGAGTCTTGGCGTCGACCGCAGCTACCTTGTGCTCTCCCGTAACCGATGCAAAAACACGGTTCATCTCGGGCGCTGCCAAGACACCGTGGACACGTGTGAACCCATCGAGGTTTGCAACAACCTTCCGGGTCGCTGTGTCGAACACAACAACCTGGTCAGCATTCATGTGCGCTATATAGAGACGGCCTGACTCGGTATCGAGGCTCTGATAGTCGAAGCGAACTGCTGCGCCCGGCATAGGAACGTCGGCGACCATCTTCAGGGGGCTTTTTGTTGCTTTTGTTTGTGCTGGGACTTGTGGCTGATGCAGCACGACAATTGCAATCGACAGAGCAGCCAACCAATACTTATGCTGCGACATTATTCCTCCTGATTCCTTCTGAGGTTCTCCAAGAGATTCGCCCGTACGGACGTTGTCTTAATGCTCGCTGTTTCAAAATCAATAGTTATTTCCGGGTTAACCGTCCTCATCCCTGGCGGCAGGATTAAAAGTGGATTCTCTCTCACTCCAGCCGGTACAAAAAACCCCGGTCAGGTCATGTTCGTTAAAGGGTGTCCTTCACCACGAGGAGGCGGCCATGGTTCGGGTCGGTGACCCAAACTTGCCCTCGGTTGTCCGCCGCCGCCGCGTGCGAGCCCTTGGCCGTTTCAACCGTGCCAAGCAAGCGCGGCTCCCCGCCCGGGGAGAGTCCGATGATGGCCAGCGTTCCCTCCTTCGGGTCAGGCACGTAGACATGCCGGAGGGTCGGATTGTATCCGATCAGATCCGTGCCCTTTCCAACCTTTAGGGTGCCAAGGATCCGTCCGTTATGGGCCACGTCAACCACCGCAACCCCTCCAGCGCCGGAGCCGACGAAGAGCCAGGCTTGGGTTTCGTCCAGCGCGAGACCGCTCGACGAACCTTCGGTGCCGTTCTTCCACTCCGCCACGATTCGGTGCGTAGCGATATCGATCGCTACGGTGACCTTCTGGTCCTCGCGGTTCGTATAGACCCGCGACCGGACCGGGTCCACCGCAAGCGACTCCGGCCCTCCCCCGCCAGCCACCTTCACGTCGGCGGTGTGGGAGAGCAGGACGTTTCCCTCGGTCGAAAACGCCAGGATTTCGAGCTGGCCTTTTTGGGGGTCCTCCTCGGTGACCCATACCTCGTGGGCGGCGGGAACGTATCTCACAATGTCCGGCTCCATTTCGAGGGTCGCGGAAGCGACGACCTTGTGCAGTTTGGGGTCGATCACGTTCACGGCAGAGTGGGTGCGGTCAGCCGCGAACACGTAGCCATCCCCGGCGTCCGCGGAGGTGGTCCTGCCCTGCCAAACGGCGCATGATTCGTGAGACCGGGTCGCGGGATCGATCAAGTACACGCGGCCCGTTTGCGCCGCAGGGACTATGACTTGGTGCAAGGCCGGTGCGTACACGATGTCGTCGAAACCGATGCCTTCCTCTCCTCCTGGGAGAGAAACCGCCACGGCTTTGACCGGGTTTTCCGTTTGCCCAGGGGTCTTCGGCGTCCGATCGTCGCTTCGAGCGCTCCCTGCCATGCCCAACAATGCTAGCGAAACCAGAACAACCAAGCTTTTCTTCATCTTATGGCTCCTTTCCAAACAATAGTTCCTCGGAAACGGGGGCTCCTATTTAGCGGCCGCTTCCGTACCAAAACGATGGACAACCAGAAACAATCCAATACCCGAAAACCATGGATATCTTTATTCACCTTCCATCCGTGTGGGTCGATTCAAATTCAATTGTCTTTGCAGTTCGTTCCTCCGGCGGCCTCAGGTGCCGAAAATTACGGTACAGAAGCAGGTCGTAAACGATCTTCAGTGTGCCGCCTATCACCAAAGGCGCTGAGAATGCCACTCGCTGCATAATGAAACCTGAAAGCGAAGACGCCGCTGCCCAGGCTCCCGTTCTCGTGATGTTCGTTATCCCGCTTGCATATGCCCGCTCATGTGGTTTGACCAGGGCCGCGACATAAGACTGGCGTGTCGGCACGTCCATCTCGACAAGGGTTTCACGCAAAAGAAACAACGCAATCGCCAGCTTGGCGGTTGATGCAAGGGGCACCGCGATCAGAAAGAAACTTGATGGCAGATGCGTGAATACCATGGTGTTTACCAGGCCGATTCGTTGGGCTATCCACGCGGCGCCAAGATGTGATGTGGCGTTCAGCACATGAACGACAAAGAACAACAGGCCCAACGAGTTTTCGCCCAGACCGAAACGGTGGAAAAACCAATATGACACCAGGGCATCCGTGAGGAAGCCTCCGCCGAAGGCATCAACCGCGAACAGGGCGGCTATGCGGTGAACGGTGCTACGAGTCTGGGGCGACAGGGCGATCGATGCAGTAGCCGGTTCGGTTGAGCCTGGAAGTTGGGGATTGGCCGGAAGCAACTGGTAAATGCCTCCGATGGCGACGTGCAGCAACGCGTACCCAAGGAATAGGTATCGGTAGGCCGCAATGAAACTTAGGTGGGTCCAGGCGCTCGCGGCCAATGGCAGGGCAGCTCCGAGAGCGCCAAGAGCGCCTCCGCTGTCGAGCAAAACGTTGTACCAGGACAGCGCCCAGGTTCGGTTCCGGTCGGGAACGAGCCCCGGAATGATAGCCTGTTCCAGCGCGAAAGCCGCACTCCGGTCGGTTCCCATCCCATTGACCATGCCCACGAATACCAGCAACAGGAGAAGGTGGAAGGACGGTACAAGCTCAAGTGCGAAGCCGCCGATGGCAGCCAGCAGAGACAGGCACACCAAAGACGCGCGGTAGCCAATCCGCCTGCCAGCATAGGCCACGACTGCGGTCGCAACAGACGCACCCAGCAAACCGGCCCCAATCACCAGGCCTATGCCTGTTGGCCCGATGCCAACTCGCGACAGGTACACTGCGAGGTTGACGCCGAGCAAGCCTACGCCAAGCGAGCGCAGAAAACCCGCCACGTAGATGAGCACCAGGTCGTGGGACAAACGCATGGATTAGCCTTCCAGATGGCGGGCGTATTCGTAGAGTGCATCGTAAATCGGGAAGCCCCGCGCCAGGCGCTCTTCGTCACTTAACTGCATTGCTGCAAAGCCTTCGGCAATAGCACGAAGACCTATGCCTTCTGCTGCTACCGGCTCTTGACCCTTTACGTCGGCCGCGCGAACAATCAGCGCCAGCCGTGCCAATCCCGGTGCTTTCAAGCCGTAGTCGTCAATAATTGCTTCAAAACTGCACTTGTCACCGCGGTGGTTCAGCTTCACCTCCGGAATCCTGGGCGCGTCGAACGGTATAGCTTGTTGGATACGGGCGGCGTCAAGGAGTTCATCTTCGTTTACGAAAAGAAATTCAGCCTCGGGATCCACGAAACGCCGAATCAGCCATGGACAGGCGACCCGATCTACCTTGATGTTTTTTCGAGTGATCCACTTCATTCGTTCTCCAATGCTGATCTTCGTCTGTCGATTGAGGGTACTGCGGCTACCTGAAGATCAGCTGAAGGACCGGGAAAAATCGCCAAACCTACAGGTATTAGCTCGAGTCCCTTAGACGAGCAATGGGTCCGGGTTCAGCGAATCTTCAGCTTCTGTTGGTACCGTTATTGTCGAAGCCTAGGGGTACCTGTTGCGTCTCAAGATCACCAGGGGGTGCAATTACGACCGAGCGCCGAACCGCATGCTGCGCAGGTCGTCTGT
>Ga0306921_10003571_pt1 | contig 15777 bp, 6 predicted proteins | sample sta12Cox44000080_FD_203760 | JGI IMG/M metagenome (GOLD analysis project Ga0306921, IMG submission 203760) | Lab enrichment of tropical soil microbial communities from Luquillo Experimental Forest, Puerto Rico - statoxic.12C.oxic.44.000.080 (v2)... | ecosystem: Environmental > Terrestrial > Soil...
CAGACGATACCAAACAACAGCCAGAGTTTCGGGCTTGCCCCGTTGAAGATTTTGAGTGCAATCAGTGCGGCACCCATCCAGAACAGCGATTCGAAAACGTTCATCGTGAGGAGCGAATCGAGGCCCAGATAAATCGGAGCGACCATCACGCATACGCAGGCTAAGGCCATGCCGAAGCGGCGCGCGCCCAGTTCTCTTGCGATCAAACCGGTCAGCAGTACCCGCAGTCCCGCCGCGACCGCCGGCAAAAAGCGCAACGAGGAGAGCGAGTCGCCCAGGATGGCGCGTTCGAGCCAAGTGATCATCGCAATGAGCGGAGGCTGGTCAACGTAACCCCACGCGAGATGATGACTGCACGCCAGGTAATACAATTCATCGACAAAGTATCCGTAGCGGCCGCTGACGAGCATGTGAGCGGCGAAGACGACAAAGGACAGCCCGCCCAGAAGGGCCCATTCTCCCGGGCGGGCGTCTGAGTTGCGTTCTAAGGGCTCGGATACAATGGGTCCGGGTCCGCCCATTAAAGCGACCTCACCTCGAATAACGATGGAAAATAAAGGCATGTTCCCCGAGGGGAACAGAATCGAAGAGAAAGTCCGTGCGTCAATCGATCTGGACTTTTGGCCCGCCGCCAGTTGCGGCGATTTCTTCGAGGCGCGCGGCTACGGCCTTGGCCACTCGGTACAAGCTTTGCGCGACCGGTGCTGTTTCGCCTTGCGCCGCCACAGGCTTTCCTGTATCGCCGCCGAGCCGAATCCGCGGGTCAATCTCAATTTCGCCGAGCACCGGGACGCCATATTCGATCGCCGTCTTCGCGCCTTCTCCGTGGCCGAAAATATCCACGGGTTTGCCGCAGTGCGGGCAGGCAAAGGTGCTCATGTTTTCCACGACGCCGAGTACTTCCACGCTTACCTGGCGGAACATTTCGATGGCCTTACGCACATCCGCGAGCGCGACGGCTGAAGGAGTGGTCACAACAACCGCTCCGGTCACGGCGACGGTTTGGATTAGCGTCAGTTGCACGTCGCCTGTGCCCGGCGGCAGGTCAATGATCAGGTAATCTAACTCGCCCCACTCCACGCTGCGCAGAAATTGCGTGATGACGCTATGCAGCATGGGACCACGCCAGATGACAGGTTTGTCTCCGGGGTTGAGTAGGCCCATCGAAATCATTTTCACGCCCTGCGCCACCACAGGAATAATCCGCTGCTGCAGTGTTGCGGTTGGCTCCGCCGTCGAGCCCAGCATGATGGGCACGTTCGGGCCGTACACGTCGGCGTCGAGCAATCCGACTTTGTGGCCGAGCTTTGCAAACGCCAACGCCAGATTCACAGCGACCGTAGTTTTCCCTACTCCGCCTTTTCCGCTGGCGATGGCTACGAGATTCTTTATCCCCGGAATCGCATGACGTTCCGGCATTTGTCCTGGCATTGTCCCCGGTGGCATGGCTGGATGGATCTCCCGATAGTTAACAGTGTCCCAAAACCTTTGAGAAGCTCTGCAGTTCGCTCCAACACCGCGATTTCTGACCAAGACCAGTTGTTGCCAGATTCCTTCCGATTCGAGCCGGGGAGCGACGCCGGCTGCCCGCTGTCGAACGGAACACTGGTTCGCGGCCTGCCAAGATCAACATGAAGGCCATCGGCACCACCTAAAGATTTGCGCCATGGCACTTCTTATACTTCTTCCCCGACCCGCAGGGACAAGGATCGTTGCGTCCTACCTTTGCGCCGGCTCGCACCGGCTTCGGGGCTTCCGCTTGCGCGGGCCCGGTCTGATATTGGAGGTCCTTTTGTTGGCGTTCCTGTTTGCGTTCAAGCGCTCGCGCAAAGTCAGGTAAGCGCTGGGGTGCTTCCTCCGCGCGCGCCGCAGCAGCCGCGGCTGGCGCAGCTGCCAAAGTCCGAGAAGGCTCGGGCCGTGGCTGCCGCTGCTCCGGCGGCGGTTCACCCTGCTGGATTTGCACATGGAAGAGATAACGCACGGTTTCGTTGTCAATGCGCGTCATCATATCTTCGAACAGGATAAAGGCTTCCTTCTTGAATTCGACGAGTGGATCCTTCTGCCCGTAGCCACGAAGCCCGATACCCTCCTTCAAATGGTCGAGGGAGAGCAAGTGGTCTTTCCACTGCGTATCCACGACGTCCAGAATGATTCGGCGCTCGAGCCAACGCAGAAGTTCCGGGCTGAATTGCTTTTCCTTTTCCGCGTAGCGGTTTCGCACCGCTTCGACGGTAGCCTCGGCCAACTGATCGTGGTTCTGCGTGGTGGGGTCCGCACCGCCCGCCTTCGCATCGATTCCGAACTGGCTATGCACTTCGGCAAGAAATTGTGTGGTGTTCCACTGACCAGGATGTTGCTCGCGCGGGCAAAACGTATCGACGATCTCGAGCGCCACGTCCTCCGCAATGCCGAGGACGTAATCGCGCTGATCCTTGCCTTCGAGCGCGGACCGGCGAATCGCATAAATGGTCTCGCGCTGCTTGTTCATCACGTCGTCGTATTCGAGCAAATGTTTTCGAGCGTCGAAGTTCTGGGCCTCAACGGACTTTTGCGCGTTTTCGATGCGGTTGGAGATCAGCCTTGATTCAATCGGCACACCTTCGGTCATGCCCAGGCGGAACATAAGCTGCTTTACGCGCTCGCCGCCGAATATCCGCATGAGGTCGTCTTCGAGCGAAAGGAAGAAGCGTGACGAGCCCGGGTCGCCCTGGCGTCCCGCGCGGCCTCGCAGCTGGTTGTCGATGCGGCGCGCCTCGTGGCGTTCCGTACCCAGAATGTGCAAGCCTCCAAGGGCCACAACTTCATCGTGCTCGGCCTTGCATTGCTCGGCGAACTGCTCGTAAACCGGTTTCCACTGTTCTTGTGGCACCTGGAAGATCTTGCCTTCATGCTGAAACAGAACCATGGGGGCCGTGGCCTGCGCTGCATCGCCGTTTGTGCTTTCCGTGCCGATCACCGCGGGCGCTGCCGCGTACGGCATAGCGAGTTTGTTCTTCAGGAAATGTTCGCGCGTCAAAAACTCGGGATTGCCGCCGAGGAGAATGTCGGTGCCGCGGCCGGCCATGTTGGTGGCCACCGTGACGGCACCTTTGCGACCCGCCTGCGCCACGATGCGGGACTCGCGCTCATGTTGTTTGGCGTTCAGCACCTGGTGCGGGATACCGGCCTTTTTGAGCAATTCAGCGATGGTCTCTGACTTTTCAATCGAGATCGTGCCTACGAGCACCGGCTGGCCTCGCTCGTGATAATGGCGAATTCCATGGGCCACAGTATTGTCTTCTTGCAGGATGCCGGCGACTACGGCTTCAAACTTTTCCCGTTCCGTGCGGTAGACCACGTCCGGATTTTCGATGCGGATCAGCGTGCGGTTCGTCGGGATCACGACAACGTCCAGGTTGTAGATTTTGCTGAATTCAGCCGCTTCCGTTTCCGCCGTGCCGGTCATGCCCGACAGCTTTTTGTACATGCGGAAATAATTCTGGAAGGTGATGGTCGCCAGCGTCTGGTTTTCGCGTTCGATCTTCACGCTTTCTTTGGCTTCGACGGCCTGGTGCAAGCCGTCGGACCAACGGCGTCCCGGCATCTGCCGCCCGGTGAATTCATCGACGATGATGACTTCGCCGTCTTTCACGACGTAGTCGACGTCGCGCTTGTAGAGCGTGTGCGCGCGCAAGGCCTGGTAAACGTGATGCATCAATTCTACGTTACCGATGTCGGAAAGGTTCGTAATTCCAAGGAGCCGTTCGCACTTGTTAAATCCTTCTTCAGTGAGGGTTGCCGTGCGGTGCTTTTCGTCCAGCGTATAGTCGATCTCCTGAATGAGCTTGGGAATGATTTTGTCGATCTTGAAATATTTGTCGGTGGATTCTTCCGAAGGCCCAGAAATGATCAACGGAGTGCGGGCTTCATCGATGAGGATAGAGTCCACCTCGTCGACGATGGCGAACTGGTGGCCGCGCTGCACGCAACTCGCCAAGTCGTACTTCATGTTGTCGCGGAGGTAATCGAAGCCGAATTCATTGTTAGTGCCGTAGGTGATGTCCGCGGCATAAGCCGCGCGGCGCTGGGCATCGTCGAGGTCGTGAACGATCACACCGATGGTCAGCCCGAGACCGCGATAAATGGGGCTCATCCATTCCGCGTCGCGCCGCGCCAGGTAGTCGTTCACGGTAACAATGTGCACGCCGCGCCCTGCGAGTGCGTTGAGGGCCGCCGGTAGCGTTGCGACAAGCGTTTTTCCTTCGCCCGTCTTCATCTCGGCAATTTTTCCGGCGTTCAGCACCATCCCGCCGATAAGCTGGACGTCAAAATGGCGCATGTTCAGGAAGCGCCGGCCCGCTTCGCGCACCAGGGCAAACGCGGGCACCGCAGCAGGTTCAAAGGCCCGAGCCAAGTCGTCTTTATAAGTTGGTTCGGTCGGGTCGTTGTCTTTCAAGCGCTCCTGCACTTGCGCTTTCAACGCGGCAAAGCGTTCCTTCAACTGCGCGTCGCTGAGTGCCTGGACCTCGACCTCCTGGGCGTTAATCGCAGCGACGAGCGGCTGCATTCTCTTGATGTCGCGTTCGTGCTTGGTGCCGATAAACTTTGCCACGACGCGGTCGAGTATTTGGGCTGCTTCCATTTAAGCTTTGTCGTTTCCTGGCGTTGTCGCACCGCGGGTCCAGCGCGGCCCTCTGTTTGGTTGTGCGCACAGACCACTCTTTCAGGCCTGATGCAAACACTTCATTGTAACCGGTTGGATGCGCCAGCGCCAAGAAAGGCCACGTAGCGGACTGCCGGCATCTCGCCGGGAAACATGACAATGAGTTGTTATTAGAGCAGGGGGTGATTTGCGCAACAGGCTGTTCACGCGGGCGGGACGTAACGGCCAGCGCGCAGCGACTGGCAAAGCCAATCTGCATGCGGGAGACCCGAGCGCATCAGCGCCTGAGCTTCGCGCTCAACGTCGTATTCAACCCGTCGAATCGATGCTTTGGTGTCATCCAGAATCAGATAAGATGCGCGCACATCGCCGTTGTACGAAAGGCTGACGCTGCCTGTGTTGGCTACGGTCATTGCCGGAAGCTTTCGCACAAACGGGCGGTGAATGTGGCCGTAAACGGCGACGGTCGAAGTCAACGGCGCGAAGACGCCGCCCAATTCCTCATCGTTTGCGTCGGCTAAGGGGGCACGCCAAAGATCGCCCGGGCTGGCGTGAACCAACGCTATCGGGCCCCGGCGCTGCACAAGGGGCTGGGTCTTCAGCCATGTCATGCGCTCTTCGCCGAGCAGCGCGTGCGTGGCCGGTATCATGTCCTCGATCATTGCGAAATGAGCATGCAGTTTTGGGGCCTTGGCGGCGAACTTGCGCAATTCCTCGGGCGCCCAGAGCATTTGATCGGTATTGCCACAAACGCCGGGCCAACCGAGTTCGCGGATGCGGTCAACCACTTCGGCAGGGCGCGAGCCGCCGTGCGCCAGGTCTCCACCATGAAGGATTTGGTCAGGAGAAGTAACCGTCAAGTCGGCGAGAACGGCTTCGAGCGCGGTGAGATTGCCGTGAATGTCGGATACAATCGCGATTCGCATACCCTTCCCAGCGAATGGACAGCTTACACGAGGCGAGGCATCGCCCGAAGCTCTCATCAATCGATCGGAAGAGCGATTCCTCGCTTGACTCGGCGTGACGGTTTTGAAGGCCTACTTCCCCACTGTCGCTTTGCGGCAGCTTGCTAGGCTCTCCAAGCCCGGTTATCCAATCAATTAGCCCCGGCGGATCAAACGATCTGTACCAAATCGGGCGGGCAATCGCGCAAGTTCTCAATCGTAATGCTCTTTGGTGAGCTGAATACGTTCGCGGCAGGGACCAGGCCGACGGTGCGGTTCCGCCCTTCGCGTTTGGCAACGTAGAGCGCCTTGTCGGCCAGCTCAATCACGTTTTCGACGGACAGATGGCCAACGTCATCCCTCAACCAAGGAAATGCCGCCCATCCGATCGAGCAGGTCTTGTGCACTTCGACTCCATTGCCCACGTCAAACGGCACGTCGCGAATGGCCCCGAGCACCCGCGCAAACAGCATCGGAGCATGCTCGCGGTCTGTTGAGCGGCAAACGAGCAAGAACTCCTCTCCGCCCCAACGGACCAAGTCGTCGGTCCCTCGCTTCACCGAATCGATGCGCTTCGCAATTTCCTGCAGAAGCTTGTCGCCGGCCGCATGGCCAAGTTCATCGTTCACACGCTTGAAGCGGTCAATATCAATGAGAGCAAAAATCAAGTCCTGGGGGGGAGCCGGCGAGGACTGTGGAGCCACGGTCTTCAAGTGGGAACGCAAAGCCTGAGCGACATCGGTCGAAATGGTCTCGTAGAAGTAACGCCGGTTGCGCGTCGCTGTCAGCGGGTCAGTGAGCGAGATCTCTTCGAGTTCCTTGTTCTTCTCGATGAGCTCAGCATTGCGTTGTTCGACGGCCTGCTCGAGTTCGAACCTTCGTCGAACCAGTGCCCGTGTACGCGAGGAGAGGAAAACCCAGAAGCACCCAAGCAACAACACGACCTCTTCGAGGCGCGCCCACCACGTCTGCCAGATGTATGGTAGTACGCGGAACTTGAAGGTCGCTGGCGCCGAAGCCATCCGGGAGTCTGGATCCCCACATTGGACCCAGAATTCGTAATCTCCAGCCGGCAAACCACTGTAGCGCGCTTCGCGCAGGCGGGTTTCGGTGACTTGCTTCTCGAACCCCTGGAGCTGATAGAAGCAGGAGACACGCTCGGGGTTATCCAGAACTAACGGAGTGAATTCAACTGTCAGCGCGCCTTCGGAAGGCCGCACGACCGCACCTTCATTTACGCGGCGCGTTAGCCCGCCAAGGTTTACAGAGGTCATCAGCACATTTGTTCTCTTACCTGTTTGCGAGGCGCTTCCCGGTCGGTACTGCGCCAATCCGCGCGACGTCGCGATGACAAAGCTTCCGTCGGACTCCTCGCGCACGCCGGCCCTGCGGCTGACATCATCCCAGACCAGTCCCTGTGCACGATTGATGGTCTGCCGCCGCCCGTCGGGCGAGAGAATCATGAGACCGTCTGCTCCGTCGAACCAGAGGCGCTTCTGGGAGTCGCGGCCGACGATAAACAAATCCCAGTTGAAGTGCTCAAATTTCGGGTCGCCGTTTTCCTGAAGTAGAATCCGGCTCACGGCCACCACATCGTTGTATGCCACCCAGGCCTCTTGTTCGCTCAACGCATAGAGACTCGTGATGGCCTGGCCTTGCAAGCCGTCCTTGGCTGCCACGATTCTCCAGCGATTTCCTTCAAAGCGGCACACCTCGCGGGTTGAAGCGGCCCAGAGCATCCCTTCCGGTGAGAACGAGAGAAACGTCAGTTCGTTGCCGGCTGTCCCGGGGAGCGGAAAGTCTGTGGGAATCTGGTCCGGTTTCCAGGCATCGAAGCGCAGCACGTGCTGTCGAGATGTGGCCCAGATCCGGCCGTCCGGTGCGGCATAGATCATTTGAAACGGCCTTCCCCAGTAGGAGGCCTGCATCGTGGTTGAAAAATCGTTCGGATCAACACGGAGGATCGCGCCAGTCACGGTCAAAGCCCATACGGCCCCGTCGCCCGCAAGCTGTATCTGGCGAACTTCGGAGCGCGAGTGGCCGGAAGGCGGTGCGACCTTCCGCCACTGGTGCGACTGCCCGTCCCATACCGCGATGCCCCGGGCCGTACTTACCCACAACCTTCCTTTGTGATCTCTTAGCGTGGCCCACGTGGTGTTGTCGGGCAGCCCTTCGGCTGTAGTCCAGTTGGACCATTCATGCACGCCGGGAAGACGATCCAAGCCGGTTCCTGATCCAGCCACCCAGAGCGTCCCCTCGCGGTCTTCCAAAGCGAATTGGATGTCGTTGCTGGTGAGCCCCTGCTTGTCCGTAATGACGCGCCAGTGGCCGTCATCATGCCAATACAAACCAGTCGATGTGGGCACTAGCAAGTGCCCATGATGATCCAGGCTAGGCTTTCCTTCTTCCTCGTCGGTCGGACCGATGCCGACGGAATCCATGGTGATGGTGTGGTCATTTGGTTCGAGCCGCGCCAATTTCGTGGCTGTCCGCAGCCACAAGGTTTGCGTTCCATCGATGATGAGTGCGACAACGCGCTCACGCGGGATCCGAATCTTCGGATCGATCTCAGCCTTCATGGACAAGGCGGTCAAGTGCGCCAGATGTGTTCCCTCGGTGAACCACACGGTGTCGTCATCGCCACGCACGATGGCAACCGGATTCTGCGTTATCCCCGCGTCTTCCCCCAACACGATCGCGTTTGACGGGTTGGCCGGATCAATTCGCAAAATGCCAGGGTTGAATAACAGGACAAACACGACACCCTTGCTGTCTACAGCCAAGATTTGGCCGCCGGTGGCAAGCGGCATCGCCGACGCGGGAATCGCCAGTGCTTCAAATTGACCATCCCGGTAGTGAGCGATTCCGCGGTTTCCGGCGAACCAAGGTGTACCGTCAGGTGCGATCACCATATCCACGATGCAGTGGCCCGTGATCGCCTCGACTTCCGTCATTTTCCGGGCGCGAGCGCCGTCATAACGGTAGAGCCCGGTTTGCGTTCCGAGCCATAGAAAACCCTCGGCGTCCTGTCCCATCGAGGTGACGGTTACAGCGCCCAGCCCGAATGCCTCTTCGAGCCGTTGCACCGTATTGCGCGGATGGTCCGGGTAGCTGACCTGAGCCGCAGCACCCGCGCAAGTCGACAGAGATGCGAGGACGCCGCATAGAGCCAGGGTTCGAAGCTGCTTAAGAGCACACACTGGATGTCCGCCTACACGAAGACGGTTGGGACGGGCGATTCCAATCACCGACGCTTCGCGACCAGTTGAGGTTAAGAGCTTGTGAGGTGCCCCGTAAATCTAACTTAAGTACCGTGCTGTAGTACTGACGAATAGTTACTATTCGGCCACTAAAGCCCTACCGGCTAGTTTATGATTTGTCTGTCGCTGCCCGAAAGTGCGCCGCGCGCTTCGTGAACATAGCTCAGCGTGAATGACTTGTCGGCGGCCTCAGACCAGTTAATGCCCTGCTCCGGCACTCCTGGCTATATTTTCGAGCAGCAACTTGCGAAACTTGGCCCGCTCGTCCAGTCCCATATCGGCAATTTCAAAGGCCATGCCCTGGGCACGGTAGTCGCGCATCAAGGCGGTCGCCTGCAGATTGCGCAGGCCCACTTGCATCCGCAGTTGCACCTGCGTACCGGGAGCCAGATGCATATTGGTCGAAGCCAAGCCTCCCGTCAGGCTCGCCGTTTTGATTTCCAGGCGACAATTCTGTTTGAGGTTGGTACTGACGGCCGATACGGGCCGATGCAGCCGCACGCGGGTGTGACGCCTCTGCCTCACGAAGATCGAGTTGCGTTGGGTGTCGAGCGGGGCCAGACCCAGGTCGTTATGTTCGATTCCGCTGATTGGGAGATAATCTTGGGCCCAGTCCGGTTCCAATTTTTCGAGGACTTGCAGGGCCGCGATTCGCAGCTCTTGCGCGTGGGTCCAGCCAAACACTTTACGCGACTCCAGAATCCGCTTGAGTGCGCTCAGGGATTCCGGCGCTTCGAGCCGGCCCAGCGCTTCGATCGCTTTCACCCGCAAGAACTGGCCAGCGCCGGCCGGCAAGTCTCCGTCGGCAAGCGTCAGCAGGCGTCCGAGCGCTTCCCGGTCGCCGGTCATTCCGATCTCGTCGACCACGAGCGGCATTACGAACGGGTCCACATGATCCAGGAGGTTCAGCAGGATGCGGCAGCGTTCGGGCTCGCCGCAAGCGGAAATCTGCCGAATCATGCGGTCCTGACCCGCACGAGGAAAATCCTTGAGTCGTCCGGGCAGGAACACCTGAGAGGCCTGGGGATCGAGCCGCGCGAGCATCCCGACCATCTCGACCGCCTCGGCGTGAGGACCGCCGCGGACCGTGCTGCGGAGGTACTGAAGCGCTTCTTCGCCAAGGTCCTGCGCCAAGTTCGTGACATTGTCCAGATCCTCGCGATACTGGCAACGGTTGAAGCGCGCCGCCAGATGTTCCATCGCGATCCCGGGCAATTGCTTCAATACGTCCGTCAGACCTGCGGAAATTTGCCGCGCGCGGAGCGCTTCGTCCACAAACTCCGGCACGCGTTCCTCGATGCCCATTTTCGGCCGCAACGACTTGGCGATTCCGGGCCGCTGCGCTTCGACGCCTGCCAGCAAGTCCAACGCTTGCTCCATCGCTAGGTAGCAACGCTTGGCAGCCGCCTCCTGGCTGAGCCGCACAAACGCAGCGCTTACGAGCGACTGCAGATCCTGGTCCTGCTCGACGCTAAGCCGCAGGCCAACATGGCGGAGCGCATCGGCCAGCAACCTCGGTCCGGCCTGAGCGTAGAGTCCCGCAAGCTCCGACAATCCGGTTGCCGCGCGCTTGCGTGCGTCAGGCTCCTCGCTGTCGGCGCATCTGGCATAGTTCTGGAGGATGCTGATGGCTTCGGCGATGTCGCCATGCTCGATCAATCCGGCGACGTAGGACTGCACGTTCTTCGGAGGAATGCACCAGGCTTCCTCGGAGAGCAAGACTTCGCGCTTGGCGCTGTCAGGCACACTCGCCCAGAACTGGCGGTCCAGGATCTCGCGGTGCGATTCGACCAGAATTCCCGCTTCGGCCATCTTGTTTTCGTGCTGGCCGAGGATTTTCCGCAATTCTTCGATTTCGTGGTTCATGCGGTCCAGCATCTGCCGGACCGCATTTACTTTCACTTCTCCGTTTTCGAATTTTTCGAGAGCGAAGCGGATGGAAAGATGCTCTGCCAGTTGCACCAACACAGCCTGATCCAACTTCTTGTTTTTGCCCTCTTCGGCAAGCCCAGCCAGCGCGTTCCGCAGCGTGTCCTGCGCGCGTGAGGGCATCTGCGTCACCTGGTCCTGGAATTCCACGGCCGCGGCTGTTGGGTTCTGAGTGCTTCCCATCTTCCCGAACGTAGAGAGGGCGCGCAGGATCCGATAAATGTCTTCCTCGCCGGGCTCGCCTGATCCGTTGCCGCCTCGGGCACTACCGCCACCGGGACCCGGCCCCAGGCCAACGCTTGCCGGGCCAGGTATTCCTCCAACGAAGCCACCTACAACCGGGCTTCCATTTGCCCCGGAGACTAAATTGGCCTCGGTTCCACCTGCATAGGCGCTCCCAGGGCCATCGCCCGCGGTATTTCCATTACCGTTGCCATTTCCGTTACCGTTCCCCGCCCCGTTGCCACTCCCGTTTCCACCGGCGCCGCTCTCATGGACGCCCTCCATACCGGTCGTGCCATCGCTGCCCGACTTCCGCCCTTCCGCCGCGGCGATCAATTCGAGGAGCTTCTGAGGATCGTTCAGCATTCTACGGAACTGGTCCTGCTCTTCACCTAAGGCTGCCGCGGCAAGCTGGGCCGCCACGCTGGTATCCTTGAGTCTCGAGTCTGTAGCGACGAAGCAGACCTCGTTCACACGGATGCCTCGCGCGTCTGCCAACGCGGCTTTTAGCTGTTGGGCCAGTTCGGATGGTTTGGATTTTCCGGTTGGGAAGGCGTGGGCAAAGCTGGCAAGTTCTTCTTCCGTAATGCAGGGATAGAACTGGATACTCGCGAGTCCCGCCATCGAGAGTAGCTGTGCAAATTGTTTTTCCGCGGGCGCACCCTCGAGGGGCACGCCATCGAGCAAGAGTTGCGAGCCGGTTGCGCCTAGCAGCAGGCCGGATTCGGTTCCATCGGGTATTGCGTCCCGTAACTCTTCCCAGGCTACCTGCAGTTGCTCCGCAGTTCGGACGTGCTCGTAGCCGTAAAGCCGAGCAAACTTCAGTAGAATATTCAGGCTTCGTACGAACGCCCGGCCTGCCGCCGCTTTTGGGTCCGCCGTTTTCATGCTGCCCGCCGCCGTGTTTTTCCTGTTTCGGTCGATAGTCCGACTGACCGTCGCCGTAGGACACCCTCTCTAGTACGGTAGGGGGCTTGTTTGCGGGTCACAATGGTACAGACGTTCCATGTGACGCGAGCGCTATCTTGTCTTTCGGACAGGCCGGTGCCTGCTCGACCAGACGGCTCAGACGGAATCAGTACAGGTCCGTCTAAGGGTCAGAATTTACGCGGGAATTACTTCGTCAGCGCGACGCGACTCTGGCGGCGCGCGCGATTTACAACGCTTGCGGGCTGCGGCAGTCCGCCCAGTTCCAGCAGCATCTTCCTCATCCTCGACCTGTCGTCCAGGTCGATGTCGACAATTTCGAAAGCCATGGCTTGTGGCCGCGCGCCACGGACGATGCCTTGGGCGCGGATAGCTCGCACCCCGTGAGAAAACTTTATCGTCAAGAGAGAGCCCGGAGCCAAATGGCGATCCGCCGCCCCGATTCCTCCTCCCATGTTCAACTCGGCGACCGAGAGGCGCAGGTTTTCGCGCAAATTGGTTGTGGTCGCCGGGACGTGCTTTGACAACTTCAATCGGGCGTAACGGCGCTGCCTAATGACCGGTGCATTAGGCTCAGGATCGATCGGTTCGAGTACGAACTCGCGGCGATCCAGTCCGCTGGCAGCGATTTTTTCCATCGCAAGCGCAGGCTCGATCTTCTGGAGCGCTTGCGCCGCCGCAAGGCGCAATTCCGCGTGGTAGGCCCAACGCCAAACCTGCTTAGCTTCGAGAATCTGCTCTAAGAGCGGACTCGCCGCACTTGCGCGGAGCCTCCCAGCGGCCTCAATGGCCTTGATGCGGGTGTAGCCAGTCAAACCATCGTCGCCTATCAGATCCACCAGCTTCGGAATGCACTCCGGCTGGCCGCTCATGCCCATCTCGTCGAGAGCCAGCGGCCGGATGAGCGGATCAAGCGAATCGTAAAGCGCGACGAGTAGTCCTGCTCGCTGTGCAGCGGGCGTTGAGCACAGCTGCCGAACGGCTCGGTCATGCGAAGCGCGGGGCCACTGGGCCAAACGCATCGGTAGTACCTTTTCTACGGCCGCGGGTGAAAGTTGGCTTAGCAAACCAATCACTTCGGTTGCTTCGGTGGCTGGAGCGCTCTGCAGTACTTCCACGAGGCGCTGCACCGCCTCTTCCCCCAAACCGGCGACAACATGCCCAAGCAATTCGCAATCTTCCCGGAAGCCACAATTTGCGAAACGGTTCGTCACATAGTGGAGAGTTGCTTTCGGCATCAGCCCAAGGATATCGAGCAAACCATCGGGGATCTGCCCCGTGCGCATTGTATCTTCGACGAATTCGGACAAGCGATCCTCGGCTCCGATCCTTTGGCGCAAATTGTTTGTCGTTCCGGGACGAAGCGCTTCGACGCTGTCGAGAGAGGCCAGAGCCTGCTGCATGGCGGGATAAAATCGCTTCGCGCCGGCTTCCTGGCTCATGCGCACGAAGGCTGCCCCGACCAAAGTCTGCAAATCGGCTTCGCGTTCCACCGCCAACTGGTTTCCGAGGCGTTGGATTACATCGATCAGCGCGCTGCCGTCGCCGCTGCCATAGAACTCGGCCAGGTCCGATAATCCAATCGCCGTTGTTCTTCTTGCTTCCGGCGCCTCAAGCCCGACGCAGGCAGCATACTTGGTCAGAATCTCGTTGACCGTTTTCAACTCGCCTCGCCGAAGCATTTCTTCCAAAAACCCGCGAACATTTCTCGGCGGCACGCACCACGCTTCGTCGGAAGTTAGAACCTCTTTCTTGTTTTCCTCCGGGACTTGCGTCCAGAATTCCTGATCCAGCAATTCCGTGTACGACTGCATCTGGATGCCGGCACTGGCCATGGTTTCTTCCTGTTGGGTGAGAATCTTGCGCAGCGCGTCAATTTCCGAGTTCATACGGTCGAGCAGTTGTTTCACCGCGTTTACACGCAACTCGCCCCGTTCATAGCTATCCAGCGCGAAGCGGATCGCCACGTGTTCCGCGAGCTTCAGGAGCATCGGCTTATCCGGCTTGTCGATCGGCGCTTGCGCGGCGAGCCCCGCCAAGGCCTGCTGCAGTGTGTATTGCGCGCGCACCGGGAGTGCCGTTAGTCGTGACTGGAACGTTGTGGTGTCCATTCGGTTATCGGAATCCTTTCGCGCCTTTCCGAGTTGCGCGAACAATCCGATCATCGAACGGACCTCCTCCTCAGCCACTGCGTAAGCACTGGCGTCGCCACCGCCACCCAAGCCCGCACCTACGCCGCCGGGTCCGCCCATCACCGCGCCACGGAGCATGGCCGAAGCGCTCATCCACTTGCTTGGTTCTCTTGGCTCGCCGCCGATACCACTGCCGCCTACGCCGCCAGCACTGCCGAACCCACCACCTCCTCCAGCTCCACCGGGTCCTCCACCGCCCGGTCCTCCGCCACCGGGCCCTCCTTCGCCCGAACCGCCGCTGCCCGTTCCTGTCTCGCCACGCGCGCTGCCAGGCCCGCCTGCGCCCCCATCTCCGCCCCTGCCGGTTCCACCGCCACCCGTGCCGGTTCCGCCGCCGCCCACCCCTCCACCAACACCACCTGCGCCACCACCGCCGCCGGCACCCGACGCTTTGCCTACTTCCCACAGGCTCCCGGTGCTGTCTGAGCTTCCGATCCAGCTGCTGCCGGCGCTGATCGATGAACTGCCCGAGCCAGCCCCCGGCCCGGGTCCGAATCCGGGGCCACTGCCGCTTCCACCAGACCCACGACTGCTCTCTGCGGCCAGAATCAGTTGCAGCATTTTCTGTGGATCTTCGAAAATGTCGCGGAACTTGTCGCCCTGGCTTCCCAGCATCTTGGCGGTCAGCTGCGCGGCAACTTTGACACCGGCCACGGACTGATCTTCCGCTACAAACCGGATCTCATTGATTTTTATGCTGGTGTCACCGGCCAGAGCGGTCTTCAACTGTTCGGCGAGAGCGCTAGCCTTGGCGCCACTGGCTGGGAACGCCCTTACAAAGCGCGAGAATTGTGCCTGAGTGGTGTTTGGTGCGAAATGAATGCTTGCGATCCCCGACGAGGTCAGGAGCTGGGCGAAGCTTCGCTCAGCCGCTGCCGCACCCAGCGGGACTCCGTCTAGAAGGATCTGATTGCCGGAGGCGCCGAGCAGCAACCCTGTGTCTCCGCTTTCGTCAAGCGCAACCCTCAGTTCTTTCCACGCAGCTTCAAACTGCGCCGCTGTTCGCACATGCCCAAACTCGTACAAGCGGGCAAACTTCAGCAAAATGTTCAGCGTGCGAACAAACGATCGAGCTGTTGCTCGGGTGTCGCTGGTCATTTTTGCGGACTTACCCCCGATGCTTCGCGCTTACTACACTAGAACGCTCGCCGACGCGAAACAAGCCCCTTCCCCCGTAATGTCCCCTTGTCAATAATACAGCTGGTCCTGTTTTGTCGTACGACAACATCCGGATTCTTTTAGCTTCCTCCCGTTGCTCCCCCCGCCGACTCATCAGTAGAATGTCTATAGAACTAACGGGCACATGGCCTTATCTTCGGTTTTTCGCTCCGGCTGGTTCAGCCCCTTTTTAAGGATCCTTTGGCCGGCGATGACGGACAGCTCTCCATCTTCGCGCTTCAAGGCGGACATGCCGCAAATTCCCGGCGTGGCCCCGTCGAAAACCCGCCGGCGCAATCCGCTTCTGTCCTTAATCCTTGGTTTTTCGGTTGTTGGCGTGCTGATTCTCTTATCCGGCCGCTGGCTCACGCACTCCCACACGGTTGAACCCGTTCGCGTCGAGCCCCCGGCACAAATTGAGGTTCCTCCCCCTCCTCCCGACCCTTCGGCCTCGCTCCCTCACGCCGATGAAAAGAATCCGGCAATCGCGAACATAGCCGACT
>Ga0306921_10003572_pt1 | contig 15777 bp, 14 predicted proteins | sample sta12Cox44000080_FD_203760 | JGI IMG/M metagenome (GOLD analysis project Ga0306921, IMG submission 203760) | Lab enrichment of tropical soil microbial communities from Luquillo Experimental Forest, Puerto Rico - statoxic.12C.oxic.44.000.080 (v2)... | ecosystem: Environmental > Terrestrial >...
TCGCCTTGTCCGGGAAGGCGAAGATGCCGAGGGTGTACACCGAGCCGGCGAGCTGGTCGGCGTAGTCGGCCCGCAGGCCGGCGACGCAGCCGTCGCGCTCGGCCTGGCGCAGGAGCGTGCCGTCGAGCGCCCGCGAGCAGGCCGTGCGCGGGTCGATGCCCAGCCGGGTCGCCGCCTCCTTGGTTTGCAGGTCGGTCGTGTACCCGATCGTCGCCGGGAAGACGCGGCCGGCCGGCATGCGCTCCCAGCGCTGCGCCACTCCGGTGGCGGCAGCCGTGGAGAGCTCCGCCCCCGTGGGCTGCCGGGTCTGCTCGGCGTGCACTCGCCCGCCCGCGAAGGTAGCCACCGCCACGCCAGCCATGACAACTGTCGCGCAGGCGGCGATCCGCACCGCGCGCCCTGACGTCACGTCCAAAGATTAGCCGGCGATGATTGGGCCTATGGGAGAGCTCATCCTGCTGCGCCACGGCCAGACCGAATGGAGCCAGGCAGGAAAGCACACCGGCCGCACCGACGTGCCGCTGACGCCGCGGGGCGTCGCCGACGCCGCGGCGCTGGCGCCGATGCTGGCCAGGCGGCACGTCGTGGCGGTGTTCACCAGCCCGGCGTCCCGGGCGCAGCGGACCGCGGAGCTGGCGGGCCTGGACGGCGCCGACGGGCGCTTCCCCGTCAAGACGGACCCCGACCTGTGGGAATGGGACTACGGCGGATACGAGGGCATGACCACGGCGCGGATCAGGGAGCAGCGGCCCGGCTGGTACCTGTGGCGGGACGGGGTAATCCCCGGCGACGCCGACCACCCGGGCGAGACCGTGGAGCAGGTGGGAGCGCGCGCGGACCGGGTTCTCGAGCGGGCGTGGGCTTATCTCGGCGACGGCGTCGGGGACGTGGCGCTGGTCGGGCACGGCCACGTGCTGCGCGTGCTGACCGCCCGCTGGCTGGGCCTGCCCCCGGTCGACGGCCGGCTGTTCCGCCTGGACACCGGCACGGTCAGCACCCTGGGCACCGAACACGACGAGCCGGTCATCACCACCTGGAACGTCCCGCCATCAAGCTGAGCCGCCGCCGGCCGTCGGGGTCGGTCAGCCGCGGAGGGTCAGGCGGTGGGTGCGGCAGCCGGTCAGGCAGATGGCCAGGCCCAGGACGCCGACGTCGCGCATTGACGTGTCGGACAGGCCGCTGACCGACAGGGAGATCACGATCTCGAGCATGAGGACGCTCGCGATCGCGGCGCTGACCCGCGGCGCGATCCCGGCGACCAGCGCGACCGCGAGCACGAACAGGATCCACCCGTGGACGAGGACCGCGATGATCGCCAGGTTCGAGGTCTCGCTGATCACCGGGACGTACCCGGTCCACTCCCCCGGCAGCCGCAGCTCGTGGTACCCGAACCAGGCCAGCACCAGGCCGAGCAGGATCCGGCCGGCGGTCGGCGCCCACTCGGCCGCGATCGCCCCGGCGCGTTCCGCCGCGCCGCGCACGCCGGTGGCTTGGGCCGCCGGAGCGGGGGTCACCGGAGCGGGTGTGGCGCCGGGCGCAGGCTCGGCCGGTGCGGCCGGCGAGGCCGGTGCGGCCGGTGCGGTGGCCTGCCTGATGGCCTGTTCCTCCCGGCGGCCCACCGGGGAGCGAAGCCGGCCGCCCGCGAAGCCGCGGCCGCGGCCGCCCGCCCAGCCGGCGGGCTGGCGTGCTCCGTCGCTCATCCCAGCACTTGTCCCTGCGCGTTCGTGACGACCAGGCCATCGTCGGTGGTGTTGTAGTCGACGCTGCCGCCCTCGTCGCCCAGGCTCGAGTCCAGCACGTACACCTTCGCGCCGCCCGGGTAGAAGTGGGAGGCGCCGGTCATCTTCGTGCCGTCCTGGACGGCGTTCACCGTGATCCCGTTCGCCTGCCTGGTCACCTTGAGCACGAAGCCGGCCATCGCGAGGCGCGTGTCCGCGCTGAGTGGCCCCGGCCACACCCTATAGGCGAACGACGCGTACGGCTCCGAGCTCAGCGCCGGCCCGGCGCCCGCCGACGGCGAAGAGGACGCGGAGGCGGTCGGGGAAGCCGGGGTAGGCGACGGCGACGCGGCGGCCGACGGCGAGCCGGTGACCAGCGGGGTCACCAGTCCCGTGCCGCGCTGCGTCCAGCCCATTATGCCGAAGGCCAGGCCCGCCACTCCGGCGATGGTAAGCACCACCAGCCCGCGAGGACCCAGTACGCTCACTCCGCTCCGATCTGCTTGGGCCGCGGGCGGGTCTCGTCCCGGATCCAGCCCAGGAATGACGCGGAGCCCGCCACGAACGGGGTGGCGACGATCTCCGGCTCGTCGTAGCTGTGGCGCTCGGCGAGGAACGCGGCCAGCTCATCGTAGCGGTCGGCGGGCAGCTTGAAGAAGACGAACCATTCCTCGGCCCGCTCGAGCTCGTCGTTCCACCAGTAGGTGGACGCGACGGGCCCGGCCACCTGGCCGCAGGCGGCCAGGCGCGCCTCGACGGCCGCCCGCGCCAGGTCCATCGCCTCGGCCCGCGAGTCGGTCGTCGTCTGCACCTGCAGGTATCCGCTATCGCCTTGGCCCGCAGAGCCGCTTCCCGCCATGCCACCTGATCGTACGCCCGCCGCGCGATAGTACGCTGGCCAGGCTTATCGCTGACAGGTCGCCGGGAGTGCGCGCATGGAACTGATTCACTCAGGGAAGGTTCGCGAGGTCTACGCCGACGGCGACGACCTGCTGCTCGTCGCCTCGGACCGGGTGTCCATCTACGACGTGGTGCTGCCCACGCCGGTCCCCGGTAAGGGCCGCGTCCTCACCCAGCTGTCCTTGTGGTGGTTCGACCGGCTGGCGGACATCACGCCCAATCACTTGATTTCCGCCACCGACGTGCCGGCCGAGTGGCTCGGCCGGGCCATCCGCTGCCAGCGGCTGGAGATGATCCCCGTCGAGTGCATAGCGCGCGGCTACCTGACCGGCCTCGGCCTGACCTCCTACAACGAGACCGGCACGGTTTCCGGCGTGCCGCTGCCGCCCGGCCTCGGCGAGGCCTCGCAGCTGCCCGCGCCGGTCTTCACCCCCACGACGAAGGCCGCCGTGGGACACGACGAGCCGATGACTTACGAAGACGTCGCCGACCTGGTCGGCGCGGAGACCGCCGACGAGCTCAGGCGGGTCACGCTGGAGGTGTACCGCCGGGGGTCGACGCTGGCCAGCGAGCGCGGGATCATCGTCGCGGACACCAAGCTCGAGTTCGGCCGGGCCAAGGACGGCACGCTGGTCCTCGCCGACGAGGTACTGACCCCTGACTCCTCCCGGTTCTGGCCCGCCGACGAATACGAGCCGGGCCGCCCGCAGCATTCGCTCGACAAGCAGTACCTGCGCGACTGGTCGGCGACGATCGTCTGGGACCGCAAGCCGCCAGGCCCGGAGATTCCCGCCGACATCGTCGAGGCCATGACCGCCCGCTACACCGAGCTGTTCGAGCGCCTCACCCGGCCTTGACGCAGGTGTATGCCCCGTACAGACGGCGCTCGAAGGCAGCGGCGACGATCTCCAACCCCGCCGCGGCCAGCAGCGGCTCCAGCAGCCAGCGATAGGTGCTGAACTCGGTCCTGATGTGTTCGGCGTAGTCGGCGGCGGTATAACCGTCGGCCGGGTCGGCGGCGGCGGCGGCGAACCAGCCGCCGAACACCTCGCTCGCCTCGGCCGGCTGGAAGTCGTAGATCAGGTCCCGCAGCCGCAGCACGCCACCCGGCCGGAGCGTGTCCGCGATCCGCTGGAGCGCCACGCCCTTCCAGAAGTCGGGGACCTGGTGCAGCGCGTTGCGGGTGTAGACGCCGTCCGCGGGCGGTCCGTCGTGCCGGTAGCTCAGGAAGCCCGCGCGCACGCACATGAGGTTGTCCAGTCCCGCCGCCTCGGCTTTCGCGCGCAGGGCCGCGACCATCGCGGGCGAGACGTCCACCGCCGTCACATGGCCGAAGCGCCGTGCCGCCGCAACCGCGAACTGCCCGGTGCCCGCGCCGAGGTCGACGACCGTCGACGTGGCGCCGAGACCAGCGGCTTCGAAGGCCGTGAGGTCGTCGGCGGGATCGGGATATCCCTGCTTGCGGTCGTACCCGGCGATAAACGCCTCATCGAGGTGCTCGGGCCCGGCGTGCGTCAGTTCGTCCAGCATCCATGGCTCGCTCATCTGCCTAGTCTTACGGGCAAGGATCAGCCTGGCCGAAGCCGGGCTACCGTACGTGGCTACCGGGTTAGTCTTCTGTGGTGAGCGTGCCGGCGCCGGGGGGTGACTGGCGAGAAGGCGGCCTGGCGGCCGCCGTGGCGGAGGCCTCATGGATATCCGAGCAAGCGACCGGATCGCCGAGGAACGGGTCGCCCTGCGCAGGGTGGCGGTGCTAGCGGCCGGCGGAGCGTCGCCGGAGGTAGTGTTCGGCGCGGTCACCGCGGAGGTCAGGCGGCTGCTGGGCGCCGATATCGCGACCATGGCCCGGTATGACCCGGACGGGTCGATGACGTACGTCGCGCGCTGGAGAGCGACGGGCGACTTCCGGGAGGCCATCCCGCGGACGCCCCTAGGCGGGCAGAACCTGAGCACGCTGGTGTTCGAGACCGGCCGGCCGGCGCGCATGGACGACTTCTCCCAGGCGACGGGTCCCGCCGCCGAGGTCGTCCACAGGCTCGGCATTCGCTCCGGCGTCGGGGTACCGGTCCGCGTCGAGGGCCGGCTGTGGGGCGTCATGTTCGTGTCGTCCACGGGCGAGGAGCCGTTGCCGCGGGACGCCGAGGCGCGGCTGACCGACTTCACCGAGCTGGTCGGCGCCGCGATCGCCGGCGCCCAGGCCCGCGTGGAACTGCGCGGCCACGCCGACGAGCAGGCCGCGCTGCGCCGGGTGGCCACCCTGGTCGCCGGCGGGGCGCCGCCGGCGGAGGTATTCGCCGCCGTCGCCGCCGAAGCCGGGTCGCTGCTCGGCGCCGACGAGACGGCCATGGCACGGTACGAACTCCCCGACAAGGCGATGACGACCGTCGCCCTCTGGAGTGCTACCGGCGAGACCCTGGAGGCTGGCTACCGTACGACCCTGGGCGGGCAGAACGTGAGCACGCTGGTGTTCGAGACCGGCCGGCCGGCGCGCATGGACGACCTGTCCCGGGTCTCGGGCCCGGCCGGCGATATCGTCAGAAAGCTCGGCATCCGCTCCAGCGCCGGGGTCCCGGTCAGCGTCGAGGGCCGGCTGTGGGGCGTGATGACCGTCGCGTCCACCCGCGAGGACCACCTGGCGGCCGACACCGAGGCGCGGCTGGCCGCCTTCACCGAACTGGCCGGCACCGCGATCGCCAACGCCCAGGCCCGCGTGGAACTGCGCGGCTACGCCGACGAGCAGGCCGCGCTGCGCCGGGTGGCCACGCTGGTCGCCGGGGGGCCGGCGCCGGAGGACGTGTTCGCCGCCGTCGCCGCCGAAGCCGGGCGGCTGCTCGGCGCCGGCCTGACGACCGTGGCCCGGTACGACCCGGGCGGCCTGGTGACAATACTCGGCGGGTGGACCAGCACCGGCGCCGCCCTGCCCCACCCCGTGGGCACCCAGACGAGCCTCGGCGGCCAGAACACGTCCTCGCTGGTCTTCCAGACCCGCCGGCCGGCGCGGATCGACGATTACGGCCACGCCACCGGCGCGGCCTCCGACATCGGGCGCGCCTGGGGGTTCCGTGCGGCGGTCGGCGCGCCGATCACCGTCGAGGGCCGGCTGTGGGGTGTCATGAGCGTCGGGTCCACCACCGAGGAGCCGCTGCCGGCGGACACCGAGGCGCGGCTGGCGGGCTTCACCGAGCTGGCCGGCACCGCGATCGCCAACGCCCAGGCCCGCGTGGAACTGCGCCGGCACGCCGACGAGCAGGCCGCGCTGCGCCGGGCGGCCACCCTGGTGGCCAGGGCGGCACCGCCGGCGGAGGTGTTCGCCGCGGTCGCGGAGGAGATCGGGCGAGTGCTCTCCGCGGACTTCACGGGCATGTGCCGGTACGACGCGGACAACATGGCCACGTCCATCGCCGTGTGGTCCAGGACGGACGCCCGCCCCGCTCCCGCGGTCGGCGATCGGTGGGACCTCGGCGGGCGGAACGTGACCACGCTGGTGTTCCAGACGGGCCAGCCCGCCCGGCTGGAAGACTACGGCGGATCTTCGGGCGCTTTCGCCGAGGCCGTTCGCGCCTGGGGCTTCAGCACGGCGGCCGGCGTACCGATCACAGTGGGGGGCCGGCTCTGGGGCGCCGTGGCCGTGGGGACCGCCCGCAAGAGACCCCTGCCCGCCGATACCGAGGCGCGGCTCGCCCGGTTCACCGAGCTTGTCGGCACCGCGATCGACAACGCTGACGCGCGCGACGCGCTGGCCGCCTCCCGTGCCCGCATCGTCACCGCCGCCGACGAGGCCAGGCGCCGCATCGAGCGCGACCTGCACGATGGCGCCCAGCAGCGCCTGGTCACCGCGACCTTGCGGTTGCGGGAGGTGCGGGCGGCGGTGCCGCCCGAAGCCGGCGAACTGGCGCGGGGGCTGGACGGCGTGACCGTCGAGCTCGATGCCGCGCTGGATGAACTGCGCGAGATCGCCCGCGGCATCCACCCGGCGATGCTGGCCAGAGGCGGACTCGGCGCGGCGCTCGCGGCGCTGGCCCGCCGCTGCCCCGTCCCGGTCGACCTGCACATCCAGGTCCCGGACCGGCTGCCCGACCCGGTCGAGATCGCCGCCTACTACGTGGTCTCCGAGGCGCTGACCAACACGGCCAAGCACGCCGACGCCTCGGCCGCCGAAGTCGAGGTGGAGGAGATCACCGGCGAGGACGTGCTCCGGGTCCGCGTCCGCGACGACGGTCGCGGCGGCGCGGAGTTCGGCCGCGGCTCCGGCCTGCTCGGGCTCAAGGACCGGGTCGAGGCGCTCGGCGGCCGGATCCGGCTGCACAGCCCGCCCGGCAGCGGCACCACCCTCGAGGTCCACGTCCCCCTAGGCCGATAAATATTCACTGGGGTACGCGATCAACCGGGTAACATTCCTGCAGCACTTCCCACTACCAAAGCAACCTAGGGAGACGCGCGTGGTATCGCAGGCGAGCAGGCTGGCGGACGTCCGGTACGACATCCGGGGACCGGTGCTGCGGCGAGCTCGCCAGCTCGAGGCCGAGGGGCACAAGATACTGAAGCTGAACCTGGGGAACCCCGCGCCGTTCGGGATGGTGGCGCCGGACGCGGTGCTCGCGCACGTGGCCGCGAACATAGGCGACTCGCAGGGGTACAGCGACGCGCGCGGGATCGCGCCCGCACGCGAGGCCGTCGCGGGGCATTACGAACGCGTCGGCGTCCCCGGCGTGACGCCCGATGACGTGTTTCTCGGCAACGGCGTGTCCGAACTCATCGTCATGTCCCTGCAAGCCCTCCTCAACCCCGGCGACGAGGTGCTGGTGCCGAGCCCGGACTACCCGCTGTGGACCGGCGCGGTCAGCCTGTGCGGCGGGCGCGCCGTGCACTACCGGTGCGCCGAGGAGCTCGACTGGAACCCCGACGTCGAGCACGTCGCCGCCCAGGTCACCGACCGCACCAGGGCGATCGTGATCATCAACCCGAACAACCCCACCGGCGCCGTGTACTCGCGAGAAACGCTCACCAGGCTGCTGGATATCGCCCGGCGGCACAACCTGCTCGTCCTCACCGACGAGATCTACGACCAGATCCTGTACGACGACGCGGAGCACTACTGCGCGGCGGCGCTCGCCCCCGACCTGCCGGTGCTCACCATGGGCGGCATGTCCAAGACCTACCGGCTGGCCGGGTTCCGCTCCGGCTGGCTGGTCGTGTCCGGACCGAAGGAGCCGATCGCCGAGTACCTGGACGGCCTAGAGCTGCTCGCCAACATGCGCTTGTGCCCGAACGTCCCGGCCCAGCATGCCATCCCGGCCGCGCTCGACACACGTCTCGACATCACGCCGCTGCTGCGGCCCGGCGGGCGGCTGCGCGACCAGCGGGACCGCGGCTGGGAACTGCTCACCCAGATCCCCGGCGTGGACTGCTACAAGCCCGCCGGCGCGCTCTACCTCTTCCCGCGGCTCGACCCCGAGGTGCACAAGATCGTCGATGACCAGAAGATGGTCATCGACCTGCTGGAGCAGCAGCACCTGCTGCTGTCGCACGGGACGGGGTTCAACCTGCCGTCGGCGGACCACCTGCGGGTCGTGTTCCTGGCCAGCGTCGCGGTGCTCGAGGACGCGATCGGGCGGCTTGGCGCGTTCCTCGACGGCTACAAACAGTAGAGGGACACCATCGCCTGCGTCGTCGCCGACGTGACCTGGGCGGCGTAATATGCCGGTAGGCCAGGCAGGTGGCCTCCGGTCCGCGGGAAGGGCAGAGCCCGCCTGAGCAATCGATCTGACGGTACGGCCCCACGCCTCCTTTCGGCCTCGCGACGCGGACAGCGGGCTTACGGAAGGAGTAGCGGTGGAGACTGTCCCGCTTCCGGAAGAGCCCAGCCTCGAGCAGCTGCGCAAGCAAGCCAAGGACCTCAGGGACGCGTCCGGAGTCCCGCTGTGGGAAGCGCAGCTCGCGGTCGCGCGGCGCTACGGGTTCACCAGCTGGACCAGGCTCAAGCGGCACGTCGAGGTCATCACCCGGTACAGCCGGTTCCCCGACCGCGTGAGCACGCATGACACCGCCGACACGTTCCTGCGCCTGGCCTGCCTGTGCTACGCGGACGACGATCCGGCGCGGTGGGCGGAGGCTGCGCGGATCCTCGGCGGTTCTCCCGGCATCGTCGAGGGCAACGTCCACGTCGCGGCCGCGACCGCCGACGCCGGCGAGCTGCAGCGCGTCCTGGCCGCCGATCCGGCCGCCGCGCGGCGCGAGGGCGGGCCGTTCCGGTGGGAGCCGCTGTTCTACCTCGCTTACGCCAGGCACGATCCCCTGATCCCGGTGGACGCGACGCTGAGCTCCGCCCGCATGCTGCTCGCCGCGGGCGCCGACCCGAACGCGGGCTACCTGTGGCACGGCCTGCCTACCCCGTTCACCGTGCTCACCGGCGCCTTCGGCCAGGGCGAGCTCGGCCCGGTCCGCCAGCCGCGGCACCCCCACTCGCTGGCTCTCGCCCGGCTGCTGCTGGAGGCCGGCGCCGATCCCAACGACGGCCAGGGGCTCTACAACCGGATGTTCGAGCCGGACAACGACCACCTGGAGCTGCTGCTGGAGTTCGGGCTCGGCGCAGGGGACGGCGGGCCGTGGCGCAGACGGCTCGGGGACGCTCTCGACTCCCCCGCCGAGATGATCCGCGGCCAGCTCGCGTGGGCGATCACGCACGGCATGACCGAGCGGGTCCGGCTGCTCACCGAGCACGGCGCGGACCTGACCGCGCCGCTCGACGGGGTCACGGCGACGTCGATGGCCGCCACCACCGGGCACCCGGACCTGGTGGACTACCTCGTCGCGCACGGCGCGCCGCCGCTCGACCTGGCGCCCGCTGACGCGTTCGTCGCCGCGGTCCTCGCCGCTGACCGCGCGCGGCTCGGCCCGCTGCTCGCGGACCATCCCGGGCTGGCCGGCGAGCTGCGCGCGGCACGCCCCGCCCTGGTGACGTGGGCGGCGGCCTGCGGGAGTCTGGCGGCCGTCGAGATCCTGGCGGAGCTGGGCTTCGACGTCAACGCCAAGGGACGGACCGACATGCCGAGCGACCAGCCATGGCAGACGGCGCTGCACAAGGCGGCCGAAGACGGGAACGTGGAGCTCGCCCGGACGCTGCTGCGGCTCGGCGCGGACCCGGGCATCCGCGATGAGCGGTTCGGCTCGACGCCGCTCGGCTGGGCGCGGCACTTCGGCCAGCAGGCGCTCATCGACCTGCTCGAACCGATCACGCCGTGACACGCCCGCGCGGTGGCGCTCGCCGGCGGACACGCGCGGCACAATGGGCTCATGGCTACCCATGTCGCGCTGCTGCGGGGGATCAACCTCGGCGGCAGGAACCGGGTCGCGATGGCGGACCTGCGAGCGGTCGTCGGCGAACTAGGGCACACCGGCGTGTCGACCTATATCCAGAGCGGGAACGTGCTGTTCACCGCGCCGCCGGACGCCGGCACCCCGGCGATCGCGCAGGACATGACGGCGGCCATCGCGGCGAAGCTCGGCGTGACGGCGCCGGTCGTCGTCGTCACCCGGGAAGAGCTGGCCGCGATCGTCGACGCCAACCCGTTCCCCGCCGAGCCGGAGCCGAGACGGGTGCACGCCGTGGTGCTCAGCGAGCCGCCGGGGCCGGAGCTGCTGGGCAAGCTCGACGCCGCGGCCGCGCAGGCGGCCGCGGCGGAGGTCCCTGACTCGGTGCGGCTGATCGGCCGGACGCTGTACGTGCACACCCCCGCGGGATACGGGACCAGCGACCTGGCCCAGCTCGTGATCAAGATCGTCAGCTCGCCGAAGGCCGGGACCACGGGGACGGCGCGGAACTGGGCGACGATGACCAAGCTGCTCGAGCTCTGTGACGGGTGAACCGGCGAACTGTTCTTGTTACGGGCGGGTCCCGTGGCATCGGTGCGGCGATCGTGCGGGCGTTCGCGGCACGCGGGGACCAGGTGGCGATCCACTACCGGGAGGCCGCCGCCACGGCGGCGGCGCTGCGCGACGGCCTGCCCGGCGGCGGGCACGTCACGGTGCGGGCCGACATGGCGGACGCGGCGGCGGTGCGCGCGATGGTCGACGACGCCGCCGGCCGGCTCGGCGGCCTCGACGTGCTGGTGAACAACGCGGGCATCTACGTGGCGCACCCGGTGCTCGAGTCGTCCTACGAGCAATGGCAGGACGCGTGGCGGGCAACGCTCGGCGTCAACCTGGCCGGCGCGGCGAACGCGACCTGGTGCGCGGCGCGGCACATGGTGGCGCGGGGCGGCGGCCGGATCGTGAACGTGGGATCGCGCGGCGCGTTCCGCGGCGAGCCCGCCCACCCGGCGTACGGGGCCAGCAAGGCGGGGCTGCACGCGTTCGGGCAGTCGCTGGCGGTCGCGCTGGCGCCGCACGGCATCACCGTCGCGTCGGTCGCCCCCGGGTACGTGGAGACGGACATGACGGCGGCGGAGCTCGCCACGCCCGCCGGCGACGTGATCCGGGCGCAGAGCCCGTTCAACCGGGTCGCCACGGCGGACGAGGTGGCCGCCGCGGTGGTCTACCTGGCCTCGCCCGAGGCGTCGTGGGCCAGCGGCGCGGTGCTCGACCTGAACGGGGCGTCGTACCTGCGGTTAGCAGGGGCCGTATTCGCTGTAGACGCGCCGCGAGATCGTGCCGTGGCCGATGTCGGACCCGTTCCACAGGTCGAACCGCTGCCCGCAGTCGAAGAACGAGGCCGCCTCGTCGTCGACGATCGTGATCGTCACCTCGGCGCGGTCGCCGGGGTGCAGGATCCGCTCGTCGTCCCAGCTGAGCTCGGCCGGGAAGTACCGGATGTGAGCGGGCGCTCGCACAGAGTGGGCATGGACCATCAGCCTGCGCGTGTGGTTGTGGTATTCCCCTCTGCCCGGCTGGAGAGGGACGGAGTCGAGCGCGATGAGCGCCCGGTACCTTACCTGCGGCATGGAGATCACCTCCCGGAATATGTCTTACCACGATACTCTTGGCCGGCCGCCGGCAGCCAGTCCGTTTCATCAAGGACCAGGGCGATGGCGCCGAGCGCGGTGTGCCGGGCGCCCAGCGAGCCCAGCACGACTTCCGGGACCTCGTTGGGCGCGATGCGCCGGCCGATCGCGGTCCGGATCGGGTCCAGGATCAGGTCCCCGGCCTCGGCCATCGGCCCGATCACGATGATCCGCCGTGGCGCCAGCACGTTGCAGATGGCGGCGAGATGCGTGCCGACGAGTCCGGCCGCGTCGCCGACCACCCGCACCGCGCCCGGATCGCGGGCCGACAGCAGCCGCATGAGCTGGGGCATCGTCAGCGCCCCGTGCCGCGGTCGCAGCGCGTCCATGATGGCGGAGATGGCGGTATAGGTCTCCAGGCAGCCGCGCTTGCCGCAGCGGCAGAGCGGACCCCGTTCGTCCACGGTGATGTGGCCGATCTCGCCCGCGCCGCCCGCGGCGCCGCGGACGAGTGTGCCGTTCACGAACAGCCCGCACCCGATGCCGGCGTGGATCTTGAGCGTCACGCTGTCGTCGCAGCCGCGCCCCGCCCCCCAGACGTGCTCGCCGAGGGCCGCCAGGTTGGAGTCGTTGTCGATGCTCACCGTGACGCCGAGGGCCGAGGCGATGTCGTCCCCGGTCACGCCGCGCCAGCCGGGAAGTATCGCGGACGACTTGACGACGTCCGGGTGGCGGCAGACCGGGCCGGGCAGCGAGACGCCCGCGCCGATGAGCGCGCCGCGGCTGAGCCCCGCGGCGGCGAGTGTCTCGCCGACCAGCGTCCGGGCGGCGGCGAGCGCGACGGCGCTGGTGTGCTCCTTCGGCAGCTCGCATTCGGCGCTGCCGAGGACATTGTGGGCGACGTCGCACAGCAGGACCTGGAGGCTGCGGAAGCCGAACTCCACGCCGGCGACCGCGCCGAGCCTCGGGTTCAGCGTCAAGCGCAGCCCCGGACGCCCCGCCTGCGGGGAATCGCGCTGCCGCGGGGTCCCGACGACCAGGCCGGCCGCCGCCAGGTCCTGGACGACGCCGCTGATCGTCGACGGGGCGGCGCCCGCGTAGCGGGCCAGCTCCGCGCGGCTCATCGGGCCGCGTGCCCGGAGCGCGGTCAGCACGAGCTCGCGGGCCGACCTGGGAGCGGGCTTGTCTGTCCTGACGCGCGGCTGCATGGTCCCATGATCCACTTATTCGGTCAGATTTGAACTATTAAGGCTCCATGGAAACCTGAATTATTTCATTTATTGACAAAATAAAATATCCGGCAGAAAGTTGCGGACAGCAGCGTGACATGTGTCACAGAAGCCGCTAGCGCTGGAGGGATCCGTGACCCCCGACACATCTCATCGGCGGCGCGCCCGCCGTCGCGGGCGAGCCGCCCGCGGCGTCGCCGTGGCCGCCGCGGCCGCCCTGGCGTGTTCCGCGTTCGCGCTCGTCGGAGCCGGCGGCGGCGCGGCCGCCGCGGCTGGCTCCAGTTGCCCGTGGGCTGGTTCATCGGCCCCGATCGCCACCAGGGTGGCCAAGCTGCTCGGCGCCATGACCCTCGACGACAAGCTCGCCATGGTCGACGGCATCGGGTTCACGACCGGCACGGCGGGCTACGTCGGCACGATCGCGGCCAATCCGCGGCTGTGCATCCCCGCCCTCAACCTGGAAGACGGCCCGCAAGGCGTCGCGGACAACGTGCCAGGCGTGACCCAGCTCCCGGCGCCGGTGGCGCTCGCCGCGGCCTTCGACCCGGCGCTCGCGCACGCCTACGGTTCGGTGGTCGGCAGCGAGGAACACGGCAAGGGCGCCGACGTGAACCTGGGACCGACCGTGAACATCGTCCGCGACCCGCGCTGGGGGCGGGCGTTCGAGGCCTACGGCGAGGACCCCTACCTGTCCGGCCAGACGGCCGTCGGCTACATCGACGGCGTGCAGAACCAGGACGTGATGTCCCAGGTCAAGCACTGGGCCGTCTACAACCAGGAGACCAACCGCAACACGCCGGCCGACGACGTGCTCATCAGCCAGCGCGCGATGCACGAGATCTACATGCCGCAGTTCTACGCGGCGGTGACGCAGGCGAAGGCCGCCTCGGTCATGTGCAGCTACTCGACCATCAACGGCCAGTACGCGTGCGAGAACACCGACATCCTGGGCGTCTTGAAGAACCAGTGGCACTACCCCGGCTTCGTCACCTCCGACTGGGGCGCCACGCATTCGACGGTGCCGTCGGCGCTGGCCGGGCTGGACATGGAGATGCCCGGCGGGACACTGCTCGGCCCGGACTACTACGGGCCGCCGCTGAAGGCGGCGGTGCAGGCCGGCAAGGTGCCGATGTCGGTGCTGAACGGCATGGTGTCCCGGATCCTCACCGAGATGTTCCGGTTCGGCATGTTCGATCACGCGCCGACCGGCTCGCTGACCGCCGCCGTCACCACCCCTGAGCATGCGCGGACCGGCCGTGACGTCGCGGAGGCCGGGACCGTGCTGCTGAAGAACAACGGCGCAGTGCTCCCCCTCAGCGCCCGCCACGGCCAGAACATCGCGGTGATCGGCAGCGACGCCGGCCAGTACGCGCTGACGTCGGGCGGCGGGAGCGCGGGCGTCATCGCCCCGTACGTCGTGACCCCGGTCCAGGGCATCACCAAGCGGACCGCCGCCTGCGGGACCACCGTCACCTACGCCCAAGGCGACGTCCCGGCGCAGGGCGCCCTGGCCGCCGTGCCCGCGTCCGCCTTCCCGCACGGGCTGAGCGCGACGTACTACAACAACACCTCGCTGTCCGGCACGCCGGCGGCGACGGGGACCGTCCCGGACGTGGCGCTGTCCTGGGGCGGGAAACCCCCGGCACCCGGCGTCAACGCGTCCGGCTGGTCCGCCAAGTTCACCGGCACCGTCGACCTGCCCGCCAAGGGCGCCTACGCGCTGTCGCTGTCGCTGACCGGCACCGCCTCGGTCACGATCGACGGGCACCAGGTGTTCCCCGGCCAGACCAACTTCGGGGGCGTCGCGCGGACGACCGTCACCCTGCCCGCCGGAGCCGCCAGCATCGAGGTGGATTACGCCGACACGATCCCGTTCGGGTCAGACGGCGTCACCCTGGGCTGGCAGCCGCCGGCGAACCTCCTGGCCGAGGCCGTGGCCGCGGCGAAGAAGGCCAGCGTCGCGGTGGTGTTCGCGAGCAACTTCGAGACCGAGGGCGCGGACCTGACCACGATCGGCCTGCCGGGGAACGTGAACCAGCTCATCTCGGCCGTCGCCGCGGTCAACCCGCGTACTGTGGTGGTGCTCAACACCGGCTCGGCGGTGACGATGCCGTGGCTGGGCAAAGTCGCGGGCGTGCTCGAGGCCTGGTACCCGGGACAGGACGACGGGAACGCGATCGCCGCGGTGCTGTTCGGCGACGTGAACCCGTCCGGCAAGCTGCCGGTCACGTTCCCGGCGTCGCTCGCGCAGGTGCCCGCGAGCACCGCCGCCCAGTGGACCGGCGTGAACGGCAAGGTCCACTACTCCGAGGGTGTCCTGGTCGGCTACCGCTGGTACACCACTCGCGGGATCACTCCGCTGTTCCCGTTCGGCTACGGGCTCTCATACACCTCGTACGCGTTCTCGAACCTGGTGGTCCGGCCGGCGCGCGGCGGTTTCCGGGTCAGCGCGGACGTGACCAACACCGGGCGGCGGTCCGGCGCGGACGTGGCGCAGCTGTACGTCGGTGATCCGGCGTCGACGGGCGAACCCGCCGAGCAGCTCAAGGGGTTCCAGCGGGTGACGCTGCGGCCGGGCGAGACAACCCGGGTGACCTTCCGGGTCGGCCGCGACTCCTTCGCCTGGTGGAACGGCCAGTGGACGGTGACGCCGGGGAGCTACACGCTGATGGTCGGCGATTCCTCGGCCAGCCTGCCGCTCACCGCGCGCGTGGTGGTGCGCCGATGAAGGCGCGCGGGATCGCGGCGGGGCTGTTGCTGGCCGCCGTGACGCTGGCGGCCGGGTCGCTGGCGGCGCCGGCCGCGTCGGCCGGCCCGGGTCACGGGCTGATCGTGCGCACCGACCGGGGCCTGATCCAGGGCAGCTACGCGGAGGGGGCCGACCAGTTCCTCGGCGTCCCGTACGCGGCGCCGCCCGTGGGCGCGCTGCGCTGGGCGGCGCCCCGGCCGGCGCCGCGCTGGCCGGGCATCCGCCAGGCCACGTCGTACGGC
>Ga0306921_10003573_pt1 | contig 15775 bp, 15 predicted proteins | sample sta12Cox44000080_FD_203760 | JGI IMG/M metagenome (GOLD analysis project Ga0306921, IMG submission 203760) | Lab enrichment of tropical soil microbial communities from Luquillo Experimental Forest, Puerto Rico - statoxic.12C.oxic.44.000.080 (v2)... | ecosystem: Environmental > Terrestrial >...
CGTCCAGGCGCGGCCTTCCTTGGCGCTCCACACGGTCATGAATCCCACGCCGCCAATGCCGCTCATCCACGGCTCGACCGCGCCGATCGCCATGCCGGTCGCCACTGCGGCGTCGATGGCATTGCCGCCCTTGCGCAATATCTCCGCGCCAACCTCGGCGGCGCGGCAATTCTGGGCAACGACCACCCCTTTGCCGTGGACAGCTTGTTTGGTGATTTTCTGTTGCCGGGTCAGCGACTCGCTCATCAAATGGCCTTCTGCCTTGTGGTGCGAAACGACTGTAGCGGGGCCTGATTTCGCCACAAACCCTGATAAACTGCTGTGCGGACGGGCGCAGAACGGAAACGCAGGCGTGACGGAACTGAACCAGATCGACCTGCGGGCACTGGCGGCGGGCAGCAAGAGGACGTGGGACGCGTTCGTTGTCGCGTCCACGCCCCTCATCAGCGCCGTTGTCCGCCGAGCGCTCGCGACCTATCGGCTGAGCGAAGACGATGTCATGGATGCCGCCCAGGACGTCTTCGTGCGCCTGTGCGCCAACGACTTTCGCCTGCTCAAGACCTACGATCCGGCCCGCGCCGGCCTGTCGACCTGGCTCGCCGTCGTGGCGCGCTCGGCAGCGGTGGATTACGCCCGCCGCCGGCGACAGGCCACGACGCCGATCGACGACGTGCCGGAGACCGCCCTGGCGGTCGAGGACCGTCATGTCGAGAAGCTCAAGATTCCCGAGGGCCTGCTGACCGAGCGCCAAACCCTCATCCTCAGATGCCTATATGACGAGGAACGGGATGTGGCCGAGATTGCACAACTACTGAAAATCGACGCCCAAACCGTCCGCAGCACGCATCACAAAGCTTTGTTGCGCCTGCGAGAGCACTTTCGCGGGGAGATGCCATGAGGCGGGGATGATTCCCGTCATTGTGGCGTAAGCTGAGGCAGGAGACCCCTATGAGCACGGAACGTACCCCTTTGAGCGACAAGGACTTGTGGCAGAGCCTGTCCACAGGCCGTATGGCGCCGACGGCCGTTTCTGAGATGGATTTTGCCGCGTGGCTGGAAGGCCATCTCAGCGAGACCGAGGCGGCCCGCATCGACGCCGCCGTCACGGCCGACGCCGAGTTGCGGCGCGCGGCGTTGGAGCTGTCCGACATCCTCGGCAAGCCGCTGCCGGCGCCGGCGCCGCGCATGACTGTGCGCGCCCAGGCGCTGGTTGGCTTCGAGGCCGAGAAGCGGGCCGAGCGTGGCTCGTGGCTCGCGAGTCTGCTGCCGGTATTCGGCCAGGGCTTTGCCATGCAGCGCGGCGTTCTTGCCGGCATGGCGGTGATCGTGGCGGCAGTTGGCTTCACCTTGGGCGGTGGCCTGGGCGAGACCTTCGTCACCCAGAAATACGCCATGAGGGAGCCATCGTCGGGCGTGACGGTGAAAAGGCCGCTTGGTCGTGACACAACCAACGAACTGAACGACCTGTTCGTGGACGCCACTTAAATGTCGGCCCGGCTGACTCAGGTTCTGCTGGCGCTGTCGCTGCTGCTGAACTGCTTCGTCCTCGCCGGCTTCGTGTGGCGGAGCTGGATCGAGCCGCCGCATCAGCAGCGCCCGGCCGGCCCGCCTGGCCCGCGCGGCATGAGTCCGATCGAGGCCCTGGCCCAGGACCTCGAGCTCGACGCCACCCAACGCAAGGATCTGCGCTCGGTCTTCGACCACTACGCCGACGCCCGCCGCGAGCGCTTTCGCGAGATCCAGAAAGTGCGCGACGCGATGGTGACCGAGCTGCAGAAGCCCGAATTCGACATGGCCAAGATCGATCCGCTGATCGATCAAATTACAGAGCTGCGCCGCGACGCGCAGAAGCAGAACATGCGCTCCATCGCCGAGCTCGCCTCCAAGCTGAAGCCCGAGCAGCGCACCAAGCTGCACAAGATCCTGGCCGATCGCTACGGCAATCCGCCGTGGGCGGCCGGCAATCGTCCGCCACCCCCTCCGCGTCCCCCTCAGTAGGAGCGCTACGATGATCGCTCGTCTCGGTCGACGTGGTTTCGTGGGCGGGGCGGCAGCGGTTTCCGCCGCCTTGTGGTTGCCGCGTACGGTGCAGGCGGCGCAGGCGATGGGCTTCGACGATGCGCGGCATTTGCTTTGGCGCACGTCCTTCGGCGCCACTCCGGCCGAGATCGAGGCGCTGGCGTCGATCGACTATGCGACGGCGGTCGATCGCCTGCTCACCAAGACCCATCCGCAGGCTCTGACGGCGGCGCCGGCGTGGGTGAACGAGGGGCCGGCGTCGCTCCGCCAGCGCCAGCAGCAAGCCAACAATGCGCGCAAGGCCGAAGGCGCGCAGGTGCAGGGCGCGCGGCCGGTCCAGGAGGAGGGCCGCGAGCTGCGCGTCTGGTGGGTCGAGGAGATGCTCGCCACCGACCAGCCGCTGATCGAGAAGATGACGCTGTTCTGGCACAACCACTTCACGTCCTCGATGGCCAAGGTGCGGTACGTGCCGTCGCTCTACTGGCAGAACGTGCTGTTCCGCCGTGAAGCGCTGGGCAATTTCGCTACGCTCCTGAAAGCCGTGGCGCGCGACCCGGCGATGCTGATCTATCTCGACGGCGTGCGCTCGGTGGCGCGCCAGCCCAACGAGAACTTTGGCCGCGAACTGCTGGAGCTCTTCACCCTGGGCGAAGGCCACTACAGCGAGGCCGACATCAAGAACGCCGCGCGGGCCTTCACCGGCTGGTCGATCGACCGCGACACCGGCCACTTCGTCGACCATCTGCAGCAGCACGACGGCGGCGAGAAGACCTTCCTCGGCCAGACCGGCAACTTCAACGGCGACGACATCATCGCCATCGTGCTGCGTCAGCCGCGCACCGCCGAGACCATCGTCGAGAAGTTGTGGCGCGAATTCATCTCGCTGAAGCCCGACCCCGGCGAAGTGAAGCGGCTGGCCGCGATCTTCCGCAACGGCGGCTATGAAATGAAGCCGCTCATGCGCGCGCTGCTGCTTTCGCCCGCTTTCCGCGACCCGGCCAATCGCGGCGCGCTGATCAAGTCGCCGGTCGAGTTGATCGTGGGCACGGTGCATGTGTTGGGGCTGCCGGTGCCGGAAAAGACCGGACTGGTCCGCATGATGGCGGGCCTCGGCCAGTCGCCGTTCGATCCGCCCAACGTCAAGGGCTGGCCGGGCGGCGAAGCCTGGATCACCACCAACACCCTGTTGCTTCGCCAGCAGTTCCTGCGCCGCATGGTCGAGGCCACCACCGTCTCGCCGATGGATGGCGGCAACATGATGTCGCCGCGCCCGAACCGCCGCGCCGATCGGCGCGAGCAGGTGCCGGCCGGCTCCGAGTCCGGACAGACGATGGAACAGCGGCCGATCGAGGGCCGCAGCCTGCGCAACGCCGGCACGGAAGTGAAGATTGGCCCGACGCTCGCCGGCGTCGACAGCAGCACGCTGGTCCGTACCTTGCTGCCCCGTGCGTCGATCGACGGCACCACCAAGGGTGACGACCCCGGCACGGTCGTGGCCGCGGCCATGCTCGACGCTGCCTATCAGTTGAAGTGAGGTCTGCCATGGACCGTCGCAATTTCCTCCTCGGTGCCGGCGCCCTCAGTGTGGTGCTGGCTGGCCGCTCGGCCCTCGCCGACCAGGCCGGGCGCCGCATCCTGCTGCTGGTCGAGCTCAAGGGCGGCAATGACGGGCTGAACACCGTCATCCCCTATGCCGACCCGCACTATCATGCGCTGCGCGGCGGTATCGGCGTGGCGCGCGAGCGCACCCTGCAGCTCAACGAGAGGGTGGGCTTGCACGAGAAGCTCACGCCGCTGATGGAGTCCTGGCAGGCCAGGGACCTCGCCATCCTGCAGGGCGTTGGCTATCCCTATCCCAACCGTTCGCATTTCCGCTCGATCGAGATCTGGGACACCGCATCGGCCTCGAGCCAGACCTTGAGCGAGGGCTGGGTGTCGCGCGCCTTCGACGGCACGACGCTGCCCAAGGGGGCCGGCGTCGACGCGATCATCGTCGATAACAACGCGCTACCGACGGCGGGCCCTAGCCTGCGCACTATCGTCATGCAGGACGCTGAGAATTTCCTGCGCCAGGCGCAAGCCATGAAGGACGCGCCCGGTATGGCCAACGACGGCAATCCCGCGTTACGTCACCTGCTGGCGGTGCGCCACGAAGTGAACGGCGCCGCGGTCGGCCTCAAGGACAAGCTGCATGACGGGCCGGTGCCGGCCGTCGCCTACGCCCAGGACAATGGCCTCGGCCGCCAGCTCGATCTCGCCACGCGCATCATCCTGGCGCGTGTGCCGGTGATTGCCGTCAAGGTGGCGCTGGCCGGCTTCGACACCCATGCCAACCAGGTGCCGACCCAGGAGCGCCTGCTGTCGGTGCTGGCAAACGGCCTCGCGACGCTGCGCAAGAATTTGATCGCGTCCGGCCAGTGGGACGACGTCGTGGTCATGACCTATTCCGAGTTCGGCCGCCGTGCCAAGCAGAACGCCAGCGGCGGCACCGACCATGGCACGGCCGCGCCGCACTTCGTCATGGGCGGCAAGGTCAAGGGCGGCCTGCACGGCGTCTACCCGTCGCTCACCGACCTGCAGGACGGCGATCTCAAGTACACGGTGGACTTCCGCAACGTCTACAGCACGGTGGCAAAGGGATGCTGGGGCCTGCAGAAGGACTTTGGCCAACGCGACCGGCAGATGCTGGGCTTCCTCGCCTGAGCTGGCGACGGGACTTCTAATGACCAGAATAGGTTGCCCGAGCCGCCAGGGTTTATACTGAAGGGTTTTGCCGAATTCGGGGTCCCGTCAGATTCTCGTTAGATTCGGTCTCAGGCCCTTCCGGTCAGCTCATCGCGCACCGAGCCGCGCTCGGCCTCGATGCGGATGTACCAGATCAGGATCGCGGCGATCACTTTGATCACCACCGGCAGCGCGATGTAGACGATGACCAGCGCCAGCCCGCTGTAGTGGCTGCGCGCCGGATTGAAGCCCAGCGCCGCCGCGACCGGCAGGGAGCCTGCCGCGCCGATCGCCGTCGCCAGCTTGGTGGCGAGCGCCCACAGGCCGAAGTAGGTGCCGGTCTTGCCCTTGGTGTCGCCGCCTTCCGAGGAGTTGATGACGTCGGCCAGGATAGACGGCGGCAGGCCGTAGTCGGAGCCCAGCCCGATGCCCGTCAGCACCGAGATCGCCAGGAACCAGTGGAAGTCGCCGGCGCCGAGCAACAGGGCGAGCGCCATGGCGACGATCGTGAGCAGCATGCCGACGAACCAGGCAACCGCCTTACTGAGCTTGCGCGACAGCAGGAGCCACATCGGCACGCTGACCGCACCGGCAAAGAAATAGGTGAGCAGGATGATGCCGGCCTGCAGCTTGTTCCCTTTCAGGACGTGCTCGACATAGAACAGCATCACGGTCACGGCGACGCCGAGCGCTGCGCCGTTGGTGATGAAGACCAGCAGCAGGCGGCGGAACAGGCGGTTCTTCAGCGGCGCGAAGAAGGCGACGAAGGCATTGCGCTCGGCGTGGACGACCGGTGGATGGACGGACGGTCCCGCCCACAAGAGCGTCGGCGTGCTGAAGACGATGGCGATCGGGATGAACAGCAGGCCGAGCAGCATGTAGCCGCGATTCTCACCGAACTTGACCGTCAGCATCGTCGGCAGCACGACCGCGACGGCGAAGCCCAGTAGGCCGAACACCTCGCGGCCGACCGTGACGCGCGTGCGCTCGTTGTAGTCGTCGCTGAGTTCGGCGCCGTGGCTGTGATAGCTGATCGACACACCCGAATAGCCGAGATGCGCCAGCAGGAGCGCCGCTATCAGCCAGACCGCCATCAGCGTCTGGTTGCCGAGCCAGGCGTCGGGCGGGTCGAACAGCATGAAGAAGCCGCCAGCCAGCACCGGCGTCATCAGGGCGACGAAGGTGAGGCGGCCGCGCCGGCCGCGCCGCGTGAAGCGGTCGCTGACTAAGCCGATCACTGGATCCTGGATCGCATCGACGACGCGGGCGAAGATGAAGATCGGCCCCATGATGGCGAGCGACAGCTTCAGCACCTCGCCGTAGAAATGGCTGACGTTGAGCACGACCGGCAGGGCCGCCATCGCCAGCGGCAACTGCAGGGTCGAATAGGCGACCAGGCGGCTGAATTCGATTTTTGCGGACACGGTGGCACCGTGCCCGGACGATCCTGCATTCACCCCTGGGATACCCTTTCGCGCCTTCCTGCCGCAGCACCTGATCCGGCGCTTGTCGTTGCCGTCGGTTATATATGCTTGAAGTGCGCCTGCAAAACATCGGTGCGGCCGGTCGAGAAACCTGCGGCACAATAGGCCAAGTAGTAACGCCACATGCGGCGGAATCGCTCGTCGAAGCCGAGCCCCGAGACCTGATCGGCAACCTCGTCGAAGCGGCCGAGCCACGTCTCCAGGGTATGCGCATAGTCCAGGCCAAAGCTGTAGAGCTCGGCGATCTTGAGCCCGGCCTTGCGGCACTGCTCGCCGAGCCGCTGCGGTGAGAGCAGCATGCCGCCCGGGAAGATGTAGGTCTGGATGAAGTCGGGACGCCGGCGATAGGTCTCGAAGAACTCGTCGGCGATGACGATGGCCTGCACCAGCGCCGAGCCGCCCGGCGCGACGTGGCGCTTCAGCGCGGCGAAATAGTCGGGCCAGTAGCGCTCGCCCACCGCCTCGATCATCTCGATCGACACGATGTGGTCGTACTTGCCCTCGATGTCGCGGTAGTCGCGGAACTGCAGCTCGACCCGGTCGGCGAGGCCGGCGCGGTGCAGCCGCTCGCGGGCATAGTCGAGCTGCTCCTGCGAGATGGTGACGGCGGTCACCCGCATGCCGCGCCGGGCCGCCGCCTCGGCGAAGCCGCCCCAGCCGCAGCCGATCTCGAGGATGCTGTCGCCCTGCCGGGCGCCGATCTGGGCGAGGATGCGGTCGTACTTGGCGGCCTGGGCCGCCTCCAGCGACTTGTCCGACCGGCCTTCGTAGAGCGCCGAGGAGTAGCTCATGGTCGGGTCGAGCCACAGGCCGTAGAAGCTGTTGCCGAGATCGTAATGGGCGTGGATGTTGCGCTTGGACCCTTCGCGCGAATTGTGCCGCCGGCGGTGCAGGAACCTCAGCGCCAGATTATGCAGGGCGTTGGGGCGCACCATGCCGCCCAGTGCCCGCTGGTTGTCGGCGAGCAGCGCGATCAGCTTCGGCAGGTCGGGCGAATCGCAATCGCCGTCCATGTAGGCCTCGGCGAAGCCGATGTCGCCGTCGAGCAGGATGCGGCGGAAGAAGCGCCAGTCCTTGACGTCGAGCTCGGCTTGCCGTTTGGCGTCGGTACCGAACACGCGCGACGTGCCGTCGGGCAAACGCAGGGTCAGGCGGCCGATGGCAAGGCGCTCGAGCGCCTTGAAGACGAAATGGGCGGAAAGGGTCGTCAGCGGGTCACGAACTCCGGTGGCGGGTTGGGCTTGCGATAAAATTTCACCCGCTTTCGCCACAGTTGCAAGGCCTGCCAATGGATGCGGGCGATCACGCCCAGGGTCATGGTCGGATTGCCGAGGAAGTGGCGCAGCACGGCGCGGTCGGTCAGGGGCCGGCGCCGGCCGCTTACCGAGGTGGCCAGCATCAATCCGTCGGCGTCGTGGTAATTCACATCGACATGGGCCGTCTTGTCGTCGAGCCGGAAGCGGAAGCGATAGCCGCCCTCGACCGGCAGGAAGGGCGAGACGTGGAAGACCTTGCGGCCGTCCAGCCATTGGTCGGGCGGCAGCGGTTGGGCATCGGCCCGGTGCACCAGATAGCAGTGGCTTTCGCCGAAGGTGTTGTTGACCTCGCACAGCACGGCCCTGAGCGCGCCCGTCCGGTCGCGGCAGAACCAGAAGCTCACCGGATTGAAGACGTAGCCCAGCATGCGCGGCATGGTCATCAGCACCGGCTCGCCGTCGCAGATCTCGGCGAGGCCGTGCTCGGCGAGCAGCCGCCGCAGCCAGGCCGCGAGATCGCCGTCGTCGCGCGCGCCATGATCGGCACGGCGGAAGGACACCAGGCCCGGCCGGTCGAGCTTCAGCCAGCGCCCGGCGGCGCACTCGAGCGCATCCAGTCCGAGGCAGAGATAGGCGACGCGGTAGCGGAAGGCGTTTTCCCGCGGCCGCAGGCGCCGATGCATGACGGTCGCGGCGATCACCGAATGGGTCATGGGGTCACCGGCACGGGCAGCGGCGGCAGCAGCGGCCGGTCGGCCACGACCTTGGGCGGATCGCCAATCCGGCGATGCTCGGCCGGCTTCGGCCACGGCCGGCAGGCGCCCAATTGCTCGGCGACGTCGAGGCCGGCCGACAGCGCATCCTCATGGAAGCCGTAGCCGCAGTAGCTGCCGCAGAAGTAGGTGTCGCGCATGCCCTGGATCTCGTGCAGGTCGCGCTGGGCGCGAATGGCGGCGGAATCGTACATCGGATGCTCGAAGGTGAAACAGGCGTGCGCCTTGCTGGCGTCGGGCTGACGACCCGGATTGACCGAGACGAACAGGGCCGGCGTCTCGGGCAGGTTCTGGAGGCGGTTCATCCAGTAGGTAACGCCCGGCTTGCCGTCGCGGCCGCGGCCCTCAGCGACGTAGTTCCAGCTCGACCACACCTCGCGCCGCCGCGGCATCAGGCTGGCGTCGCTGTGCAGCCACACGGTGTTGGTGGAGTAGGCAAAGCGGCTGAGCAGCCCGCGTTCGCGCTCGGTCGCGTCGGCGAGCAGCGCCAGCGCCTGGTCGGCATGGCAGGCGAGCACCACCTTGTCGAAACGGTCCCACTGACCCAAGGCGTCGCGCACCTGCACGCCCTGAGTGTCGCGACGAAGCGCGCTGGCCGGCGTGGCGAGCCTTGCCTGGCAGCGCAGCGGCGCCACGATGCGTTCGACGTAGGACCTGCTGCCGCCCTGCACGGTCCGCCAGTGCAATTGCGGGCCGACCGTCAGCAGGCCGTGATTGTGGAAGAAGCGCGCCAGGGTCTGCGCCGGGTAATCGAGCACGCGGCCAAGCGGCGTCGACCAGATGCAGGACGCCATCGGCAGAAGGTAGTGGTCGCGGAAGGCGTCGCTGAGACCGGCATCGGCGATGAAGTCGCCGATCGTGAAGGCGAGGTTCTCGGCCTTGGCCAGCAACCGCGGCGCCAACCGGTTGAATCGCAGGATGTCGCGTGTCATGCGCAGGAACGAGGGGCGCACGACGTTGCATGGTTGCGCGAAATAGCCGGCGTAGGAGCTGCCGTACTCGAGACGGCCGGCATCGAGGCTGACGGCGAACGACATGTCCGATTCCTCGGTCGGCACGCCGAGATGCTCGAACAGCGCGACGAGGTTGGGATAGTTGCGTTCGTTGTAGACGATGAAGCCGACATCGACCGCCTGGCGGCCGTCGGCGGACGGGACATCGACGGTGCAGGCATGCCCGCCGAACCGGCTCTCGCGCTCGTAAACCACCACCTCGTGATGGCGGCTGAGCGACCAGGCGGCGCCGAGACCCGCAACGCCGGCGCCGACGACGGCAATTCTCATGATCTGCTGCCCCCCGAGGTCATTCAGGCCGGTCGCTTCAGCGCGCGGAAAGCCACCAGCGCGCGTTCGCGAGCGACGTCATGGTCGACGATGCGCGCCGGGTAGATCTCGGGCGGCAATGGCGTGTCGGCCGTCCAGGGCCGGTGAATGATCTTGGCCGGCAGCGACGCGAGCTCGGGCACCCAGCGGCGCACATGGTCCCCCGTGGGATCGAACTTCTCGCCCTGCAGGACGGGGTTGAAGACGCGGAAGTAGGGGCTGGCATCGGCGCCGCAGCCCGCGACCCACTGCCAGCCGGCGGCATTGCTGGCGGCGTCGGCGTCGACCAGCGTGTCCCAGAACCAGCGCTCGCCGGCCCGCCAGTCGATCATCAGGTCCTTGCTCAGGAAGGACGCCACGATCATGCGCAGGCGATTGTGCATCCAGCCGGTGGCCCACAACTCACGCAGGCCGGCATCGACGATGGGATAGCCGGTGCGGCCGCGCCGCCACGCTTCGAGCACGTCGTCGCCGTCCAGCCAGGGAAAGGCATCGAACTCCGGCCGGAAGTTGCGCTCGGCGAGGTTGCCGTGATGGAACAGCAGGTGATAGGCGAACTCGCGCCAACCGAGCTCGGCCAGGAATTTCTCGGTGGCCGCCGAATGGCCGCGTGTCGTGGCGGCGCGCCAGATCTGCCGCGCGCTGATCTCGCCGAAGGCGATGTGTGGCGAGAGCCGCGAGGTGGCGTCGACCGCCGGAAGGTCGCGCTCGAGCCGATAGCGGGCCAGCGCATCGTCGAGGAAAGCCATCAGGCGGAGCGCTGCCGCGGCTTCGCCGGGAGTCCAGGTGGCGGCGAGCCCGCCCGACCAATCCGGCGCCGACGGCAGCAGGCGCCAGTCGGCGACGCGATCGCTCGACGGCCATTGCGGCGGCGCCGGCAAGGTGCGCGGCGCCGGCAGCGGAGCGGTGGGCGAGGGCAGCCCGCGGCAGGCGCGCCAGAAGGCCGAGAACATCTTGAAGGCGCCGGCATTGGTGGTCAGCACCTCCCACGGCTCGAACAGGAGGTTGCCCTTCAGGCCCTCGGCCACGACGCCGCGCCGGTTGAAGGACTGCTTCAGGCGCGCATCGCGCTCGCGCGTGCCCTGGTCATAGGCGCGGTTCCAGTAGACCGCCGAAGCGTCGCAGTCGGCGGCGAGGTCCTCGAGCGCCCGCTCGGCCGGCCCCCGGCGCAGGATGAGGCGCGAGCCCAAGGCGCGCAGCGAGGCGTCGAGGGCATGGAGGCTGTGATGCAGCCACCAGCGTGAGGCGGCACCCGCGGGACGAATGCCGTCGGTCTCCTCGTCGAGCACGTAAACCGGCACGACTGGCCGGCCGGAGCCGAGGCCCGCGATCAGGGCCGGATTGTCGGCAAGCCGGAGGTCATTGCGAAACCAGACGAGAGAAGAAGGCACGTCCCCACCCGAAGTCTCGCTGGAGATACGTTCGGGGGAAGCCTCCGGATGAGGCGGGACGGCTCAGGATCTGGGGCAGACCGGCGGCGTGCGCATTTCCAGCGATTGCAGGTCCGCGGTGATGATGACCAGGCCGGTTTCGACCGTCAGATGGTCGAGGACGCCTGAATCAAAAACCTGTGTGCTGACCGTGAATAGCGGCCTCTGCTGCTGCTCCCGCCCGCGGGTGAAGGTCATGGACACCGGCCAGGACTTCCCGGGGACGGCCACCGGAGGATCGGACGGCAGCGGGCCACGCACGACACCGGGGTCGAGCTGGTTGACGTCGACCAGGAAAGCATCGCCGATCACTTCGGCATCGAACGCCAAAGCGGGAAAGGCTCCGGCGCCGGAGCGCAGGCGCTCGATCATGTGGTTGATCGCCGCGACCGGCATCAGGGTAGGGGGCGGCAACACGAACTGAAGCGGCGCGGTGTTCGGATAGAGGATCTCTGCGCGCAGTTCCCCGCTGGCGCGCTGGACCCGGCCGCGGATCTCGCGCTCGTCGCCGTTTTGGTTCTGCAGCATGCGGTAGCGCAGAGCGTTGCCGCCGCGCGGCTCCTCGGCATCGAGCTTGGAGGCGACGCTGAGCCGCCACGAGCTGGTGAGCGCGATCTCAGTGGTGATGTCGCGCCTGAGGTGCCAGCTGGCGCAGTCGAGCGACAGATCCTGTACGGCGGTGCCGATTTGCGGCGCATTGATCGCGGTGCCGAGGCGCAAGGCATACTTGGCCCGGTGCGGCTGCACCTCCGCCGTCGCCAAGGCTGGCCACAGCAGACACAGGGCGGCGAGGAAACGCACAAGCAGTCGCATCGAGGCACCTTGCGCATGCGGCTCAGGACGGTCAATCGTGCAGCCGATGAGATGGCTGGACTTCATGGCGGGAGCATGGCGCTGGGCGGGCATTCGGCCATGAGTCCCTTCGAATTCTCCTGTGCCGGCGAGCGCCTGGAGGCGTTGCCCTCCGGCGCGCTGCATTGGCCGGCGCGACGGTTGCTGGCCGTGGCCGACCTGCACCTCGAGAAGGGCTCGTCCTATGCCGTCAATGCGCTAAAGCTTCTGCCCCGGCACGACACGCGACAGACCTTGTCGATGCTCTCGCACCTGATCGAGGCGTTGAAGCCCGAAACTGTCGTGTGCCTCGGCGATTCATTCCATGATCGCGACGCCGTCGCCCGACTGCCAAAGCAGGAGCGTGGCGAGATCGAGAAGCTGACCGGGCGGGCGCGTTTTGTCTGGATCGCCGGCAACCACGACCCCACGCCGCCGCCGGACGGATGGGGCACCGTGGCCGAGGAGATTCGCGCCGAGCCGCTGATTTTTCGGCACGAGGCGCGGTTCGGGCTGCCCGACGGCGAGATTTCCGGCCACTTCCATCCCGTCGCTGCCCTGACGGTGCGCGGCCGGGGCATTCGCCGGCGCTGTTTCCTCACCGATGGCCGGCGCGTGATCCTGCCGGCCTTCGGCACTTATGCCGGTGGCCTGAATGCGCTCGATCCGGCAATCGCCCAGCTCTTTGCCGACGACTACGACGCGCTGGTGGTCGGCCGCGATGCCGTGCGCCGGCTGTCGTGGCGGCAGCTCAGGCCCGACGCCACGCTGGCTGATCTCGCATGGGTACGCGAGCGGCGCTAGCCTCAGGCCGGCTTCGGCGAGCGGACCAGAGAGGCGCCAGCGGCGACCACCGCGAACAGGATCAGCACGGCGAAACTGCTTTCGACCGCGTTGATCAGCGGACGGCCGCCAAAAATGGCATCGTGCTGGTGGATCCGCCACGACATCATCGAGGATGCAGCCGATACGCCGGCGCAGCTGCCGAACACCCGGAGCAGGTTCAGCATCGCGGCCGCCTGGCTGGCACGGTCGGCGGGAGCAGAATCGATCGTGGCGTGATTGTTGGGTGCCATGAACAGGCCGAGGCCGACGCCGAACACGGCCAATGACGACAAGCCCGTAACCAGGGTGTTTACCGGATGCTCGCCGATGACGAGCAAGGCGACGAGGGAGGCCACGACCAATGCCATGCCAGAGACGCAGACGACGCTCGAACCGAACTTCTTGGCGGCGGCTATCCCCAGCGGAGCGGTGATGCCCATCGCCACCGGAATGATGGCGAGCTTGAACCCGGCCAGCAGCGCGCTGTTGTGGAAGCCGTGTATCAACGCAAACGATATCAAGAAGAACATGCCGAACACCAAGGCATAGCTCAACGCGACGCCGACCACACCGGCGGTGAAGGCCCTGTGGCGGAACACGGTGAGGTCGACCAGGGGTGCGGGTGCAGTGCGTTCCCGCCAGACAAAAAGCACGAACAGAGTGACCGCACCGACGACGACCAGGATCATCGCCACCGATGTCGGCGGCCAGACGGAAACCTGGTTGAGGGTCAGGATCGCCAGCACCAGGGACGGCACCAGGAGAATGGCGCCGACCCAGTCGAACCGCTTGTCGCGCGCCACGTTGGCCGTGCGCGGCAGGATGAACCAGCCGGCGAGCGTAGCGGTCAGGCCGAACGGCACTGCCACCCAGAACACCCATTGCCAGTTCAGCAGCTCGAGCAGCAATCCGCCGGCTGCCGGTCCGACGCTGACGCCGATCGCTTGCGCCGTGGTGTACAGGCCGATGGCGTGGGCACGCCGCGAGCTGTCGATCGACGTCACCAGGATCGCCATGCTGTTGGCGCCCAGCATCGCTCCGCCGATGCCCTGGACGATTCGGAATACCACCAGCCAGACAAGGTTGGGGGCGAAGCCGCAGAGCAGTGAAGCCACCGCGAAGATCGCGAAGCCAGCAAGATAGAGGAGCTTGCGCCCGTATATCTCGCACGTCCTGCTGGCCACCGGCAGGAACGCTGCATAGGCCAGCGGGTAGAGGATGGCGACCCAACGGATATCGTCGACCGACCTGTCGAACACCTGGGTGAGCGCCGGCAGGGCGAGCTGCACGATGCTGCCGTCGATCTGGCCGATGAAGGCGCCGACGCAGGTCACGCCCACGATCAGCCATTCATAGTACGCTTGGCGCGCGAGAATCGCCGCGGGCGGCGGCTCTCCGATTCGCCACCGAGAGTCGGCTGGCGACGAGGACATCCTAGCGCGGCAACTCGTATTTCAGCGTGACTTCGCCCAATCCCTCGATCTTGCCGAACGCCGTACTGCCGGGCGGCACGAACTGGCAGGCGACCATGCTGCCGCTCGACACGATCATGCCCTTCTTGAGCGTCTTGCCGTGCTCGCCGAGCTTGTTGGCGAGCCAGGCCAGCGCGTTGTGCGGATGGCCCAGCACGTCGCCGGAATGGCCGGTGCGAACAACGGTCCCGTCGAACGATATGGAGCCGTCGAGCTTGTCGATAGGGAGCTTGCGCCAGTCCTTGTTCGGCTTGGCGATCAGCGAGCCGCCGTTCCAGCCGGCATCCATGATCAGCGGGTTGACGGCGAGCCGGCTGTAGTCGGCGCCGCGGTCCTCGATCAGCTCGAAGCCAGCGCGCGCCTCGCCAATGTACTCAGCGATCGAATCCCTGTCGTACGGCTTGTCCTTCGGCGCCGGCACGTTAGCGCCCATGATGAAGATGACCTCGAGCTCGACGCCGAGCCGCGTCCAGCGGTCGGCCCGCACTGTCGCCTTGTGCTCGAACACGCGCTTCTTGCGAATCGGTCCGTAGCACGGCCCTTTTAGGCCGGTCTGCGCCAGGATCTGCGGCGAGGTGAGCGCGATCTTGTAGCCCGCCAGCGGACCCTGCTTGACGACCTGCTTCTTCAGGAAGGCGTCCTGCACCTTGTAGGCCAGCCGCTCGTCGTCGGTCGCGAACTGAGCCGGCCACCAGCCGACCACGGCGCGGGCCTTGTCGACCTGGCTCAGCCAGTTTGCGACCTTGGCGATGTTCAGTGTCATTGCTTCCTCCTGGTGCCTCTGCCAGTGCCTCTGCCCTTGGCCTTGGCCTCAGCGCTTCGCATAGTGCGGCCATGGCGGTCAACGCGCGTCAGCAGTTCGGTCCGGTCCGCAGCGGGGCGCTGGTCGGCGTCGTCCTGGCGGGCGGCGAGGGCAGGCGCATGGGAGCAGGCGTCGCCAAGCCGCTGCGCAAGCTCGGCGGCAAGCCGATGGTGGCCCACGTCGTCGAGCGCCTGCGGCCGCAGGTCATGGACCTGGTGATCGTCGCCAACGATCCCGACCCGGCCTACCGCCGCCTCGGCGCCGCGGTGATCCCCGATCCACCCGACATTCAAAAAGCCGCCGAACGCGAGGGCAGGCGGCTGGGGCCGCTGGCCGGCATCCTGGCGGGCATGGAATGGGCACTGGCTCACCAGCCACACGCTGGCTGGATCCTGACCGCACCGGCCGACGTGCCGTTCCTGCCGCTCGACCTCACGGTGCGGCTGTGCGGGCTGATGCATGTGCCGGAACCCGACGTACTGACGGTGCGCCGCGAGCATGCACTGGGCATCTGGTCGGTGAAGCTGGCGGCCGACCTGCGGCGGGCGATCTTCAAGGAGGGCATGCGGCGGGTCGAGGAGTTCGCCCGACGTCACAGCTATGCCGAGCTGGCGTGGCCGGGCGATCGGGGCGCGTTCGTCAACATCAACACGCCCGACGAGCTCAAGGCCGCGGAAGCTCGGCTGGCTCGAGCTCGATCACGTTCCCGTCGATGAACTGCTTGCCGGCATTCTCGAAATTGACTGTGATGCGCGCGCCGATCATCGACTGGATCTGGCCCAGGCCCCAGTCGGGCCGTCCCGGATGGCGCACGAAATCGCCGGGCGAGAGCAGGGC
>Ga0306921_10003576_pt1 | contig 15771 bp, 20 predicted proteins | sample sta12Cox44000080_FD_203760 | JGI IMG/M metagenome (GOLD analysis project Ga0306921, IMG submission 203760) | Lab enrichment of tropical soil microbial communities from Luquillo Experimental Forest, Puerto Rico - statoxic.12C.oxic.44.000.080 (v2)... | ecosystem: Environmental > Terrestrial >...
GTCAGGATTCGCGACGCTTACCTGGGCCATCCCCATCGTGGAGATGTCGGCCGATCCAATCGCCGCCGTCAGCTGACTCGTGCTGACGAACGTCGTGCTCCGGGCACTGCCGTTCCACCGCACGCTCGCCCCGCTCACGAAGTTCGAGCCCGTCACCGTGAGCGTGAACCCCGCCCCCCCGGCTTGCCCGGAACTCGGCGATAGGGAGGCCAGCGTCGGCCCGGACGTGGAGCCCGCGTTGGAGTCGAACACCACGTCGACCCAGTAGTTGGAGGCGTTGTACGTTGACGTGGGGAATCCCCCACCCCCGTACTGATACACGCCGTCGCCACCACCGTCCCCGTCCGCCAACGCGGTCAGCGGTGGACGGTAGACCTGAGAGGTGAAATACGGATTCGTCAAGGCATAGTAACCCGAAGCCGTGTAATACGAGGCCACGTATACAGTATTCGCAGCAATCGCAACCGGCGTGGCGAATCGGATCTCTTGCCAGCCGCTCGCCGTCTCCGCGCTGAATGGTGCCGACGCCAGTAAGGCCCCCGTCGTCGTCCATAACTTCCCGGTATGCGGGCCTATGTTGCTGGGGCCTTTGTAGAAGCGGATGCCCTTGATATACCCCGCGTTATCGCTCCGGAACCGGACACCGAGTTCGACCCCCTGCGGGTCGTTGTTCGACGCCACCGCCGGGGTCGCCGTGCTGTCCCAGATGCTACACGGACACAGCCTGTACACCGTGGCCGCGACGCCGGTCGATGGCTGCTCGATGTTGCCGCTGTCGTCCGTGGCCCTGCTTCGTATCATTATCGGACCCACGACATTCGGCGTCCAGGTATACGTCCAGCTACCGGTGCCCGAGGCGCGATGCCACGTCGCACCGTCGAGGGAGACTTCGACAGCACCGACGGCCCCTCCGCCCGCATCACTCGCGGTACCGCTGATCGTGATGGGTACGCCGAACTCGATAACAGCGCCCGGCACCAGCGACGTGATCGTCGACGTCGGCGCCGTCGTGTCGCTGGATGCCGTGGCACTTACCACGCCGGGCATGAGGCTTCCTGGTTGTACGCCCATGTCAGCGAAGAGATTCACGGTCGCCTGCTGCATAGCGACGTCGGGCGTCGACGGCCCGCCATCGTGATTGCCGTCGAGCCCCCATGACCACTGAATGGTCCCGGCACCAAAAACGAGTGCGCCGGACGGAGCCCGATAGAGTGTGAGGCTATGCGTTGCCGTCCCTGGCCCGTACGTTGAGCCGTAGTCGAGGAGAAAGGTGCTGGTCAGGCTTTTCTGCGTCCAAGACAAAGGCACGAGGCCTTGAGGCCGAAAGCCATTGTCGAGATCCTCATCCCATTCGGTTCCGAGCGTACCAGCCGCGAGGACAGCTGTCTGACCGGCGGCAAGGGTTGCGATTCGTGTATTCCGCCAGAAGCGCAATCGCGCGAAGCGGTCAGGGACCTCGAGTGCAAACGTCGAAGGGGCATTGACCATGAAGATCGTACCCATCAGCGCGTTCTCGGGCCGGCCCCCGTCTGCAGGCGGACTGAAGCGCGGATCCCGCCACGTGCCGGTCCAGACGTTCTGTAGCGGGTCGATCTTGGCGTTGGCATGGGTCTCCTTGTAACAGACAAGCGTGCGATACGGTGTACTCGACCCATCGATGCTCGCTTCCCACCGGGTCTTCCAGAACACCGCGTTGCCGGAGAAGAATGCGAGATCGACGCCGGCATCGCGAGCTCCCTCGACATTCGCTCGCTGCTGGGCTGACCAGTACTCATCGTGACCTACTGAGAGGAAAATTTTATGGTTAAGAATGACTTGGCCGCGACGGTCGCTATCGACGCCGGCAAAGTACGCCACGTCAAATCCGTTCGCTTCCAGCCACCGGATCATCGGGTACTCGGCGTAGAAGAACCAGCTCAAGGACCCGAAGATCGTCCGGCTATTGAACGGTCGGTTGTAGCTCACTTTGTACGCGCGACCAGCAGGGGCTCCCGTGTACAGACTGTTGCCGCCGTAGCTGTTGTAGGCCAGCCAGGTGGTATCCGACGTCTGAAAGAGAACGTCCGAACGCCTGCCATCATCGCGCACGACGAAGATGATGTGGCTCGCTCCCGCCACACTATCTTCACGCACTAGCTTGGCGATGTAGACGCCCGAAACCGCCGTGGATGGCACGATCCAAGCGGCAGATTGCGCCCAGTTCCCACAGTCGATCAATCCGGTCGATGCATCGCTCACACAGGCGGGCTGGCTCTGCGGCAGGGCAATAGTGGGGCGCACGGTGTCCACTCGCCTCGCACCCATGCCTGCGTAGTAGCCGATTCGATAGATATCGAGCCGGTAGGCCGTGGCGGGGGTATTGATCTTGAACCGCACCGTGTCCCCAATGTTGACGCTGATATCGGTTGCGAATCCCTGGATGTTCGGATCGCCGGCGTCGGCGCCAGAAAGATCCCACTCTGTTGCGGGGTTCCCAGTGAGGGCGTTTTCGCAGACGATCGGATTCGAAGCACAAGCCGCAAACGCCGAGACATCGGGAAGGAGAGCTACGAGGCTAGAGAGCGCGACGACAACGAAGGTTAAGCGAATCAATCGCCTCAGACGCCAGCCTGAAGGTCGACTGTATGTCGGCCGCCACACGGTGCGCGGGAGTCTATGACGGACCACCCTCAATGCGCAAGCGAGAAATTACCCTCACCGAACGACAACAACGTGGCGCACGTCCTCGCCACCGTCCGCGCCCGAGTCGGACAGCTGCTCGCCCGCCGGCAGCTCGAGCCGGAAGACGACAGCACGCTCGCCGACCCGCTCACTGAGACCTCGGCCGTCTTGGCCGGGCTCGTGAGCGCCTCCCCCGACGGGCTCTTCGCCCTGACCCCAGGGCCGGCGCCCGCGTCCGCCGCCTCAGCGACGGGCCGGACCTCTTGCATCTCACCTCTACTAGCGACCCGCACCGGGCCCACCTCGACGGCTTCGACCTACACGCCAACCCCTGGGTCCCCCACCCGACCGGTCCCCCCTCGAGCAACTCTGCCGCTATCTCCTCCGCGCCCCCCGCTGGCCCAGGACCGCCTCCCGCCCCGAGGGCGCGCCCTCGTCGAAACTCAAGACGGTGTGGCGCGATGGCACCTCGCACTTCCTCTTTGAGCCCATCGAATTCCTGGAGAGGGTGGCGACCCTCACCCTGCCCCGGGTTGAACTTCTCTACCACGGCGTCCTCGCCCTTGGACCCGCTGCGGCGAGTGGATTTGCACATGAGATTTCTCGCGAGTGTCGAGCGCGCCGACCGGCGCCATTCCGCGCACCTCGCCTGGCTGCTCGCGCTCAAACTGCGTAACAACGTCCACGACGAGGAACACCTCGGCATGTATCCGCGGAAGGGCGGCGACTAACATGGGCCGACTGGCTCCTCGCCGCGGTCCTGCTCGCCGCCCTCCTATCTGCCCTGAGGGAGGAAACCATGATCACACAGCAACTGCTCGGTTACGCGGTTATCATCCCGATGATTGAGCCGCACGATGCGCAGAACGGCATCGACTCGGAAACCATCCTCACCGGCCAGGCCGAAGTGTACTAGCTAATGTTCGCCTTCGGGCCATCACGGGCGACTCGACGCTGAAACTCTTTGCCGGGGCCACTGCGGGCACCAAGACGACGCCGATTGATTTCGGCTATCGCCTCTCGGGCGCGGACTACAAGGCGGCTGCCGCGGACGGCTTCGGCGCGCTCACCGACGTGACGGGCGCGATGGGCCTGACGCTCACCGCGGCGACCTCCGACCATCGCGCCCTTGTCATCGACGTCGCGGCGGCCGACCTGCCCGCGGGCAAACCTTGGCCCACGGTCGAGGTCGACAACGTGGCGTCGTAGCTCTTCATGTGTCTGCGTGGCCCGCGGCCTTCGCTACGGCCTGGCCGGGACCATGGTGTCGACGACATGATGCGCGCGACGAACAAGCACCCGCCGCAGGCGCTCCGCGTCGTGCTCCCGCGCTGCTCATGGCTGGGACGGGTCCTCATCCTGGTGAGGCTCATCGCGGCGAACCGTGCTGTCGGCCACCCGTGGCGCGTGGCCCTTTGCTGATCCGTCGCGATCCTATTCTGAGACGTCGCCCCATGTCCGAGCCTTACTCCAGAGCCGAAGTCTTCGCTACAGGGCGTGGGCACGCCCCTCACGGCCACGCGCCGGGCGTGTCCTGTCTGCGGCGGGGAGCGCTTCGTCACCATCGGCACAGCGAGTGCGTCGCTCCGCCCGCCGCAAGCTGGGAGCCTGCGACGGGCTCCCCAGGCGCGCGCGAGCGGCCTCCTCGATTCGCATCACGGCGGCCGGCGTCCGGACAGTATTGTGCCCGATCCGGGAGAGTTCCGAGGCGATCACGACGCCGAAGGGCGGGCTGGGGTCGAGCGTGGCGAGCAGCGCATTGAAGCCGGGCCGGCGCGTCCACTCGGCGCCTGAGGTGTTCTCGTCGACGAAGATGTAGCGGGGGTCGACCGTCCAGCCTGCTTCGCGGCATACGCCGTCGCGCCGTCGATCTGCAGTTGGGTCGACTTCGCTACGGGGTCCTTCTCGGAGTCGTCGGTGCTCTTGCAGGCGTAGATGGCGGCGATCATTTCGGGCACTCCCTCCAAAGGACCTATTCAATCCCGAAGAGACACCTGCTCATCTCCCTTGTCGTTATACCTCCTAGCAGTACCCCACTTAGATCTTCACTGCGAGCCGATTGGTCAAGTTCACGCGGTTGAGCAGCAGCCGCCTGCTTGGATCGGCCAGGTACTCGTCGACCGCCCGACGGGCGCCGTAGGCGTGACCGTAGTCGTCGATGATCAGGATTCCACCCGACACGAGCTTCGGGTAGAAGTGATCGAGCTCGGCCTTGGTGCTGCGGTAGGTGTCCGTGTCGAGGCGTAGGAGCGCGATGTCCCCGTGCTTATTTTCCGGGGCGATCTTCTCGATGTCGCCCTTGACGATTCGAATCTTGTCGGCCGGGTAGCACATCGAGGCGATGTTGTCCCTCGCGATGGTTTCGAAATCCGGAAAGCGGGCGGTAATGGTATCGCCGTACCAGGTGATGTCATCCTCGGCCTGCTCGCCCACGAAGCCCTGGAAGCTGTCGTAGAGCCAAAGGGCGCGCGAATAATCACCCAGCGCCATCAGGGTCTTAGCGATCAGCATCGCGGATCCACCGAACAGGACCCCGCATTCGACAAAGTCTCCCTTGATGCCCCTGCCAACCAGGTAGCGAACCGCCTCGTAGAGGCTCCACATAGGTTCGATGGGAAGTTGGGTGAAATCGTGTACCTCGGGTACGATTTGCCAGAAGGTTTCGTCCCGCATCTCGTGAAACTGCTTTCGCAGAGCTTCCTTGTCGTAGGGCGGCTTGCAATCCAGCCCGCGCTGGGGCAGCGACACCTGCCGGCCCCGGGTTGGCAAGTAGCTGACCGGCGGCGGCGGGCCGCGTCTAACGGCGATCTTCTGAAGGAGCTCCCGCGCGACTCCGGGTAGTCCCTGTTCACGGTAGACTCGTATTCCCGTCTTGACCTGTTTGAGTCTCATTCAATGCTCTTCATTTGACCCGGTGCCCTTGAGCGTAGTTAACGAGTCTATTGATGACGGCGGCGCGAAGTCGGGAGAGCAGCACGGGTCGCACTGTAGCATGAAGCGCGGAACAATGTGGCAAACGCGACCTGCTTGATCGCCCCGTTTATCGGGTACGCACAGACCAGCGGCCCTTGCGCGGCCGGCCCGGCTTGCCCTTGGGGACCTTGAGGCCGAGCGCGCGGATCGCACGGGACGACATCCAACATAAGCGGCGCGTCAACGCTCCCCACGACCGACCGCAACTATGGTAACCTATCGGTGACCATGAACCTTACGAAGGCGGTCGCCCGGCGAGTCCGACAGCGCCGCGAATCGCTCGGCATGACACAGGCCCGTGTCGCTCACGCGGCGGGCATCAGCCGGGGCTACCTTATTCGACTGGAGGCGGCTCGGCAAGATCCCACCCTGACGGTCCTCGCCAACCTGGCGAGAGCGCTCAAGGTCCCACTGGTCGAACTCGTGAAGTAGGAAACGCACGCGAGAAAGGGAGATCCGATACGCTGGACGCTCACGATTAAGGACCAGACGTATGGCACGGGGAATGAGATTCCGAAGTATGCGTGCCGCGTGACTCGCGCGGGAGGGATCGTTCGGTTGACCGTGGAGAACCAAGGGACCGGGGCGGTGCGAGGGGGCAGGTTCCTGATGCCCCGTCGGTGGCAAAACTGCTCGGCGATGCCCGCTACTCCTCCACGGCGGCGTTTCTCGAGGCCGCGAGCCACAGCGGTGGCCATCATGTCCGTGGGTGCACGCAACTCATTCGGCAAGTAACGCCAGGCTGACGACTGCCGGAGCTGACCAAGGCTCCGGATGGAACCAGCGGAGCTGCGCGGTCCTGGGACCGGGATTTCCGGCGCCACCGTGGTTTCAATCCCGAGTCACCTGCGTCCTGCGCGTCCGCTCCTCTCTGCGACTCTCGCCACCGCAACGTCAAGGCCATGACGCTCTCGAGTGAGCCGACGTCAAGATGGCATAGACAGCTTGAGCCACCCAGGTTTTTCAATTACTTGAATCCCCTCTCCGTGGCAGCCACCTTGCAGCAGAGATGGAGAGACTCATAACCCGATAAAGGCAAACCATCCGAAAGGGTGGGACGCAAAGCTACTGGCCTAAGTCCCGGGACTCCCGGGATACGGCGGCAGAGTTGCCGGGCGAACACAGAGCCTCCTTTGGGCTGTGCCGCGCACACGGCTTGAAGGAGGCTAGCAGTGCTGTCGCCAAAGAGACCGTCCCATTGCGTTGCCATCGCAGTCCTCCTCGCTCTGTCTGTCCTCATCTGGCACGCTGAGACCATGGCAGGCCAGCTCACCCAGTCGTGGGTCGACAATTCGGCCTCTGCGACCGGGATCTCGGTGGAACGCAGCCAAGGAAGCACCGGCACGTTCACTGAAATTGCGACGACGTCAGGCGCGGCCACCTCGTACACCGACACTCTCCTAGCCGATGGGACGACCTATTGCTATCGAGTCCGCGCGTTCACTGCGACGGCGTACTCAGGTTATTCCAACACGGCGTGCGGCACCACGGCCCAAGCAATTGCTCTCTCGGTAGCGTTGGCGGGAACGGGCAGCGGAGTGGTGATCAGCACCCAGGCCGGCATTCTCTGCGGCACGACCTGCTCGGCGACCTACGGCAGCGGTACCGTCGTAACCTTGACCGCCACCCCGGCGACGGGTTCCACCTTCGCGGGCTGGAGCGGGAGCAGTTGCACAGGTACTACCAGCACCTGCACGGCGACGGTGACCGCCCCAACCACGGTGACCGCCACATTTACGGCGACTCCGGCCCCGGCTCCGGTGGGACTCACGGTCACCCCGGCAGGAACCGGCAGCGGCACGGTCAGCAGTTCCCCCGCTGGCATCACATGCGGCACGACCTGCTCGACGACCTACAGCAGTGGCACCGGCGTGACCTTGACCGCCACCCCGGCGACAGGCTCCACCTTTGCGGGCTGGAGCGGAGGCGGTTGCTCAGGTACCGGCACCTGCACGGTGACTCCGACCACCACGACGACAGTGACCGCCAGCTTCACGGCGGCTCCGGTGGCACCCACGGCAGTGGGACTCACGGCAGTGGGACTCACGGTCACCGCGGCAGGAACCGGGAGCGGCACGGTCACCAGTTCGCCGGCCGGTCTCACATGCGGGACGACCTGCTCGGCGACCTACGGCAGCGGTGCCGGCGTGACCTTGACTGCCACCCCGGCGACGGGCTCCACCTTCGCGGGCTGGAGCGGGGGCGGTTGCACGGGTACCGGCACCTGCACGGTGACCGTGACCGCCCCGACCACGGTCACCGCGACATTCACGGCGTCTCCGATGGCACCCACGCCTCCGCCGCCAGCGCCGACGGTCAATCTGGTGGTCTCGGGCGGCCCGTCGTCGGGCCACCCGTACTCAGTCGAGGCGCAGACCAACGTGACCGGCGCGGTCACGGTGAACTTCTACGTCGGCGGCGTGCTCTACCGCCAGGAGAGCGTCTACAAGTACTGCCTGTTCGGCGGCAACTCGATCTGCGCGGTGGGCAAACTCGGCGCGGGCGCGCACACGGTCAGAGCCGACGTGGTGTCTGGCGGAGTGGTCGTGGCGACGGCGCAGATCACGGTGACCGAGCCGCAGCCCACCCTGCCGGCCTCACACAGGCCTGGACCTTGGCGGCGTTGATGCGCCGCGTGTTTGCCCTCGATGTCCTGGCTTGCCCCCGATGCGGCGGACGGCTGCGGGTCATCGCCACCATCCAGGACGCGGCTGTCGTGCGCGCCATCCTCGCCGACCGGGGTTAGCGTCGGGCCCGCAACCCCAGCCCGACCACGCTGCGCCCAACCCGCCTCGAGGTGCATCACGTCTTCAAGCGTGCTCAGGGCGGCTCGGACTTCGACTTCGACCGCCTCATCGCCCTCTGCCGTGATTGCCACGCCCGGACAGATGCCCCTTATTGCCAGGGCCGCCTCGTGATCACACCGCTCGGAGCTGGCCAGTTCCGCTGCAGGTCTCGGCGGCGATCTGGAGCGCGTAGGCATCCAACAGGTTCATGAGTGCGCCCACCAATGTGGACGTGCCGTTGGCCCCCGTGCCGTGGAACAGAAAGAAACACTGCTCGCGCACGTCGCCCGTGAGCGCATAGCCTGCGGCGCGTTGGACGAAGCGGATGAGCGCCCGCGCCCCACGAAAATGCGGTCGAGAAAGGCCTCGAACGTGGGAGAGGACGCCGCGGGATCGAAGGCCACGCGGACCATGCGCGAAATGAGGTCCTCGCGCCGATGTGGGCGGAGCGTTGCCGTGATCAAGTCCAACGTGCCGTTGAGGCAGTTCAACAACATCGGGTCGCGGTCGAGGGCGTCGGACGACAGCGCGATGCCGAGTTCGGTCTCGGCCACGGCGAGCATGTTGCGGATGACGCGGGCCGACTGAGCCGCCAGGGCGAACTTCGCGAGGCTGCGCTGGCGATCCGGGTCCGTCTCGGTCGCCACCTCGGCCCAGAGTGATTCCACCACCTGCTTCGCCGCGCGCTCGACTTCCCCACCCTGCGCTTGGGCCCAATGCGTCTCCACCCAGGTGAGCCAGGTCCGGGTCGCGGGCACGAAGCGGAAGTCCTGGCCGACCAGGCGCACGAAGCGGCGGGCCGGCCCCAACTCGGTGGCCTGTTCCTCCAGCGCGTCGGCCGGCCTAACGGTGCGGGACTCGAAGGGCCCGCTGGGCTCGGTCATGCGAAACGTCCCACGGCGAGGGTGTCGAGTTCGGCTTCGAGGCCGGGGCCGTCGGCTTCTACCCGGGCGGCGTGTTCGAGCAGTGGCCAGGTGCGCGGATTTTCCCGCCCGAGCTTCGTCGCGATCTGCCGAGCGTCTCGGACGGCGCGGCGGCAGCGCCCACAGTAGGCGTTGACGCTGTGCCACGGTCCCCATTCCGCGCGTCGCACCTCGGCACGGCGCTCGACTTCTATCATTCGGCGCCACGCCTGTTGCGGCGTCGACTCGGCCGGCCGACGACGCCGGTGCGTCACGATGGCCGTCTCCTCGCCCAGAAGCCGGCGAAAGTCGCGCAGGTCGTCGCGAGCGCCGCACGCGAAGCAGTAGAACACGCCGAGAACCAACTCGAAAGAGAGCGAGCCGCGACGGTCCGGATGATGGAAGAGACATCGCACTAGGCCGCGAGTCCGGCCGTGAAGTGGTGTTAGGTCGACATACCGCCCGAAGAGTTCGGTCGCGGTCACTGGCTGCTCTCGTGGGTCGCGTTTGCGATCGCTTCGGCGACGAAGCATCCGCCTAGCTTGTCCAGAAACTCGATCAACTCTGCCCGCGAGAACAGAATTCGGGAGCCCAACCGTCGGAACGGAAGCTGACGCCGTGCCACGCGCGCGCACACCCTTTTCGGTGTGAGGCCAAAGAAAGTTGCGGCGCCCGCGACGTCGAGCCACTCAGCGGAGGCAGAGACGCCGGCCACGGGTCGCGCCATTCTCATGATTTCGCGCCCACCTCTGCCAACACGCGGGCGATTCGCTCCGCGATGTTGGCCGGGAGCGGCGCCCGCTCGTGCAGCATCGGAGACAGCCGCGCGGGGTGGACCTGGATGCGCGCCGCCAGTTGGTAGACGGGATAGCGGAACCGGGCGAGCGTTACTCGAATATCCGCGGGCGAGAGGGCCGTTGTCGTCTTCACGCAGTCGACGCTACAAAAGTCATGTAGCGCTGAGAACGGGGGAAATAAGGGGTGGTGCCCTGGCCGCTATTTCCCCGGGGGCGCTTGGGCTGGCGCACCGGCGACTGCAGTGTGTCCCACGTCACCGCGCACAATGCGAAGAGCCGGTGACGCTTTTCTAATGCCCTTGCTGATGAGCTTGTAGCAGTCGCACGCAGCCGTATGCCCGTCCGCGAGATGCAGAGGTAGCTCCCGGCCGAGCGCGTGACGGGAGTGTGAGAGTCAAGCCGATCGCAGAACGCCAGCGGCCGACGAGATCCTGAGCTCAGCGAGCCGCTCAGCTGGTGTTTTCCCGCCAAGGGCGAGGTGGAGCCGACGATGGTTGTACTCGTGCTCCCACGCGCGCAGCTTGCGGACAAGCTCCGAGCGGGTCCGAAAGGTCACCCGCCGGTAGAACTCGCTCTCGTCGGTGCGATGGCTGCGTTCAACCTTCCCATTGGATTCCGGACAGCCGGGTGGGATGTGCCTGTGGGCAATGCCGAGATCATGGAGATGCCACGTGAAGTCGGTCCCCCATTCAGAGCCGTTGTCAGTTTGAATCCGGCGGATCGCCACGGGGAATGCCTGCCGCACTTCGTTGATGAACTGAATGGCGGACTGAATGGAGTTGTGGTCGTAGATCTTGAGGACACGGTAGCGGGTGGCTTCGTCGATGGCGGTGAATTGGTAGAGGCGGCCCGCCTGCGTCTTGAGATGCTTGAGGTCCACCTGGACCGATTGTCCAGGGATATGCAGCTCTGGCCGCCGCTTCGGACCTGGTCGATACCGCTTTTGGGAGACCCGGGGCACAAGGTGCTCGCGCAGGATCCGCCGGATGGTGGGCATGGAGAGCGAGACCGCATGGTACCGCCGGAGGAAGAGCCGGAGCCGCGGGACCCCGTACTGGCGGTCCTGCCGGACCCGGAGAACTAGCGCTTCGATGTGCGGCGGGGTGCGAAACGGACTTACCCGGGGTCCCGGCAGGCGGGGTTTCAGGCCCTCGAGTCCCTCGCGTTGATACCGACGGCGCCATTCATAGAAAAGAGTCCGCGAGATTCCAAAGAACCGACAGGTACGGCTGATATTGCGGCTGACCCGTTCATAGTGCTGCAGCACGCGGAGGCGGGCGGTCGCCCGCTGGGCTCGCTCTCGATCTCCAATGCTGCTCCTCATCCCGGACCTCCTTTCGCCAGGCCCCATCAGAGGGCTGGTTCTGTCCGGGCATCACCCTAACAGCTAGACCCGCTCTTCCACGACTTTCAGGAGCTTGGCCTGCAGGGACCTGGGAAGTAACCCCACTTCGTCGAGGAAGATCGTGCCGCCGTCGGTTGATAGGTCACGTGGGGCGTGCTAGGTTCCATTCAATGCCATCCGACCGCGTGAGCGCAAAGGACATCGCTCGTCTGATCGCCTTTTACCTTCCGCAGTTCCACCCTATTCCCGAGAACGACGAGTGGTGGGGGCCGGGCTTCACCGAGTGGACCAACGTGGCCAAGGCCGGGCCCATGTTTCCTGGTCACTACCAGCCGCACATCCCGGCCGACCTCGGCTTCTACGATCTCCGCGTGCCCGAGACACGTGCGGCTCAGGCCGAAATGGCCCAATCCTACGGCATCGAGGCGTTCTGCTACTGGCACTACTGGTTCGCGGGACGACGAATCCTGGAGCGTCCCTTCAACGAGGTGCTCAAATCGGGCGAGCCAAAGTTTCCCTTCTGTCTCGGTTGGGCCAACCAGACGTGGTCCGGAATCTGGCATGGTAATCCTGATCGGATCCTGATCGAGCAGACCTATCCCGGGGAAGCCGACTGCGAGGCGCACTTCCACGCGGTGGTCGATGCCTTCGGCGATGACCGATATCTGCGGGTCGACGGCAAGCCCCTCTTCTACATCTATCGTCCGATGGCCATACCGAACACGCGCCGCTACCTGGATCTCTGGCGCACCCTCGCGCATCGAGCCGGCTTCCCCGGACTCTACCTAGTGGCGGAGGGCGGCAGCGAGTGGAAGCCGGCCGAGTACGGCATCGACGCCTCGGTCACCGTCAACTTTCCCTCGCTCCACGGCTGGCAGCCCTGGTGGCATCCGGTGCGGCGCGCACACTGGGAATGGTGGAAGCGAAGTGGACGCCCGACCATCGTTCCGTACGAGGAGGCGGAAGCCGAGATTGCGCCTACCCGTCTTCCGGGCATCCGGAGTCACCCCTGCCTCTTGCCCAACTGGGACAACTCGCCGAGGAGCGGACGGAACGGGCTCGTGCTTCACAACTCGACCCCCGAGCTGTTCCGGCGGCTGCTCCGCCGCGGCATCGCCATGACCGCGGACGATCGGGCGGAGGAGCGGCTCATATTCGTGAAATCGTGGAACGAGTGGGCCGAGGGTAATCATCTCGAGCCAGATCTCAGGTTCGGCCGCAAGTATCTCGAGGTGATCCGCGAGGAGCTACAGGGCTAGGGCCTATCCGCCGGGCTGCTTGATGAGGTCGTCGATCCGCTCGCTCCGGGCGAGCTTCGGGTCGAGCTGAGCCGCACGAGCTCGAGCGCGCGCCGGAAGGACGCCGAGGGCCTTGCTTGCCGACAATCAGCTGGACAAGACGGCTCCAAGCAAGTCGTGGAAGCTCGGAGCTTGGTCGCACCGTCGAACTCCAGCGCGCCATGGACACAGTGTCGATGCTGGCACCTCCCAGGGCCTTTTGCTAGCATGGGGTGCGTCATGCACGGCCAGCTCCTCCACAAGACGAGCGTCCAGAGATGAGCGCGCCAGGCAAGGCACAGGGCGTGATTCGCCGCCGCGTCGATGACATGCTCGCTCAGAGCGTAGGAAACATTAGCACGCTCCGGCGGCGTGAGCCCCCGTGGTGGCCTTCCTCGCGCTGACATAAGCACCCATTCTCAGACATCGCCCCTCCAGGACCCCTCAGGAGCCGATGCCACAGCTGCACCACTCGCTTGCCGAACACGAGGCCGAAATGACCGCGTGGGTGGCGCGGCCTGATGCCGCCTCTGTTCGTCGGCCCCCGCGAATCGGGAGGACTCTGCGGATTCGCTGAGTGGACACCCGGCCGTATGTCGACGGCGCCGAACGAGCCCGGTAGCCTTCTCCTCTTCGAGGGATGCGCCGGCGGGGGACGGACCGTACGCGGACAGTAAAGCGCAAAAGGGGCTAGCCGTGTCGGCTAACCTCTTGATCTTCTGGTTGCGGGGACCGGATTTGAACCAACGACCTTTGGGCTACGAGGACACTGCTGGTCGCGATAAGCGCCGACCCTCACCTATCCAACCCCGTGAGCCATTTACAATGCCGACTAAGCACCTAGGGGCACGTTGGGATCTGTTGGTAGCAGTTCACGGACGAAGGCGGACAGCCCCATGAATCGGGCTTTCGTCGACTCGCCCCTTCCTCGTCCCGAATGCTGACGGCGATCCTTGTTCACACAGTCTCCCAGTGCCGGCCCGCTACGAGGGGTCTCAGCTCCGCAAAGGCCCACTTTGCGAACGGGTGGCTGAAACATGCTTCGGCAGGAATCTCGGGCAGCCACTGCTGCCCGATGTCGTTGCGGACGAAGACCGCATTGAATCCGTAGCGTTGGACACCGACGAGGCGATATCCTTTCAATCTGCCCATTTTCACGAATGCCGGCAACGATGCTCCGCTATAGACTCCGAACCCCTGAATGAACTCCGCTCTGAAATCAGGCGCGTACGGCACGGTGACGGACACTTCCGAACCCCAGATGGCCTGAATCTCCGCTATCACCACCCTCGGGCGCACAGCTTCGATGGCCTTCCAGATCCAGTAGTCGACGCCATCGATGTCGAGGGAGAGGAGATCGATCTCACCTGAGATTCCATTCGCAGCTACGAGCTCGTTGACGTTCTCGGCCGTCACCCACCCGTGCACGAACTTGGGCGGATAGGTGAACGTGTCCGGGTGCTTTCGATAAAATCGCCGCCCCGTCTCGACATTGTCGAGGTCGCCGTCGAAAAGGAGACCCGTCCAGCCGTGATTGATGATCAGGTTGGCCGTATTGCATTCGCGACCATTTCCGGCGCAGATTTCGACACAGGTCTTGTTGACCGTACCGATCAGGGAGAACACATACCAAAGAATCCCGTCTTCACCGTTCTGCGAGTAATTGCGGAACTCGACGTCTCCAAACGCAAGGACGATCCCCTTTTCCGCCAGCTCTCTGTACTTGAGACCAAGGAGCAGCTGGCTCCCCCGGTCGACACGCTTGACCTCTAAAGGCAATTGATCGATGCGGCGCGTCAGAGCTGTCAGGTCCAGGGCTGACGCAATGATTCTCTTGATCCGGTCTTTCAGATCCATGTCAATCGGATCCGAAGGTTTGCCCTACCGCGCACGAGCGCGCAGTAGGGGCGGATCACTGCGTACTGGGAGTTGCGCAAGCTCGAGGAGCATCTTCTCCAGCCGATCGTCCTCAGCCTCGAGCGACGAGCGCTCCCCGCGAAAGCGGCACCGCTCTCACCGAGGCTACGCGCGTACGCAGGATCATCCAGCACTCCCCGATCGAAGCGCCGAGCGGACTCGTGTCGGGAGGGACGAGGAGCCCGTTGACCCCATGGATCACGGTTTCCCGCGCGCCCCCTTCCGGGACGGCGATGACGGGCAGGCTGCACGCATTCGCCTCGAGCGGAGCCAGACCAAACGGCTCGAGTCGGCTGCATAGAGCAGCGCGGTCGCGCGATTGAGCAGCTCAACCAGTTCAGCGTCCGAATTTCTACACGCAAGTCGAAGATCACCCCGAGCGATTCCGCTAGCTGCCGAACCTGAGCGTAGGCAACATTACCACGCTGCGGCGCTTCTCGGGGGCCGGCAGCCCCTCTCGCGTAATCTGCCCCCGGAACGAGCCTCTCTAGGACCAATGCCGCAGCTCGCCGTCTCGGCGCCGGGCTTGTTCCCGCATAGTGCCCGTCGTGATTGACGCTCACCCCGCTACTGGATCAGAATGACCCGCGCCCATGATTCCTCTCGCGGTGCGTTCCTCGGCGACACGACGACTTTCCATGCGCCGAGTGCTCTTCTCTCGGCTGAGAATGGCCTTTATGTCGGCTATCCGCCATTTTACTCAACGCCTCCGCGCCACTCTGCCTGGCCATCATTCGAGCCAAGATTACAAGGACGGAGTGAAACTGTGATGGCCCCGGACCGTCGCGCCCTATCTGCTGAGCCTCCGCTCTGATCGGATCCGGCACGCATGCCTCTGGAAGCCTCGCTGACGTTGATCGTGCTCGTCACGATGTTCGCGCTGATGGTGTGGGACAGGCTGCCGATCTGGGTGGTGTTCCTCGGCGCGATGACGGTTGCCATGACCCTGCGGCTGGCGCCAGTGCAGGGACTCTTGAAGGGCTTCAGCAATCCGGGGGTGCTGACCGTGGCGGCGCTGTTTCCGGTCGCCGCAGGAATGTATTCGACCGGCGCCATTTCGTTGCTGTCGCTGCGCCTGATCGGCACCCCCAAGAGCGAAACGGCCGCCAACCT